>Ga0310695_10015328_pt1 | contig 10226 bp, 8 predicted proteins | sample RumenRJG_04DNA_FD_203882 | JGI IMG/M metagenome (GOLD analysis project Ga0310695, IMG submission 203882) | Bovine rumen microbial communities from Lethbridge, Alberta, Canada - RJG_04 (v2) (version 2) | ecosystem: Host-associated > Mammals > Digestive system > Stomach > Rumen | place: Canada... | reverse complement strand
ATGTGCGGAGGGGCCTGGAGCCGCTGAATGGACGGAATTGTGGGCGGGGTCCCCGCTTCCGGGCCATCAGGCTGGCAGGGCGGTGAAGTTTTCAGCGAAGTGCAGCGCTGGAATCGGATAGAAGCAGACGGTCAAATGAAAACTCCGTGCGCGACATACAGATAATTCGATTTCCGGCTTGCGCGGAGAAAGCCGATTTGATATCATTGAAACACGAAATCTTTCTTACGCGCATTGTGGTTTCTCCGAGTTCCGTCAAGCCGCGTGGCTTGGCTCGAGAATGGCGCGAAAGAGTGATTCCATTTCAACAACCTCAATCGACAGTGCGCTTCACCTACACATATCGCTCTTCAGACGGCGAACGGCATACCGCCGAGATTGAGGCCGAGAACCGCGACGCGGCGTTTGCGAAGATTCGTACGGAACTGGGCATCAAGCCGATCAAGGTGAATGCTGTCGACGCGGCAAACGATTCTGGACACGCGGTGGCCGAGAAGCCGCGCGGCCGCGCGAAAATGTGGGGCGCCGTTGTCGTAACGGCGGCGATCCTCTCTGTGGCAGGCGGTGCGCTCTGGTGGATGCGGCGCGCTTCGAATAATGCGCCATACCAGGTGATGACGCCACAGGGGCCAATCACCTATATCACGGCCATGCCCCTTCCTCGCCAGAAGATTCCGGGCGACAGAATGCGAATCGAAGCGGCCCGCCAAACTGCGTTCCAGTCTTCAGCTGAACGCTTTCTCGCGCTTTTCGCCGAACCAGGACGGACAACCGCCGCCGAACAGGCGGATGCGACGCCTGCAGACGATGAGTTCAAGGCCTGTCTTGGCCGGCCAATCCGAATCGCATCCAACGACTTCACCGAAGTGGTGGACCTCAAGCGCATAGTCACCAGCATGAAGCGCGAGATGCAGGCCTATCTGGCAGGCGGGGGCACAGCTCGGGAATACTGCGAGGAGCTCGCGAAACGGCAGAAGCTGGAGACTTCGTACCGCGAGAACGCCGAGAAGCGGCTGGCGGGGATGCTGGCGAATCCCAAGGAGGCATACGCCTACTGGCTGAAGGCAAACGCTTCACTGAAGTCGATGGGCATCTACGAGCTGCCGCTACCCGACGCCCTGCACAGTTTCCAGTCAAAGCTTGATCTGGACTAGCAGCCGCCCAGAGGTCAATACGGGCGGTAGACGATTAACGGGCGATTTGTCGAGATGGTGAATTCCGCGCCGGTGGCTCGGTTGAGAGTGCCGCGCCACAGTGAATCAAGCGGCACACCGTCGAGCGGCCATTCCAAGCCGACAGAAGTCGCCTGCGTTCCGTGCGAGGGCGCGAACACCGAGACTGCATCTCCGGGCGTGCTCTCGTAGGTACGCGTGTTGGTTGCAACGGTGAACACGCCTGCATTTGTCATGAGCATGATGTCCGGTGCCTCGCGTGCGAAGTCGATCAAGCGAAAAACGTTGCCGAGAAAATGGTCGTCGCGCAGGCCGTCAGCACCGAGAATCACAATCCCCTTCTCGCCATAGCGCGCCACAGCCACGCAGAACGCCTTCGCGAGGTCGTTCGTTTCCTGTTCGGCGACATGCACAAATCTCTCGCCGAGAGCGGTCTTCTGCGCGTCGTCGAGAGAATCGCCATCGCCCACAACGAGATCGGATTCGCGTCCAAGCGCAATCGCCTTCGCGTATGCGCCGTCGCAGCACACCACGCGCTCCGCCGCCGCGAAGAGCGAAAGCGGTATCGAATGCGATGGCGTCGCGCCATTCGCGAGAATGACTGTTCTAGGATTTGTACTTGTGCTCATGGGTTGAAAGTGTAAGTGTGTGAAAGTTTGGAGGAATGCGGCGTCAACTATCCGACCTCCCGCTTCCTCTCCATCCGCCTCCACCACTTTGATTTCATACGCTCCGTAATCTCATTCTCGTACTTCGCCCTCCAGCCCGCGAGCATGGTGGCCTCCTCCACCCGCTCCGGGTCCGTCAGCGCGTCAAGCCGCTCCATCAGCGCGGTCGCGCTTCCCCTCACGCCGTCCACCACCTCCAGCCACACGGCCCTCGCCCGCACCACCGCAAGCTCCGGCACCGTCTCCGTTTCCTTCGCTCCTCCCTCGCTCTGCGGGGGCTCGGCCAGCACTGCGGCGGCGGGCACGGGGTCGGCGAGGCCCGTCACCTGCCGCAGCTTCTTCGCCATCGCCTTGTAGCGCATCACGGTGGTGTAGCGCACGTAGAGGGCGGGGATGTTCTCCTGCAGCCACGCCTTCACGCCGCCGCGCCGCCCGACGATCGCCCCCGATCCGTCGCGCAGAAGCGAGTTGTCCACATAGCACTCGAGGTCGTGCATCATGCTCCCGAAGCGCACGGCCGCCTCGTGCGACTCGCGCCGCCGGACCCAGGCGTCGAGGATGTCCTCGCGCGTCGGGCAAGGGCTCGTGGTGCGCCTTGCGCCCACGCGCCGCCGATCGCGGGCGAGAGCCTCCCGCCTCGCCCTCTCCTGCGCGTAGTAGAGCGGCCGCCTCAGGCGGCTCTGCGCCCGGTCTATGAACCGCGTCGCGTCTCTGCGCAGCCACTTCGCGAGCGCCATCAGGGTGAGGACGTCGCCGTCCGCCCAGCGCACCATGTCGCCCACGCTCCACCCCTCGCGCCGCCATACGACGGCAAGCCCCTCTGTGGCCTCGCAGAGGTCTGCGAACGCACGCGCTCTCTCCCTGCTCCGCCTTGCGCGGCTGGCGATGCGCCGCTCGTGCGCCTCGATGACCTCGCGCTCGACAGGCTCGTACTTCGCCAGCCACGCCGCGAGCTCGTCTGTGGCCTTGGCCGTTGCTGCGGCGGACGCCTCAGGCATGGCCGCCGTCTCTGCGGCATGCGCCGACGTTGCAGCTGCCGCTTTCGCCTGCGCGGCCGTGTGGGCGGGCCGAGCCCCAGAAATGACAGATTTCCTTTTCATGGCGGAAATGATACCAAAACCATGGGGAGAAAGGCAAGCACTAAATGAGATTACAGTGCGTATGAAATCTTTTGGGCAAGGCGATGCGTAGGTTTGCAGGAAGATGAGAATCATGGCATCGTTCATAGAATAATTTGACAAATACATCTGTCATTAACACGCTAATGTATGCTATAATTCAGGCATGAAAAAGAAACTAAGAGAAAGCGCATCGGAAGTTCGCTGGCTACATGACGTAGAAGCCACCAAGCTGGCCAAAGAAAAAAAGGCCCGGCGAACCGGGCCGCAGTCTCAAAACGACTTCGGCATATAGCCTTGTTGTGATAAGATGCGTAATTATGATACTCCAATCGTCTGTGTCTCGTCAAGAGGGAAAGGACAAAAAATGAAAAAAACATTAGGCCTTGATTTAGGGTCGAATTCGCTTGGATGGGCGATTCTCGACGATATTACGGGCGATATCCTGGACAAGGGAGTGATCGTGTTCCCCGAGGGCGTTGACCTCGACGCAAAATCCTCGGCAGACACGCCGGCGGCGATTCGCCGTTCGGCACGGATGGCTCGTCGCATGAAATTCAGGAGGAAACTTCGTAAGTGGCATCTTCTCAACATCCTCATCGATGCTGACATGTGTCCACTGACGCATGCCGAACTGGATGAGTGGAAAAAGACTGGCCGTTATCCTTTGGGCAACAAAGCATTTCTCGAATGGCTCAAGGCCACAGACACCTCTAACCCATACTGTGACCGCGCAGCGGCGGCATCGGTGAAAGTGCCGCCCCTGACATTGGGAAGGGCGCTCTATCACATCGCCCAGCGGCGCGGGTTCAAGAGTTCCCGAAAGGACGAAACAGACCTTGCAGACGAAACGGCAGGGCAGACAAAGCAACTCGACAAGGAACTGGGCGCAGTCAAGACGGACATCGCGGCATTGACGAAAGAGATTGATGCTGCGGGATGCAAAACACTTGGGCAGTATTTCTTCAAACTGCTCCAAGACGAAAAGGGGAAACTCAACAAGACGCGTATCCGTTGCAGATACACTGGACGGATCGAACACTACGAAAAGGAATTTGCCGTCATAATGGATGTTCAGGGGTACTCTTCCGGCGACGGACTACGAACGAAATTATACAAAGCCATATTCAGCCAGCGCCCTTTACGATCTCAAGCCCATTTGGTTGGACCGTGTCCGCTTGAACCGCGTAATCCCCGCGTACAGATTGGTCATCCAGCGTTTGAAGAGTTCCGCATGTTGGCATTCGTCAACAACCTATCACTTGAGGACTCAGACGGGAACTGCCGAGACGAACAGGGAAATATCCTATACCCGCTTTCTGCAAAAGACCGCGCAGTCATTTGCTCGGCGCTCATGAAGGCCGCACCGTCAATCAAGTTTGGCGACATTGTAAAGCTGTTCAAGAAAGACCCCCGCTTCAAGACACAGGGACTCAAGTTCCACTACTACCGTCTAGACGATTCAGTGGCGACATGCCAAACTCGACATAAGATCAAGTCAGCCTTCAACGGAGTGCCTTATGACGAGCAGATGGTGTTTGACGCTCTTACGTTCTTTGACGACAACGACAAACTCAATGCTTGGTTCCGAAAGCATTTCCCGGCCCTTGATGACGCGGCTGTCAAGAAGCTCGTCTCCATACACCCAAAGGAAGGTAATGCCAGCTACTCGCTAAAGGCCATCAACAAGATGCTGCCATTCCTGCGAAAGGGATTCGAACTCTCGCAAGCTCGCTTTCTGGCGAAACTCCCTGATGTCATCCCTGACTTCGCCGCAAACGAGCAGGCGATCCTTCAAGGCCTCGATGAGGCGCGCTGGGCATTTCGCGAAGAACGCCGTCGATATGGCGAGATGGACTCCGCAGAACGTCGGCAAGTCAAAGCTCCGCTTCTTTTTGACTTTTATCAAAGGTATTTGCTAAACAACTGGAATGTGACGGAAGAGAAGTGGAATCGGCTCTATCTTCATGGCGAAGGTACTTATGTCAAAGAGACCGAATACAAGGTCAAAGGGAAAATAGTCCAGCTAGAACGACCTCGTCTTCCTCCCGTTCAGCTCAGGATGATCCGCAATCCCCTTGTCCAGCGTGCGATGACCACGCTTCGCCGCCTTGTCAACTACCTCGGCGACCACGGCAAGCTCGAAGAAACGGATACAATCCGGATTGAACTTGCCCGCACCGTCAACGACTTCGCCACGCGCAAGGCATGGCAAGATTGGCAAAAGGCACGTCAATGTCTGCGCGCTGAGGCCGCAGCAGAGATCGCCAAGCTTGGAGTTGCTGTCACCGAAGACGCCATTGATCGCTATGTCCTCTGGAAGGAACAGGACGGTGTCTGCCTTTACACCCACAAAACAATTAGCTTGTCCGATCTGTTCGTCGGCAACAAGTTTGACATTGAGCATACGATTCCGCGTTCGCTCTCAGGTGACGATTCGCTAGCCAATAAGACAATCTGCGAGGCCGCCTACAACCGCCAGACAAAACAGGGTCGTATCCCGCGAGAATGTCCAAACTGGGACGAGATCGACACGATGCTGCGTCCGTGGCGCGAGAAGATCGAACAACTCGAGAAGACCTACCGAAGCCAGACGCGAAGCGCACGCGCAAAGACGGACCCAGCCCAGCGCAGCCAGGCACGAGTGAAGGCCCTTGTTACAAAGTTCGAGCTATCGTACTGGCGTGACAAGTTGCGCCGCTTTGAGATTACATCCGACAAGTTGCAGTCGCCGGAATCCGGGCTGAGCGGCTTCAAGAAACGCCAGCTCGTTGATACAGGCATCATGTGTTCCCATGCAGTAGAGCTGCTCCGCAGCGTCTATCCTGCCACGTTTGCGGTCAATGGCGCTGCAACGGCATTTGCTCGCAAGGCATGGGGCATACAGAATGACGAGGCGAAGGATCGTACGGAACACACGCACCATGCGAAGGATGCCATGGTCATTGCTGCGCTTACTCCAGCGCGCTTTACATCTATCTGCACGGCGTTGAAGGATGACGGTGCGGAACACCGCCGCGAATGCGATGTCTGCCCACCGCCATACGAAGGATTTGCCGAGAAAGTGCGTCATGCATGTGATGAAATCCTTATCAAGCATGTCATGCGGCAAACAACGCTTCGCCAGAGTTCCAAGCGTAATGTGCTGGCGAAGGCACATCCTCCAAAAGATAATCCTGAAGGCCCACTTATAAAGGCTGTACTCTCACGTGGCGATACGGTACGTGGCGCGTTGCATAAGGAAACATTCTACGGGTGCATCCAGACGCCAGGCCAGAATGGCAGACAATTCGTTGTTAGAAAATCTCTGTTGGGACCAGTCAAGGACGCACAGGCCATCGTCAGCAAAATCATTGACCCCGCCATCCGGGACATTGTAAATCGGCGACTCAAGGAACTGGTAGCGAGTGAAGTGAAGAACGTTTCCGCAGGGGACATTCGGATGCCGTCTGGAGTACCAATCAACAAAGTCAGGATTGCTGCCAAGACAACCAATCCCTCCACCTTACGCGATCACGCGATACCATCAACCAGTCCGTATAAAACACCATATTACGTGACATTCGCCGAAGGGAGCAATTTTAGGCTTGGACTTTTCAATGATGCCGGACGCATGTTCGTCATCCCGGACAATTCACTTGTTTGGGCACAGAACCACAAACGCCCAGACTACATTCCGTTGGATCAGCGCCCAGGATTCATTGGATATGTCAGACCAGGGACCATGGCTTTAGCCTATCATGAAGGCCACTCGGAAGAGCTGGAAGTGATGCCGAGTACCGAATTATTTAAGCGCCTTTATAAAGTCGTCAAGTTTAGAGATGATGGGCGAGTTACCTTCCGTCTTCATATCGAGGCCCGTGCCAGTACGGTTCTTGAGGGTGAACTTGCTTCCACTGGATTTAACAAGAAGGGTGAGTCAAAGATCAACTATGATGTTCCGTATCGACTCCTCTGTCTTAGCCCTAGCACATACACCAAACAGATGTTCTTTGAGGGCATCCACTTCCGCATGATGTTAGATGGTTCCATACAATTCATCAGAAAATGACACGCGATGATAGCCCGTACTCTTTCATTCGGTTCGCCCGGAAAACTCTCCATTTGCCATAAACAGCTTGTCTATGATGGCGAAGGAGAGTTTCACCGAACCTTCCCTGTGGAGGATATCGGCTTTGTAATAATTGAAACTGGGCAGATGGTTGTCACGACATCGTGCCTGCTGGCATTGGCAGATCAGAATGTAGCCGTTGTCGTTTGCGACGACAAGCATATGCCGTCCGCCCAACTGTTGCCGTTCGCCGCACATTCGACGGCACAGGAAACGGTAGAGGCTCAACTCTCCGCTACGCCTGCGGTACAAGGCAGGCTATGGCGACAAATTGTCCGGGCCAAGCTCCTCAACCAGTCCGAACTGCTTGCTCGGTTAGGTCGCCCCAATGCGCTTCGACTAAAGACATTGGCGGAAGAAGTGAAGAACGGCGATCCGTCAAACTGTGAAGCGCAGGGGGCACGTATCTATTTCCAGTCCATCAAGACAGATGCAGATTTTCTGCGTGACCAGGAAGGCGACGGATTGAACGCTGCACTCAATTACGGGTACGCCATTCTGCGCGCGGCTGTCGCCAGGGCATTAGTTGGATCAGGGCTTATTTGCTTCAGGGGCGTGCATCACCACAATCGATACAATCCGTTTTGCTTGGCGGACGACGTGATGGAGCCGTATCGGCCGTTCGTCGATCAATACGTGTTTGGCGATGCCGATGGCGTGTTTGAAAACATGGACAATGGCTTGACTCGCACCATGAAGGCCAGACTCCTTCAGATGCTGACATGCGATGTGCAGATTGGTTCTGTGAAACGTCCGTTGATGTTGGGCGTGACGTCCACCACCGCATCCCTCGCCAAGTTCCACCTCGGTAAGACGAAGGAACTTATATTGCCTTCATTTGTATGACGCTTTGTTCGCAGACAGCTCTGAACGGATATGCCATCATGTGGCTCTACGTCATGTTTGACTTGCCAACGGAGACGAAGCGTCAGCGACATGACGCGGCAAAGTTCCGCAAGGATTTGCTGGAGGACGGCTTTTCCATGCATCAGTATTCGGTTTACATTCGACACTGCGCATCGCTAGAGTCCGCAAGCGTCCACATCGGGCGAATCAAGCGCCTCATTCCAGATGAAGGGTTCGTGTCAATCCTCAAAGTGACCGACAAGCAATTCGGCGACACAATCAATCTCTTGGGGAGGAAGCGTAAGCCAAGACCCCCTATGCCGGTCCAGCTCGAATTCTTTTGATAAAAAAAGGCGCAGTACCAAAATTGGCACTGCGCATACTCTTTTTTCTCGTCATGTAATCTTCGTCTATGCCCTGTCAATAAAGGCCGAAAAAGGTCCAATACTGAAAGCGATAGTCAAAGAGCATCAAATCACAACATCTTTGGTGCAACTGTTTGCAACGATTGCACTGAAAGCGATAGTCAAAGAGCATCAAATCACAACGTAGCGGAGACGCGACACCTCCACGCGGTCACTGAAAGCGATAGTCAAAGAGCATCAAATCACAACTGCTGGCGATCGACGCCGCGCTCTCGGAGTACTGAAAGCGATAGTCAAAGAGCATCAAATCACAACGCACCTCTGCCGCGTGTGCCGTGGCTGTGAACTGAAAGCGATAGTCAAAGAGCATCAAATCACAACGGAACTCTGCACGATGATATTGTGCTTGTACTGAAAGCGATAGTCAAAGAGCATCAAATCACAACGATAACGCGCTTGGCTTTGAGCCGGGCTGACTGAAAGCGATAGTCAAAGAGCATCAAATCACAACTCTACTGTGCAAAGTATCTCTCAAAAAGCACTGAAAGCGATAGTCAAAGAGCATCAAATCACAACGACTCTCGATGAGTATGATGCCGCGATGGACTGAAAGCGATAGTCAAAGAGCATCAAATCACAACTCTACGTCGAGATGCAGCGGATGGACGTAACTGAAAGCGATAGTCAAAGAGCATCAAATCACAACACAATGGCCTCGGCAAGCGGATCGAACGGACTGAAAGCGATAGTCAAAGAGCATCAAATCACAACCACGGTGCCCCTGTCCTGTAGGTAACCCGTACTGAAAGCGATAGTCAAAGAGCATCAAATCACAACAATATGATACTTGATGGTTGGTTTGAGGTACTGAAAGCGATAGTCAAAGAGCATCAAATCACAACATGACGCCGTTCCACTCCTCGTGGACCACGACTGAAAGCGATAGTCAAAGAGCATCAAATCACAACGATAAGCCGCATGGTGGTGGTCTCGGACAACTGAAAGCGATAGTCAAAGAGCATCAAATCACAACTCGGCGTAGGTGTCCTCTCCGCAGATGTCGACTGAAAGCGATAGTCAAAGAGCATCAAATCACAACAGGATGCTGGAGTATTTCGGTGAACTGTGCACTGAAAGCGATAGTCAAAGAGCATCAAATCACAACGCACTGCTGTTCTTCTTCTGGCGCTTTCGACTGAAAGCGATAGTCAAAGAGCATCAAATCACAACGGGCATTGTAGAGCGCGACCAGCGAAAGGACTGAAAGCGATAGTCAAAGAGCATCAAATCACAACAGGATGCCGAACACCTTTGCGGCCATCCACACTGAAAGCGATAGTCAAAGAGCATCAAATCACAACTCCTGACGTGTCCGCCTCCGCCTTTGCCCAACTGAAAGCGATAGTCAAAGAGCATCAAATCACAACTACTGTGCAAAGTACTTATCAAAAAGCAAACTGAAAGCGATAGTCAAAGAGCATCAAATCACAACCGCGAACACGTACCAGCAGCCCTTGTTGCACTGAAAGCGATAGTCAAAGAGCATCAAATCACAACCACCGTGAACGGCACGCCCTCGAACTTGCACTGAAAGCGATAGTCAAAGAGCATCAAATCACAACGCGAGGACCGCGACGAGCGCGAACCACGCGACTGAAAGCGATAGTCAAAGAGCATCAAATCACAACGGCTATCTGCAGCTGGTCAGCGCCTAATTCACTGAAAGCGATAGTCAAAGAGCATCAAATCACAACAGACGCCAATGTTCTGCAGCAGGCCGCGCACTGAAAGCGATAGTCAAAGAGCATCAAATCACAACGGCCTCCTCCTCTTCGGTCTTCGCCTTGCACTGAAAGCGATAGTCAAAGAGCATCAAATCACAACGTGTGGTCGTTGTTGTCCGTCATTTCGCGACTGAAAGCGATAGTCAAAGAGCATCAAATCAC
>Ga0310695_10015321_pt1 | contig 10228 bp, 11 predicted proteins | sample RumenRJG_04DNA_FD_203882 | JGI IMG/M metagenome (GOLD analysis project Ga0310695, IMG submission 203882) | Bovine rumen microbial communities from Lethbridge, Alberta, Canada - RJG_04 (v2) (version 2) | ecosystem: Host-associated > Mammals > Digestive system > Stomach > Rumen | place: Canada... | reverse complement strand
TTCTCAGCCTTTGCCTGTACATATCCTCACGATTTTTGCCTTTCACATAGACTGTACACGGGATAGGACGGGGAGTTTTCTTACAGCCGTGATAAAATACACCGTCCATTCCGACAACTTCGGAAGAAATCACATCACTTCCCACGCCGCCAAGTCCTGAAACACTTGACAAAATAAACGGTTCTGTCGCTGTAAGTATCACTTGTTCATTGGAATTTGGCGGCACATATATCAATTTCTGCACGTTCCATCACCTCGATCCGCTTAAAATTTCCTTTGCAAGCTGCTGTGAAAAACTTTCCATCTGCCGTCTGACTTCAACGGGACTGTTCATCTTTTCATTGAAATTCACCGTCATATTTATCACAACAGGCTTGCTGATATTGTTGTTGGTGCTTGTATTGTAATACTGCTTCTGCACTTCATAATATCTGTCAGCGGCTGCATTCGCAGTAAATGCCATTTGACTTTTCAAAGCCGCTGCATTTGCCGAAATCTGATTAACGGTATCGGAAACGCTTTTGATATAGGCATTTAAACGATTTGCGGCAATAGTTCGTTCTCCTGCCGTATCTGTTCTTTGTGCGACAGTGTTGATATAAGCGTTTATATCATCAACTTTGGAAGTCATGCCGCTGTAAAGCCTTTCGCCAAGCGACTGTCCCAACATTTCATAATCTTCGGCATAGCTGTTTATCAGCTTGACAATTTCGTCTTGTGTATTCTCCAAGATGAATTTCTTTGCCTCACCCTGCAAGGCTATGTCGTTCATCAGCTTGCCGTATGTTTCGGAAATAGTGTTTTTTTGATTTTGTAACCGTTCCTGGTTTTCGGCAGAAATTGCCTTAATATTGTCAGCCTGAGCTTGTAAGGCTTTTTTCTGTTCCTCAATCTGAACATTGAAAAGACGTTCATTTTCCTCTTTATCGAGAGCAGCGATTTGCTTTTGAATCTGTTGGCGGTTATAATCGTCTTTTTCATAGGCGGCTTGCAGTTCCAGTGCCTGACGTTTATTTTCGTATTCCTGCCGCTTGTTTTCTTCATCGTGGGCATTTTTCAGTTCATCAAGTGCGTCTATCTGACCTTGAATAGCACCTACGGTTTCATCTTCCCACTTTTTCCAATTCTCTATGGATTCATCTATACGCTTTTCTTCAAGCTCCTTTTGCTGTTCATATCTGTTTTTGAGAGCCGTTACAACGGCATTCCCGAGATTATCAAGAGAAGATATTTCTTCATCTCGTAATTGCTTTTTCTTCTCATACAGCTTATCTTCAAGAGTAATTTTCTGCTCGGTAGTCAGCTTGTACTTGACAGCGATTTTTTCAAGCTGTGCAATTTCCTGCTGAGTTGACAAATATCCCTGTTTTGCAAGTCTGTCAATGCGTTCGTATTCCTTTTGAACGGCATTTTCCTGTGCAGTTTCCTCTTGTTCACGGAGTTTCTTTGTGGCAGAATACAGCTTTTCTTCAACGCTTTTTCTTTGATCAGAGGTCAGTACAAATTCATCAAGTATTTTCTGATAACCTGCGATTTCCTCTTGAATAGTCAGCTGATCCATAGCTTTAAGGTGTTCAAGGTCTTTCAGATATGAATTCAGCCGTTCTTCATTCTGCTTTTTGATTTCATCATCAGTATTCTTCGAAGAACCGTTTCCCGAATTTGTAATTTTAAAAGTGCCAATATCAATACTTTGCAAAGCTTGGATTTTTTCCTCATATTCTCCAATCTGCCTGTTATTGCTCCTAACTTGACGTTCCAACGTATTAAGCATTTCCTGTGCGGACTTTATTTTTTCATCAAGACCGTCAACTTCCCATGGCTTTTTAAAAAGACTGTCAAAACTTCCCTCTTCAGTCTGAACCGGTTTGAATTTCCCGTCATTAACTTGAAAAAATCCACTTGAAACATTTTTTTGAACTTCTATAAGGTTTTTGTATGCCTCGATTTGCTTTTTTACATCACCTATAATCTGTTCGGTCACATCATTGCTTGCTTTGATATTGTCAATGGCACTCTGCTGTGTAAGGATATATTCCTGTCTTTTGGCTTCAAACAGCAACTCGATAGCTTGTTCTTGTGCATCCGCATTGTCGGCAGCTTTCAAAAGCTGACTTGCATATTCGGGATACTTATCTACAAGACTCAAAATCGTGTCAAGGTCAAGTTTCTGTCCTTGATTCAGCTTGTCATGCACACCTGCAAGGTCTGACAGCGAACTTTGCAAAGTCTTACTTTCTTTTTGATAATTTTCCGAAGCCGTTTTTAATTTTTCTGTCTTTTCGGTACTTTTAGTTATTTTTTTGTTCAGTTCTTCAATAACAGTTTTATTATCCTGTACTTTCCGAGCGTGATCTTCTTGAGCCTTGCTTGAATCATCTGTCTTTTCAATAAAATCTCCCATCAGTTCTTCAAACAGTTCATTTTCATCTCTGGCAGAACCGAGAGCCTTTTCATACCTTGCTACACCATTAGCCGCCTGCATGGTTGCATTTAAAGTATTGTAATATTCTGTTTGGAGATGTTCGACAGATTCTTCCGTTTCACCAAAACTCTCATAAAGCTGTTTCTGTGCTTTGTTATATTGTGAAAGAGATATTTTGCCACTTGCAAAAGCAGAACCCAGTTCTTTCATTTTGTCCTCAAAGCCAATATTTTTCATCTTTGCTTTTATTTCTTCCATCTTGTCAGAAACATTCTGCAAATCGTTCATAGCTTCGTTATAGTCTTTATATGCCGCTGTATATCCTTCTTTGTTGCTTTCAAGAAGAATACTCTCTCTTAACTTTTGGATATATTCGTCAACATCGCTTGTTAAATCTTTATATGCACCCGATTCATTTTGCAAGCTCTCAACAGATACTCCGAGAGTTTTCGCCAATTCCTCAGCAGTATATTTCAATGTCCTTTTTTCTTCCGATGTGAGATTTGTTTTGTTTCTGAGATCGTCATACTGCCTTTTCAGAGTTTCGAGCAATGCTATTTCGGACTCACCGTTTTCTTTGTTTTTGGTGGCATTGGATTCAACTTCAGCAAGTGCCTGACAATATTGTTTCGTACTTGCTGTCAGTTTATCGGTAGATTCTGCATTGTTACTGTTCATAACAGCAATGGTTGCGATAATACTTGCCGCTGTTGTCAAAAGACTTAATACCGCTACAACAGGATGTGCCTTTATACTTTCTAATGCACCTTTTAAACCTTCAGCAGCTACTTTTGCCGCTATCTCAGCAATGGTCAATCCATTAAAACCGCTTATCAACTTTTCAATGGCAGCACTCATAGCCATATTCGCTTTCAGTGTTGCCATAGCTGTTGCAGCTCCGACAATTACAGGAATGACCGTTTTTAAATTTTTGATAATCCCATCTAATGCCGCAACGCCCTCGTTTTGAATGAGCTTTACAAGATTCCTCAGCGGAGTTTCAGCACTATCGTAAAGTTTCAGCTTTAATTCATCAAAAGCACTTTCAAGGTTCTTTAAATCACCTAAAAGGTTATCAGACATAACTTTTGCCGCATCAGCCGCCGCACCTGTTGAATTTCTGAGAGCCTTTTCATATCCGCTTACTTTGTCCATGCCTTCATTCAGTATAAGGTTAATACCGTTGATACTGTCCGCTGTAAATGTTGCAGACAATGCCGCTGCTTTTTCAGCCGTTCCCATACTGTTGGTGGCTTTTTCGACTTCAACAAGAATGTCCGTCAAATCTCCGAAATCGCCTGCTGCATCTTGTACAGCAATGCTTGTTTCACCTATCTTTATTTTGCCGTCTTCCATTTTATTGGTGATGTCACGCACGATTGCCGCCATAGCTGTACCAGCTTCACTGCCTTTTTTGCCCTGATTTGCCATAGCTTCGAGAAATGAAGTGACGGTTTCAACGTCTTGTCCGGCAGCGTTCAGATTGGCGGCACAGTTTCGATATGCTTCGCCCAACTGTTCCGCTGATGTATTGGAGTTCCCTTGTGCGTATGTAAGCAAATCTGCAAAATATGCTGATTGATTTGCAGCCATACCGAAAGCCGACAGATAGTCCGTCACCATGTCGGAGGATTTTGCCAATTCCATGCCCGAAGCCGCTGCCAAGTTAAGTATGCCGCCCAAAGCTGCCGTTGACTGCTGTACGTCCCAGCCTGCCAACGCCATGTACTTCAAGGCATCAGCAGCCTCTGTTGCGGAAAATTTGGTGCTTGCACCGTATTTTCTTGCGGTCTGTTCCAGTATTTCAAGCTGTTCAGCCGTTGCACCCGAAATCGCCTGTACCTCAGACATGGAACTTGTAAAGCTTTCGCCTGTCTGTATAACGTCCTTTGCTAAATCGCCCAATTTTGAAATCAAAAGGTTAATGCCCTGACTTATCAGATTTCCGACAGCGACAGTCATGGAAGAAAATGTTTTATTCAGATTTTCATTGTTTTCTTCAAGCTGTTCCGTTGATTGTGAAGTGTCCGAAACAGCACCGGTTAATCTTTCATGCTGATTTTGAACAACACCCATTGCTTGATTCAGCCTTTGCTGTTCGGCTTTTAACTGTTCAACCTTTGACTTTTCTTCGTCAATCACACGGTTTAATTGAGCAATTTTATTTTCCTGTTCTTCATCAGCTTTGCCGTTTTCTTCAGTTTGTCTTTGCAGTGCTTTCAATTCCTTTGCCGCCCTTGCAATGACAAGATTGGAATTTTGCTGCTGCTTTTTGTTTTCAGCAACAGCTTGACCAAGCTGCTGCAAAATCTCCTCAGACTGTTCAGCATTTTCTATCAATTTGCTGTGATCCAATGTAAATTCAGCAACAAGCCTGTCTAAATGTACATCTGCCATTCTGTCACCACCATCTTGTTAAAAATCGTCTGCATAGATTTCTTCATCTTTATCTTTGCTAGGCGTATGCATATCGTTATATTCGTCCATCATTGCAATGAATTCATCATAATAGTAATTGTTCAGCAATTCGGATTTTGGAAGTCCTATGCTTTGAGCGATTGCAAGCCATCTTTGTAACCAGTATTTACTTTCGGTGCAGTCAGCTTTTTGAGCCGCTGCACGTTCCCGAAAAAATCCGTCATGTCATTCATTTCCCAAAAAGCTATGATAATTTCTATCAAATCATTTAATGACAGCGGATTTTCATTATCCACATCAAGCAGACGTTCTTCGGGTATATTCAGCAGTTCTGAAACAAGCCTGCAAAACTCTGTCGGAACTGCCGTCAAAAGCCTTACAACAATTTTTTCAATGACATTGGTATCTCCATTTTGAAATTGAACGAGCAGTCCACTTAATCCGCCAAATTCGGGCAGTACGGAATTGATGATGATATTCGGCAGATTTTCAAGCGTATTCAATGCCTTTATATACCTTGCAACAGGGAGTTTCACGATTTTTACACCGTGAAGCTCCTTTGTTTCGGGCAAACTCATTTTTATGCTTTCATCTCTCATGCTTCAGCACCTCAAGGACTTGGCGGAGTTGTTGTATTGAAAGTTGTCAGCCACGTCAGAGCCGTACCCTGTGCAACATCTTTTGTATCTCTTACAACGCCGTCTGATTTTCTCGGAGTACATTCAAAAGTCAGCGTATATGATTGTGCATCGTTATTCTGTCCTTTGGTAGTGTGAGATACCTTGTAGCCTGTGCATTTTGCGGAATAGTAACGGTACAGTCTGTAACCGCCGTCAGCACGGAGAGCAGAGAATGTCAGTGCAAGTTCGGGAGCCTCGTCTGTATTGCTTTCCGACAATACACCGTCTGCCAGTGTTACACCAAGTATAAATGCAATGGTCGAGAGTTCTGCCTCGACGACAGTAATTTCAAGATTGGTAGTTTCCCAATCCGCACCGCTGTCCCATACACCGTCATCGGCACGAATATTAAAATTTGTTCTGTTATCTGTCGGGGAGCAGCTCTGAGCACCCGGAACAGCAAGATATGAAGTGTCATCTGCAAGATATGTAGAATTCGTGTTTGTCGTAACACTTCTTACGCCAAAATTATTAAAGCCTTTCAAATATTTAGCCATACTCTTCGTCCTTTCTTATCGTTTGGATTTTGAAAAAAATTTTCCATTTTCCACTTTCAATTTTCAATTTTTGTTGCCCCATACGGCAATTTCGCCGTAAAAGGTTGTATAGCCCTCTCCACGAGAGAGAATTGTTGCCCGTCGGCGTATTCTGGATATGCAGAATGTATTTTCTGTAAGCTGTATGGGAGTTTCATCAATGCCGCTGTCAAGAAGTTCAAGAATACGCTGACAGTCGTTTTTTGCAAGATCGTAGCTTTCACGTCTGACCTGCACTTGAATATAGTGCTGACTTGAATTATCGCCACTGTTTACCACGTTATTCCATTCTGCCAAATCAACAGCTTCAACACCATTTTCAACAGGCGGCATGAAGTCAAGGAAAATATTATCAATTCCTTGATTTTGAAGATAGTTTTTTAAACTTTCAAGCATTATGACATTACCTCCATGTTACCTGCAATGATTTGCAAAATTTCATTCTTGTTGCCTGTTAAAACACTCTCAAGATATTTTGCCTGACCTCCGAGAGGGTGATCGTATTCTGTATGTTCGTGCTGATTGGCAGCATAAGGCGTATTGTAGCTGACAGAACCGGAAACGGCATTTTCGGGTATGTCGCCTGTAACAGTCAAACCGCCGCTTTCATTTCCCTCTGCAATAACGGTATTATCCATTTCAACCAGAACAGAACCCCTCAAATCACCAAATTCGACAGGTGCTTTTTTCTGACTTTCTTTCGCAACATATATCAAAGCTTCTCTCAAACCTTCCGTGCTTTGAACTATCATCTTGTCGATTTCTTCCTGTAAGTTTTCAATAACATCATTCAAGCTTTTGAGATAATCTTCTCTTGCAATATCAATTCTTTTCGCCATTACAACACCACCTCGTAATGATCAATTTCTCCGAAAACGGTCTGTATCTGCTTGCAGGATTTTACCGTAAAACGATTATTACATTCATCTGAAACGATACTTAAAGGCGGTATAAATACCCCGCAAAGCATATTTGCAGTGCTTGTAACGGTATTTCCTTTGCTGTCAATCGTTTCTTTTGTGTCGTAATCAAAACGGCACGGAACAGAGGTTTCCACCGTATAAACAGTATCACCCCTGTCGTTAGTACCTTGATACATCTTTACTTTCGCTGTATTCGTGTAGTATTTTTCCGCAATCACACTATCACCGCACTTCCGGCAAGATATTTCCGCAGCAGCCAGCATGTTTCCAAATTTCCAAAAATTGACATTGAGCCTGTCTTGATACCGTCACCGTAGCTTTCACTGACCTGTCCAAGCGTTACAGACTTTACCCCCTGATTCTGCAAATCTTGCCTTTTTATTTTTTCGCTGTCAAGATATGCAAGCGTTTCAAGAGCCTGTGCAATTTTTACCTCATTCGGAACATCTTTTTGATAATCCCTCGGAAACGCCATTGACTGAGAACTGTCTTTTTTTATTCCTGTGAAGGAAAGGCAGTCTATTTTCATAGCTGCCTTACGAATCAGGCGTTCCTGTTCCTCTGCAGAGAGTGAGAGGAATGCCTGATAAAATTTGTTGTCAGCGGCATAGGTGCCGACTTCTTCAATGGAAATATATGTATCGATTCCAACTGTCAACATAACTTATCCCCTCGATATAATTCTTGCAATCGGAATAGCCTTATGCGGAAAATATTCCTTTGTGGTTTCGTTGGAGTTTGCAAGCGACCATTTAGAGCCTGTTTCAAGCTGTGCGTCTGTCGGGGAAATGATAGTTGAATCCGTCCATGAAATGCCGTAGGGTGAAAAGATTTTTCTCTGTCTGCCGAAAAGCAAATCTTGACCGCCGTTTTTTGCGGGATTTCTTGAAACTTCATACGGCACTTTTACACCGCAGTTCGTATATTCGATAGCACCGTCACCGAGTACATAAGTCGTATATTTTGTATATGCGGCATCATTTCCCGATGCGGCAACCTGTTCAACAGGCATATTGTCATCAACCAGAACTGCCCTGCCGTTGATAGTACCGAGTGCCAAATCCCTTTGTACACCTTCGCTGTCGGTGTATTTGAGATAGTTAAGGAGCTTGAGATTTTCAAGATTTGTCGATACAGCGGAGTGCATGATTGCAAGCGTAAATTTTGCTTTGTTGTCGCCGATAGCGTACTGCATCGCACTATTGAGAGTAGTAGCACTGAACACACCTGTAGAATCTGCATTCGCTGAAATATCATAGGTGTGTCCGTTGACAAATTTCAGATTTTCTGTGCCTGTCATTGAGAAGATGCCTTTGAGAGTTGAAAGAATGGTGTTCTGATCCACGCCGTCCCAATATTCGCCAAGCTGCTGTGCGACCTGTGCAAGAAAATCCACACCGCCTGTAATATCATAGCTGAAATCATTTTCAACCCAGCTGTCTGCACGACCTACAACAATTCTGCCCTGTGTGTAGGTCTTGATAGTCTTGGAAGTGATGTCGGTTGAGCCGTTGTAATTCAGCGGAGTACCGCCAATTCTGCCTGTGATGGGTATTACAGCGAAATTTCCTCCGACTTGGTCTTTGAAAGTGCCTGCCAAATCCTGCCTTTGCTTTATCGCACGGGATTTAATAAGCTCATTCCTGTTCAGGTTCGGAGTTTTGTCAACGTAAGCCTGAAATACCTCTGAATTAAAGTTTTTGCTGTCAAAAAGTCCCATAGTTATTTACTCCTTTCGGTTATATCAAAGTTGTTATGTCTGTATTCGGGTGAGCATTCGCATAAGCCATAGCCTCTGAAAGTGTCATTTTCTTTCCGCTGCCCACATCAACGGGATTGACAGGTGCAAACGGCTTATGTTCGGCAGTGAACATATAATCATTTTCGGATTTTACAGCGGCAATGGCATTTTTTATGTCACTGTCACGGTTTTTACTGCCTTTGAGAGTTTCCACATCAAGCAATGCTCTAACAGCTTTCAGATTTCTTGCACCGCTCGCTGTGATAGCGTTATCAAGAGAGTTGTTAAACTCCATGTCGGCAAGCTTGGTTTGATACTCGTTTTCCTTTTTCTGCAAATCATCTGTAAGTTTCTGAATTTCGCTTTTGAGATTGTCAACGTCAATGCCGTCAAACTTCTGCAAAGCTGTCTGTGCCGTTTCAAGCTGTGACTTGTAATTATCACTTTCGGCGGTAAGCCTGCCAAAATCGGCTTTGGATGTGTAGGCTTCCTTAAAGGTCTTTTCAAAGTCCTTTTTCTGTTCGTCTGTCACCGTCAGACCTATGCCCGACAAGATTTCGTAGATTTTCTTCATGTCATCAAATCCTTTCTTAAAGTTCGATTTTTTCGATTTCCGCCCTGACTTCAAGCACATACAGGTAGCTTTCCATAGCAGACAACTGTTCCCTGAGAAGTCTGATGTCGGTGTTCAGTTTGAGAGTTCCGGCATCAAGTTTGACAACGGTTTTGTGAAGTGCATCAAAACGCAATTTTGTCTGCCAGTACTCCGCCCTGAGCCTGTCCTTGTAGTCGTCACTTTCCATCAGTGGAATAGTGTCTTTGAGTTCTGTCATTTTACTTGCTCCTTTCAAAGTTCGTAGTAACCCGATATTGCGTACATACTGAATTTCATAACCTCCTACATATTCAATGTCACCATCTCCTTTTAAATAATTTTTTGCAATATAAAAAGCGTTCCCGAACTAAAAATTCAGTCACGCTTGAAACCGTATTCAGAATAGTGTTTAAAACCGTTTAAAACCCGTTTAAATTTGATTGTAGGGCATTAGACATATAATTTATACCCCTCAAAATAAAGTGCCGTAGAAACGCTCTCATGCGGTCATACGAGCGTGTTTCCAAATGGAAACTTTTCGCATAAGAAAACCGCCCAAACGGATGGCTTGTTTATTAATTGCCAAAATTTTAATTGAGTATAATTTGATTTTTACAGTTTGGGCACATAAAAGTAGTTGTCTTTCTATAATCTCCGCCCAATGGTTGCATATAATCAGATTTGCATTTTTTACAGAGAACTTTTTTACCATTGCGTAACTGCTTTAATCTTTCTTGCTGTTGTTCAAAAAATTCTCTTACTTTATCGTATTTGCCCATAAAATCACTCCCACTCCAAGAACGGATAATTTATATCTATATGTTTAATTATAGACTGTATTACCTCATCTGTCAACTCAATTTTTCTATGAAGATACTCGTTTTTATAACATTCAAGTTCTTGAGTTTTT
>Ga0310695_10015318_pt1 | contig 10230 bp, 4 predicted proteins | sample RumenRJG_04DNA_FD_203882 | JGI IMG/M metagenome (GOLD analysis project Ga0310695, IMG submission 203882) | Bovine rumen microbial communities from Lethbridge, Alberta, Canada - RJG_04 (v2) (version 2) | ecosystem: Host-associated > Mammals > Digestive system > Stomach > Rumen | place: Canada... | reverse complement strand
ACGTTTGCATTACCTTTGCGTCGAATTACCAAACTGATAACAATATGAGAACAATCCTTACCACACTGCTTCTGCTCATCTGCGGAGCAGCCATGGCGCAAAATGCCGACAAACTTTACGAAGAGGGCAAGGCACTCTATGATGCCAAGAAGTATGTTCAGGCCATCCCCAAACTGAGGGCCGCAGCCGAGCAGGGACACAAGAAGGCTCAGTACCGGCTGGGCAAGTGCTACGACAAGGGCAACGGCATCAAGGAGGACGATAAGCTGGCAGCCCAGTGGTATGCCAAGGCTGCCGCACAGGGACATGCCAAGTCACAGTACGAACTGGGCAAGTGCTACAAGAACGGTGAGGGCGTGGCAAAGGATCGCGCCAAGGCTGTAGAGCTTTTCACCAAGTCGGCCAATCAGGACAATGCCGAGGCACAGCTGGCACTGGGCAAGTGTTACATGAAGGGCAAGGGAGTGGCTCAGGACATGGCCAAGGCCAAGGAACTGTTCAAGAAGGCAGTAAACAACGACAACGACGGTGGCGAAATCATGAAGGAGCTGCGCCTCGAGGCATCCCAGGGTGACGAGGATGCCAAGACCATCCTGCAGATGCTCCGATAGCACCGACGGGCAACACGACATACAAAAAATGGGGCACCCCTGACTGGGATGCCCCATTTTTCTATGCCATATCGGTCAATAGCATTCGGGATTAAACCCGAATCGGTCAATAGCGTTATGATGATAATGGCGTTTATTTTTGAGCAGATGTCTTGCTACTTTGAGGGCGCAATGGGGTCCATTGTAACCGAGAAGTGGCGAGACAGATGTCAAGGCTGCGATTTAACGAGAGTAGAACCAAGTTTACTTGAGCTCTGCCGAGCGTGAGCAGGCTCGACTGAAAGTCACAAAGAAATCCCGTTTAGCGCATAACAGTCTATTGACCGATTCGGGTTAGAAGTGCAGGTTCACGCCCACTCCGAAGACACGGTTGCTACGGTAATAGTGATCGCTCTTCACGCCCACAGCCGTCTGTGTATCTACGTCGCGCGTGTGGTAGAAGTTGTGCATGTAGCCCAGGTCGATGCTGCAACGCTCGGTGGCGTTGATGCGCACGCCCACGCCCAGCGCATTACTGCTCAGGTTGAAGCTCAGGTCGTTCATGTAAGCCTCGCTCAGGCGATAGCGCGTGCACTGCCACGAACCGCTCACCGTCAGCCACTTCAGCACGTCGTATTCGGCACCGGCACTGAACTCCATCGATCCCTTGTCGATGAGGTCCTGCTTGTCGCCCTCCTTCTTGGCCTGCTTGTCCATGTAATAGTGCCATCCGGCCATGAGGCGCAGCTGGTCCACGGGCTTGTACTGTGCTCCGAGAGCCAGGATGCCGGGGATATCCTCACGTACCTTCCGTCCGTCGGCAAACTGACCCAGCGTAGGATTCGTCTGTGCCACGGCCTGCGTATAAGCGTTCATCTCTGTCTTGTTCTTCATCGACAGGCGTGTGGGGAGCTCGAACTTGAAGGCCAGATTCCAGTGGTCATTGGCCTGCCAGTCCATGCCGATGATGGGCTGGGCCGTGAATCCGTTCTGGTCGGCATTGAGGTCCAGACTGTTGGCAGAGAGGTCAACGGTTGTCACCGGAGCGATGGCGGGATACTGCCAGTAGCCCTTGGCATCCGTCACCCATCCGTTGTAGTTATTGGTGGCATAGATGCCTCTCAGGCCCACGAAAGCCGAGAGGTTGTCCAGAATCTTATAGGTGCCGCCCACGGTGAAGAAGAACTGATAGGAACGGCCCTTCATGTACGAGTTCAGGCTATAGCCCCGGAAGGCGCCGGAAGCTGTGGTCTGGGCCGCACCGGCTGGCATGCCCGCAGCAACCAGGTTCTGCGCCAGGTTGGTGACAATGCCGGAATAAATCTGCCCGGCGTAGAGTGCCTCGAACGAACCCAGTCCCTGGTCGAACTCGCACTTGCCACCACCGCCTCCGAGGGAAAAAGCGGCGTTCACGCTCCAGCGCGAGTCCCAGTTGTACGACAGCTGGAACGAGGGAACGACGGGTGCCACGGCATCGCCGTCGAAGCGGTGCGTCGTCTGCGGATAGTTCTGGTTGTAGGCAAAGAGGGGGAACGTGGTGGTGATGTCACGGTTCTGCTTGGCGCTCTGGATGTTCAGGCTCAGGTGGAGGCCCGGTGTCAGGAAGGCCGTACCGGCAGGATTGGCATAGAGTCCGGTCACGTCGATGATACCATCCTGGCTCATCTGGCGCAGGAACGAGGCGTTCTGATTCGTGTTTGTCAACAGTCCGCCGGCCATCATGCTGGCCGAGGCGAGGGTTGCCGCAAGGGCAAGGGTGATTCTTTTCTTCATATCGTCAATAATGAAATTCGTCTGCAAAGGTAGGACAAAGTATCGTCATGGGAAAATAAAATCCTATAAAAAAAATGCATGAGCAACGATTTGGCCACTTTTATCCCATCCTCGTCCGATATTCTCCTATACAAGGCAAAGGACTTCTGAGTGCCGGCACGAGAGCTCCCCTCACGCTCTACTTCGTCGCGAGCCTCACCTGCACACGGGCAGGGAAGCAATATCTGGGGTCACCTCGTTCGCCGAGCGAAGCCACCATATTCTCTTCCGTGCGCGTCACGCGCCCGCGAAAGACGGTGCGTCCCTGGCACTTCACCGTCACCCGGCGGTCCAGGTTGACCAGCTCGTCGTTGAGCCAGAGCGTGAGCGAACCATAGTCGCATCGCGAGATGGTGATCACATTGTCTCGGACACTGACGTCCACCCGGCGCCCGCGTTGCAGTTCGTCGGCCGGTGCCTGCAGCCAGTAGAAGGCCGGGCGAAGCACCTCCTCCTGCTGCCACACGATGGCCGAGGGGTAGGGGTTGCGCACGTAGCGGCGCATCCAGGGCAGGGCCGCACGGTCCTCACGGTCCATCCAGTGGGCCTTGCCTGGCATAATCTCCGTACGGTGGACATAGCCCTCCGGGCAGTCGCGCTGCAGGGAGTCCATCTGCTCGCCCCGCTGGGCGCAGAGGGTGTTGCGCTGATAGGCCTCATCCAGCGCACCGCACCATATCATGAAGGGCAGGTTGCGCAGGTTCACCAGGCTGACGTCGCCCGGATGTCCCGCCATCATGGAGGCGGCTGCCCAGTGGTCGGCCAGGCGGGGCGCCTCGCGCCACACACCGTCGCCACCTGCCGAATAGCCCATCAGATACACACGGTCGGGGTCCACACCCTCGCAGGCCACCATCAGGCGTACGAGTTTCTCATACAACTCGTCGATGGGTTCCTGGCACCACATGTTCCAGGCGTTCCACGGGGCACGGGGAGCCACATACACTCCCTCCTCGGGCTGATAGAGCCGTTTCTGATTGTCCCATTGCCCGTCGTTCACCTCCTGAGGCACTCCCCCGCCGCCATGCAGCGAGATCCACAGCGAGCGCTCCCCCATCGGAGCCGAGCCATAGACGGTGTACCAGAAGGGCATCGTGGCCCGCTCGGAACTGACGGCACGCCCAGCCTCGGGCTGCGAGAGTATCTCGCGCCCCACCTCGCGCTCACGCTGCATCCACTCAGAAATCACTCGCTCCTGCACACGGCGGGAATCCTCGCGCGAGAGGCCCTTACTGGCCATTATGGCCGACGGACACATCAGCCACAGAAGAATCAAAAAGACGGTTTGCTTCATTCCCTTGATTGTTTTCAGATGCAAAGGTAGCAGTTGCAGCGCAAAGAACAAAACACAAAAGGCTTTTTTTTACCTCTCCATACATCATTCTGTGAAAAAAAGGCGTAACTTTGCAGCGTAAGTAGAAGAAAAAGACGCATTATGCCGTGCCCCCTACGCTTCCTCCTGCTGCTCACAGCCGTCTCCGCCGGCCTGCAGGCAGCGGCACAGACTGCACCCACCGCAGCCGAGCGGGACTCCATCTGCCTGAACGAAATACAGGTGGAGAACATCGACATGTATGTGGACCCCAGCTGGAACTACGGGCCCTGGGTGGAGGTGTACAACCTCTCGGGACAGGACTATGACCTGAAGGGATGCTGGGTGAGCGACGAGCCGGACAACCTGATGAAGGCCCATATCACGGAGTCCCACCCGCTAAAGGCCCACGGATACGTGAACCTCTGGTTCGAACATCACGACAAGTACTGCCTGAGCCAGCTGAAACTGAAGCTGAGCACCACGGGCGGCACATTCTACCTGAGCGACCCCTACGGCCAGCTGCTCCAGAGCATCGCTTATCCCACACCCGTCCCACGCACCAGCTATGCCCGACGCGAGGACGGTTCCGACGAGTGGGGCACCACCGGCACGCCCACACCGGCAGCCTCAAACGGCACACAGGCCTTCTGCACCGAACGGGCACCGGCACCCGAGGTGAGCCTTCCGGGCGGTGTGTACAGGGGACGTGCCAGCATGACGGTCACCATCCCCGAGGGCTTCACCCTGCGCTATACCACCGACGGCAGCACGCCTACGCTCACCCACGGTTCCACCACACGGGCCGGACGCTTCGTCTTCAGCAAGACGAGCACCGTGCGCCTGCGCTTCTACAAGGACGGCATGCTACCCAGCCCCGTGGTCACACAGACATACATCATCGAGGACTTCGACATACCGCTGGCAGCCGTGGCCGTGACCACGGATCAAGCTCATCTGTACAGCCCCGAGCTGGGCATCTTCACCCGAGGCGTGAACGGAAGGGCCGGACTGGGACAGACCACGCCGTGCAACTGGAACATGGACTGGGACCGGCCGATGAATATCGAGTACTTTGATGCCCAGGGCCGTCAGGTGGTCAATCAGGAGGCGGGCATGAAGCGCAACGGGGCTTATAGCCGTGCCTACACCCCCTACGGATGGAAGGTGAATGCCGAGAAGATATACGAGGGACAGAACCGGCTCGACTATCAGTTCTTCCACCACAAGCCTTACCTGCGCCACAAGCAGATAGTCTTCCGCAGTGCAGGCAACGACTACAACTGCCGCCTGCGCGACCCGGCGGTGCAGGAGATTGTCATACGCAGCGGACTGAACGTCGATGCACAGAGCTACGAGCCGGTGGTACATTTCCTCAACGGGCTCTATCGCGGAACCATCAACCTGCGGGAGCCTAACAACAAGAACTTCGTCTATGCCAACTATGGATATGACGATGACGAGATAGATTTCTTTGAGATGGACGGCGACTCGGGATACGTGCAGAAGTGTGGCGACCGCACGGCATGGGAGCGCCTCTACGAGTTGTCCCAGACGGCAATCCTCGACGAGAGCTATACCGAGATACAGCGCCTCATCGATGTGGACGAAATATGTAACTACATGGCGGTGGAGATGTACATGGGCAACGACGACTGGCCGAAGAACAATCTCAAGGGCTGGCGACCGCTGCATGAGGACGGACGTTTCCGCTTCATCCTCTACGATATCGACCATGCATTCTCCCTGAGCACGCCCTTCACCAGCTTTGCCAGCAAGAAGACATGGACATGGAACCCGCTGTACAACGAGTTCAACGAGTCCATCCCACGCATCCGCGGCGAGGTGGAGATTGTGACCATCTTCCTCAATCTGCTGAAGAACCCCACCTTCTGCCGCCACTTTGTGGATGCCTTCTGCATCGTGGCCGGCTCGGTATTCGAGCCCAGCCGTTGTGAACGCATCATCAGCGAGCTGTGCACTCAGAAGGACGAGATACAGCAGGTGCCCGACAATGGCTACGACCGCAACAAGACACCGTGGACCACGGGCAACGCGATGATCACGAACTACAACGGGCGGCAGGCCCCGATGTTCAGCGAACTCAGGAAATATACGGCCTTCGGGCTCTCGGGCACCACGCCCGTCAATGTCAGCCTGGACAGCGACACGCCGGGGGCACAGCTCTTCGTGAACGGGCAGATAGTGCCCACGGGCAGGCTCTCGGGACAGCTGTTCCCGCCCGTCACGCTCCGGGCGGAGGCTCCGGCAGGATACGCCTTCACGGCATGGCGGCTGCTGGAAGGGAATGTCAGCAGCCACACGGAGACCATCTTTCCCGAGGGCAGCGACTGGAAATACTATGACCGGGGAAGCCTCGACGGCACTCCCTCCTGGAGGCGTCTCAGCTACAGCGATGCCAACTGGGGCGAAGGGGCTGCTCCGCTGGGCTATGCCAAGACGAACACCGTGTTCCGCACCCTCCTCGACTATGGCCCGGACAGCAATGACAGACGCTCCACCTATTACTTCCGCAAGACGTTCACCCTCGACGAAGCACCGGCCGACGAGGACGAGATTCTGCTTTCCTATAGCCTGGACGACGGCATGATTCTCTATCTCAACGATGCCGAGGCCTTCCGTACCAATATGCCCAGCGGTACGGTGTATTACAGCACCTTCAGCACCACCCACTCGGCCAACAACCCGGACGTGGGCACCGTCAGCCTGCCTGCCAGCCTGTTCCGGCGAGGCAAGAACGTGCTGGCCGTGGAGGTGCACAACAATAGCAAGACCAGCAGCGACATCTACTGGGATGCCGCATTGCGCATCAGGCGTCCGCTCACGGCAGACAACGACACACTGGGCACGAGTCCCGAGCTGAACCTGCCGGAGGGCACGGCACTCTCCATACAGGCCTGCTTCGCCCCCGTGCCGGAAGACGGGAGACGGCGACCGCAGGTGGTCATCAACGAGGTGAGTGCGGGAAACAGCATCTACGTGAACGAGTATTTCAAGAAGGCCGACTGGCTGGAGTTGTATAACACCACCGACCGGGAGATCGACCTGTCGGGCATGTACCTCTCGGACAACCCGGCCAAGCCCATGAAATATGCCATCAGTGGCGGCGAGGCAGGCGTCTCCACCCGCCTTCCGGCCCACGGCTACCGCATCATCTGGTGCGACGGTGCGGAGCCCGTCACACAGCTGCATGCCCCGTTCAAGCTGGCCAACGAGGACCAGAGCCTCGTGCTGCTCACGTCGGCCGACGGTGCCTGGACCGATACCTTAATCTATTGCGCCCACGCGGGCGTGGAGAGTGTGGGCCGCTTCCCGGACGGCACGGCACAGCTCTACCGCATGTCGCGCCCCACCATCGACAAGCAGAACACGATGACCATGCTCTCCCGGCGCTGGACGCCCGAGCCGCTCCCGCAGGGCCACGACGACGGAGTGGACCGCCTGATGGCCTCGTCACGCGAGGGAGGCATGAGCCTGTGCCTGCATGGCAGCAATCTGATGGTACACAGCGAGGACAATGCCGATGTCACGCTGCAGGTATTCACGCTCTCCGGCACGCCCGTGATGAGCACTCCGCTCCGTCTCGCCTCCGGGCACGGACAGGTGAACGTCTCGCTGCTCTCTACGGGCACCTATATCGCCCGCCTCCAGGCGGCAGACGATTCCCGCTGCGCCATCAAGTTCAGAATGTAAAACCGCCATTACGGCGAGAGGCGCTTCCCGATCACTCAGGAAGCGCCTCTCGTCATGTGTATGTGTCAGTGCCGGTTCGCATTCAGCCGTTGCAGCCCCAGCTGTACCTGGAAGATGGACCGGCGGGCGTTGGGCGGGATGCTCTTGTACAACGTGCCTTTGCTCCCGTCCATGTAGAACTGCTGATACCCGAATCCGTCCTCATTCTGCACCAGCACACTGTCGTCCAGGAAGGCACAGATGTGATAGGCATGGTTCTGGTCTGCCTTCACCACCAGATAGTCGCGTGCCACGATGACATACCGGTTGTAGAACACCTCGGTCATGTCGAAACGCGGACTCACACGCCCGGTGCTGTAGCGCAGCTTGTAACAGAGCATGCCCCGTCCGAAGTGTTCATGTGCCACAGCCACCTCCACGCCGGCCATCATTTCGAACTCCGGGTCGTAGTCGTAGTAGCACTTGCCCTTCGGATCCCAATAGACGTAGAAGAGCATATCGTCGCTGCCCGGCTTGTAGTAGCTGTAGAAGATGCCGTTCTCCCACACCACGTCGCGGAACAGCCGCAGGTTCATGTCCACTCCGTTTTTGTCGATGAGCGACGAGTACTCCACACGCCTCCCATCCTGCACTCCTGCATAGACGCCTGCGGCAAAATATCCGTTCACGTCCCTCAGGCGTACGATCTGGTGGAAGCGTGGCTGACACGTCACCCGCCCGCCGTTCATCACCCCGTAGTGACCGTTCTGCAGGAACACCTCCAGGCCTGTATGCCGCTGGCCTGCCTTCTTTATGCGTACCATCTGCAGGTTCACCAGTTCCCGGCGCGAACCGGTACCTCCCGAGTCGTCCATCAGCACATAGCGTTCTGCCGCATGGTCTCCCTTGCCCGCCGTGCGCCCGTGGAACATACCCAGCCAGTCGCGGGACTCCGTAGGCAGCCCGAAGGTCTGATACAGCCCCACGTTGTCCAGTATCAGCACGTGCGGCTTGCCCTTCGAGACACGCATCCCACGCCCCACCTGCTGCAGGTACTTCGACAGCGAGAGCGTAGGCCGGGCCAGCTGGATGAACTCCACCTCCGGACAGTCAAAACCCTCCGAGAAGACATCCACGTTCACAATGACGTCCAGGCCTCCCCGGCGATAGTCCTCCACCATACGTTGCCGCTCCCGGGCCGGTGTCCTGGCATCGATCACGGCACAGCGCACGCCATGCTCGGCATAGTACGTGGCGATATGCTGCGCATGCTGCCGGTCGATGGCATAGACGATGCCTTTCTTCCCGCGCGCGTATATAGTATAGGTATCATACAGGTGGCGGACGCTCTCCGGAACGTCCATCACCAGAGCCATCTCCTTCGTCTGGAAATCGCCGTCCGTCCCCCGCTTCTGGAGACGCCTCACCCGCCGCATCATCTCACTGTCCGGGCTGGCCGAGACATATTCGAAGTCCGACAGCCATCCCCGGTCGATGAACTCCTGGATGGACCACGACTGCAGCAGCACGTCAAACAGGTCGGTAAACGGTGCATTGTTCAGTCGGCACGGCGTGGCCGTCAGCCCCAGGAAGCGTGCCTCGGGCCATGCCTTCCACAGCATGCGGTACGTTGCAGCCAGCGCATGATGTGCCTCATCTATGACGATCGTGCTGAATGGGAACCGAGAAATGAGGGAGGACGAATCCGGCATCTCGGTCTCGTCCTTCATGCGCTGCGTCAGCGTCTGAATACTTGCCACCTGAACCGTCTTCCCCGTGTCCGTCTCCCGTCCACTCACAATCAGCCCGTGCGCAATCCCAGCTGCATCCAGCATCTGTGAAATCTGCGCTATCAGCTCTCGCCGGTGGGCCACCACCAGCACCCCGCCGCTCCCCTCGCCTTCCGGCGAAAGCCCGGGGCTGAGGCTTCTGATCATCGCAGCCAGCAAGACAGTCTTCCCCGTTCCCGTGGGCATCTGCACCATCACGCTCCGATGCTCCGTCCAAGCCATTCCCAACCGGGAAAGCATCTCCGCCTGATACTCCCTTAACGTAGCCTTCTTCATTAATAAAGTTTAAAGTGCACTTTTAAAGTGTATAGTTTAAAGTTTATAGTTTATAGTCAGTGGGATAGTCACTTTTAAAGTGTATAGTTTATAGTGTATTGTTCATGGACAAGCCAAGCGGCAGAGCCGAGTGTAAAGTGTATAGTCAGTGGCGGGCTTCGCCCGAGAGTTTAAAGTTTAGATTATAGAGAGTAAAGATTAGGGATTCTTTGCCTTTAGTGCAAAGAATCCCTAATCCCTAAACGTATCGTAATATAATTCGTAAGTTCCCGTTTACTTATTCAAGTACGATGCAAGTATTGATATATACGATATTGCTTGTAAGCAATGGTTAGGTATAGCATAAGTGCGTTGAGAGCTTGTTTTCATAAACACTTAGGTTATAGCTAACAAAGCATCTGTATGAAATAATCCGTGTAAATCTGTGTAATTAACTTCGTTGACGTTTCTTTGGCTCGGAAAAGCAAACGAGTTTTCTTTTCTCTCGCTTTGCGAAACGTTCGTGTTCGAAAATGAAAAATCTGTGTTATCTGTGCTATCTGTGCGACCTAATGCTATACACTTTACACTATAAACTATACACTATCCCACTGACTTTACACTTTACGCTCGGCTCTGCCGCTTCGCTCGTCGAAGAACTATACACTATAAACTTTATAGTGCACTATACACTTTAAACTATAAACTTTAAAAAAACACGCTTATCAAATCTGAGAGGATGAGATAGGGCTAGGCTTTGAGTGCAGTTCCTTCAGCA
>Ga0310695_10015316_pt1 | contig 10231 bp, 15 predicted proteins | sample RumenRJG_04DNA_FD_203882 | JGI IMG/M metagenome (GOLD analysis project Ga0310695, IMG submission 203882) | Bovine rumen microbial communities from Lethbridge, Alberta, Canada - RJG_04 (v2) (version 2) | ecosystem: Host-associated > Mammals > Digestive system > Stomach > Rumen | place: Canada... | reverse complement strand
CATTCATTGCAATCATTATATTCAGGGAGTTTTTCTATATTTGGCCCCTTAGGAATAGAAGCGGACAATAGTACGCAATAAACAAAAACAGATGCTAAAATCTTTACTACTTTTTTCATAATATACTGGTATTAAATTTGTGGGTTCTGTAGGACTCGAACCTACGATCATACTGTGGCTTTTGATCGGACGACATAATCGGAGTAAAACAGGCAGTTGAAGAGCTGGGACGAAATCAGCTTCTTCTGATTACCGTCGAAGCAATAGAGCTTCAGGCCATTGAGGAATGTATGGGCATAGCCGATACCGATATCAAGGACGATAGCCAGTCTTTCCGAGAGTTGTATACCCTGAAAGTAGGTGTTGCCTGCGGCACTTGTATAGCCCTGTGTCATCAACATATTACGCTCAGCGTTGTAAGTGATGCTGCTGCCGGAAAGAGCAGGAAGAGCTTGGGAAACCAGATTTGATAAAGAAGTATTCATAACTCAAATAGAAATAAAAATTTGACATTGTTCATTTATCTATAGATACTCAAAACCGAAAAAGGTAAACAAATGCCACCAAAAAGTGCAAAAAAGCGGTTTTCATGGGGTTTTTCTGTATTTTTGCACTCTCAACTATTCATTTAGCTTATGGAGCAATTTGAAAACCAACTACATTATGACCTACATCGATTCCTCGTCAGCATGGAGGAAGCGGATGAGCGGTTGCCTGAATGCCCTGACGTAGAGAAGAAATGGGACGAGATAGCAAAAGAATACATCCCTGATGGAATCACGGAATTCAACGAGTTTCCATCAGCCAGCCTCGGATGGATGATGTACATCGGCATGGCAGTAGCTAAATTCTGGGATGTCGAGTGGGACATCTATTCGAAAATAGAGAACCTTTATGTCTATATGCGCGACAAGCGAGGCTACGACAACATGGATGAGTATATCCGCGAGGAAGTGCTTATGCTGAGTGGTGCAGACTACACCGCACTCGAGATAATTGTAGGAGAATGCGCATCCCGTGTCTACAATGCCCTACTCCACCAGGACATCGAACCGGGAACAAAAGATGCATTCAACGCATACGTCACCTGCCTACGCCAGCTCTACCTGATGGGAGTGGCCATGCAGCTGAGACGGATGGGCTACCGCATGACCAAAATGGACTGAGAGATGACCGAGTCAGACAAACAAATTCTGCTCCAGAATGCGGAAAAGCATGAGACCGCCAATTTCCTAAAGGAAGACCCGTCAAAATTCATGCATCTTGTCAAGGGCATCATGAATCAGGAAGCTATGGCGTTCATCGCTTCAAGCCTGCCAAGAATGAGTCTTTTTGTCACCAAAAAGAAGACATTTTGTCTCAAAAACGCCTTGGCACAAGACTTGCAACTTGTTGAGTGAGAGCTGAAAGCAAGCGGGCACCACAAAAGCACAGCTTGAATGGCCGCTGCAGACAGCCCGGCTGAGGCCGCAAGGCCAAGGCAAACAAAAAGTTGGATTTCATCCGACCTTTTCTCGCCATGGCAATGTTCAAGCAAGCTTGACATCGCTCATCTGGCTTAACGAAAACGTTCAACTAAAAAATAATTAGGAGGTATTGATTATGTTACCAGTAATGTTTAAAAACAGTTGGTTTCCGACAGTATTTGATGATTTCTTCAACACTGATTTCATGCCTCGCGCCAATACAACAGCACCGGCAGTCAATGTGAAGGAGGATGAGAAGGCCTACACCATGGAACTGGCCGCTCCCGGTATCAAGAAGGAGTTCTGCCGTGTGAGCATCGATGAGGACGGCAACCTCCGCATCGCCATCGAAAACAAGATGGAGCACAAGGAGGGTGACAAGAAAAACCGCTATCTGCGCCGTGAGTTCTCCTATTCCAACTACGAGCAGAGCTATACGCTGCCTGAGGATGTGGAGAAGGAGAAAATCTCTGCCAAGGTGGACAACGGCATCCTGACGGTGGTTCTGCCGAAGATGGAGAAGAAAGAAGAGAAGAAAGAGACCAAGACTATCGAGATCTCATAAGCAAGATTATCATAAAATGGCAAAAGGGGTGGCTCCTGGTGGAGCTGCCCCTTTTGCTTTTTTTTGTTGATGGAATTGATGGAGTGCTTGCCCGACCAGCTGTGTCCAAGAAAGGAGACAAAAAACGTCATTTTGCGTCCCCAATTGTCCCCCAAAAATCCGAAAAGTTGGGGACACTCGCAAAAAGAAAGTCGCCAATTCGTTATGAATCAGCGACTTAAACTTTTGAGGGTGGTGGAGGCAATGGCTAGCATTCCGGAGGTGAAACAAGCAGAATTAACTCGAAAAATCCACTTTTATTTGTAATTGAAAATTTAAAAGGCTTTTAATTTTTATCACACAAATGGAATTTTAGTCATTTCCTTAATTTGGTATTTGCTTTAATTTCAACTAATTTTGGTAAGAGCCAAGGGGACAGAAAGGGAGATTCTTTTCGTTGCACTATGGCATTATTGATTTCTGAACCAATAATCTGGAAGACTAAAAAAGAGGACTTGGTTCAAGAGAATCGATTTTGGGGACACATAATAGTCTCCTAATACAAGATTAGAAGTTAATATAAAATACTAATTATCATGAGAATAAAAAGAAATATAAAGAGTTTTGAACCAGCAATTCTTCATGAAGTTGGGGACACTAACCTCGGGAGCGTCCAAAACATTTCCACAGAGAAATTGAACTTACTTTTTCCAAAGTCGAGGGAACAATCAGAAAGAACTGAAGGTTATGGATATTTAACTAAATTCGCCTTTCAAATTGACAAGAATACAAGATAAAAGTTCACTTCAAAAGCGAAATAAAGATGTAACGATGTAATAAAAAATTCATTTTCATTTAGATTTTCGAAATTAGTAAGACATTGGCAAATAGCATTTTACAAACAAACACTAAAATAAGTAGATATGATACCAAAGAAGAAAAATACAGATGTATATTTTCGGCTGAAATACCGAAAGAAATTCAATCCTGACAATGGGTTGATGGAACGGATCACACAAAATGTGCTGATAACGATGCGCATTACATACAAGTCAATGCGGATAGAATTGTCGACAGGATATCACATAGATGCCCTAAGATGGGATGATAAATCTCAGATGGTATTAGGACCAAACAGAGATGGATTGTCTGCTGACGAAATTAATTTGGGACTTATGCAATTATCAAGAAATGTCAATGAAGCAGCCAAGTTGTATGATGACAGTGACCTCATCCCTTCTCAGGATGAATTTAAGAATTGCCTTCAAAGGATAAAGGATGGTACCATGGGAATCACCAAATTCTCACCAGTCCCAAGTTCGACAATAAGAAAGTCCTCATCACCTAAAAAGAAGCGTGAGGTTGCGGACAGCAGCGGTTCAAAACCCTCTACTAAACGGGCAGAAAGCATAATTAACAATAATTATGAAAGCACAAACAATTTGAGTTTTTGGGATATTACGTATGAGTTTGAAAGGCAATGTGGCAGGCAGAATAATTGGACGGAAGCTACTTACGAAAAGTTCCGTGCCATGAGAGCACACCTAAAAAGTCTCCGCGAATATAAACGCAGCCTTGGATTGAAGACCTTCGACATTAATTTCGATTATTTTGATGAAGATGGGTTACTAGATTACATAGAATTTCTTCGCGATGTAAAAAACATGATGAACGGTTCAATAGAAAAACAGCTTGGCTTCCTCAAATGGTTTCTAAGATGGAGCATGAGCAAAGGGTTTCATCATAACAATACATTTGAGACATACAAGCCCAAGTTGAAAAAGACTCAAAAGAAGGTGGTCTATCTGTCAAAGAATGAGTTGACTCAACTGGAGGACTATCCTATACCTGAGGATAAGTTATATTTATACAGAGTAAGGGATGTTTTCTTATTCTGCTGCTTTACAGGATTACGCTATTCAGATGTGTACAACCTGCGTCGGTGTGACATTAAAGATGACTTTATTGAGATTACGACTGTCAAGACGAATGACAGTCTGAAAATTGAATTGAACAAGACTAGTAAACGGATCTTGGAGAAATACAAGCCTTTCACATTCAAAGAGGACAAGGCTTTACCTGTCATCTCAAATCAGAAAATGAATCAGTATCTACACGAACTTTGCAAAATGGTGGGGTTGGACGAGCCTATAAGGCAAACTTATTATAGTGGTAATAAGCGTCTGGATATCGTTAAACCAAAGTATGAGTTTATTGGCACCCATACAGGAAGAAGAACATTTATCTGCAATGCTCTAAGTATGGGAATTTCACCTCAGATTGTGATGAAATGGACTGGACACAGTGACTATATGGCAATGAAACCATACATCGACATCGCCGATGAGGTCAAGTCTAATGCAATGAAAAAATTCGATGACCTTTAACGAATCAAGGCTTTAACGAAATAATTATCCAATACGCCTGAGAAGTAGAACCTCAAAAAGATTGAAATATTTTGTATTTTTGTTTGTGTTCAAATGCTAAATGACTGTTATAACTGATTAGAACTATATTAATATGGAAAAAGGACGTGAAATTGACACCAGAAGGCAGATTGGAGAATTGAGTCTGGATGAATTACTGTCTGTAATGCGCAAAATCATATCAGACGAGGTTACCAAATGTCTTAAGACAAACGAACTGCCACCTGATGTAAGCGGTTTAGAGAATAGTTTCGCCGATAATGTGGCAAAACATCCCAGGAAATATGCCTTTGGGCTATCAGGATTAGCCAAGTTCCTGCACTGCAGTGAAAGAACTGCTTATACGTATATGAAGAGTGGTAAATATGATGCTGCCATCAGGAAATTAGGGAGAAGATATGTGATTGATAAAGCGCTGTTCGAGTCCATTCATTTCAAATCTTCTGAAGCCTGAAGAAAGCGTAGTTAGAAGGCAGACCAAGAAGTGATGTTTGCCATGGATAAGAGAGAAATATCTCTTAAAAAACGACCCAAGAATGTTCTTCTTGGGCCGTTTTTTTAGATACATTTGTTTTCTGAGGTTGCGGACAACAGTGGTTCAAAACCCCCTCTATTATCTGTTTTTCCGCATTTAAGAACAATTAACTATCGTGAACAGATGTTATTTTTTCGGGGCGATGAGGTTATTATAAGATGAGTATGAATATGGAAAGTGAATCCACAAGGTCTATCCATTATTATTCAGTTCAATATATCCTGTTAAGAGACCATTTCCATTTCTTACTACATTAGTTGTGGTATGGCTATCTCTAAGCACATCCATGATACCGAGTGACGTAGCGCAGACAGAAAGAGAAATGTCCATCCATTTCGCTTTGCCCTTCTTTTGAGCCAGACCTATCCTCAGGTAGGACGGGTCGACATTATAACTATTGCTGTTTCTCGCCTGGATAAGGCTTAAAAATTTCTTGACATTATTTTTATCGTTCCCGCATTCCTGTGCGACAAGGCAAGCCAGGAGGAATTTCGGGTCTATAATCTTGATGGTTTGCTCACCGCTCTGAATGGCAGACAGTAAGAGCTTCTTGGAATTGACTTCTATCATGTTATCCTTTATGATTATTCATGAGGTTTTATGCAAAAATACTAAAAAATGTGGTCGGTTGCAAAAGAAAACCGTATTTTTGTAAAAATAAATGGCAAATATGGGTTGAAAGCCCATACCCCATCAATAGAATAACATTATTAATATGGCTCTTGCCGATAAAGATTGAAAGGAAATAATATGAGACAAGAATATGCGCGGATATACACAGAAATGCCTGATAGAAAGAATACGGGAAATGAGACTTCGGCTGATGTTTCAAATGAAATAGACAACAGCGACATTCAGGAGCAATACACCGTCAAGTTCTGATTCAGTTATTCATACCGCTCTACGTCTATGGACAATATCAAAGGGATATCATGAATAGACTCACTTCGTTTTTTAATCCTTTTAATATTATCAAAAAACCCACAATCTATGAAATGGCTTAATAATCTATTTAGGAATGACATTCCAAGTGATGAAAATATTAACCAACCTGAAGAAAATGATGAAAAAAAATCTATGGTTGACATTATAGTTGAGACGTGGAACCGTCTAGATGCAGATATAATCGCCCCCTATCTCTCAGACGAATTTCAATATAATTCTGTTTGGGTTTCTAAAACCATAAAAAGCAAAGAGGAGTATCTTCACTATCTGCGAGGGAAGTTTAATACAATCAGGAAGTCGGGGAATATACCCAAAGCAGAAGTTGTAGAAGAAGGTGGCAAACCTCTGCCGTTGATAAGACAAAGAGGAATCGGTGTAGAATGTGTCCTGGATTTTAAGGAAGAAGACCAAAAGATCACCAAGATGCTCATGCGGCCTTTCGCAAAAATTACCGTGGTAAGCGAGAAAGAATGGGGGGCTTATGCCCAAGCCTATAATGACTTTCTACCCACAGCACTGAATATAGCAGGACGTTCCATACAAGAGCTCATGTCGAAAAAAGGCTTGCAAACACCTGATTTTTCCTGGATTCAGACACAGTTGATTCATCCATCATTCCAGCATCTCTGCTTTAGGCTGGGAAATCAGCTTTATTCCATCCTCCTTGCTGTCCATGGTTTTTCATCAAGGGGCGCCGATGATATCAACATCGTAGTATTCGAGAAAGATTACAACAACCTCTTGAGAGAATGCGAGAAGAACAATCTTATCCCTTGTATTATTCCTATAGCATCACACCCGCAAATCCCTTTACTGGACAATGCCTGTCTTATTGATGCAAGAAGTGGCGACATCATACAGATTCCAGATACTCCATTGAAAGGAGATGTATCCATGTCTGACTGGGAGATTAACAACATGGGTATACAGATTGTGGTCAATTATCTTGAAGAGCAACAAATCAAGATACATTCATATTGTGATGTCATAGGCATAGAACCGCAAATCTGGTTTGAGAAAGACGGCAAGCTGTCGTACGTTATTGTCAGGTCCATACCTGTAGGAAAACGAAAAGAGTGTTTTCCGATAAACAATAATCTCCTATTGAAGCTCACTAAGTATTACGGATATTTTGCCGACGTACAGTTCGCATCAGCAAGTCCGATTTTGAGAGATGAAAAAGGAGAAAGAGTGCCGTTAGGCAAACGCGATGGCGATGAGGACATATGGATGTGGAGAGGTGACAGGTTTTACTGCAACTTCAAAGGATTGCAAAAATTGGAAAAAGCCATTGCAGACAACAGCTTTATACAAATTCAAGAAAATGAGACATACGATGTTAAGTAAATAACCCATTATGATGTTCATTATTGTTCAGCATGTGATTATGATGGCTGAATATTGATTGGTATAAACGAATCATATCTGCCAAGAGAAAAACGAAAGACCCGTCATGGAGCGAAAGACCTCGCCCCATGACGGGTCGCCGGTTATTGGCCTTCGGCATAGACAGCGGCCTGGCGGCGGGTCTCGAACTCTTCCACCCAGCAGTCGCCGGTGGTGTTGTCATAGGCAATCCACTTGCCGTCCTCCTTCCAATACCCTGCTGAAAGGTGGTCGTAGCCTTTCAGCGGGGTGTCGTATTTTTCATTGGCGAGAATCATCCCGCACACTCTCTCCGCGTCTTCTCCTTTGTAAATCGTTGCCATGTCGTTATGTATTTGATGGTTGGTATTTGATGGTGAATGGATGTCTTAGAGTCTGCCTCTCTCGGCATAGGAATAGTACTGCCCGTCGCAGACAATCACATGGTCGAGGAGATGGATGCGCATGAGGCCGCAGGCATCTTTGAGGCTCTTTGTCAATTTGTCGTCGATGGCGCTCGGGTGCGGGTTGCCGCTCGGGTGGTTGTGGGCGAAGGCGATCACCGGAGCGTTGTTCAATACCGCCTCCTTGATGATGATTCTGATGTCAACGCTCACCTCCGTCAGACCGCCGTGGCTGAGTCGTATGGCCTTGATGAGTTTCATGTGCTGATTCATCAGAATCACATAGGCCTCCTCCACGAGCAAGTCCTGCATCTTGGGACGGAGAAAACTGTAGATGGCGGAAGAGGAACTAAGGTCGGGACTCAGACCCATGGCGGCCGATTGGCGGCGCTTGCCGAGTTCGATGGCGGCCATAATCTTGCAGATGGTCGAGGCACCCACTCCGTCAATCTCCTTCAGTTCATGGAATCCGGCCTTGCTCAGTTTGGTGAGGTCGCGGTCGAATTTGGCAAGGATGGCATCGGCTATCTCCACCGCGTTGTACTGCGGTGTGCCGCTGCCCACGAGGAGGGAAATCAGTTCGGTGTCAGTGAGGGCACCGGCACCCATGCTCTGCAGCAGTTTCACACTCGGGCGGTCTTCTTTTGCCCATTGTCTAACACTCAGTCTTATTGCGCTCATAGCTTTTGAAATTAATTAGTCGTTGTATCTCTTGAAGTATTTTGTCATGCCGAGGAAGAGCACCATTCTCACGTCTGCCCCCGCGGTTATCATCCGGTCTACGAATGCGTTCGCTGTCTTGCAGGTGGTCACGATGTCGTCGATGATGATGACCCTTTTACCCTTGAACCGGCTTTCATCGATATGAATGTACTTGTCGGTGTCCTCCGCGAGGGCGTGCACATGGTCGATGTGCGCCTTTTGGCGGCGTCCGTACACTTGGATGAAGTCGAATCCGTTCACTGCCCCGCACTTCTCGCACACCATTTGTGAGAAAGCCTTGAAACGTCTGTCGTGCGTGCGCTTGCATGAGGCCGGAATGCAGACTATGATGGTGTCCTTCATGTCCGTCTGCGACAGGGCGTTCGCTATCTCGTTCGCTGCCCACCTCGTGGCATACGGCATCCCGTCCTTGAAACCTAAGATTAGGCGGCGGGTCTCGAGCTCCTCAAATGTAGCCCACTTGAGGTAGCGGTTGGGGACGTAGGTGTGGAGGGCGAACTTTAACATGGTGTGGAGAGGTGAAGTTGTTTTTTATTGACTGGAGCCAGAGGGGTAAACTTTTTACTTTTGCCTTGCCCCTCATGGGCAGTTTTTTTTATTGGCTGTATGCCGTCGGGTATAAACTTTTTACATCGCAGCCAAAAGGCGGACGGGAGGGAAATGAAGACAAGGAATTTGCGTGATATTCATCCGGAATACCCAGTTTTCAACCGAAAACTGTGGAAGGCTGCCGGTGGAATATCACGCAAATAGGCTGAGGCCGGTACTTGACGCATTTCCAGTCCGCCTTAGCTTCGCGAGGTAAAATGTTGTACATACCCAGAGGCAGGAAGCATGAGGAAATGCTGACCGTGAGGATTAGGCATGAGGCCCGTCAAGATTTATATGCTCACAATTTGTCTATGACCCCCTGTGATGCAGCTCCAAATGAAAGGAATCGGATTTTATTGAGTGAGGAGACGATTTTGAACCGACGAATGATGGTTTTGTAGAACACCCCTTAGATCAGTCGGGTAACCGCACAAATGGAGCACCAAGCAGGATTCGAGTAAAAGTAGACTGATAAGACATCGAGTTCAACTTCGATGATTTCCTTCTTGTATATTGGCTTTTCGACAATAAAGAAAAATCACCGCAAGAGATGATGCAGAAATATTGCGTATTGCCAAGGTTGTTATTCGAAAAAGTTAACACCTTTGAACGCTCGCCTCTACGCGCTATCCCCTCCAAAAAAATCAATAAAATATTTATTCGTTTTGAAAAATTTCATATCTTTGCGGAACTAACCTTGAAAACGGAATAAACTGTTTAAAATACCCAAAATCCGCAGAAGTTTTTTTAATGCGTAATATTGGGACATGAACCCAATGGATTGCCCACATAACCGCAGTAAGTAATAATGTTTTACAAGACTTCGCACTTGAGCGCACGATTTCCCCTTTCCCAAAAATCGCTTTGGCGGCTTGAATGTCCCACGAAGGTGTTTTTCCTATCCGTAAGCCCAGATGAGGTCGTATGGCTTGCCAGAGTAGACGTTGAGTACATTTTGCCTTGCAGTCCTAATCCACTTGGCTGGCACGGCGATGAATCGGAACAGGAAGCTCTTGACCCTGTCCGTTGCTTCCACCCCGAAAAGGCACATGAGCGGCAGCGAGACGATGTATTGGTAGAAGTTTGCAGCCATGGCGGTTAGGAGTAGGAACACGGTGTTCTGGTTCATGAATGACTTCGGCAGGTGTGCCCATCCAAAGTCGTTGTTCTGGCGGTCGAAGACCTGCTCTGCAGTTCCTCGCTTGTTGTAGTGTTGTATGATCTCCTCGTCT
>Ga0310695_10015314_pt1 | contig 10232 bp, 8 predicted proteins | sample RumenRJG_04DNA_FD_203882 | JGI IMG/M metagenome (GOLD analysis project Ga0310695, IMG submission 203882) | Bovine rumen microbial communities from Lethbridge, Alberta, Canada - RJG_04 (v2) (version 2) | ecosystem: Host-associated > Mammals > Digestive system > Stomach > Rumen | place: Canada... | reverse complement strand
ATCAGGGGAATCAGATTATGGTCATACGCAATCTTTTTGGGACGCGACCAGTTGGCATCAAACGGAATGAACTCAAGGAACCATCCGTCAAATTTGGTAGGTTCACCTACGGGTGAGCCACATCCGCCGCTAACTTCCAGGAGATGGAAATTCCGGGGACGCCCCTTTATGGCCATATCCCACCAGAAGTCGGGATCAGGCATACCTTGGGATGCGGCAACGAACTGCTCCAATATGGGGTCCAGCCTGTCAGTCCACTCACTTACGCCGAACTCACCCAATCTGCGTGTCTTTTCACGTAACAGTTTCCAGTCATCGGGAGTACCCTCAAGAGTAACGCTCGGGATGCCGCATCCAACAAGGAATTCCAGGTAGTCAAAATACGGTTTAACAGCATCCATCAGGACTATCTGTGATACCATGCGCTCAACCATACCTGTAGTTGAGAAATTGCACGTCATCACCTCCGCCAGGTCTCCTTTTGTCTCTTTACCTACCAGAGAGGCAAACTTCTCAATCTTCTGTTCCGATGTCGTGCCCGGCGATGTTTGGATAAGCAGCGTTTCCTTGCCTTGATGGCTGACCAGATAGTCTCTGAACTTATCGGGATCATGATTTACATACTGTGAGAACCCGTGACATATCAATATCCACATGGCATCGGGAGTAAGGATAATGGGTCTGTGATGTGCATAAGCCAGACACACCATTGAGAAGAAAGGATTGTCTCCGCCGTCCACCAATGTCAAATCGGCAAAACTGGCATCCAGATAAGAATCCCTTTCAGACCAATCAAGCCACTTAATTGCCAACTCCTCACCGTCCATGACAGGCAGAGGTTTCTTTGCTATCTTTACATCCTCCACACTGAATGTTACAGATCCGGGAGTTACAGATACAACAACATCTGATTGTCTGTGTTTCTTGGCCGATGAGACTGAAGTTCCCACCAACAGAGCCAACATTAATGCCAAAACCGTTTTATTCATAATTGCATACATTTGTTTCTGCTGCAAATGTATGCCGTCCCATCATCTAGGGCCAAGCAAAAAGCGTTGCAAAACCGTTGCAGTTTTGCAAGTCAACTCACTTTAGGGATAACACTATCCAAACAGATGCTTGAAAGCCTCCTCCACTTTGGTAACAGGAATGAGGCCGATGCCCAGCTGGCGGTTCTCCAGGCCGTGCATGTTGCTCTTGGGGATGATGATGCGCTCAAATCCCAGCTTGGCGGCCTCGGATATGCGTTGCTCTATGCGGCTCACGGGGCGGATCTCGCCCGACAGGCCCACCTCACCCGTCATGCAGACGGTGCGGTCAACGGCAATGTCCAGACTGCTGGAAAGAATGGCGCTGATTACGGCCAGGTCTATGGCCGGGTCACTTACTTTAAGGCCGCCGGCAATATTCAGGAACACATCCTTCTGCCCCAACTTAAATCCCACACGCTTTTCAAGTACAGCCAGCAGCATGTTCATGCGGCGTACATCAAAGCCGATGGCACTGCGCTGTGGTGTTCCATATACTGCAGTACTTGCCAGCGCCTGAACCTCAATCAGGAACGGACGCACACCCTCAATGGTGCATGCAATCGATACGCCGCTCATGCCCTGATGGCTGTCAGTAAGAAGCAACTCGCTGGGGTTGCTTACCTGCCTCAGGCCCGTCTCCAGCATCTCATATATTCCCAACTCGGCAGTGCTGCCAAATCGGTTCTTAATGGGCCTGAGTATGCGGTACAGGTAGTGCTGGTCTCCCTCAAACTGCAGCACCGCATCCACTATATGCTCCAGAATCTTGGGGCCGGCTATAGATCCGTCTTTGGTTATATGGCCGATGAGCAGCACCGGGGTTCCGCTCTCCTTGGCAAACTTGAGCAGCGATGCGGCACACTCACGCACCTGCGTTATGCTTCCGGCCGATGAATCCACGTACTCGCTGCTAATGGTCTGTATGGAGTCTATCACCAGCAGTTGGGGCTGGATGGATTTAATCTGTTCGTAGATTTTTTCAAGCGATGTCTCGCAGAGGACTAGTAAACTTTGGCTATTGGCTGTTGGCTGTTGGCTATTGGCTGTTGGCTGTTGGCTATTGGCTGTTGGCTGTTGGCTGTTGGCTAAGCGCTGGGCGCGCATTTTGATTTGGCGGGCACTCTCCTCGCCCGATACGTACAGCACCTTAAGGTCCTGCAGGCGCATCACGGTCTGAAGCGTCAGGGTGGACTTGCCTATTCCGGGCTCACCGCCCAACAACACAATGGATCCCTGTACCAATCCGCCTCCCAGCACGCGGTTCAGCTCCTCATCGTGCATATCGATGCGGGGCTCCATGGTGCTGTCAATCTCGCTCAGGGTATGCGGGCGGCTCTCATCGGCCTTACCTGTTGCGCTCTTGCGGGCGGCGGCGGTCACGGTCTGCGCGGTAGGAGCCTTGACGGTCATCTCCTTCATGGTGTTCCACATGCCGCACGACGGACACTTGCCGCTCCACTTGGGCGAGTCAAAGCCGCACTCGGAGCATACAAAAACGGTCTTATCCTTGAGCTGTGCCATAGGCTATTTCTTCTCTAATTTAGACCACAAATAAACACCTCTAAAAGCGTTTATCAGATAAAAAAGCTGTAGTATAAGTTGTATAGCGGCATGAGGCTTGCCTGCTTGCCAGGCCACAATCCAAACTATACTCATAACAATATCCAATACTATCCAAAGAAACCATTGCTCAATAAATGCAAATACAAGAACAAATTGAGTAACGGCTGCAACCGCAACTGCTGCTGCATCAGACAACGGCTGGTCTTCATGGGGTACTTCTTTTAATACGAAATACATAACCGTCCCTAACAATAGTGTAGAGATAATCATTAGTATTCTTTGGCCCCAAGACATCCAACGTGTTTTGATTACGACCGAATCAGGAGAAAGCCTACGCTGTTTCCACTTAAACCATCCAACAATTTGCATGGGAGCATTATATAGCAAATAGAATACAGCCATTCCAACTACGCCCGTTCCAAACATGATGTAGCCAAGAATAATTGAGCCGACAAGCCCGAATAGGAAGTTGAGCATATTGCCTTTTGCACCAAAAATTACGCACAATATACTGCATGTTCCTGCAATAAAACTTAGTGTACTAAATTCTCCCTTTAGTATACTTACAGCCAAACTCGCTGAAATGAATCCCAGTATCAGGAACCAGTCCCACCAACTGAATTTTGGTATCTCTATCTTAATCTTTCCACTCATATCGGCAAAGTTAATCATTATTCTCCTTGGACCAGGTGACGGCGCGGTTAATGAAATCCAGGAAAGGCTTGGTGGTTTTAAACAGGGCGGCTACGCGCTCGGCAAGATTCGGCGCCAAAATGAAATCGTCATCAGGCATGTAGGTTATACAGAAACGCTTGAGACGGTAATAGTCCGAGTCGGGCGTATCGGTGGGGAATCCGGCCGGCACCTTTTTGAGCGCGCCCTCCATGTCAAGTTCAAAGCCGGGAGCAGCCTGTGCCAGTATCTTGCGGAACCCGCCGTCGCTCATCTCAATGTCCTCACGCAGAATGGCCAGCACCTTGGGGTCACACCAGTAGTCACCCGCAGCCAGCATGTGGGCACCCTCCCAACTGTCACTGGCCGATGCACTCACCTGAAAATAGTATCCGCTGTAGGCCGATTTCTTGCCGCCCGGACAGATGTATACGCCCATGTGGGTCTTGTACGGGGACTTATCGGCCGAGAACCTTACGTCGCGGTATATGCGGTAGGTTATGTCATTAATCTGCAAGTCACCTATTGATGTGTCAAACTTACGGATTGCAGCCAGCAACTCCAAAGCAAAGGCATCAAAACGCTCTTTTGCCCTCTTGTACTCATCCTTATGCTCCAGAAACCAGTCGCGGTTGTTGTTGCAACTGAGTTCTCTAAGAAAATCAAGTATCTCTTTCATTTAAATTTTAACAAATGAGCCAAACGGAACCGTCCCCAATGGCACTATTTTGGTCGGTAAAAGGATATTTGGGCCTGGACGGATTTGCCGGCAGCCTCTGTTTCAAGCAAGTCTTGAGCCATGAGGACCAATACAACCTTGTCGCCCGACTGGTATATCTGGAAACGTTGGGTTATATATTGGCCGTGGCCCTTGGCGAGAAGATTGCCGTCTTTGTCAAACCAGCCAAGACTTGGCTTATAATCAAAACTATACCCCACCAGAGTTTTTCCGTTCATATAAAACACCTTTCGTATATTGACGCCACGAGTGCCAACCAGATTATCATCAGGTTTGATAGAAAACTGTTTGGTAAGAGTTTTACCGTCATAAAGATATATCTCATTGGCATTTGGGTAATAACACAGCATGTTTCCATCTGCGTTGGTAAAGAAGCAGTTGTCGGTGTAAACCACACGGAACGCTACTTCACCTTCCTGATATACAGGCTCCTCCTCCAATTCCAAAAAAGACGCCTTTTTTACTCCCCTATTGTCTGTTACCACAAATGCACCGAGTTTTGTATCTTCGGCGGAGTTCAGGAACATAAAGCCATCCTTTAATTTGACAAATGAGGATGGAGACGGAATATACTCCACATCAAACCTATCCTGATGTTTCAGGTCAAAGTCATAAACATGGACTCTCTTGGTCATGTGATCCAACAGGTACAGATGTTCTTTGTCACCTGTTATATTTACGGCTCTCAGATAATCCTGAGGACCATTTCCCACCTGATATAACTGCTTTACTATTTCACCGGTCTTAAGGTCAACTTTTGAGATGGCCTGACGGTAATCCAGCAGGAATGCATAATCATCGGTAAGGAAAACTCCGGATACATCGGACAGAAAATAATCTCCCTGATCACTTATATCCAGCTTATTCTCCAACTGGAAATAATCCGATGCAGGAAAAACGCTCTCGCCTGGATCTTGGTATCTTACGACAACTTCATCAACGGCATTCTTGTTTCCACCGCAACCAATCATTACGGACATAAGCAAGGATAAAAGCAAAAAAGGAATAACAGTTCTTTTCATACTACAATGATTATGAATGTTCATGCCTCAAAGATATTACACTATCCCCTGGTTTCCAAACAGAAGTATTAAATTTGCATCGTTTCACAATTGTATGATAAAAGAGGTACAGTTAAGGGTAGAGCCGCAGTTTGCTTATAACGAGCAGGTGCTTAAGGAGACTGTCTCAAGGCAGTGTGCACTGGATGTGCGCACAATCAATGCCGTGCGTACGCTCAAAAAAAGTATCGATGCCCGACAGCGAACCATATTCGTTAACCTTACCCTACGTGTTTTCATCAACGAGCAACCTCCTAAGGATGAATTTACCAGCATAGACTACCGCCCCGTTGACGGCAAGCCCACGGTCGTGGTTGTTGGAGCTGGCCCCGGCGGACTCTTTGCGGCACTTCATCTTATTGAGCTTGGCCTGCGCCCCATAGTGGTTGAGCGCGGCAAGAACGTACATGACCGTAAGGTGGATATAGCAGCCATAAGCCGTACGCATAAGGTCAACCCCGAGTCAAACTACAGTTTTGGCGAGGGCGGAGCCGGCGCATACTCTGACGGCAAGCTCTACACCCGCAGCAAGAAACGCGGCAGCACAGACCGCATACTGAACATATTCTGCCAGCACGGCGCCAGCCCGGCAATATTGTCCGATGCCCATCCGCACATAGGCACAGACCGCCTGCCACGTGTTATTGAAAACATCCGCAACACCATAATAAATTGTGGAGGTGAGGTTCATTTTGAAACCCTCATGACCGGCTTCATCCTGGATGGCAATAAGGTGATTGGCATCGAGGCAACCAACAATGGACAGCAGTGCCGCTTTATGGGTCCCGTGATTCTGGCAACAGGTCACAGCGCACGTGACGTATACCGCTACATGGCAGCGCAAAAATTCACTATCGAGGCCAAGGCACTGGCTGTAGGATGCCGTCTGGAGCATCCGTCACAATTGATAGACTCAATACAATACCATAATCGTGCCGGTCGTGGCAAATATCTGCCCGCCGCTGAATACAGTTTTGTGACGCAGGTTGATGGACGCGGAGTATACAGTTTCTGCATGTGCCCCGGCGGATTCGTGGTGCCGGCAGCATCGGGCCCGCAACAAATCGTTGTAAACGGAATGTCACCGTCGGGCCGAAACTCCCGCTGGAGCAACTCCGGAATGGTGGTTGAGACCCGCATCGAGGATGTGGCACAGAATGATGCCGATATGAATGACCCGCTCGTAATGATGCGCTTCCAGGAGCAGTTGGAACGTGACTGCTGGCAGGCCGGCAATATGCGCCAGACCGCCCCGGCCCAGCGAATGAGTGACTTTGTTAACAACCGCCTCAGTTACGACCTGCCGGAATCATCATACTCCCCCGGCCTGATCTCATCCCCGCTCCATTTCTGGATGCCCAAGTTCGTGACTGAGCGATTAAAGCAGGGCTTCCTCCAGTTCGGCAAGAGCAGTCACGGATTCCTTACAAATGATGCCGTGATGATTGCAGTCGAGACCCGCACTTCATCACCCGTACGTATACTTAGAGACAATGAGACCCTCCAACATGTAGGGTTGGAAGGTCTCTTTCCTTGCGGCGAAGGCGCCGGTTATGCCGGCGGCATTGTGTCATCGGCCATAGACGGAGAGCGCTGTGCCGAATCCGCCGCTGAATACCTGAGACGTGGATAATTGAAAATTCTCAATTTTCAATTATCAATTCATTCAAAGAGTGCAGTTGACAGATAGCGCTCACCTGTGTCGGGCAGCAGGACAAATACGTTCTTGCCGGCAAATTCGGGACGTGAAGCGACTACGCTTGCTGCATAAGCGGCAGCACCGCTTGAGATACCCACCAGCAGGCCCTCTTCCTTAGCCAGAGCACGAGCGGTTTCAAAAGCATCCTCGTTTGCTACGGGCAGGATTTCATCCACAATTGAACGGTCAAAGTTGTTGGGTACGAATCCGGCGCCTATACCCTGAATCTTGTGGGGACCGCTGGGATTGCCGCTCAACACAGCCGATGAAGCAGGCTCTACTGCAATCACCTTTGCATTTGGGAAAGCCTCCTTAATAGCCTTTGCTGAACCGCTAACTGTACCGCCGGTACCTACACCTGCAATAAAAGCGTCAACCTGAATGCCTGACTCTTTTGCATCGGCCACAATCTCCTTACCGGTAGTCTTGGCATGGATCTCAGGGTTGCTGGGGTTGTTGAACTGCTGCAGGATTACTGCTCCGGGAATGGAGTCACGCAGTTCCTCTGCCTTTGCAATTGCACCCTTCATGCCAGTTGCGCCCGGTGTGAGCACAATCTCGGTTCCGTATGCGGCAGCCAGCTTACGGCGCTCAATACTCATGGTCTCGGGCATTGTCAGTATTACCTTATATCCTTTTACTGCGCCTACCAGTGACAGGCCAACGCCTGTGTTGCCCGATGTAGGCTCTATGATTGTACCGCCCTGCTTAAGGATTCCCTTCCTCTCGGCATCCTCAATCATGGCCAGTGCTATACGGTCCTTTACAGATCCACCCGGGTTGAAGAACTCAACCTTTGCTACTATATTACCTTTAATACTGCGCTTGGCAGTGAATTTGTTTAATTTAACTGTCGGAGTCTTACCGATCAGTTCAGTGATTGTGCTGTAGATTGCCATAGTTTTGTGTATTTTGTTTTGTTTGTTTTCTGTTTTCGATGCAAAGTTATGTCCCGTGGAAACAACAAACAAAGAAACTCTAAAATCAAGAAAAACATTCTAAAACAAGCCTAATTGACAGCAAATCTATTCTACAAGGTCACATCATTCGCTTAATGATGGCGAACAGTTTATAAGGCATGTAGCGGAACGGGAGGTCTATCCATGAGGGAGCCTTGACAATTGAGCGCTGATGAGTGAACGCATCAAAGCTCAACTTGCCGTGGTAGTGGCCCATGCCTGAGTTACCTACGCCACCAAACGGCACGTTTCCATTTGCTATGTGCATAATTGTGTCGTTAATACAGCCTCCTCCTGATGATGTGCGGCTGATTACATCCCAGCCATCCTTCTCTGCACCAAACCAATAGAACGCAAGCGGTTTTTCACGCCCGTTTATAAACGCCGTTACCTGATCATTGAACGCCCCATCCTTTTTATAAATTGTTATCATTGGGAATATCGGTCCGAATATCTCCTCAGTCATGACAGGGGCATCGGCCGATACATTATCAAGCAAAGTAGGCTCAATAAAACGCTCTTTTGCATCGGTTCGGCCACCATATACTATATCACCATCCTTGAGATAGGCCGATACACGCTCAAATGCCTTATCAGTAACCAGTCTGACAAAATGCCCGGACTCCTTTATATCCTTGCCGTGCAGATACTCCACCTGAGCTGCAAACTCCTTGATGAAAGCCTCCTTTACATCCTCATGGATAAGAATATAGTCAGGTGCGATGCAGGTCTGGCCGGCGTTCAGCGTCTTGCCCCATGCAATGCGGCGGGCAGCAATCTTAAGGTTTGCACTCTTGTCTATTATGCAGGGACTCTTGCCACCCAACTCCAGAACCACAGGGGTGAGATGCTCAGCTGCAGCAGCCATAACCTTACGACCCAATGCAGGGCTTCCGGTAAAGAATATCATGTCAAAACGGCTGCAAAAAAGTACCTTATTGACCTCACGGTTTCCCTGTACTACAGCAATGTAATTCTCGCTGAAAACAGACTTTATCATCTCCTCCAGAGTTGCCGAAACGGTTGGCACATATGGTGAAGGTTTAAGTATTGCGGTACAACCGGACGATATGGCACCAACCAGAGGATTGAGCAGCAACTGCACCGGATAGTTCCAAGGTGAAACAATCAGTGCCTGTCCAAGCGGCTCGTTCACAATGTAAGAACTTGAAGGGAACAGCGTAAGCGGAGTATGCTTGCGCTTGCAGCGTGCCCATCGGCCCACACCCCTGAGATGCTCACGAATCTCAGCCTTTACAAGACCTATCTCCGTGAGATATGCCTCCTGATATGATTTGTGAAGGTCTGTCCACAAAGCATCGGCCAGACGCTGCTCATACTGCGCAATGGCCGAACCAAGCTTGCGTAACTGCTCCTTGCGGAACTTTACGCTCAGCGTTGCACCTGTACCATAATACTCACGCTGCGATTTCAGGATTTCCTGAATTCTTGCTTCCGGGGTGTTTTGTATTGTCATTTTTGCGGCCTGTAAAGTGATCCATTGTGTGGTAGATTCCAAAGATAGTACCAAAAACAAAATCAAACAACCACGAGGGCAGAATTGCCTCCATTAAACGAATAAAATGGAATCCGAACGGTATGCCGCGGAAGTTTTTGTTCCTCTCTATGGAGCGCACAATCTTGCTGGCGGTATGCTCGGGATCAAGAATGGGGAAAATGGGCGATGCCACACCGTCAAACATACCGGTATTGATGAAATACGGGGCAACGGTAGTGAATCGTACCGATGATTTCATGTCGTGCAGTTCAATACGTACTGAATCAGACCACCCTATCACGCTCCACTTGCTGGCGGCATAAACGCTCATCTTAGGCATGGAGAGCATACCTGCGGCCGATGCAATGTTGCAAATGTGACCATGGTCACGCTTAATCATATCAGGCAGTATCACGTGAGCTACATTCATGGGAGCCACGGCGTTGATCATCATGGTACGCTCTATATCGGGAGTGGTAAGTTTGTCAAAGGTGGCGTTGCTGGTAACAATACCGGCGCACTGTATCACGATATCCACCTCTCCACATTCCTTGACGGTTTCCAGATAAGCTTCCACAATGGCTTTCTTGTCCGATACATCCACGCGGTATCCGCTAACCTGCCCCTTACTGGAAAGCTCTTTCTTTACAACCTCTATGTTATTCTGATTTATATCCCAGATTATAAGTCTTGCTGCACCTTTCTCAAGAGCCATTCGGCCCATAATCCTGCCTATGCCCGATGCTCCACCGGTTATAAGCACGTTTGCGTTGTTGAATTTCATTTGATCCTTTAAATAAAACAGGCGCAAAAATAATCCCCTCTCCTGTTAAAACAGGAAAGGAGAAATATATTTGTGGTCAAATGATAAGCCGATGTGGCGAATCAATGAGCTGTTGAGACTGAAGCAGTTGGCGGAAGTTGATGATTGCGGGCATCGGTTGCAATGGCAACTGATTGCGCAAGCTCACGGAAAGCCAGGCCCGTCATGGTGTCGGGATTAAGGGCAA
>Ga0310695_10015306_pt1 | contig 10236 bp, 10 predicted proteins | sample RumenRJG_04DNA_FD_203882 | JGI IMG/M metagenome (GOLD analysis project Ga0310695, IMG submission 203882) | Bovine rumen microbial communities from Lethbridge, Alberta, Canada - RJG_04 (v2) (version 2) | ecosystem: Host-associated > Mammals > Digestive system > Stomach > Rumen | place: Canada... | reverse complement strand
AATAGCGTCTTTAATTCGAAAACCAGCTATTACCACGCCGACGGTTCTGGTGTCACAGCCATCGGCGAAGGCGATGATGTCACCTACTCTGTCCCTCTCTATACCATTAGCGGCGTACCCAGCGGCGTGACTCTGGCTACAACCAATGCCACGCTGACGTATAACAACACGCCCTATTTTGCTAGCGGCGCCACTGTCACCCTGACCGTTGACGATGCCGACAAGTCCATCACCGCCCTCACCGCTACGGGAGCTGCCAGCAGCGAGGTGGCTACCAACAAGAAGAGTGCCACCGTCACCGTCGGCACCGCCGACGTTACTGTCAGCGCCACCCTGCAGACCGTCAGCGGCACCACCAGCGACGGCCTCACGTGGAGCCTCACGCAGGACGGCAGCGGCAACTACACCGTGCTGACCATCAGCGGCACGGGCGCGATGAACAACTACGACCACACCACCGTCGGCGGCCTCTGGCGCACCGACGCCCCGTGGGGCTGGCAACTGACCAGCGTCACCATCGGTAACGGCGTGACCAGCATCGGCAACTTCGCCTTCATCGGTTGTCAGAGTCTCGCCACCGTCACCATCGGCAACAGTGTTGCCACTATCGGCGAGAATGCTTTCGACCACTGCGACGCCATGACCAGCCTCACGCTGCCTGCCAGCGTCACCACGCTCGGAGCCAACGCCTTCAAGAACTGTGTGAACCTCGAGCGCATCGACATCGGCCACGACGGTGCCGTTAGCCTCGCCGCCAACGTCTTCCAAAACGACAACGAACTGCAGTACATCGTCTTCCCCAGCATCGCGGCTGAGCAGGCGAACACCACGGGCAACTGGAGCGGCTTCGCCTCGAAGCGCCGCGCCAAGTTCGGCAACCAGCACTTCGGCGTGACCACCGAAGGAGGCACCGCCGCCTATGCCATCGCCACTGCTGATGACCTGCGCAACCTGGCTGCAGCCGTCAGCGCCGGTAACAGCGGCAGCGGCAAGACCTTCCGACAGACCGCCGACATCGACCTCAGCAGTGGCGGCAACTTCACGCCCATAGGCTATGAATACGCTTTCAAAGGTACCTACGACGGTGGTGGCAAGAATATCAGCGGCCTCACTGTCAACGGCAGCTACAGAACAGCTGGACTCTTTGGCTGCGTCAGCAGTGGCACCGTCAGGAACGTCGTCCTCGTAAGCCCAACTGTAAGCAACACTTCGACTGACCTTTCAACTATCTACGTTGGCACCATTGCCGGAGATTGTTCACATGCCACTATCGAGAACTGCCACGTCATCAATCCCACAGTCAGCGTCGCCGTCAACGGTATAATTGAGGGAAGCATCGGTGCACTCATTGGCGGCCTTGTCTCCAACGACTACACCAGCATCAGCACCACCCCCAACACCGTCACCAACTGCTATTACTACGGTGGCAACCTGATTGATGACATCGGCCACAAAGACTACCCCTCTATTGTCACCAACGTCTCTGCCGCCCATCTCGTTAACCTTGGCAACAACGTCACCATCCAGACCGCGATGGCCGATGAGCTGGGCTTCAGCTGCGACAGCGACGGAGACGACGTGGTCGAGACCTACTGGCGCCAGGGCGCAGAGCTGACACTCGGCAATACCCTTGGCGAAGCCCCAGAATACTACGCATTGAACTACGCCACCACAGCTGGCACCATCAACGGCAGCACGCTCACCGTAGGCAACGCTGATGCCACCGTGAGCGCAGCCATCCGCAGCGACGGGCAGCCTCACAGCATCACCTACATGAAGGCCGACGGCACCACCGGCGAGGCCAGCGCCATCGCCCTCGACGGCTATGAGACCGCCATTGAGGACTTCGGAAGCTACTGCGTACACCTCGCCGACGGCACCTACTACGTGGGCCACGACATCAGCTACGACTACGAGATTTATCTCGATGGCGACATCACCCTCATCCTTGGCAACGGCAAGACCATGACCCTCGCAAGCAACGTTACAGGCATTTATAGAGGTACTAAAGACCTTACTATCTACGGCCAGAGCCTCGACCCCGCTACAGCCGGCACTCTCCGCTACGACGGCACGTGGAGTAAAGGCATCTATGTGTACAACTACACCCAGCATAGCGGCAACGTCACCCTGACTAGCACCTACTCTGCGAATAAAGCGTCTGCGTATGCCCTCGAAGCCAACACCGTCACCCTCAACGGCGGCAAACTCACCATCACCGCCAACAGCACTAACGCCAAAGCCATCAATGCCAGCATGACCGTCACCGGTGGACAGCTCGACGCCACCGCCACCGGCACTAATGCCGTCGGCATCCTCGCCTCCAGCGGTGACATCACCCTCGGCTGGACCCGCGCCGACGACTACATCCACGTCAGCAGCTATAAAGTCAACCAAAGCGGCACCGTGAAGATAGCCGACGGGCAGAGCCTCTATAACGGCAGCGAAGTGCTCAGCGGCACCATCACCGATATGAGCAAGCTGGACGGTAAGACGCTGCGCCCATATAAGACCATCACCCTTGCCGACGCTGCCGACAACAGCAGCACCATCAGAGAATGGAACGGCAGTGTAGCTGACGTGACGCTGCAGGGCCGCACGCTGACGAAGGACGGCAACTGGAACACGCTGTGCCTGCCGTTCTCACTGACTGAAGAGCAGATAGCTGCCAGCCCATTGGCAGGAGCCACCATCAAGACGATGGACAACACCGCTGGTGGCACCCGCCTGGATAGGGGCAACGGCACGCTGACGCTGAAGTTCAACACCGTGGATGCCATCGAGGCTGGCAAGCCATATATCGTGAAGTGGGCTAGCGGTGCCAATATCGTGAACCCCACGTTCAGTGGCGTCACCATCAGTAGCACTACGCCGACAGCCGTCGAAAGCTATGACCACACCGTGACCTTCGTAGGCCAGTACTCGCCATTCAGCATCGTGGAGAGCGGTGCAACGGGTAACGACCAGGGCAACAAGAACGAGATTCTCCTGATGACTAAGGGCAACAAGATAGGCTACTCGAAGAACCCACGCACGCTGAACTGCTTCCGCTGCCACTTCTATGTACCGACAAACGGTGGTCAGCAGGCCCACAGCATCGAGGTCGACTTCGGAGAGGGAGAGACCACTTCGTTGAGTGAAGAGTTAAGAGTTAAGAGTGAAGAAGTGTGGTTCTCTGACCAGCGGTCAGAGTGTGGCGTTGCATTTAGCCTTGATGGTCGCAAGCTGGAAGGCAAGCCTACTGCGAAGGGAATGTACATCGTGAATGGCCGCAAAGTAATCATCAAGTAAAGCGAGGAGGACATGACAATGAAAAAGAAACAATATATCAACCCAGAGATGACGGTGGTGGCACTGGCACACCAGGGCTACCTGCTAACCATCAGCGGTGACGTGCAGGACCTCTCAATATCAGGCGCTGAAGGCGTCACCCTCGATGCCGATGGCCTCGACGACATCGAAGACGACGTGTAAGAGAACCATCTCCAGTAGATGCAAGTAATAAACATATTGCCTCGTTGCTTATCAAACGGCAGCGAGGCTTTATAATACCTTTTTATGTCACAATTTTTAAACAATTAAAGCAATGAAAAAGACAAATTTCAAGTCGCAGCTACGGCTGTATGAAGTGTTAATGAAAAAAACGTAACAAACAGAGAACCGTCCCGTTTGTTTCGGACTTCCTACATCGGAGTAACTTTCTTCACGTAAATTTGGAATTCTCGATATTAGTTTGTACATTTGCATGCAAGTATCTGGAAATACAATGTCATGAAACATCTGCTGAGTGTTGTTATTATGTTGCTGGCACTTACGTGCTGCACCTCTGAGGCTGACCGCATTCGCATGCGTGCCGGTCTTGATAGTATCAATATGCGTAATCGCAACGACCAGCCCTTTACTGTCGGCGACGTACAGCCTTATGTCGACTTTTTCAATGAGCAAGGTACTGCCAACGACCGACTTCTTGCCTACTACCTCCTTGGACGCGCCTACTACGACCACGGCGAGGCTCCTATGGCTCTCAAATGTTATCAAGATGCTGCTAACTGTGCAGATACCACCTCTTCCGATTGTGAATATGCTCAACTGGCTAGAGTGTATGCGCAAATGGCCCAGATATTCTATGAACAGGGACTTTATAGAGAGCAATTGGTTTTCCAACAACTTGCTTCGAATTATGCATGGATTGGTAAAGACACACTCGCGGCACTAATGAGCTTTGAACAGAAAAGTCAGGCCTATCGTAACCTAAACATGCCAGACTCATTATTATATATATGTGAGCATGTTTCTCAACTCTATCGCAGATATGGATATACTCGTTATGCTGCCATTGCATTAGCAGGCACTCTTAATACCCTTGTTCTTCGTCAGGAATTTGATAAGGTCAGAAGGTATATGAAAATATACGAGTCTGAATCAGGATACTTTGATTCCCTCGGGAATATACAGAGAGGGCGTGAAATATATTATAGGATAAAAGGACAATACTTCCTTCATACAAACGTATTGGATTCCGCTGAGTATTATTTTCGCAAAGAACTGCGTGACGGTAGGGACTTCAACAATCAAGATGCTGGAGCAATGGGTATGGCCGAGATCTATCATAAACTTCACCAACCAGATTCAATTGCCAAATATAGCCTATATGCTTATGTGATGCGCGACTCCTTGTATGCACAAAAGACGACGAAAGAGGTCGAGCGCATACGGGCTATGTATGACTACACCCGTCATCAGGAAATTGCACATCAAGAACAAAAGAAAGCGAACCAACGTACTATTATTATTTGGATTTGTATTGGGATTATCATTGTAATCTGTCTGCTGACCTTTATCATCATAAGAGAATTGACTCGTAAAAGGAAAACAGCAGAGCAGAAATACTTGCAAAGTCAGTCTGTCATAGAACAGGCTCAAAACGATATTACAAAGCTCCAAACCAATGCAGAAATCAACATAGAACTTATCTCAGAGAAGGAACAGATTATTTGCGAACAGGAAACTATCGTGAAGGCATTACTGCAACGCAATACTGATAGCCAGTCTTTAGCGGATAGACAATTGAAAACTACGATAATTTACGGAAAATTCGAGCAATTGTCAGTCATCGGTCAAAAGCCGACAAATGCGGAATGGGAGCAAATGAAGGAACAAATATTCAAGCGTTATCCTGGTTTTAAGGATTTCATATCAAAACATGAGCATCATTTAAACGAAAAAGAATTTAAGACTTGCTTACTGATTCGAATAGGTTTTAAGCCTAAAATGGTCAGCCACATGTTAGGAGTTGATCCTTCTTATGTCTCTAATATCCGTTCTGAAATGTTACAAAAACTTTTCAATTTGTCAGGAAACTCAAAATCCTTTGATAAAATGCTCAAGGAAATCTATTGATGACTGTCTTTTTATCGCATGTTAAGTTCTTAACAAATGTAAAATCCATGGTGAATTTTTGGTGTACAATTTAATCTATTGTGCTGATTTATAGAAAGATAAACAAACTAAAATTTTAGATAAATTCTTTCTCATCTTCTTTTTTGCATAAGTTTTCTTTTTCTCATAATTTTGCAGTGACAAATCATTTAAATCGTAAAATTATGAAGAAATTACTATTGTTTTTATTCGGTGCTTTCCTTTTAAGCGCAAATGTATCAGCTCAAGTTTTGGTGCCACTAACCGTATGTATTAATTATGATGAACAACCGGTAACTAATGGTAATCCCAAGACTCCCATTGAGGTGCCAAAGGTTTACATTGAGGACTACACGCTCTCTTTCGGTATTAATCATCCTGAGTATGTTCTTATTATTAAGGATGAGAATGGTCAGGAAGTCTATACTACAACGGTTTTCTCTACTCAGCCAGATGTCATTCTGCCCTCTACGCTCTCTGGCAACTATGAGATTAATCTTGTGATGAGCAACTGGCTGTTTACTGGCTGGATATATCTGTAAATTACTCTATATCTCTTAGGGATATGCCCCAATAGGCATATCCCGATTTCCCATGAACAATAATTCTAAACCCTATAAATCCTAAAATTATGAAGAAAGCATTACTACTTATCCTGTTAGCAACCACATCTTTATTAGCCTCTGCCCAGTTGAAAGTAACTTCTGATGGTAAAGTAATAATCTCATCAAACCATAGCACGTCATCTTCGAAACTTTTAGTAGGAAATTATGAATATACTTCTAACTCACCAAACATTGGAATCTCAGGTTCCACGACAGTAGGAGAAGACAAAAGCAATATTGGGATTATGGGCTTTACCTATGCGAACTCCAGTTTTTCTAATGACAAGAATTATGGAGTTTTGGGTATTGTGGATCCCATGAACTATACCCATGGTAGGAACTATGGCTTGAGTGGAATAATGAATATGGATATGGGCTTGTTGATGCCTATAGTGCTGTGATAAATACACCTCATGTTGTTTATATCCAAAATGAAACCATTACAGGAACAAAAACGATTTCCGCAGATAGCATTTATGTGGGAAGGGATGTAACCGACACAAAGGAGCAGGGTGATGTAACTCTTGGACAAGGTGATATTACATTAAAAGCAGAGTATATAGAAATTAAGAATTCCACGACCGTTCCATTGGGTACGACATTGAAAATAGAGAACTAATTCTATAATAAAAACTAAAATATTTGCTTGATTATAAGGGAATTCGTATCTTTGCTGCAATTAAACTAATATACTTATAATGATTATGAAAAGAGAATTTATGTTGATGTTGTTGAGCATCTTATGTTCAATTTCTTCGATGGCGCAAACAGATAGTTATTACTATTATCGGGGAACGAAAATTCCTTTGACGTTGAATGAGGACAAGATTTGTGTCAGTATTGCCAAGGAGCATGACATGGTAAGCGAAAGAATTCGTGCAAATGTTCAAGTTCTTCGTACGATAGAGAATAATGCTATTGACCTTTTTGTTATTTCTCGTTCAGATTTTGAGAATCTGACTTCACAGGAATTTTGGGTAGAAGATGCAAAGTCTGTGATTTTATCTTCATGCTATTTCACTGAAAACTATGAGGAAGTTGCAACAAGTCCATACTTGACTGTAAAACTCAAGAATGAAGAGGACCAAGACTTACTGACTTCATATGCCGAGCAGTATAAACTCAGAATCGTGGGGAATGACCCTTACCTGCCTTTATGGTATATTCTGTCTCTTACTCCGGAAAGTGAAAAAAGCCCATTGGAATGTGCTAATGAACTATGGGAAAGCGAAGAATTTGCAGCATCATTACCAGATTTCGTTCCGCTGTCAGACGACGAGACGGCTATTCCAAATGTTGCGACTACACCCGCAAAAGTGTCTTCAGATATCTACGACCTTCAGGGCCGTCGCTTGACGTCTCAGCCTTCTAAGGGTGTGTTTATTAAAGACGGTAAAAAGGTGGTGATTAAGTGAGAGACGATACCAGCAAAGTTCAATATTATAATCTTATGAAAAAGGTATTCTCTCTATTATTGTTTTTAACGGTGCAGACCGTTCTTTTTGCGCAGGAGCATGAATATATTCCGTTCGTGGAAGAGGGGAAGGTTTGGTATTGTGGGTATAACCATCCTGGTGTCACTTTTCATGCAACTGCTGAGGACCCTAGTGCAAAAGGCATAGACTGTATCTTCACCATGCAAGGCGATACTGTGATAAATGGTAAAACCTATAAGAAGGTGTACTGCCAGTTTAAGGAATACTATGGCGACGAGGATCTGCACTATTACTGTGCGGTCAGGGAAGAAGACTACCGTGTTTATATCGTCGAAGAGGATGCTACAGAGGAGCAGCAGATATATGATTTCTCTGATTGGGGAGAGACTATCATTTTCACACATAATGATATCAAGTATGGCCGTGATGGTGGTATACGTCGTGTAAAGTTCTTGCCTGGTCAGGTCGAATTTACCATTGCGAGATTCAGAGGAGAGGAATTGAATTTTAGTTATGGACCTGGCATGTGGATTGTCGCTGTAGGTGCTCCCTATAGCAGCAACCCGTTTTCCAAGGACAATCTTGATCTTTATTATCGTGATGTCGAGCCAAAATTCGGAAAGTACATTGATGTGCGTACATGTATGAAAGATGGTGAATACATTTATATGGACGACTGGAGAACTTCACATGGAAGTCCAATAACATCTATAGATGATATAAGTCCTGTTGACAACTCCCCAATAGATTCTCCCCTCTACGACCTGCAGGGCCGCTGCTTGACGTCTCAGCCCTCTAATGCGTGCCACACTTCTATCTTTAGGTTGAAGAAGGGTGTGTTTATCAAAGACGGTAAGAAGGTGGTGGTAAAATAACCCTTTTACCCCTGAAATAGTAATGAGTCCATAAGATATTTTGCAAAAATGTGTCGGAATATGCAGGATTTTTAGTAATTTTGCAACCGAAGACATATAAATAGACGAAGCAACCGCAGCTTTCCAAAAGTTCCTAGAACGGCAAATTCAATAAACTTTAATGGGATAAGACGGCTGCCTGCTCACGGCTCCATAACGGAGGCGTGGGCTTTGGTAGTAACAGTCCCATCAGGTTTTTGCCGACCTTAGGAACAATGCTGTGACCCCAATATTCCACCCACGTCTCCGTATTTCTTTTCTCTCTCGCCTCACGGCGTATTATATGTGTTCATTATCAGAAATATAACGGATAACGTGAATATGAATATCAATGACGACGAAGCCATAGGCTTACTAAACCGTCTGCTTGAAAGGCTGCATCAAGCAGATCTGACGAATTTTGGCAGCCACCTCCAAATAGTATATGTCGCCTCGGGGGCGCAGCATGTAGAGACGCAGATAAATATGGGGGAGAAGACCCTCCACAAGTCAGAGACCCTCCCCAGCCCTCCCTGTGTAGGGAGGGAGAAAACCACGAGTAACTTGCCTGAAACACTTAGCACCGAGGCTGCCATGGCGCTATGGAAGAAAGCGCAGGCGGCAGGGTGGGTGGATGCCAACTATCAACCACTCATCTCCCGCACCCAGGCAGCACTTCTGGCCGATGCAATGGCCGAGCGGCTGGGCATCAGGGAGAAGTGGAAAACCTTTGAGACGCTGTGGAAGCGGAAGAACATGCGTAGTGACTACAACTTGGCACTCAGGCAACAACAGTCACTAGACTTTCTGACTGAATTGAAGAGGATGATATAAAAAACAAAAAAGTCCTGAAACCTAAGTATCAGGACTTTTTTGTTGTGATCTTGTTTTTCCTTAAATAACAGAATTTCCAGCCATTACTTGCTTTGCGGGAATGCGCTGAAACGTCTCACCATCTGATGAAACAATGATATCCTCACCGCGAAAGGCTTTGTCTTCTAACATCCTTTTCTCGGCAAGTTTCAGACCGTTTCTCAACTTTTCGGAGAATTCTTTTACTTCTTTATTTGACATAGTTTTTAATTTTTGCAAATAATGATTCTTCATAAATTACAGTTTGAACATCTTTACCACCACAGGCAATTTGCTTACGAGGATATTCGCTATTATCGTATATATCCCAATAGTCTACTTCGTCCATAAACAAATTAAAAAGATTGTTAATACCTGTAACGTACCTTCTCTGAGCAATCGCTTCGGGTATATTGTGCCCACCTTTAGCTACTCGTTCTGCAATACGCAATAGAGCTAGTTTTGGAGAATTTAGCCAGAAAAACAAAACTTTTACTACATATCCTTTATTATGTGCACGACGCACCAGATTGATATATGACTTGGTAGCAAGAGTTGTTTCTATTGAGAATGTCTCTCCCTTTTCCAATAGTTCATCTATGCGTTTCAACATTAATCGTCCAGCTTCTATTGCTACACTTTCTGGATTGAATGGAGAAAGACCTCTTGCAATCTCATCAGCATTTACGAACTCCTTGCAGTCAAGGATTTCGGGAAGTACAGTATACGATGCTGTCGTTTTTCCTGCACCGTTGCAACCACTAATGATATAAAGGTTTTTCATTTCGGGGACAAAGGTACAAATAAGCGAGCAAAAAAACAAATAATATTTGATTTTTTTACCCAACCGTAGTACCTAGCGTAGTGGATGCGTAGGTAGTAAGAGTCAAAGAATATGAGTACCTTTGTACAGTGGTTAACCAACGATAACGAAAAAAACGAGAAGAAAAACTTAAAACGATGTAAAGGTTATGACAAAAGAAGAACAGATGTACAGAGAGGAACGGCAGCTGAGGGCAATGGTTGATTGCA
>Ga0310695_10015304_pt1 | contig 10238 bp, 3 predicted proteins | sample RumenRJG_04DNA_FD_203882 | JGI IMG/M metagenome (GOLD analysis project Ga0310695, IMG submission 203882) | Bovine rumen microbial communities from Lethbridge, Alberta, Canada - RJG_04 (v2) (version 2) | ecosystem: Host-associated > Mammals > Digestive system > Stomach > Rumen | place: Canada... | reverse complement strand
CATGAGCGGCTTCGCCACCGAGAGCAAGTACTATGAATATCAGTACAAGGACATCCTCGAAGACGACGAACTCACCGATGCGACGTGTGGCGTATTCACACCCGACGACGCCTACGGCATGACGTTCAACTACTGGGCACCCTTCTACGCCCAGGAGGTAGGCATCACGCTGCAGCGTAACCGGCAGTTCGGCTCCAGTGCCGGCCTGCTCTCGCTGCTCGGCGAATACCGGCCCGTCATGCGCGAGAGTCCGTTTGTCCGCTCTGCCATCTTCTGCGCCGTAGAGACCGCCCAGCAGATGTACGACGTGGTGCGCGACAACCGCAAGGCGATGCTCGACGACCCCGTACTGGCCGACATGCTGCCCAGCACCGACCCCGACGACCCCGCCAACGACCAGTTCTGGCAGTTGTTCAACGCCACCTACCAGACCTACTTCGCCTTCTCGGGCTTGAGCGAGGATGCCCTGGCGGCCCTCGGCCCGCGCGGCACGAAGATACTGCAGGGCACCGAAGGCTTCTCGCCCTACGCCGACCCCGGCACGGGCTTCGAGTTGAGTTACAAGACGCGCTTCTCGCAACTGCCCACCTTCGCCGAGTGCAAGTTCTACGATGCCCTCATGCTCGCCGCCTTCGCCGCCTGCTACGTCGAACATCGCCCCACGGCGGCAAATTCTTCACTCTTCACTCTTCATTCTTCATTTAATCAGGCCATCATCGCCATCACCTCCGGCTCTGCCGCTGCCCCCATGGGCGGCTCCGCCTGGGATGCCACCGCCATGGAGATCTACCTCTCCGCCCTGGAGCGCGGCCAGCTGCTCCACTTCATCGGTGCCTCCGGCGAGATTGCTTTCGACCGCGACACCTACACCGCCGCCACCACCACGACCTACGTGCGCTGGAAGATCATCGACGACCAGATTGTCCACCGCCAGTACTTCGGCACCACCGGCGGGCGCACCACCGACGCCAACGCCGCCTGGCTCTACCTTTACAACGAGCAGCAGGCCAGCGCCGACTTCATGGAGCAGGCCAGTGCCGGCACCGACCACCACTTCGCCTATCCCGCACTGACCGACCAGTATGCCGTGCTCGTGCAGGGCTCCGACGGCTACATCAACTACCGCCACCAGGCCGACGTGCTCAACATCTACCAGGCCCTGCGCCGTGGCGGCTACCCCGACGACCACATCATCCTCATCCTCGACAAGTCGATAGCCTCCCATCGCGCCAACCCCGAGCCAGGCGTCATCCGCACCGCCCCCGACGGTCCCGACCTCCTCGGGGGCACCGACCAACTGCCGAAAGCCGTAGTAGACTACGACAGCGGCGACCTCTCCGCCCGCGACATCGCCGACATCCTCATGGGCCGCGCCTCGGCGCGCCTGCCTATCGTCCTCCCACAGGGCGAGGGCCACAACGTGCTGCTCTACTGGAGCGGCCACGGCCGCAGCCAGTCGCAGGGCGGAGCCGACGAGTTCGTCTGGCGCGACGACTACGCCGGCCAGGGCTTCACCGCCTCGATGCTCCGCGAGACTGCCGAGCAGATGCAGTTCCGCAAACTGCTCATCGCCGCCGAGCCTTGCTACGGCGAGCGCGTCATCCGCGCCGTCGAGGGCCTGACGGGCGTGATCGCCATGTCGGGGGCCAGTGCTGCCGAGCAGTCGTGGGCCGACCACTGGAACAACGACGCCCGCATCTGGATGTGCGACCGCTTCTCGCTGAACCTCGTCAACTGCCTCACCGACAATCCGCAGAGCAATTTCCGCGACATCTTCCTCTACTGCGCCCAGCACACGCTCGGCTCGCACGCCAAGATAGTGAACGCCGCCAACTACGGCAACCTCTTCACCACCGGCCCCGCAGAGTTCATACGCTATAACAATAAATAAGGTATAAATAGTTAATAATATGTATAACAATTAAAACTAAACGACAATGAGAGAGAACCGACTACTTTCCCTGCTGCTCACGGCCGCGATGCTGGCCGCGGCAGCCACGTTCACCGCGTGCTCGGGCGACAAGGACGGCACGTCGGAGAAGGAAACCGACAAGCCCGACACCGGCGAGGGCATCAAGCTGGGAGAGCCCATCGGCCTGGTCTACACCGACTTCCTGGCCGATGACGACGTGATTCACAATGCCGACACCACCGAGCTGCGCATCAGCAAGGCGCTGGCCGACAAGAAGGGCATCACCGACTTCGTGAACCGCCCGATGGGCATCTGGGACCAGAAGGAGCACCGCGCCTACCTGCGCCGCGCCACGGAGCAGCGGCTCGAGGGCGACCGCTACGTGCTGAAGGTGGTGCGCTCGTCGGTGGCCGAGGTGACCCACGGCCAGGAGATGGCGCTCAACACGGGCATCTACTACAATCCCACGCGCATGGTGAGCCGGGGCGGACTGACGCGCGCCTCGCAGGGCGACCCCTTGGCCGACAAGTACATCGACGACGACAACGTGATCCACCCCGCGGCCATCACCGTGCAGATGAAGTCCGATGCCCCCGCCGAGGCCCGCAGCCTCACCCGCGCCAGCAGCGACGGCAACAGCGCCACCTTCACCATCGAGGAACTCTACACCAACCCGCCCAGCGGCGCCAACGGCTGGTTCGACTGGCTGGAGGACCTGTGGGACGAGATTGTGGAGGCGACGTCCTACGACTGGGACGACGACCATACGATATCCCTCATAAGTACAAGTGCCCTGATATCGAAGGACTTCAAGTTCGATTGCGGCGGTGAGAGCGGCGACACCATCACGCTGCGCTTCCGCTGCCCCATCGATTTCGACCTCGACTATACGCTCAACATCCGCTCGCACGGCAGCATCGAGACGGCCTTCGTGCCCATCCCCTCCTATCTGGAGACCTACATCGACGGCTACCTTGAGGCCAACCCGCAGCTGCGCATCGGATTCTCTAAGAAGGTCGCCCTGCCCGAGGACAAGCAGCGCATCACGCTCTTCCAGTTCTCCGGCATCGGCTTCACCTTCATGCTCGGCCCCGTGCCGCTGACCATCGACATCGACCCGAACGTCTACCTGAAGTTCACGTCGGAACTCACGGGCAATGCCTTCCTCGGCGTGCAATACGACATTGCCACCAAGTTCAAGGCCGGCGTGAAGTACGACGGCGGCTGGAGCGGCATCGCCGAGGGCGAGAAGGTGAAGGACGAGTTCAGCTTCATCAACCCGAAGGCTACGTTGCGCTTCTATGGCGGCGTGGGCGTATTCTTCGGCGTCGACGTCATCATTGAGAAGGTGGCCGGCCCCTCTTTCGACATCGGGCCCCAGGTGACCCTCGACGCTAATCTGAGCTATCAGTTATTCGACGACCACATGGATGCCTCTATCGAGGCCCATGCGGGCGTCGGCGGCGAGGCCGGCGCGAAAATCAAGATCTTCGGCTTCAATGTGGCCGAGTGGGAGAGCACCTTCGACATCGGCCCGCAGTGGACCATCTTCCAGTATCCCGACGACGGCTCGGGCTCCAGCGGCAGCTACGACCCGGACAAGGGGAGCGGCAGCAAAGTGACGGGCAGCACCGTGAACCTCGGCGACGTGGACATCCCGTTTGAGGCACAGGACGGCCAGACGCTCACCGGCACGCTCGGCTCTACCGTGAAGGTGAGCATCGCCGACGGAGCCACCGTGACGCTCAACAACGCGACCATCAATGGCTGGTACGACTCTGATTACCCTGCCGCCACCACTTCGAACCTCTGGGCGGGCATCACCTGCGCAGGCGATGCCACCATCATCCTCCAGGGCAATAACAACATCAAGGGATTCAATGGTAGATATCCCGGCATTTACGTACCAGCAGGCAAGACGCTGACCATCAAGGGCAACGGCTCGCTCACGGCCAGAAGCAACGGAGACGGTGCAGGCATCGGCGGCGGCCAAAATGGCTCGTGCGGCAACATCACCATCACCGACGGCACCATCACTACTGAGGGCGACGGCATGGGAGCTGGCATTGGCAGCGGCGGATATGGTTCCTGCGGCAACATCACCATCACCGGCGGCACCGTCAACGCCACGCGCTGGGGAGGAGGAGCCATTGGCAGCGGCTATAGCTCCTCGTGCGGCAACATCACCATCACCGGCGGCACTGTCAACGTCTTGGGCGGCAATCATGCGGCTGGCATTGGCAGCGGTGGAGGAAGTTCCTGCGGCAACATCAGCATCTCCGGCGGCACCGTCAAAGCCTCGAGCCGCAAGATGGGGGCCGGCATTGGCAGCGGTGGCTCAGATGGCTCGTGCGGCAACATCAGCATCACTGGCGGCACCGTCGACGCCACGGGCGGTGAAGGGGCAGCAGCCATAGGCACCGGCAGCAATCGTTATCGTGGCTATTGCGGCGACATCACCATCACCAACGGTGTGACCAGGCTGACCGCCACCAAGGGCAGCGGTGCCCCCCACAGCATCGGCGCGGGGGTAGATGGCCAGTGCGGCACGGTCACCATCGGCGGCCATAAAGGAGCCATCAGCACCAGCCCCTTCACCTACCCGTTCCCATTCTCCGGAGACCTCAGTTGGCTGGCCAGAGACTATGAGGCGAAGAACGGCGACGTGCTCACCGGCAAACTCGGCTCGAAAGTCAGGATCACCGTCCCCGACGGCGCAACGGTGACGCTCGACGGTGTGACCATCAACGGCGAGAACGACCCCAACTGCCCGTGGTCGGGCATCAGCTGCACGGGCAACGCTACCATCGTGCTCAAAGGCAGGAACACCGTCAGGGGATTCGCCAAGAACTATCCCGGCATCTACATAGCCACCGGCAAGACGCTGACCATCCGGGGCGACGGCTCGCTCAACGCCACCAGCAACGACTATGCCGCCGGCATCGGCGGCGGCTACGAGTTGGCCTGCGGCAACATCGTCGTCGAGAGCGGCACCATCACCGCTACCGGCACCTCGTATGCGGCCGGCATCGGCAGCGGCTACAATGCCTCTTGCGGCACCGTCACCATCAAGGGCGGCACCGTCAGCACCACTGGCGGCTCGTCTTCGGCCGGCATCGGCAGTGCCTACCAAGGCTCTTGCGGCAACGTCGTCATCGAGGGCGGCACCGTCAACACTAAGGGCGGCTCGCATGCGGCCGGCATCGGCAGCGGCCAAAAAGGCTCGTGCGGCAATATCACCATCACCAAGGGCATAACCCATGTGACCGCTACCGCAGGCAGCCAATGCCCCATTAGTGTCGGTGCGGGTGTCGGTGGCTCGTGCGGCACCGTGACCATCGGCGGCATTGTGGGAGCCGTCAACCAAACTGTCTACGATTCTTCCGTCGGCGTCATTGTGACGGGCGTGTCGCTCTCGCAGACCTTGGCCACGCTCGAGGCTGGTGAGACGCTGAAACTGACTGCCACCATTGCCCCCGCCAACGCCACGAACAAGGGCGTGACGTGGAGCAGCAGCAACACTGCTGTGGCCACCGTGGCCGGCGGTGTGGTGACGGCCAAGGCTGCCGGCAAGGCCACCATCACCGCGACCACCGACGACGGGGGGAAGAAAGCCACCTGCACGGTCACCGTCTATGACGACTCCGACGAATTCATCGTAGACCTCAGTTTGCTGACCGAGGACTATACGGCGTACGACGGCGACATTCTCACCGGCACGCTCGGCAAGAACGTGAAGATCAGCATCGCCAGCGGTGCCACCGTGACGCTCAGAGACGCCACCATCAACGGCGTGAACAACGGCGCCTACAGGTGGGCGGGCATCAACTGCCGGGGCAACGCCACCATCGTGCTCGAAGGCTCGAACAGCGTGAGGGGATTCCAGGGGGACTATCCCGGCATCCACATCGCCAAAGACAAGACGCTGACCATCAAGGGCAGCGGCACGCTCAACGCCAGTGCCTATGGCAGCGGTTGGGGTGGAGCAGGCATCGGCGGCGGCTCTCATATTGACTGCGGCAACATCGTCATCGAGGGCGGCACCGTCAACGCCGGGGGTAATAATAGTGCTCCTGGCATCGGCAGTGGCTCCAATGCCTCGTGCGGCAACATCACCATTACCAGCGGCGTGACCAGCGTGACCGCCCACAAAGGTGGAAACGGCGCCCCCTACAGCATCGGCCCGAGTAAGAGCGGCTCGTGCGGCACGGTGACCATCGGCGGCAAGGTGACGGGCCCAATCAGCCAAAGCCCCTACACCTACAAGCCGTAACGGATTGACATAACAAGTATATTACATTATTTATAATTAGCGAAATGAGAAAGAACAGATTTCTATCCCTGCTGCTGGCGGCCGCGATGACGGCGGCGGCAGCCCTGACGCTCACCTCGTGCAAAAGCGACGAGAACAGCGAGAACAGCGAGAAGCCCGCGCCCTCGAAGTTCGACGTGACGGGCACCTGGATGGCCGAGGTGGAGGCCCCCGGCACCGTGGGCGGCGGCGGACAGATGACCTACGACCACCAGGTGACCGCCTGCAAGTTCAACAGCGACGGCACGGGCACGTGGTATCGCTTCATGCTGACCAACGACTCAGGCAATCCCATCGCCCTCGACGGCGGTGCGGGCCACGGCGACTTCACCTACAGCGTGGGCGCCGACGGACAGATAGCCTGCCGCCTGACGGGCAGCCAGGCCCCGGCCTACTATCCCGCGAGCCTGGCGCTGACGCTCAGCGGCGACTCCATCGCGGGCCGTGAGGGCGACGTGGCCTACAAGATGTCGCGGGCCTCGGACATCATGGCGCGGTGGATCACCGTCTGGGACCGGCGGCTGCACGGCGGCGGCAACAGCGACGAGACGACGGGCGACATCGTGGACCTCAGTACGCTGACCGGCGACATGGAGGCACGCAACGGCCAGACGCTGACGGGCACGCTCGGCTGCTACGTGAAGGTAAGCATTGCCGACGGGGCCACCGTGACGCTCCGCGACGCCACCATCAACGGCCGCAACAAGAACGCCTTCCGGTGGGCGGGCATCACCTGCCCGGGCAACGCCACCCTCGTGCTCGAGGGCGAGAACAGCGTCAGGGGATTCCAGCGGATGTTTCCCGGCATCCACATCGCCCAGGGCAAGACGCTGACCATCAAGGGCAGCGGCTCGCTTGACGCCGGCAGCAACGGCTATGGCGCGGGCATCGGCGGCGGCTCGTCGATAGACTGCGGCCACATCGTCATCGAGGGCGGCACCATCACCGCCGAGGGCGGCAATGAGGCGGCAGGCATCGGCGGCGGAGGCTATGCCGCCTGCGGCAGCATCACCATCACAGGCGGCGTGACCAGCGTGACCGCCACCAAGGGCGACGGCGCCAAGCATAGCGTCGGCGCGGGTGCCGACGGCTCGTGCGGCACCGTCACTATCTTCGACAAGGTGGGAGCCATCAGCGACGACTCCTTCATCTTCCCCTTCGCCGTGACGGGCGTGACGCTCTCGCAGACCGAGGCCACGCTCGCCGTGGGTGAGACGCTGACGCTGACCGCCACCATGATCCCCGAATACGCTACGAATTTCGGTGCAAGTAACGTGACGTGGAGCAGCAGCGACGAGGCTGTGGCCACCGTGAATGAAAGCGGCGTGGTGACCGCCAAGGGCCCCGGCGAGGCTACCATCACCGTGACCACGGCCGACGGAGGGTATACCGCCACCTGCACCGTCACCGTCGATACCCCTGTGACGGGCGTGACGCTCTCGCAGACCTCGGCCAAGCTCCAGTTTGGCGAGACGCTGGCGCTGACGGCCACCGTGGCCCCCGCCAACGCGACGAACAAGAGCGTGACCTGGAGCAGCAGCCACCCCGCTGTGGCCACCGTGGATGAAAACGGCGTGGTGACCGCCAAGACTACTGCCGGTACCGCCACCATCACCGCGACCACCGCCGTCGGTGCGAAGACTGCCACCTGCGCAATCACCGTCGGTGTCCCTGTGACGGGTGTGTCGCTCTCGCAGACCTATGCCAAGCTCCAGTTTGGCGAGACGCTGACGCTGACAGCCACCGTTGCCCCTGCCAACGCAACGAACAAGAGCGTGACGTGGAGCAGCAGCCACCCCGCTGTGGCCACCGTGGATGAAAACGGCGTGGTGACGGGCAAGGCTGCCGGCATGGCCACTATCAAAGTGACCACCGACGACGGAAAGAAGGCTGCCACCTGCGCGGTCAGAGTCTATGACGACGAATCTGACGAATTCCTCGTGGACCTCAACTCGCTGACTGAAGACTATACGGCATTCGACGGCGACATCCTCACCGGCACGCTCGGCAAGAACGTGAAGATCAGCATCGCCAGCGGAGCCACCGTGACGCTCAGAGACGCGACCATCAACGGTGTGAGTAACGACGCCTACAAGTGGGCGGGCATCAACTGTCCGGGCAATGCCACCATCGTCCTCGAGGGTACGAACTACGTGAGGGGATTCCAACTGAACTATCCAGGCATCTACATCGCTAAAGGCAAGACGCTGACCATCCGGGGCGACGGCTCGCTCGACGCCAGTGCCTATGCCTACGGTTGGGGTGGAGCAGGCATCGGCGGCGGCTCTCGTATTGACTGCGGCAACATCGTCATCGAGGGCGGCACCGTCAACGCCGGGGGTGGAAATAATGCTCCTGGCATCGGCAGTGGCAGCTTTGCCGCGTGCGGCAACATCACCATTACCAGCGGCGTGACCAGCGTGACCGCCCACAAAGGTGGAAACGACGCCAAGCACAGCATCGGCGCGGGTAAGGGAGGCTCGTGCGGCACGGTGACCATCGGCGGCAAGGAGACAGGCCCAATCAGCCAAAGCCCCTACACCTACAAGCCGTAGTCTCCGGCCCTCGCAGGGGCCAGTCCCCCCGAATCAGGGGACAGCCCCCCTGTGAGGTAATGAGCCCAAGGAGGGCGGCCCTGTCGCCACGGCGCACGGACGGCCGCCCTCCTTTCCAAAAAGAACGGCGTTCTTTGAACCAATGTGACAAAAAACTTGCAAGCGCAAAACCGTCCGGCAGCACAGTCATGTACCTATCAGGCAGTAAGGGCAATGACACAGCGTGATATCGAAGTAACCTTCATATCCCCGTGACTAAAGCAAGACAATACCGCCCGAGAGTCCTCATAAAAGGACTTCCGGGCGGCTTTTCCGTATCTTTACGTCATTGCTGCTTCGCCTTGATGAACACTCCCTCCATGCGCTGACGATAGTCGCCAGTAGCATACAGCGGATTCTTGCCGACATAATAGCAGTTGCCTTCAAACCCATCGACACGATCGAGATTGACAATCTCCGACCTGTTGATGCGCACAAAGTTAGCATGGTCTTGCAGTATCTCTTCAATCCTCCAAAGCCGATGGTTCACCATTAGGCTTCTCTCACCAGTCAGGAACACGACGCTGCCATTCTCGAAGGCTCTCACCCACAGAATCTCGTCATACCTCACCTTCGCCCACTTCTCGTCAGTCTTCACGAAGAAGCCATCTCTCACTACATACGGGCTTTGGCTCTTCTTGAACAACATCGCTATTGGCTACTTGCTCTTGCAGTTTCCTTCCTTTGGCTGATTCTCTTTCGCCAACTCCAATTGAATCTTTCGGTCAAGTGCTGCCAATTCGGACTTCAAACCTTTCAGTTCATCTTCTTTCTTCCATTGCTTGTTTGCTATCTCCTTCAAGAGCGGAATGTCCTTGGCAAGTACAGCGTTCTTCTCTTTATACTGCTCGATGGTCTGAAGAAAGACTCCTGTGAGTTGATGAAGTTCAAGGCAGCGTGCATGGGTATAAAACTCATTGCTCCGTCATTCAAGCTGCCACTCCCAGTCAGAAATTACCTCAATCTGCTTACCGTTATCTAGCTTTGATTTTTACGTTTAATCGTAACATTTATCAAAAATTTTAGCCAATATATTGATTTTCAGCGTCTTGAAGATTCATCACCTTTCGGTAGAAATTTATATGTGTCTTCTGTCTTTGAATGAGCGCCCGGTTTGCTAATGAAACAAGGTGAGAGTCAAACGCCAAGAGCATTATCAGAACAAATCTGTTTGTCTGTCATTTTGCAAACTAATACAATTCAATTCAGTATAAATGGGGCGATAGCTCGTTAAATAATGTTATCACGCCAAAAACACGCCAAAAATTTCGTGAACGCCAAAAAGAAAAGGTGGCCGATTGCTCGACCACCATGCTTTACAACGTACTGACTGTCAGGAACTTATTGCCAGCTTGTTTTAAGCGGTTGCAGGGCCAACTCCTGCGATTGACAACCTTGCGTTGTCGGGATGAGGCGACTC
>Ga0310695_10015296_pt1 | contig 10243 bp, 15 predicted proteins | sample RumenRJG_04DNA_FD_203882 | JGI IMG/M metagenome (GOLD analysis project Ga0310695, IMG submission 203882) | Bovine rumen microbial communities from Lethbridge, Alberta, Canada - RJG_04 (v2) (version 2) | ecosystem: Host-associated > Mammals > Digestive system > Stomach > Rumen | place: Canada... | reverse complement strand
CAAACTCGTTCAAGTCCATTTGCTGGTAGAGTTCGCCCAGCTCTTCCCAATAGGGTTCGCTTGCTGAATAGTACGCAATCTTCTTCATAGCCTAAGCTGCTTTAGGGTCATACAGTTGCGGGCCGCTTTGCAGCATCCACATATTGCAGCCGATAAGCCGGTCTCGGTTGCCGTCGATAGGGTTCTCGTTCTCGTCGGCCACGCCGTACTCCACGAGGATGCGCTTATACTCATCCGTGCTCAGCCGGTGCTTCGAGCAGTTCACGGGGTTGTCACTGGTCACGTTGTTCAGATCCACGCTCGGCTCAGAGCGCAGATAGCACTCGCGGACAAATCCGCCGAAATCAAACTTTGCCATACTCCAGTTCTCCCTCACGTTTATGCGATAAACCCGTGGAACGGGTGCAGGTCCACGATGATAGCCTTGGGGCCGTACTCCTCGGCCATGTCGGCAAAGGCGCACTCCATAGCGGCCTTCTGCTCGGCGGTCATAGCAGTGTTCATACTTGCAGCCACGGCTGCGGTCATAGTCACAATCTTTGCGCTCTTCTTGGCGGCGCTTGCCATAGTCTTAAACTTCTTCATAGCTCTACGATTTTTGTTTTTTGAGTGATTGATATTTGTCGATAGTTCACAATATGTCAAACGATTTCTCCTCGCCCGTCAGCGACCTGACCTCCACCTGTTGGCCCCAGTGCCACATATCGTCGCACACGTCCTCACACTCCTGAGGCGTGCCAACGAATAGGCACGCCGTCCCAAGGAATATGGCCGCCTGGCCGTAGTTTCTGCGCCCGTCATAGTGGCGGATAGAGTCGTGCGACTCTTCGTCCACATTTACAACAAGTGCTCCCACAAAAGAGGTAACTGCCGACACGAACAGATAGAGCATGATTGCCGCATTATCTGAGGCATTTGCCCAGATAGCCACACACATAGCGGCGAACCCCACCAGGGCTGCCACGATAATAATCCCGATAAACTTGATAGCCTTTTTCATAATCTTCCCTCCGAATTTTTTAGTTGATATAATTCCCTACAGGGGTGTCGATAGTGCGAACGATATAGTCCACACCGCCGACCGTAATAGTCGATTTCTGCATACGATAGTCCTCCGATATTTAGTTTTGATTAGACAATTCTCCCCAGATGGTCAGCAGGTCGTTCATAGTCAGGTCGTCGAACTCCACAGGCTTAGCCACGCCCTCGAACCCGAAATAGATGATACCCTCAGTAGGCAACTGAAAAGCACTAACGACCGTAGGCAGTTCCAGACTGCTAAGCCCGACCGCCTCACACTCGCCGATAGTAATACGGCACGCCATAGGACTTTCCTCGCTTGTGTCCATGAGGATAGCCGATAGACTACGTCTTAATTGTTCACGCTTTGTCATAGTTCACGTCCTCCGATAGTTAAGTTGATACCACGAAAAAGCCCTACCCCGCACGTCGCCATACGGGATAGGGCTCCGATAGTCAGCCGCGCACGTTAGTCCGCGGCTGCGGTGTCTATCTTGTCATAGACCTCTTCCAGACCGTTGATAGCCTCTTGCAGGTTATCGACGTTCTCAGACATAATGGTGCCTTTGATACCGTCCCGCAATCCGTCGGGCAGGTTGTCATAGGCTGCCTCTTCCTCGTCTTTCACGCCCTCCACTTCATCGCGGATAGACTCCAGACGCTCACAGATGTCGCGCAATACCTTGCGCCGTTGCTTGTTCATAAGCGATACACAAATTAAGGTGGTTTAAAGAATTTCTGCATAATACAGCCCTCCGATAGTTTAAGTTTATATCTTCGCCATCCACTGATAGTGGGCAGCACTCTTATTCCCCATAGCAGCGGCGGCTACCTTTAAGCCGTCCTCGATAGTAGGGCGGTGCGTGATACGCCCGCCATGACCAGGCCTGCCACCCTTCACGGCGGTAGCCCTGATGTCGGTACGCTTGCGGGTAGCCTGTCCCTGTCCGATACGGAACATCTGCTCCCCGCTCTCCAGACACTCCCCCGCCCGCTCATAACGGGCGATAGCATCCTCAGTACTCAGATAGGGCTTGCGGCTCTTCCACTCGCCCCGTTGCTTCTTATGACGCTCCCACTGCACACGGGCACGGATAGCGTCCACACCCGTCAGATCGCTATGCTTGATAGACGGCTGACTCTTCTTCTGCTCCACCCTCTTCACACCGTAAAGCGTGCGCAGCTGCGCCTCGGTGAGATAGTCACCGAGCCTGATAGACTTACTCATAATCGTGGGGAGGGAGGGGTCAAACCTCCGTATGCGCATCGCGATAGGGCGACGCACACCCACAGTTGCCCAGATAGTCCACCGACAGGCGATAGTACACAAAGTCACGCCCGATACCTTGTACCTTGCGTTGAGATTCGTCGCCTCACAGACCCGTATAGCGCACTATCATCCGATAGACCATCTGCCACCGTGCTCTCCTCCATGTCCGTCAGCCCCATGCACGCGATAGGGCGCAATAGTGCCTTATAGTGCTACTCTCCTTGGCGATTGATACCACACGCTATCACCTGGTGGTCGCCCGCTCACTCATTCGCACGCCGATAGGCACACCCGCAGCCCGATAGAGCCGCAAGAGCCGATAGACATTCTGTTCCACTACATTCCCACTACACCCCGCAAGTCGCCATAGATGATAGTCAAGATAGTACCAACAAGGGGAGTCGGACCCCCACGCGCAGGGATAGGATCCCCACGCCTCGCCGTAATTGGTTACCGATAGGCTTACACATCAAGACTTTTGATAGTCAGATAGAGTTGTTTCCGAAGCGACACAAGTTCGTCGGCGCATAATATACCCACACCTACTTGACACCCTCTGTCGTCGATATAGGACACCTCGCTACCCATCCACGTGAGCGCACGGATAGTTTCATCCTCCAACTCTAAGGGCTCCGATAGATACAGATAGTCCCTACCCATCATCATCAGTTTGATTTCGCTGATAGTATCCCTACGGATAGTTTCTTTCGTCATAATATAGTCCTCCGATAGTTAAGTTATACATTTTCAAAACATTCTTGCAGTCAGATAGCATAGATACAGGTTTGGCTCCGAAGAGCATCCCTACCATGATAGCACCCACAGGGGGAGTCGAACCCCCACGCGCAGGGATAGGATCCACACGCCTCACCGTAATGGGCTGCCAGATAGACCTTACTTCTTGATAGTCGATAACTTCACGTAAGTGTCCGTCAGAGCATCGTGAACATAGAGTTCGTCGTTAGCCTTGAGAGTCTCATAGGCTGCCTTAGACTGCGCCAACTCAGCCTTGACCTCCTCAACGAAGTGAGACTGCGATAGACCGTCACAGATGAGCGTAGTACTCCAAGAGGACTCGCGCACGGGGGCAGGCTGATAGATAGTCGCAACCTTGTACTTAGTCTCACCCTTAGAGTCCGTAACCTCGCGATAGAGATAGAAGTTCTGCTTACCAATCTTGATACGCTGGGGAACCTCCTTACATACGCAGAATGTGCCCTCCTTGTCGCGCAGATAGTCTGCCCACTTAGAGTTCACAGTACGGAAGATCACGCGCCTGTCACCATAGGCTGCACCGATAGCCTTGAAGAAGTCCACCACCTTGATAGAGACCTTTTTACGGTCTGCACCCTTACCCATAGTGACCTCGATAGTCTCCTCACCGATACCCGAGAGGGCTGCACACTGCTGCGAGATGGTACCCGTCTTCTTGCGGATGCCAATAGAGAAAGCATGAGCCTCTGCATAGTTAGCCACTGTGTTCACGTTCACTGTCTGAAACTTAGAATTCGTCTTCATAATTGTAAAATTTTAAAATGTTAATAAATAGATGAATTACACGCATAAGCGTAGAGGTAGGAGGAGGGCTCAAACCTCCCCCACCTTTCTCCATACTAACATCTAATAACTTACAAGAATGTAGTGAAAATGTAGTGTGTACTGATATAATCAGTGTGCAAAACCTTCAATTATATCCTATTTTCTTTTTACTTCTGAAAACTGCCAAAATCTGAATCGTTTTATATACCGCAAACGTTTTTCTTGTAACCGCACATAATGCATAATGTATGATGTTTATTTAAGTACATAATACCTAACATCATATTTAGGTTACTGTTTAATGTAGATTGCAAAAAATAGATTGGTTACTATCACATTACAATTATTTTTCAGTTAGCATTTTATTGCTATTCATTTATTAAAAATCTATCATCGTACTAACTATATAACCTAATCTTAAGATATTGTTATAATATTGTTAGGTGACTACTTTCAAAAGAAAACAAATGAAAGATGTTATTTTTAACTTCTACTTACTTCTACACATTAAAACGTTTAAAATAATATAAATGTATGTAAATTGATTAGATGTTTACTTACTACCTAAATAACCTTTTCTAATATACCTTTGCATCATTATTTGTGTACCTCACAATAAACATATTGGCAATATGTTATTTTCACCTCAACTTAAGTATATCTATACACAATTTTTTGCATACCTCATAAATATCTTTATTTAGGTTTTTCGCTTGCATCATCGTAACAATTATTTTCTTCTAACAATTTGCGTTTTTATGTCTTTTCTACTTTTCCTAACCTCATTTTTAAAGGTGTATTTGCAGCGGTCTATTGGTTACTACCTTTATTTGCCAATTATATAAGTTATTGCTAACCTAACATCTAAAAAATCACTATCACCACAAATTAGAAAATCACCCAATTATGCTAACTAATTTGTAAACATCTAACAAACGATGTTTTTTATTTTTAGATATGTACCGCAAACGATGTAATTTTAATTAGAATTTGCAACCTAACTAAACATCGTTTGTTTATCTGTACTTAAGATTTATTGCTAAATCGTACTTACTTCTAATTGTTACATCATGTCTTTTCAGAATTGATATTTTCAATTTTGTTGTTGGCGGTTACTTAAAACCTTTTTCTTTTGCCTCACTGAAAAACCAATCACTATTGATTTACGTTTGCAAAGGTAGTGCATTTTTCCTTAACTCCAAACTTTTTTGGGGAAAATTTTGTGTTTTTCCTTAACTTTTTTGCGTTTTTCCTTAACTTTACACCTTTGCACCCCAAAATTGTAATCTCGGAGTTTACAAAATTGGGTGTTTTGCAGTTCTGGGTGCTGCATCATGTTTGGGGGGTGCTGCATCATGTTTGGGGGTGCTGCATCATGTTTGGGGGGGGTGCTGCATCATGTTTGGGGGGTGCTGCATCATGTTTGGGGGTGCTGCATCATGTTTGGGGGTGCTGCATCATGTTTGGGGGTGCTGCATCATTTTTTTTCTTAAATGATGTACCCGTACCTTATTTATGGGCAAAGCATATTTGCAGCCAGATCCCGACAGCCCACACCCACCCCCAGCGCCCAGCGAGGCGCGGGGTGTTCTCTTGATTCGATTCAAAAAAAAAGAAAAAAAAATGGTTTGGATGGTACTATTTAGCCCAGCCCAAACCAAAAAACAAGCAGGACTTTTACACCAAAAGCCCTGCACCCAAATCGTACAAACGGATAATAAACACTATCGGATTATTGCCGTTTCATCCTGCAAATCGTACAAATAGAACATTTCTATCTTATTACATATACCTATTATTAAATAGTATCATCACTATCATCGGCTACCACTTCGTAGTTCGACAACACCCCGGCCACCGCCAGCACTTCATTGTTTATCGTTATCATGTCCTGCTCGCTAATATTGCCGTAGGCCTTCGACGACGGCTGACAGAATACGGCGCTCTTCTTACCCTTCGTCCATCCTAACAGGCGGGTCATCATACCCGTCACATTCAAGTATGTACCCAGATTATTGATCGCCTCTATCAGCGCAGGGTCGTATGTGCGCCCGTGCGTATTGGTAAAAGTCTGGTCGCTGCCGAAGGTCAGCAGCCGAGCCTGCAGCTCCTGCGCTATCACGGGCAGCGCCTCGTTGATAGCCGCGATATGCTGAGCGTTGAACTTACGGGGATTGCCGTGTACGTCCTTATGGTGCTTGAAGCACGATGTCACCACGTCGTCGCTCTTGCCTATCAACTGAGCCAGGCGGGTCATCTTCACGTCGTGAGCCAGCATAAACTGGTAGAGTGTGTCCTGTGATACTTTTACTTTTTCCATCATTCGTGTAGCTTTTAATTGTGAAATCCGCTGCAAAGGTAATGCTTTTTCCCTTAACCTCCAAATCTTTTCCCAATTATTTTTCTCAGACCCCTAAAATTTAACATTTAGATGGCGGAAGATGTATGATGTATGATGGCTGATGGCTGATGGCTGATGCTCCTTGCACCGCGAACCTTGAAACCTGAAACTTGACGCTCGGCTTTGCCGCTTCGCTCGTCGAAGAACTTAAAACTGCGTTGTTAAAGTGTATTAAATGTGTGCGACAAATTTAAGGCTTTTGCCCTCTGCTTGATTATCAAGAAGTTGCGAGCACAAAATTATGGTAATTATGCTAATTTCTTTCCAAAACAAAAAAAGCCCGCCCCAGCTCGTGAGGCAGGCCCAGGTTCGCGGGGTGAATCCGCTGAACACGAACAATCGGTTATTTCTCGCTCTTCACGAAGACGGTCTTGGTCTTCGCCGGGGGCTGATGCTTTCCGCCCTGATATTTTAAGGCCATGCGGGCCTTGATAGGCGGGTCGTCGGGATGCCGCTCGAAGGAGCGGCGCGAGGGGTCGAAGCGGTGATCATCAATGACCTCCCGCTTGAAGTTCTTCGTGGGTTTGAACTTCAGCCGCTTCGTGGGTGGCAAGTGTTTCAGCTCGTGCTTACCCTTATAGGTATAGAGGTGCTCCCGCTCCGGGATATCAACGGTGTAGAACGTACCGAAGCTCTCGATGGGTACGCAGCCCGCGCCCTCCGCCATCTGGAAGCGGATCTCATCAAACGTTGCCGACAAGACCTGCTCCACCGTGGCGCGGCAAATGCCCGAGCGCTTAACCACGGCGGCCACGAGTATGCCTTTGTATTTTCCTGGTGACATTGCTGTCGATGTTTGATAGATGATGAATGATGGCTGATGTGCACGTCGGTTCAGACTTCATACATCAGCCATCGGTCTTCTTTACTCATTGCCATCGCCGCTACCGCCGCCTTCGGTGCCGCCGCCCTGCTGGTCAGGATCGGTGGTGGGGTCGGTGGTTGGAGTGGTGTCGGTCTCTTCGTCTGACTTCTCGGTAACGCGCTTCCACGAAACACTCTGGGCGAACTGCTGCTGCACGGCCTGGCTGATGGTGGCGCCGATGCTGCTCTTGGCGTTGCTGACATTTAACATGTCGGCGGTGGCGGCCTTCTTCACTGTGCCGTCGTCATTGAGCTCATCCTTCACGGAGCACGATATCTGGGGGAAGATGGTGATCTCGTCGCCCAGTTTTACGCGGTGTCCGCGACCGGCACTGCGCAGGGCCACGCGCATATAGCGCTTGATGATGGTGGGCACGAGGTCGGGCGACACGCCCAGGCCCTCTACCACCTCGTCCTTCATGTCGTCGCAGGTAAGGGTAGAATACGATTGTGGGGCCGCGTAGAACGAGTGAGTTCCTACGACATTGTTCTCTTTGACGGTGTATTTTATAACTGCCATAACTAAACTATTAAAGGGTTAAACTTCTCGTTGTCTCTGTCCTGACTTCTGGCAATCAGAGTTCTGACTGCCAGCAATCAGAGTTCTGATTTCTCAGCACGCCTATAATATAGCGTGCGGGCGCGGGAAAACAAGGGCGGACGAACCAAGAGCAGAGACGCAAGCTCGCTTGTGGACTATGCCGAGGTGAGGACAGCACTCGGCGAAGCCAAGGGCAAAGTCGTCTGGAATGATTTTGTTAAAGTATCGTAAATACGTGGGACAAATTTGATGGATGCCGTTCAGACATCAGCCATCGTCTCACACCGTGAGGCGGAAGTCATCAGCGCGTAGGATACAGCAGTCACGGAGTTTGCGCGTCTGGCCGCTGGCGGTGAACTGGACGAGTCTGGTACCGGCGGAGACATCGACGGAGAGGGTGACACATTCCTCACCACGGATCACGTCACCGTTCGAGGCGGCGATATACCATACTCTGAACGGTATGCGCTCCATCACCTGTTCCACCTTGTAGCCACCCTTGCCGTCGGGCAGGCGACGGTTGACAAGCCTCGTGCGCTCCGCCACGCGGCGTAGTTCTGAGAGGGCCAATGTCTTTAAACTCTTCTCCATGTTTTTTCGTTGTTAAATTGTATTAAATGTTTGGGACAAATTTGCGACTTTTGCCCACGGGCTGATTATCAGCCGTTTACAAAGGCGAAATCAAGCCTTGAATATATATCTGAGCCAGGCGAACCAGCGGCGGTACTGGAGATAGGTCTCGTCGAACTGGTGGGCAAAAGCCTCCTGCTCGAAGCTGATGGAGCGGTAGGCACAGTCGTGATCGCGCGTGATACAGAGGCGGATGAGATACTCCACGCCGTAGCACAGGTAGAACAGGGGCAGGGCCAACAGCGACCACCAACCACAGCCGGCGGCGGCCAGCACCGCAGCCAGCACCATGCCGACAAGCAGCATCTCCAGCTGCTGCCGCCCGTGGATGCGCTCATGGCGATCGGTGTTGCGACTGTACCATGCTCCCCTGCGCACGAACACGATGGGCCAGATGGTGACAGCGCTGTAGCCCCTGAAGGGTATGAGGTTGTTTCGGATGATGATCATATCTTCGGTGTTTGGTTTCAGGATTCTCCGCGGTCGGGCGTTCACAGCCATTTAAGAAGTCTGCGCCACCAACGGCGGGTGATCCAGGCGGCTGCGGCGAGGACGATGCCGATGGCGAACCACTGCAGGTGGTCGGCCCAGCGGCGGTACCAGGGGCGGTTGTCCTGGGGCACAGGGGTGACGGTGTTGTGAGTGGAATCGGTCTGCTCGCGGTGGCTCATGGCGGCATCGAGGCGTTGCTGCCAGATGCTGTCCTGACGATCGAGGGCGGTCTGCAGGCGGCTCTCCATCTCGCGCTCGATGCGCCGGGCTATCTGCTGCTGTTCCTGGTGGAGGTCGCGCGAGATGGTGCGCTGCTCCTGACGGATGGAGCGGCCCAGCGAGTCGGTGGTGGTGGTGACGGTCTCGGTGATGAGTTCCTTCTGGTCGGTACTGCTGTGCTGCTCCGCACTGGACTGGCTGACGCGCTCGCGGAAAAGGGAGTCCATACGCTGGTGCCATGATGTCATGTGGGCATCGACGGCAACCTGGATAGCCATCGTGTCGGCCTCGGCGCGGTGGTGCACGGTGCGCTCCACAGCCTTCGGTGCGGCGCATGAGATGATCCACAGGCAGAGCGTGAGGATCAGGATAGTGTTGTAACGGTTTGTCATGTCGCTGAATTTTTTTTCCGGCAAAATATCCGTTGGAAGCATTTAAGACAAGGGCAGACGTTTAGAGTCCCTTGATAAGGGACGGCTATCGCTCGACGGCACGTCGCTTGCTACCAACGGGACGCAAGAATGCAGGGTTATACAAAACTGACCTATGCCGAAGCAAGGATAGCGCTCGGCGACAGCCAGGGGCAAAAAGAAAGCAACCGCCCGAATGCTACAACGGAGCGGCTGCCGATGGCTGGAGCTACACGACAACCAGCCAGATGCAAACTTGCCTTTCGGCGAGGCTGCTTCCGCTCGGCAAAATGAGCAAGCTCCCTTTGCTCTCGCTTAATCGCAGCCTTAAAAACTAACTACTAATATAAACCTATGTAATCAAAAATGCGCGGCGCCTCACGGCGGCGAAAGGAATCTTAGTACAAGAGGCACCTCACGGCGCGATATATGAAGTATTCATCCTGTGTGGTTCAAAGATAAGCGGCGCAGACGCGGGGCGTGGTGGTGTGAGAGGGAGACCCCGCGTTTTGAAGGTGACGGGAGAACTGCGCCGCTGTGTTCCTGTCGGTTCTTGTCAAACCAACGTTTCGGGCACAAAGGTACGAAGTTTCTGCGTAATGCGCAAATAATCAGCGGTTTATCTTCTTCGTGGCTATAACTGGGGCGGCGCGTTTGTCGGTTTATCTTAGCGTTGTCGGCGGCGAAAATAAGCCGTAAACGGCTGATAATCAGATATTTATCTAAAAATTTTGCGGTTATTTTGCGGTTTTTGTTAAAAAAGTAATGTGAAAAAATAAATTATGAGTTGTCTATATATAGTATATAACTATCTGATAATAAGCCTTTTATTTTATTTGCAGAGTGAGTATTTTATA
>Ga0310695_10015294_pt1 | contig 10243 bp, 13 predicted proteins | sample RumenRJG_04DNA_FD_203882 | JGI IMG/M metagenome (GOLD analysis project Ga0310695, IMG submission 203882) | Bovine rumen microbial communities from Lethbridge, Alberta, Canada - RJG_04 (v2) (version 2) | ecosystem: Host-associated > Mammals > Digestive system > Stomach > Rumen | place: Canada... | reverse complement strand
GCCAGCGCGATGAGAAGCGCCGGCAGGCCAATCAGCGTGATGATTGCAATGGTTCGCTTCATTGGGCGATTTTACTTCTTGCAGTTGCAGCCGGTCTTGCCGCAGGCACACTTCGCGTGGTCCGTGCAGCAGGTGCAGGGCTTGCCCTTGTCGCACGCGCAGGCCTTCTCCTTCGCGCAGTTGCAGGCATTGCCACAGACGCACGGCTTGCCGTCCGTGCAGGCGCACGCGCTCTTTCCATTGCACGTGCAGCATCCCGTGAAGGCCATCGCCGCCAACGCCACGACGCCCGCCATTGTCATCAATTTGCTTTTCATCTATTAGTTCCTTTCGCATTCTTGCGCTTCAAGGCACCATGCCTCAAAGCGGCGTAGAGTGTAACATTTTTCTGAAGCGGAAATGTCATACGAATGTCAAACTTCCGGAGAAATCTCCAGCGCTTTCAATTACCATTCAACTGGCTCGTAGTCGCTCAATCCTCAACACGCCTACCACTTGACCGGCTCGGCGAGGATGGTGCCATCGGCAGGCGTGACGCTGCCCGGCGCGGCGGACTTGTACTGGACACAGAGCATTGTGAGCGGCGTCGAACCCGTGTTGCGGACGGCACGCTTGCCTGCGGGAGCGACGCGCACGACCGAGCCCTCTTTCACGGGGATGTTCGTTCCGTCGACCTGATACTCGCCCTCTCCCGAAAGGAAGAAATACAGTTCCTCATGTTCCTTGTGCGTGTGGTAGAAACCGCCCTCCGTTCCGGGCGCGAACACTTGAAGTGAGAAGTCCGCGCCGCCGGCCTTGACCGCCGCCCCGCCGAACACCTTGCCGGGAATCTTCACATCCGGGCCGAGCTCAAGCACATAGTCCTTGATCTCCGCAAGCGGGCCAAGGTCGATGGCCGTCGCGTTGGCGATATCCGCCGTTGTCTTTATTTCTTTCATTGCTTTCTTCCTTTCTTGTTTTGTTTTCGCCGCAATGTACGCAAAGATCGCAAAGAGTCAATCCGATTTTGCGCTCTCTGCGTTCTTTGCGGCTTCTAAATTGGACAACACTTTGTTCAACAGTTTTTCAAGCATTTCGCCCTCGTCCTTTGAGAGGGGCGAATAGACGCGCGAAGCGAGCTTCTTCGATATCGCGGCGAAACTGCCGCGCAACGCCTCGCCTTCGGCGGTCAGCACGACGACTACGCTTCGCGCATCGTCCTCTGACTGTGCCCGCCGGACAAGCCCCATCTCCTCCAGCTTGTCGACGAGAACGGTTGTCGTCGGCCTCGTACGGTGCGAGAACGCGGCTAGTTCATGCATGGTCGCCTCGCCCTTCACGAACAGAAGCGCCAGCACGTCACCGTGCGACGGCACAATGCCAGAAAGACCAGCGGCGACAAGTTCGCCGCGCAGCCATTTCTGGGTCAAATCGTGAATCCGGCCCATCAACATGACAGCATCGTGTTTCATGGCCGGACATTATAGTTAGATGTCTAACTTTTGTCAAGGGGCGACACGTAAATTTTTCCCTCTACACAACAAGTTCATAAACCCACATCTACTCTGTCTTGGATTCCTGTTCCAACTCTCGCTTCTCAAACATCAAAGCGAAAGATACCACGAGAAGGACGCAAGAACACCATATCGCCCGGATTCCGAGCTTCGGCACGGCAAGCGAACCAAGAGTAGCACCGAGTGCGAACAGCGCGATGATGCCAAGGTAACGTTCCGCTCGGAGCCACGCCCGCCTACCGCCGCCGGACAGGGCACGGCCGCCCCATTCTGCGAACGAACGGAGGTTCCCGATGCACATCGTGCTGGAGTAGACATTGCCATGTATCTTGCGAAACGCCTGCACCTGCATCGCGCATGTAAACGAAACGATGGCGTTTGCCGCGAAGTCGAAACCGGACGGGATGAAACCAACTACGGACAGAAGCACAACTTCGACGATAAGAACTTCCTGCCGCCAATGCAAAGTAACCGAACGACGACGCAGGAAAAATGCCGCGAGCACCCCCAACATGAACGCCGTCACGGGCAGAAGATAGTGTATCGCCCCTGCAATGTCAAGTGCAAACACCTTTGTGCCGAAAAGGACGATGTTTCCCGTCTGCGCATTTGCGAACACATGTCCGCGAGCAAGAAACGAGTAGGCGTCTTGAAACCCGCCGGACAGGGCGAGAAACGCCGCCACGCGCCATGCGTCCGAGGCGTGCGTCCGCTTCATCCCCAACAAACCCTTGTGAGTATTGCGCATCATGTCAACGCCCTATTTCCGATTGGCTGGTAGTCGATTTTCGATTCCTCGTCGGTCGTTTCGAGCTTCATGATGACGGGGCGGAGTCCATCGTTGCAGCTCACGATTGCGATGCCTGGCTTTTTGATCCAGTCGCCGTAGTAGAAGAGCGACTTGTCGGCGCCGTGCGCCAGCGCAAACACATACTGGTAGATTGCCTTCCACGCCTCGTCGCAGAACCCCTGCGGCTTCGCGTAGTCGGCATAGAACACGTCGCCGGCCTTCATCATCGGACAGGCTGTCAGTCCGTCGATGCCGTATTCCGCCGCAAGCTCCTTGTCAAGCGTCGTCTTGAGTATCGTTATTTTTACCTTCTTCATTTTTCCAGTCTCCATCCAAAGTCGTTGTGGTAGATCATGTTGCGGGTCATGCCGCCGTCGATGCAGATGTTCTCGCCCGTGATGAAGCCCGCCTTGTCGGAGGCGAGGTAGAGGACCATGTTCGCGATGTCCATCGGATTGCCGACGCGCCCCGCGAAGTGCTGGGCGGCGTCTGGGCCGTCGTATTCCTTGAACGACGTGTCGATCCAGCCAGGGGAGATGGAGTTGACGCGGACGCGTCCGGCGAGGCTGGCGGCGAGCGCGTGCGTGAGCGCGGTGATTCCGCCCTTGGCGGCTGTGTAGCTCTCGCTCTGCGGCTGGCTCATCCTGTCGCGGGAGGACGAGATGTTGATGATGGACGCTCCCTCGGCGAAACTGTCCTTGAACAGCTTTGCAAGATAGAACGGCGCGACGACGCCGACGGCCTGGGCGTAGGCGAACTCTTCGTAGGTGCATTCGTCGATGCCCTTGAAGAGCGGCATGGCGTTGTTGACGAGAACATCGACCTTTCCGCTCTTGGCGATGACGTCTGCCGCGAACCGCTCAAGCGTCGCCTTGTCCGCAAGGTCGCCGACGAACCACGGACCCTCCTGCATATCGATTATGTGAACTATCGCGCCTTCGCGCGCGAAGCACTCGGCGATGCACTTGCCGATCCCCTGCGCCCCGCCGGTGACGACGACCACTTTGTCCTTGAATGTCATGTTTTAGACTCCACTTGTTCACACCTTATGCGACAGGAGCTACTGTTCCAATTGACGGATTCTGGTATGGATACCGGTTGAGATATCGTGATAGATTTCAGAAGGATGCTCGGCGTTGGCACAGTCGAGAAGTTCCGGGAGGCTGGCGCGAATGGATTCGATCTGGCGTTCGATCGAATCACGTATGAGTTTCTCGCCGATGCCGGCGCGAGCGAATGTGCGCACGATCTTGCCAGGCGTGACCCATCTGAAGTCAAACTGTCCGTCGAACTTCATGGCCATCTTCCGCGCGATGGACGGATAGACGGTGGTGCAGATCAGGTCGTAGGACGGAGCGAGGCGCGGTCGGCTCCCATGGTAGAGGACCGAGAAGTTCTTGCCATGCGCGTCGCCGTTGCCGATAAGAAAATTGAAGATGACCCTGTCAATGAAAGAAAGAATGTCGGATCCCGGCAGAGCGAGCCGTTGTAGGAGTCGTGTGCAATCCGTCAGCGAAGGTCCCCCTTGATCCTGGTACTTGATTTCAGGCCGGCATTTCAGCAATTGACAGAAATCCTCCTGATGAACGCGAACAACCAGACCGCCCTTCAATTCCCGGTCGTATCGCGTCGTGACATAGTAGTCTTCGCCGCCGATACGGACGATCTCACAGGATGCCGTGTTGAATCCGCAAAGTCTTGAAAGCGCCATGCAGAAGAATTCGTTGTATACCGATTGCGGGAAGCGCGGGATATCCGGCTTGAAAATGTGCGTGGAAGGCGTCCCTTCAAGAGGCAACAAGACTTTACCGTCTTTCCAGCAGGCGATGAGCTTGTCTTGGGCTCCTGCACCAGATATGCCGCGAAAGTCATCGGCGATGCCGAGGGGGCGGTTTGCGAGATTTTTGAGGAGTGCGTCTGCCTCGGATTCGGAAAGCTCCCTGAACTTTGGCGGACGGACAGAAGACGGTTCCTTGCCAGGTTCCCAGAACGCGACCGCCCCCGCGCAATCACCACCGATGGCACGGAGTAGTCCGAATGTGTCATCGGGCGACAGACGCAGAATCTCCGCAATCCTGCGGCGCACGCCCTCGTCCGGAAGGAGGTTGGAAAAGAACGCCATGACGTCGCGTTCTTCAAATTTGTCGGTAGAGAGCGGGAGCGTTGACGATATGACCATCGCCTTGGGATCGGAAAGGTAGGCTGGCGAATATCGGAACGTGACGGTTTTGTCATCGCGCTCAAGAAACCCGGCGAGCCTTCCGCAAAGATAGACGTTCAGACAATCCATGCAGCTACCCCTTATTCATCCCATGGGCTGTGGATAAAGAGTCCGAGCCCGAGCGCGGAAAGAACAGCGAGTAGCTTTTGCAGCTGCACAGTTCCCTTGCCATTTTCAAGGTCTGAGACAAAGCGAATACCCGTCCCTGCCAGCCCGGCGAGCTGGAGTTGGGTCAGTTTCTGGTTGTGCCGCTCGGTTTTAACGAGCACCCCAACCGAGGCAGGCGTATCAAGTTTGTTTCTTTTCATGTTACCGAGCGGTAATATATCACACTTCCCCGTACATGTCAACGGCGAATATTACCGAGCGGGAATCCCTGCAAAATGCACAAATGAACGCCCTTCAGGTATGAGAAGTAGATCGGCGAGCCGAGAACAAGGATGTCCGCCTGCCGTGCGCGCTCGAGAATCGGACGCAGCTCGTCGCGCAGTGCGCACACGCCGTTGGTCGTCGCGTTCTTGAGCTTGCAGGCGAAACAGCTCCTGCAGCCGGGGAACTTGATGTCGTAGAGGTTGACGAGCTCGGTGACGGCGCCCGCCTCCTCCGCTCCGGCCTTGGCGGCCTCCAGCATCTTGTGCGTGTTCCAGCCCTTGCGCGGGCTCGCGTTGAAGAACATGGCGAATGGTTTGTTGTCTTTCATTTGTTGGTTTCCTTTCTAAGTCTCCTCAGGCATTCCCGATCACTTCCCAATGTCCGCCCTTGTCTGGGCCGACGCGGCGAATGATGCCTAACTGGGACAACTTTCTCAAATTCCACTCAACACCGCGAACTGATAGTCCAGTGTCTCTCGCAAGATCTTGACGTGTGGCAAACGGATTCATTCTCAAACATACAACTACTTTCTCGCTTTTACTCCCAGTTTTCACCACAGTTTTCACCACAGTTTTCTCCATGGTTTTCACCGTAGTTTTCCCCGTAGTTTTCTCCACAGTTTTTTTCATGCTGCCTGCGATGTCTGCCTTGAACGCCTCGTGGATCGGCAAAACAACCGTCATGAAGGAGCGCGTTTCGGGGTTGAAGAACTCCGGGTCTGGCGATCCATTCTCCCGCATGGCGCGTACAATCTTTCCAATCCCCGTATTGCGCCCTTCTGCGAGATCAAGCTCTTTCAGAAACTCTCCTATTCGACGATTGCGGTAGAATCGACTACGGATGTACCCACCACCCCAGTTGTCGATGTCATTTGCGAATGCGCACACGGAATGGAGAACCTTTTCAGGGTTCCAATCCTTCTTGTATTCAATCCGCGCACTCTCCACCTTGCGCTGATGAATCAAGTAATCTATGTTCAACGGTAAAGCCATTTCGCTCCTTTCACCCTTATTATATCAAAAAACTTCTAGCGCCGTTGTCGGTCGGGTGCACCGAGATATTTATGCAGGCACCCCAATATTTCCCCTGTTGGCCGACGCGCAAAGTTAGACTTTTGGAGTGAGCAAAATTAGACAGTCTCGGGCGTGCAAAGTTGGACTTTTTCTTGCCGGGGGTTGCCAACGCCTCGCCGTTGTGGTATTCTCCGTGCGCCTTTTGGCAAGGAGTTCCCCCGTGGCCTGCTTTTGGAAGGGTCCGCCGCGTCTGGAGCGTCCTGTCGGAAGGCATTGTTTTCTAACCGGCATGCGGGCCGCAGTGGCCGCGCTGACGGGCTCCCGCACGCCGGTCTTTTTTGGAAGGGTCCGCCACGCCTGGAGGCCTTCCTGCGGAATGCATTGGCCCGCTTAGAACCTGTGCGCGAGCAGGATCCTGGGGATGACGGGGTTGGTCGGGTCAGGCCGTTCCTCCAGAACGTAAAAGCCCCTGCTCTCCGGGCGCAAGGCAATCCACACGGTCTTCTTGAGCGTATGCGCGATTCTCCACCTCTGCCCCATGAACTCGACCCGGCACCCGAGTTCCACCCGCCTTGGGTAATGCTGCGACATGAAGAGCCTCAGCACCTTCTCGTTTGCGACCGGCCGCATCCGCGACTTGCCGGCCTCGACAAGCCGCCGCGCGCGCTCGTCGGGAATCTCGCCCGTCTCCTCGTTCGCGTGCGTGGCGTTCCAGAAGGCTATGTGCTCGCCCGCCACCTCGTCCGCGCGGGCGGGGCTGTCCACCCCGGCCGCCGCGAGCACGACGACGAGCCGGTGCTGGAACGTGCGCATCGCGCGCTCGATCTTCCCCTTCGCCTGCGGCGTCGGCGCGACCATGTGCCTGATCCCGAACGCCCGGCACATGCGGCCGAACTGCGAGCACAGGTCCTCCCCCTCCTTCCCGAACATCGTGAACCCGTCGGTGTACAGCGCCTCGGGGATGCCATACCGGAGGAACGAACGCTCCAGCATTGCGAAGTGCTCGAGTAGCGTCTCCCTGCCGCAGACGCGGTACGCGACCACTTGCCGCGTCGCGTCGTCCAGCGAGAGCATGATGCTCTGCATCTCGGACGGCTCGCCCCAGATGTGGCGCGGCGTCGAGTCGTGCTGGTACAGCTCCCCGTAGCATTCGCGTTCCCACCTGCGGTAGACGTCGCCCGCCTTCTTCCGCTCGACCGGGAACACGCTGCGCAGGAGCGGCGTGAGGCGCCTCTCGCAGTAGCGCCTCACGCTCGACCGGTCGCGCATGAACCCGAACTTCCGCGCCAGCTCGTCAGCGTAGAGCTCGAAGTTCGGGCCGTCGTCCTTGGACGCCTGTATGAGCGTCGCCAGGTAGTCGACGCACTCCTTCGGCCATTCCCCGGCATGGTCTCCTCCCGACCGCCCGAGGAAGGACGCGGACTTGCCGACGGCAAGCCACCGCGTCCGAAGGTTGTAGAGCTGGGCCCTGCTGATACCGAGGGAGACGGTGGCGTCCCCCGCAGTCATGTCTCCGTCGTTGAACCGGCGGACGATCCGCTCGACCGCTTCTGGGCCGAGGCGCGTGAATAGTTGTTGCTTTTTCATGCGACCCATTATCGCACGACGTACCCTCCGCCGCAACGTACTGGGCGAGCAAGAATAGACAGCAACCGCCCCCAAAGCCAATAAACATGCGGGTGAGACGGCTCTTCACTGTCTAGTTTTGCTCACCCGAACTTGTCTAGTTTTGCTTGCCCGCCAACAGAAAAATAAATTGCAGTCTTCCGCTTCCTCGCGTCGTCCGCGGCCACATGGGCGACTCAAGGTTACCGTGTATGTCGCTCATTATCGCATATTTCATTGAGAACCGCCTTTCTTCAAGATTTCCATTGCCGTCTGTACGCCGTCCATATAGACATTGTAACTAGGCTGTCCGGCAAACTTGGACAGAAACTCCCTCGCTATCGCATCATTGACGAAAAAGTGGTTGCCGAATCCCGTGTCGATGTGCAGCCACTTGCCATCCTTTGACTTGAAATGGCTGCGCACCATGGAGAACGCCTTGACGACACCGGTCTCCTTAATTATCGGCAACGCTTTCTCTAGATCCGTGTTGCGAACGTCTCCGTCGAAAACTGTACCGTCATCAAGCATATATCCGTAGGAACCTTTGCAGGTAACGACATTACCCGATTCATCCATGGAAATGATGGTGAACGTCCTCTCTTCACCCTGTGCTCCAATCTCGGCAATCTTTATTGCCATCACCTCGCCCACAACCTTGCCTTCAAGCATGCCCATTGTCCAATCCCTTCAATTTGCGTTCTGCGCCAAGAAATGCATCGCGCAGAAAAGGATCAAGATGGTGCAGCGCCTGTAGGCGTATTTCATCGGGAACGCCGTAGTAGGCACCGGCGACACCTCCTGCGATCGCTGCAATCGTGTCGGCGTCGCCACCAAGCGAGATGGCGTTGCGAATCGCATCCTCGAAAGAAGTCGATTCGAAGAACGATGCCATCGCCTGGGGAACGGATCCCTGGCACGACACGTCAAACCTGTATGTCGGCCGAATCTCGTCAAGGGTGAAATCAATCTTGTAGAAATGATCTTCGAGATAGTGGCGTATCTCGTCCTTTGACTTTCCGGTCCTCGCGAGATAGATGCAAACCGAAGTGGCGGCTGCCCCCTTCAATCCTTCGGGATGGTCGTGCGTCACTGCCGTTACGGTGTCGGACAACACTACGGCTTCCTCAATGGAATTTACCGCCCAGCCGCATGCGCTGACACGCATGGCCGACCCGTTGCCCCAACTGTTGTAGGGCTGCGGATCGTTCGACTCCAGCCATCGCCCGAACTTTCCGCCATAGCCTGCATGAGGGAAACGCCCTCCGAATTCCTGCATTCGTCTGATGGCACGGTTGTGAAGTTCGCCTCCGCCGAACTTCCAGTCCGCAAGCGCCGCCGCAATGGCGATGGTCATTACGCTGTCGTCCGTAAACGAACATCTCTTCGGCGGAAACAGCTCAAAGTCCTTCGACTTCATGTACGCCCATTCGAAGCGAGAGCCTACAATGTCTCCAGCTATTGCACCTATCATTGTTCTTCCTCCTTTGCCGATTCAGCATTCGCGGTTTGTGGCGTATTGGATTCCGAGTTCGTCCGCAACCTCCAGGTATGTCTCGAATTCCTTGTCGGTATAGCAGCAAAACCGAACAAGCATATCCGATTCATGCTCCTGAAGCCATTTCGTCACGGTTGCAAGAGCAATTCTGGTAGCGGGCACGAGCGGATATCCGTAGACGCCCACGGATATGCAGCAGAATGCGATGGAGCGGCAGTGGTATTCCGTTGCCTCGTCAAGGCAGTTCCGATAGCAAGCCGCCAGTATCTCCAGCTCGTTGAACTCGCCTTCGTGCCAGATTGGCCCGACTGTATGGATGATGTGCTTCGCGGGCAGATCGAAACCCGGCGATTCGATTGCCTCCCCTGGTTGGCAGGTGCAGCCGAGGTCGTGGAAATACCAATAAAGCTTTGGGCCGGCGGCAGTGTGGATCGCGCCATCCACTCCTCCACCTCCAAGAAGCGTGACATTGGCCGCGTTGACGATCGCGTCAACATCCTGAAACACGACGCTGTCGCGATAGATTTCGATTCTCATGCATGACTCCGTTTAGTGGGTTGACTGTAGGCGAGGCTGACAACCAGCCCCTCCATAAATAGCCGAGTTGTCAACCCACTGCGGCACTATGTGCCGCTCGCGCGGGCGCGCTTATGCGCGCGCAAGCGCGTATTCCCTTATCTTATCCACCACGGACGACACGATCTGCCCAACCCTTTGTTCACTGATTCTGTAGTGCTTGGCAAGTCGACCATAGCTCCAGGACGCGCCGTCCTCAAAACCATAATGCCGTGAGAAGATCAGCCAATTCCGCCGCCGGACTCCAATCTTGGCCAGGAATTCGGCTTTAGAATCAACTCCATGTAAAACGGACAAAAAATCGTTGCTCACATATTCAGACATAAGTAGGAGATTCACGGGCAACTATCAAGGTCATCTATAGTTCCATTTTCGTATTGGAATTTTGACGACAGACAACGACATGTCAAAAATGCTTGATGGCTTTATTTCCACCATAGGAAAGCCGCCAAAATAAGAATTTGAGTGATAAGATCCAGGCTCCACAAGAAAATATCTTATTGAATTAGGCGGGACCTTAAACGTGTAAGAATGTTCGGGGCTATATAACGAGGCAATTGCAAAACCTCTTAAATGCGTGGCTCTGTGATCGAGGGGCGCGGGCGAAGTGCGCTTGAAAGGCGAAACATCGACGGCAAGGAGCAAAAACATGGCTGACGAGAGCGAAACCAGCGC
>Ga0310695_10015292_pt1 | contig 10244 bp, 7 predicted proteins | sample RumenRJG_04DNA_FD_203882 | JGI IMG/M metagenome (GOLD analysis project Ga0310695, IMG submission 203882) | Bovine rumen microbial communities from Lethbridge, Alberta, Canada - RJG_04 (v2) (version 2) | ecosystem: Host-associated > Mammals > Digestive system > Stomach > Rumen | place: Canada... | reverse complement strand
AGGTTTTGCAAATCCTCAGCATGTCGCTCACGGACAAAACGCCACTCAGAGAACTATTCGATAAGACTTATTCCAATGATGTCAAAGAGCAATCTGGTCCCCTTATTCCGGGGTTGTTTGATTAATATTTAACTCGTCCCAATTTTAACGGGACACTTATGATTACCACTATCAAATCCCTTTTTAAATTTCAAGATGTTATTGGCAAAAGTCAAGAAAGCACTGGCATAATCATACATCATCCATTGTTGAAATTCCACACAATCACGCATCCGCTCTTCGAAAACGGAGTATGTGTCCAATTCGCCTGCCTGATTCAATCTCTCATACTCTGTGCCAATAAATAGCGTTTCATCAACGAACTCTTCTGTCCCGTCTCTTCTGACGCCTTTCAACATTTTATTGATGCCCATTTCGCAGATTTGATACTTCGTACAAAATGAAAACATGATAATACCCAGTGATGTCGTATCACGAAAAGCACACACCTTTCGCCATTCCGAACACTCCACGTCCCAGCAATCAAAAACGATGTATTTTCCACATGTAAGCTTTTCTACTGAAATGACATTAACGATCAAATTCTCATTTCTATTCCCCATGATGTCTATAGTTCTTTACTATTTTCATGTTTATAATCTATCAGAACAAAAAACCTCTTTCTTCAAATGTCCCCATGTCATTCTCAAATCAAGTTTCTTCTTCTCATTTCCCAAAAGCACTTCTCTGTTGCCTCAATATCACTCATTGCATCATGGGCATTATCAAACTCCGTTCCAAAGAGTTTTTTGTACAATTCCTGCAATTTAGGATATTTGTAGCCATTTTTACCAGGAATCTTGCAAAAATCAATTGAAGATTGCATTGTGCAATAGCTCTTTTTGGAATCCATAATATCCTTCATGCCAAGTCTAATCATTTCTGCACCAACAATCTTCTTGTCGAAATCAACATTATGGCCAACAACACAAGTGGCTACATCCAAATTTGCTTTAAAGTGTCTGATTGCATATTCCAATGGTACACCTTCATTTAATGCCTTTTCTTTTGTAATTCCATGAACTTTCACAGCCTCATCAGGAATAATAAAACCATCTGGAATTATAATTAAATTGCCAGAGTCAATTTTAATACCATTTTCATCTTCCAAAATCCAAGCTAATTGCACCATACGAGGCCAATTCTCTGTATCCGAACTTGGTGCCTTATAATCAACGGGAACTCCTGTCGTTTCTGTGTCGAAGAAAAGGTAGGTGGTATTATGAAAGTATTTTGCAGATTGTTTCCTAATTCTATCAATCTTGGGTTCGATTTCATCTTCTGGAAATGGTTCTTCACCTTTTCCATGTATATATAAGTCCTCTATTATAATTTTGTCTATGTAATTATTAATTTCTTGTTGGGTTCCTTCAAAATAGCCTATAGACATTAATGAAGCAATATTAAAATACGCATGACTATTATCTGCTTTCTTGAAATACTCCAATGCCTTGTATTTATTAGCAGGAACTCCTTCGCCAAGTAAATATTTAATCGCTAAAGAATTGCATGATTGTGGCGTATTACAGGCTTCTAACCATTTGGTTTTATTATATGCCTTCTCTATTTTCGATTCGAAATAGAGTTCCCCTTGGCTGTCTTCTCTATTGTTTTTTTGTCTTTCAACTAATTCAAAATTCCTCTCTTGCCAGTTATATTGTTTATAGTAATTTCTTCCACAATATTCATCTAATAACGCGTCAATATCTCCTAACTTTACGTATTGTGGTAAAGTTGTTGGTATTATTTTTCTATAGAATTCATAACTATACCCGCTATTATGAATGCTTGGTGGTAACATCAAATGCCCTTTCCATCGTAATTCAATTCTTTTACGATTATTGACCATATATGCATACGAAATTGGCGCTGATTCTTTTTCACCGAAATCTTCTACTCGGATAATAATATGAAAGCCCTTTTTACTTCCAGACCAAACCACCCATTGATAATCTTTAGATAATCCTAATCGTTCCAAACATGAGGTGATATGATTCCTCATTTCTTCCTGACTATAATTAACATTACCAAAAACATATGAAGTAAAATTATCAAAATCAAGTGCTCTGAAATCATTCCATCCTAAAACAAGTCCCATTCCAGAAACATTTAACCAATCTTGTTTGAGCAGTACAGAAGTATCCTGTTTTGAATAGTATAGATTGTCTAAAAGCATTCCCTCTTTGACTATAGGGGCTTTGAAGGACGTTTTGTTTGGGTATCTGCCTCGCACCACCGTTAAATTCATATCCAAACTATGGTAGTATATGGACATTAGTTTCATTTCTTGTGCTTTCGAAGCGATAATATTATTGATGTCTATTTTCGTTCTCGTTCCATTATCATTAATTGAAAAGACAGACTTCAACTTCTCAAATCCTTTAAGACCTATACAAAGGTTAGGAGTAAAATGCTTTATATTAATTATCTCAACGTTATTACATCCATCAAATTCATTTAAGATTTCTCCTACATTTTTACTATTCAAAGTAATTTCCCTTAATCCTATACACCCTTTAAATGCATCATGCCCAACGTCCACAAGGCCGTCAGGAAAACAAACACTCTTTAATCCTGTACAATTCTCAAATGTATGAGCACTTATGGAACCTATTTTTTCTGGTAACTCAAGATTAACTATTTCTGTTTCATCATCGATATATAAATGATGGGCATAAGACAAAGGGTTTGAGAGCTTATTAGACAAAGGGTTAGAATGCTTTTTTACATAGCACCATCTAATTACATCTGAAATAATCACCTTTTGCAAACTCACACAATTATCAAATGCATCATAGCCAATAGTTCTTACCGTTTCTGGTATGCGTATCCTTGATAAGTTAACACAGCCAGAAAACGTTTCTCTCGGTATTTCGCTAATACCTACAGGTATTTCTATTGATTTGAGAGAAATGCATCCAGAGAAAACACATCCTTCCCCATAGCTGTTCATTCCAATGCAGCTTAAACTTATAGGCAAATTAATTTTCGACAAGGAATTGCAACCAGAAAAAGCATAAGAAGAAATTGCCTCTATTCCTTCATTAAGCCTAACTGCAACCAAATTAGTACAACCAGCGAAAGCTCTTCTGCCAATAATTTTTAAGGATGATGGGAATATAATTTTACATAAGGAACAATTTTCAAAGGCATTGTCTCCAATACAATTAATACCTTCTGGGATTATTACTTCGCCAATATATGTTTTTTCGCAACTGATAACAGTTGAACAATCTTCTGATATTATGAGTACATTATCCATACTAATTTGTTATAAAGGATGTTGAGCAATTACTTGAACCCTCATTTAGAATTACTGATGAAGGCACAACTAACTCTTTTAAATATCTGCATCCATAAAATACATTGGTGCCAATCTCTTTGAGTGTATTTGGTAATTCTAAATGAGATATTGCAGTATATTTAAAGCTTTGATTACCAAGCCGTTTAACGCCATCGGGTACTTTGTATTCAGTTCCTTTACCTGATGGATAGGCAACAAGTTCAATCCAATTATATTTCTTTTTCCCTTCTCTATTGTAACCTTTTCGAGTATACAACACACCTTCTATATCTTGAAAAACTGGATTTTTAGGATGAACTGTGAACTTTGACAGTTTTGCCCTCCCACATCCATTCCAATGGATTTTTCGAATTGTTTCTGGTATAACAAGTTCTTCTAAATCATCACACTCCTCAAAAGGATGACCACAGATTTCAACGACGTCAAGTAGTTCCCCTTCAAATTCCATTATAGAAGGGATTGTTATTTTACGGGAAGTACATACATATGGAGTATCACCATAATATGGAGTAGAAAAGAAAATATCATCGGAGGAAAGACTTTGAGGGATATTCACACCTAGCAAGGCTAATCCATTCCCACTTCTACATATTTTAAATATATCTTGCGCCATTTTATTAAAGCGTGATAGTTGATTTATTAAAACTGAGTCAATATATTACATGATTAAAATTGAATGATTTTTAAATTATAATCGAAGTTCTAAAAATATTTCTTTTCCGTGTCAATTTCTAAATTAAGTAGTTTTTGTTTAAGGGAACGATATTTGATTCTAATACTATTCTCTGAATAAAAATTGGGCCAATAGTAATTTAGAAGTTCCTGTAGAGTAAAAGGAATCTTAAGCACCCCATTTTTATATTCTCCAATTTCTATATAGCCTTCGTGTTTGTATTTTACAAAGACCCCCGTTTTACTTAAATCTGCGCAGTCTGTACCAAAATACACATCGCCATTTTTCATGAAATGAGCTCCTTTGGCAGTAATATAATTCCCATTTAGATCCTGTTCGCGATATCCATAGAGAATTTCACCTGCATTTCTGAAATATGTTATTAAACCTCCTTTAGAATTAGTTTTCCCTTCAAGCAGAATAATAATCCAACTCAAATGATCATTAAGACTAATTGCATAATCATCATACATAATTACGCCAAACTGTGAACCATGTCTATCTACTGACATTCCCCAACCATAAGGTTTGCCATCCTTAAAGTTACTTAAGATCATTGAGTAATGATTATTTACATAACATGCTCCATTTTGAAGACCTTTTGAATAAAAACCGTCCACTCTTGGACCGAATTTGTATTTTCTCTTTCCAAAACCTTCAGGAATAGGCACGCCATCCTTATCTAGTACTTCACCACTAAAAATAGATCCATCAGGAAGTGTGATTTTGCTCACATGATATGGTTCATTTTTTGCTCGAGTTGAAATAATAATATTAGATATGTCTGGGTTAAAATCAAACAAAATATCATTGATTTGTTCCTTAAAATCATCAATAATGTCTTTTGATGATAGACAAGACATAACAACTTCATTTTCTGTTATTTTTGTTAGAGAAGCATTGATCAAGCCATATTGTTTAAGTAAATATTTTAACTCAATACTTGTCATTGTTGTCTCGAATTTGATATCGCAATATAATTCTTCCATATTATTATTTGATTATTGCAAGTGTATTATTGTTTTTCTGTTTCATTATTTTGTGGGAACCAATAACTCCCTCATATCCACGCCGAGATGCTTGGCAATGTCGTACAGATTTCAACGGATGGTTGAACTTTGTTTGTCATCAAACGTGGAACATTATTAATCTGTTGATACATTCAAAATTACTCCTCTTTTTTCTTCTCTGGCAGTAAATAATCACTGGCTTTTTCATTAGAGATGACAGAGCGACCCAACTTGCTTTCCAACTGCTTACGGGCAGCCTTTGCCACGCTACCACCTTCTTGGGCAACCTTCTTCTGTTGATGAAAGCCTTTGGGATCACGCTGCTTGGAGATTTCTGTGGCTGAGGCTTCTGCCAAGATGTTAAGGGCGATTTCGAGGTTGGTCATGTTGTCACGCAGGTTCTCCTTCTTCAGACCCTTGTGTTGCTTGTACTGCTTGGTGGTGAAACCGCTCCACTCGCGAGTGATGATGTCTGTGAGCGAAGCATATTCCATACCCTCATGAACACCAGTGCGTCTCCACTCGTCTGTCAGTTCCTTGCGCACTTCGATGCTCTTGATGCGTTGGTTGATCCATGCATCGCTGTAGCCAAGACGTTTGTAGTCGATGATGGCTTGGTCAATGCTCTTCTCTGGGTCTTGCATCTGGTCAAGTCGCTGACTGGCCACACTCGCCATCCATTGCTTGAAAGGTTCAGCCTTGGGCGAAGGGATGGACTGGATGACGCGGAAAAGTTGCTCAGTGTCAGCCACATCCGTCAGTCGCATCTTGCCGTCAGCAGCACGAAGTTTCAACTGGTGACAATTTGTCACCGTTTCATTTCCCTCTTCTCTGAGGCGCTGTTTCAACTTGTTCCAATACTTACGCGCAGTCAGTGCATCCTTGCTGTCTGTGAGTACGCCACATACATCTACTATAGAGAAATACCATTTCTCTTGTTCGTCGTCCCACACTGTGCGAACTTTACGTTCCTCAAACATTTGTATTGCTTGTTTCTTGGTCATGTTTTGTTGCCTTCAGATTGTTATTGTTCTTTCGTTTGCAAATATACGATTTATTTTTCATTTCCAAATTAAATCGGAAAGAAAATACAGAGAATCATAAAAAATTCAATAATGCACGCCTATTTCTCAGCAGAGGCGGGTTATTTGGTAAGAAAGGTCGATTATTGGAAGAATAATGTGCCTTGTGATGGAAAACTAAGTGACCACGATGATGCGTTCCACATGTTCCAGTTCCAATTGTTCCAATTAAAAAGTGAGGGACAAAGCCCCTTTCTAAAGATTATATAATTAATTAATATATAGATAGTTATATATTCTTATAGGGATGTTGGAATACCCTAAAAATAAACTGGAAGAATTGGAATTGGAAGATTTAATCACCTCAAATCTTTTAAATAATTGATTTATAGCAATATACAATATTGAAGACTCTTTGTCCCTAAAATACAAACTCACGAAAATGGGACAAAATCCATCAAATTCCTTCTCTCAAAGGCCTCAAATGACATACTAAAGCTACTTTTCCGATGCTTTTTCCTGCTCTTGGACACAAATCAGCTTTCCAAAAAATCAGCACTTCAACCTCATTTGGAAGGAACTATGTGGCATAACGACCACCATTGTTGTAAAAAACAACGTTGATTATCGTCATTTTTGCAACCCCTAAGGGAAACAATTGTTACCCTATGAGAGAAAAAACACGCTCCCACGAGAGAGCATAAATAGTACGCCGTTTCGAGGTCAACGAAACGCCGTACAAAGACCCTCGATACGCCGTTGTTTAAATTGGTGACGGCAATCCATTGCTTTGCCGCCGGCAAAAGGCAAGAGAGCCGCCGCCTCTCTAGTGGAGACCTGACGGGACGCATCATTCCTAAGAAAAGAAAGTTTTTCGCAAAAAGACCTAACAACCTAACATTTGCATTGAAGTTCGTTAATTATCAATAACTTATACACGTTAGGTTACACGCTAAGACCTAACATAGACCTAACATCGGAGGTGTGAAATGTTAGGTGTGTGTTAGGTGTATCAGCAAGACCTAACACATGCAATCTGTTGATATGCACGTCTTTATGATTAAAACGTTAGGTTGTTAGGTTATTCTTCGATAATGCACGAGTATTTCTCAGCAGAAGCAGGTTATTTGGCAATAAAGGCATGCTATTGTAGGAGATAGGAAAACTGAATTCTGAATTCTGAGTCACTGAACGATTTTTTGCAAACCCTAAGGGAAACAATTGCTACCCTACGAGGGAAAAAACACGCCCCCACGAGAGAGCATAAATGGTATGCCATTCTATCATAGAGACAATCAATGATGAGTTGAAGAACATTGCACAGGTGGAGCACTCCAGACACAGGTGCTTTGACAACTTCTTCGTCAACGCCATGTCTGCTATTGCGGCATACTGCTGCTTCCCGAAGAAACCTGCCATACAAGTCGTCAAATACACTGATAATCAACTCACACTCTTCTAATACGAATTCATCGAACTCACGTTAGTTAATATGTTGTTTGTTATTTTCCTCCTGCGGGTAAGAATTTCAACCAGAAGTTTTCAATGGTCTTCCACAGATGTACATCCGTACCTTCCCTCTCGCTGATGCTGTGGGTTCGCATAGGGTAGGACACCTGGTAGAATATCTTTTCCTCCTCGATGAGCTTGTTGACCAGCATCTCGCAGTTCTGGTAGTGTACGTTGTCGTCGCCTGTGCCATGAATCAGGAGCAGGTTGCCCTCCAAATTTTCCGCATAGCTGATGGGCGACCCTTTCTCGTAACCTTCAGGGTTGTTCTGTGGCGTATTCATGTAGCGTTCCTGATAGATGGTGTCGTAGAGCCGCTGGTCAGCCACGAAGGCGATGGCAATGCCCGTCTTGAATATCTTAGGATAGCGGAACATGCAGTTGAGTGTCTGGCTGCCACCACCGCTCCAACCAGTGATGCCGATGCGCTCCGTATCGATGAAGGGGAACTGGCGAGCCAAATCGAGGATGCCGTTCGCCTGGTCTTCGCTGGCGAATGTACCCACCTCGCCATAGATGCACTTCCTCCATTCTCTGCCACGAGGAGCCGCAGCACCACGATTGTCAATGCTCACGATGATGTAGCCGAGACTGGCCATATACTGATACCACGTGCTGCTCGACCACACATCCTGCACTGTCGAGCTGGCAGGTTCTCCATACACCTCGATAATGACTGGATATTTCTTGCTGGCATCGAAGTTGTAAGGCTTGATCATCCAGGCATCGAGCATCAGTTCGCCCGACTTCACCTTCACAAACTCCTGGGGATGCACCCCCAACTCGTCAAATTCCTTCTGGGAAGCGCTGTTGTCCACCATCTTTCTCACCGTCGTGCCCGAGGGGAAGGATTGCATCTCAACCTGTGGCACTGTCCGGGCATTGCTGAAGGTGTGAACAGCCCAAGTGCAGGTGGGCGACATATTATAACTATGCTGTCCCTTCTGGTTGATGTCGCTCACCAGCTCGCATTGTCCGTTGCCGAAGAGTTTGGCTCTGTACAGATACCTTTGCGTGGCATTGTCGGGCGAGGCAATGAAATACACATAACCGCTCTTCTCGTTCAAGCCCACTTGCCTGATCACATCAAAATTCCCTTTGGTGATGAGGCTCATCTGCTTGCCGTCGGCACTCACCCGATACAGGTGTCTCCATCCGTCACGTTCACTCATCCAAGTGAAGTACTTGTTGCCCTTTAGCCACTGGACCCTGTTGTTAGTCTCCACCCAAGCCACATCGCTGTCCTCGAAGATGTTCTTCAGGTCATCCTGCCCAATTGTTGCCGTCCACACTTTGTTGGTGTGCTGCGGACGGTCCATCTGCTGGATGAACAACCGATTGGTGCCAGGCACAAACTCCATCCTCGGCAGATAGTTGTTGCGTTCATCGCCTGGGATGGGCAGCCAAGTAGTCTCACCACCTTCTGCACTCACATACCCAATCTTCACCGCACTGTTCGTCGTGCCAGCCTTGGGGTAGGGGAAGTGTTGGATTGTGGGGTAGATGCTATCCACATTGTTGATGATGTCAAACCAACCCGTTCCGCTGGTGTTGCTTTGCCAATAAGCGATATATTTTCCGTCTCCACTCCATCGGAAACCGTCTCGACAATCAAATTCCTCCTCATACACCCAGTCGAACGTGCCGTTCACAATCGTGTCGTTCCCGTCCGTCGTGATAGCCTTATAGGTCTTCGTCGCCAAGTCCTCCACATAGATGTTGTTCTTGCTCACATACGCCACCTTGCTGGCATCGGGCGAGAACTTCGCGAACATCAAGCTGCTCTCGGGCAATCCCTTTCCCAACTGATGCAGTTCTCCAGTTTGGCGGTTCAGCACCCAATACGCACCCCGCGTGTTATATCTCCACACCTTCTTCGTGTCGGTAAACAGCAACACCTTCTCCTGATTCTCACTGAATATCAAATCATCCACGGGCTTCTGTTTATAGAAATACGTGCCACTTTCTTTATCCACCAAAAGTTGTTCCGATGGAATCAGCACCGTCTGGCTCTCATCCTTGGCTGAGTATGCCACCACTTCCGGTATGCAATTGTTTCTGTCTTTTTCACAATTCCATTCCATATGGATGTAATGTTCCCCATCAGGCATCCATTCGATATGCATGCCATATTGAGGATATACGATGGGCCCCAGCCTTCTCATCTTTAAGATTTTCGCTGGGTCAGTTTTTTGCTGACCAAAGGCCTCCTCCCCACAGAAGAAAAGGATAGAAAGAAGCAGAATCGCCTTGGATAAATTCAATAAACTCTTCATTGGCTTTCGTTCTTAGTGATAAATCGTTGCAAAGTTACTACTTTTATTTTGATTGGACAAGAAAAAGCCCTCTTGTGATAAAAAGGCTGGCATCTTACATCACACATCTCATACATGAGGTTGTTCCCAGAGCAGTCAGCGCTGCCGTGAGGATGGACACCACCACCTGAATGATGTTCCGCCAGAGATCTTTGTTCTTCATAATGATAAGCAGACCCTCTCTGTCCTTCGGACATCTCCCCCGTGGATGGGGAGAGCCGTCCGGTTTGTAGGGCATTTTGTTTTTATTACTGTCCGCTAAACCATAATCCTCATAGTCCAACTTCTTGACCGTCAGAAGTTGGGCGTTTTTACATTCTTGTACAAGCCCCCTCAGTCTTTTCCCTCATTCTCCGGAGGCGCTTCAGATGC
>Ga0310695_10015290_pt1 | contig 10245 bp, 5 predicted proteins | sample RumenRJG_04DNA_FD_203882 | JGI IMG/M metagenome (GOLD analysis project Ga0310695, IMG submission 203882) | Bovine rumen microbial communities from Lethbridge, Alberta, Canada - RJG_04 (v2) (version 2) | ecosystem: Host-associated > Mammals > Digestive system > Stomach > Rumen | place: Canada... | reverse complement strand
ACGCCTCCGCGCTGCGTCGTTGGGACGAGTATTCGGAATATAATCTCAACTGCGCCCAGCACCTGATCTACCACGGCATCCTGAAGAAGGGCTACGCGAAGCGTCCGGCGCAGTGGGGGCCGCCTGTTGCGAAAGCGATGGCGGCGCTGCGGCGTCTCGAGGAAGCGCCGTGGGACGACGAGTTTGTCCGCCGCGACGCAATCGACATCGTGCGCATGGTACTCGACAGGCTCATCGTTCTGAAGATTGACGAGCTAGGCTCCGCCATAGCCGCGTGGCGCGATGAAAAGTGTAAAGTTGAAAATGTAAAATGTAAAGTTGTGGATGAGGAACTTGTTGCCCGTGCACGCGAACTGGCTGCGCTCTTCGATCACCTTGCCGACGTTCTTGAACTGCACACCGACTACTCGCTATGGGAATCGTATCAGCGACTTGATGCGATCGAGAAAATCCAGAATCCCGATTTCACCAAGACGCTTTTCGAGAACGCCGTCAACCAGTATTGCCTGAGCCACCAGTATGAGGCGATACGATACGTGGTTGCGCCAACTGCGGCAGAGCTGGCGGAGCGGATTGCCAAGGCCGTCGCATCCGGAGACCGTAAGGCCGGTTTCTCCGTACATCCAAGATTCGCGGCGATTCGCAAGGCCGCGAAGGTGAAGCCGCTTGAGTCGCTGAAACCCACCTTGCCGCGCACGCAGGAGAACTTCCGCAAAGTCCTTCGCGAAATCAAGACGCTTTGACCTCCCAATTTTAAATCCGCTAAAGTAAAGCCACTAAAGTCTCAATAACTCAAATACTCCGAAACTCAAAGCTGCGAAGGCAATTAGTGTACGTCAATGGCAGCGTGTTTGCAATTCGCCCGTTGTCAAGTCGCTTGTTATGTAGTCGGGAGGTTTGAGACTTGCTTCATCGTAACGTGCTTCGCCCTTGCTTGCTTCATCGTGGCTTACTTTGCCGTTACTTACTTTGTTGCTATTTGTTTGCCGTTGCTTTCTTCCCTGTTGCTTGCTTTATTGTCATTTCTTTGTCGCTATTTGTTTCGTCGCAACCTTCTTCGTCGCTGTGTGCGCCGTTCTTGCCGTGTGGCGTTGCCAAATCTTTCGTGTGGCGGCTTGTCGTTCTTGCCGCCAGCCATTTTCTTCGGGGCGTCGAGGAAGACGCATTCGGCCGACACGAGGCGGTCGACCGCCTCGAAGAGCTGCGAGAACACTGGTCTGGCGTCGGCAAGCAGCGTCTCGACGATTTCGCATTGCGGCTTGTCAAGAAGGGCTGATGTCGGCGTGGGGTCCTTCGTGCCCGTCGCCTGCCTCAGCCGCGTTGCCATCGCCTTGTACCGCATGAGAGTCTTGTATTTCGGCGACAGTTCCGGGAGGCATTCCGCGAGCCAGCCGCGGATGCCGGCGTTGCGCCCCACGACATTTCCTGCCTCGTCGAACTTCAGGCGGCTGTCGACATGGCAGGCGAGGTCGTCGAGAAGACCGCCGAGGCGGATCATCGCCTCGCGCGAGTCCCTGCGGGCGTTCCAGGCGGCCAGAAGGGCTTCCGGGGTTGGCATGGGCGCCGTCGTCGTGCGCTGGACGATCTTGCGCCGTTCCTCGGCGAGTTGCCTCCGGCGCTTGGTCTCGCGCGCGTAGTAGAAGGGGCGCCGGAGAGCGCGCAGATCCCTGACGAGTTCGCGTTTCATCCGGTCTCGCTCCTCCGGGTCGGCGAATCTCCTCATCCGTTCGCGCATCGCGACGCCGACGTCCACCATTGCGCATGCACATAGAAGCAGCGGGTTGAAGGTGGAGTCGAAGCGCTTCTCGGCATTGCGCCACTTGAACCAGTCCTTCCCGTCCCACCGGCCGTCCGTCCGTTCTCGATTCAATATGCCGCCCGGCCGTTCGCGATTCCACATGCCGCCTGTCCGTTCGCGAATCCGCGGACGGTATGTGTGCATGTCGAGGTATTTCCCGGCGTATGTCCTTGCCTCGCTGTATGTCCAGCCGCAGTGGTAGGCGTACCAGTAGGCCGAATGTCTATAGGTCCTATTCCCCATGTCAGATATATTATACCATAAAATGAGAATTGTATGCGGAAAAATCTTAAGGAGAAATTTGCACTTTATTCTGATGGTTTCTGAAGAGAATTGTGTTGTCACAACAAAGCCCGGTTCGTCAAGTTAAGAAAGAAACAGTAGAGGATTGGTTTTCCGGTTCGTCAAGTACGAAAGACACCGAAGAGGATTTGCTTCATTGGTGAGGCAATTTTGCTTCATTGACGAGGCAAGAAAGTTTTATGACAACAAGGTCTTGTTGTGGTATAATATGCGGCTATGGAAAACAAGAAATGTCAGTTCAAGGCCGAGATCGCGGAAATGCTCGATCTCGTGGTAAACTCGCTGTACTCCAAGAAGGAGATATTCCTAAGGGAGCTCGTCTCCAACGCGTCCGACGCCATAGACCGCGCGAAGTTCCTGTCGCTCACCGACAAGTCGATCGCGGAGGACAACCCTGAGTGGAAGATCGAGATTTCGGTTGACAAGTCCGCCGGGACGCTCATGGTGTCCGACAACGGCATCGGCATGGACTCCGCCGAGCTTGAGAAGAACCTCGGAACCATAGCCAGCTCCGGCACAAAGGCGTTTCGGGAGGCGCTCAAGGAGAAGGGCGTATCCCCCGACGGCGGAGCCGGAGCCGCGAAGCGGTCGCTAGAGGGGTGCGATTCGCTTCCCGAGCTCATCGGGCAGTTCGGCGTCGGGTTCTACGCGGCGTTCATGGTCGCGGACCGGGTGCGCGTCGTCTCCAGACGCCGCGGCGGAGAGGGCGCCGTCATGTGGGAGTCCACTCTCGACGGCGGCTACGAGATCTCCGAGTCGCAGCGCGACGGGTACGGCACAAGCGTGATGCTCCACCTCCGCGACGACCAGAAGGAGTACCTCGACCGCTGGCGCGTGGCGGACATCATCCGCCGCTACTCCGATTTCATCGCGTACCCCGTCACCTTCCGCCAGATCGACATCCCGGCCGACGAGAAGGAGGACGACAGGAAACGCCGCCTCGAGGACGAGGCCAAGCCGCTCAACACGATGACCGCGCTCTGGAAACGCCCGAAGAAGGACGTAAAGGACAGCGAGTACGCCGAGTTCTACAAGCACCTCACCCGCGACTGGGAGGACCCCTTCGAGACGATCCCGTTCTCCGGCGAGGGACAGGTCGAGTTCAAGGCGTTGCTGTTCCTCCCGTCGAAGGCGACGATGGAGCTCTTCATGCCGGCGCAGAAGAGGGGTCTCTCCCTCTACGTGCGCAACGTGTTCATCGGCGACGACATGGAGATGCTGCTCCCGTCGTGGCTCAGGTTCGTGAAGGGCGTGGTGGACTCCAGCGACCTGCCGCTCAACGTCTCGCGAGAGATGCTCCAGGACGACGCGGTCGTCCAGAAGATCAAGGCCGCCGTGACCTCAAAGGTCCTCTCCACGCTCGAGGAGATGAAGAAGAAGGACCTGAAGCGCTACGACGAGTTCTTCGGGCGGTTCGGCGCGGTCCTGAAGGAGGGCGCGTACAACGATTGGACGTACAGGGAGCGCCTGAACAAGCTGATCAAGTTCCCGACGGCGCGCGGCGAGGCCGGGAAGACGGTGTTCCTAGAGGACTACGTCAAGGACATGGCGCCCGGCCAGGCAGACATCTACTACATCGTCGCCGAGCGCGAGGAGGACGCGCGCAGGGCGCCGCAGTTGGAGTCCGCGAGGAAGCACGGATGCGACGTGCTGCTTTTCTGCGATCCCGTGGACGAGTTTCTTTCGGAGTCGCTGCGCGAATTCGACGGCAAGAAGTTCGTGGACGTCGCGAAGGGCGACGTGGCCTTCGGCTCCGAGGAGGAGCGCAAGGCGGAGAAGGAGGCGAACGACAAGGCGGCAGGCGAGCTGAAGGGGTTCATAGAGGCGGTGAAGAAGGAGCTGGGCGAGAAGGTGTCCGACGTGCGCGTCTCGACGCGGCTGGAGGACTCGCCGTGCTGCCTGGTGGCGTCCGAGGGCGGGATATCCCCGTCTATGGCGCGCATGATGCGCGCGATGAAGGAGACCGTCCCGGAGGAGAAGAGGATACTCGAGCTGAACGCGGAGCATCCGCTCGTCAAGAAGGTGTCCGCCCTCACCGGCTCGGCGCTTTCCGACGCGGTGTCGACTCTCTACGACTCGGCGCTTGTCGCCGAGGGCTCGCCGGTGCCTGACGGCGCGGCGTTCGCGAAGAGGATCGCGGCCCTCATGATGGGGGGCGTCTGATGGGCGCCTCCGCGATACACGGCGCGGTCGCGGCGGCCGCCGCAGCGACGGCGTTCGCCGCGGCCGGCGCCCCCGGGGTGTCGCCCGCCTTCGCGCCAGGCGACACGCTCTGCGGCTTCAGGGTCGTCTCGGTCTGCGAGCTCCCCGACGTCGAGGGCCGTCTCGTGCGCATGGTCTACGAGAAGAACGGCGCGGAGCTGGCGTGGCTGAGCCGCGACGACGAGAACATGACGTTCGCCATCGCGTTCCAGACGCTCCCCGGCGACGACACGGGCGTTGCGCACATCCTCGAGCACTCGGTGCTGTGCGGCTCGCGGAAGTACCCCGTGAAGGAGCCGTTCGTGGAGCTCCTCAAGAGCTCGTTCGCGACGTTTCTGAACGCCTGGACCGCGCCAGACCACACGGCGTATCCCGTGGCGTCCAGGAACCGTGCGGACTTCCTCAACCTCATGGACGTCTACCTCGACGCGGTGTTCCATCCGCTGAGCGTCGAGACGCCGACGGCATTCGAGCAGGAGGGCTGGCACTGGCAGCTCGACTCGGCCGACGGGGAGCTCTCCCGCAACGGGATCGTCTACAGCGAGATGAAGGGGGCGTTCTCCAAGCCCGAGACCGTCGCCGCCTGCGAGCTGGACAGGCTGCTGTACCCTGACAACGCGTACAGGTTCGTCTCCGGCGGCGACCCGCAGTCCATCCCCTCGCTCACGTTCGACGCATACAGGGAGTTCTACCGCAGGAACTACCATCCGTCCAACGCGAAGGTGTTCCTCGACGGCAAGGTGGACGTCCCCGCCGCGCTGGCGCTGCTCGACACCTACTTCCGCGAATACGACAGGCGGGAGCGCGCCGCGCCCGCGCCGCTGCAGACGCCGCGCCCGGCGTCGAAGACGGTCAAGTACGACATAGCCGTCGGCGAGGACCCGTCCGGCAAGACAATCCTGGCGGAGGGCTGGATCGCCGCCCGCTTCGACGAGGTCGAGAAGCGCACCGCGCTTTCGATCCTCGCCTCCGCCATAGCGGGCTCGAACGAGGAGCCGCTTTCGAAGGCGCTTCTCGGCAGGGGGCTGTGCGAAGACGTGACGATGTCATGCGGCGGATGCCTGCAGACCCACGCCGCCATCCTCGTCGAGAACGCGAAGGACGGAGCGACGGAGGAGATCCGCCGCGTGACGTCCGAGACGCTCGCGGCGCTCGCGAAGAACGGGCTTGACCACGAGAGGCTCCTCTCCCTGATAGCCAGGGAGGAGTTCGAGTACCGAGAAAGCGACTTCGGCACGTTTCCGAGGGGTCTTGCGTACTTCTCCGGGGCCATGGACCTCTGGCTCTACGGGGGCGACCCGGCAGACGCCTTCAGGATGAACGGCGTCTACGCATCCCTGCGCCGCAGGGTGGCGGAAGGCTGGTTCGAGAGGCTGCTGCAGGAGACGTTCGTGGACAACCACGCCAGGGTGTCCCTCGTAATGGAGCCCGTCGCCGGCCTCACGGAGAGGCGCGCGGAGGAGGAGCGCGCCCGGCTCGCCGCGCTAAAGGCGTCGTGGACGGAGGATGAGCGCCGCAGGGTCGTCGCGCTCTCCGCCGGGCTCAAGGAGCGCCAGGCGGCGCCCGACAGCCCGGAGGACCTCGCGAAGCTCCCGCGCGTCGGGGTGAAGGACATCCCCGCGGAGGGGAATGCGCCCGAGTTTACATCCAAGGCGCTCGCCTCCGGCGCGACGCTGTACCGTGCAAAGACCCAGGCGAAGGGGATTGTATACGCCTACCTCGCGTTCCCGCTCGACGGGCTCACCGGCGAGGAGATGGCGGACGCCGCGTTCGCGGCGTATCTCCTCGGCGAGCTGGCGACGGCGAAGCGCGACGCCGGCGAACTGAAGAAGGCGGTCGACGCGGACATGGGGCGCTTCGCGGTGTCCGTCGCGCCGTATTCCCAGATGCCGTCCAGCGGCCGGCCCGGGCGCGGCAGGGCGTACATGGAGGTCCGCGCCGGGGCGTTGACTGACAACGCGGACCGCATGGCCGCCCTGGTGAGGGAGATCCTGACGGAGACGAACTTCGACGACCCGGCGCGCGTCGGCGACCTGCTGACGCAGAAGCGCAGGGGGATGGAGCTTTCCGCGAACGGGATGGGCGCGCGGCACCTGGCCAGGGGCAGGGCCCTGGCCTCGGTTTCGGAGTCGGGGGCGATCGACGACTGGATGGGCGGCATTGCCGCGCTGAGGCGCATGCAGGCCCTTGACGCCTCGTTTGCGAAGGACGGCGCGGAGACGTGCCGCAGGCTTGGTGCGCTGATGAAGCGCATCGTCTCCGGCGGCGCGTCGGCGGCAGTCGTCTCCGGCGAATTCCCGGAGGGGTGGGACGAGAGGCTTCTCGACGGCTACAGGCTGGACGAGGCGGCGGACCGCACGCCCAGGGTGGCGCCGTTCCCTGCGCGCCGCGAGGCGTTTACGTGCGCAGGCGCGGTGGCATCCGCCGCGAAGGCCGCGTTCACGCCGGACTGCACCGGGGCGGGGATCGTCGCGTCGAGGGTGCTTTCGCTTGAGCACCTCTGGACGGAGATCCGCGTGAAGGGCGGGGCGTACGGCGGCGGATTCACGAGGACGTATTCTGGGCAGTCGTCTTTCCTTTCGTGGAACGACCCGAGCCCGATGCGGTCGCTGGGGGTCTACGACGCTTCCGCCGACGCGCTCAGGAAGGCCGCCGCGGGCGACTGCGAAAAGTACATCGTGAGCGCGCTCGCGAGCTTCGAGCCATACCTCACGCCTCCCGGCGAGATGGCGAGGGTCATGGGCCTGGTGCTGTCCGGGCGGACGGCCGAGGACTTCAGGCGGATGCGCCGCGAGATCGTCGCGACGGGCAGGGAGGACCTGCTGCGGTTTGCGGAGGAGCTGGAGAAGATGCGCTCCTCAAAGTCTGTCTGCGTCGTGGGCGGCAAGGCAATCATAGACGCGGCGGGCGCGGGCGCGTTCGACGCGGTAGAGGAGGTCGCGAAATAGAAGGGAAGCTTAGAGCTTAGAGCTTGGAGCTTTGAGCTTTGAGCTTTGAGCTTTGAGCTTGGAGTGAAGAGCTTGGCGTGAAGAGAGAAGAAGGAATGGCGACGAGTGAGGAAGGGTGAATAAAATGGGGAAGACGTACAGCTTTGTCGACACAACGGCCCTGGGGGCGCGGGTCATCGCGCTGCTGAAGGCGTGCCTGTTCACGAAGTTCGGCATGGTGTTCATGAACATCGACAGGATAGTCGCCGTCCGCCGCGCCGGCGAGGACGTCGTCAACGTCGCCGAGATGGAGACGACGCTCTCGGCCATCCTCGGCACAGTTGACTCCGTGCTGTGGCTGATGGCGCACATCTACTTCTTCATCTGGCTGTACCGCTCCGCCGCGAACGCGCGGGCGATGGGGCGCGCCGGGTTCTCGCAGTCCCCGTGCTGGAGCTTCGTGAACTTCCTGATCCCGGTGTGGCGGCTGGTGAAGCCGTTCCTGTTCATGCGCGAGGTGCTCCTGGCGTCCACGCAGGGCGCGGCGGACGCGTCCGGTGACCCCACGGCCTGGAGGCGCGGAAGGATGCCGGGCGACTCCGGGATGAAGCTGCTGGCCTGGGCGGGCGTGTTCCTGGTCACGGCGCTGGCCAGCTGCGCGGCGGCCGCCGCGCTTTTCATGGGCATGCTGTCCCTGCTGAAGTCCGGCATGCAGCCGCAGGACGCGCTGGGCATGGAGATGCTGCCGTCGTGGACGCTCGCCGCCGTCAGCGCGTCCGGCGCGGTCGCCTCCGTGTCGCAGGCGCTTCAGGCGTTTCTGGCAGGGGGGTACGTGGGCATGGTGACGGCCGCGCAGAAGATGAGCCGCGTCGGGGCGGTCGCCGCCGCGCCGGCGGCGCCGGAGGCGGGTGAGGCCGCCGCGTCAGAGGAGGGCTTCGGATGGCCGGACGAGCCCGTTAGGTAGATGTGTAATTGTGGAGCTGCGGGACTGCGGAAACTTCCATTGTTCGATTGGAACGAAGTGACAACAAGGCTTTGTTGTGATATAATAGTCAAACCATAACAACGAAATGGAGGCTAGAGAAATGGGCAAGCCATCATACAAGGTTTCCGGCTTCGGGACGACCAAGTACGGAGAGAAGGCGCGCAAGTTCACGCTGAACGGCGCGGGCGGCGTAGTGCTGGAGGTGACCGACTACGGCGGGAAGGTCGTCAGGCTCTTCACGCCCGACAGGAAGGGCAAGCTGAAGGACGTCGTCGTCGGGTTCGACTCCCCGGCGGGCTGGGACAATGGCGACCCCTACTGGGGCGCGATCATCGGGCGGTACGGCAACCGCATCGCGAAGGGCGAGTTCAAGCTCGACGGCAAGACCATTAAGCTTCCCGCGCTCAACAACGCCCCTGCGGGCATCGGGTGCAACCTCCACGGCGGCGCGCGCGGCTGGAACGACTACGTGTGGGGCGCGGAGCCCTTCGTGAAGGGCGACAGCGTGGGCGTCGTGTTCACGCACGTCTCGCCCGACGGCGACGAGGGCTTCCCCGGCAGGGTCGAGGTGAAGGTCACGTACACGCTCACGGCGAAGAACGTCTGGCGCGTGGACTACGAGGCCGTGCCCGACAAGACCACGCCCATAAACATGACCCAGCACGTCTACTTCAACTTCAAGGGCGAGGCCGGCGGCACGATCGAGGACCATGTCCTCAAGATCGCGGCGTCGAAGGTGACGCCCACCGACGCGGGGCAGATACCGACCGGCAAGATCGCCAAGGTGGACGGATCGCCGTTCGACTTCAGGAAGGGGATGCGCATCGGCGAGCGGATCAACGAGCCGAACGAGCAGCTGGACATCGGGCGCGGCTACGACCACAACTGGGTCCTCGACAAGGGCGAGATGGCGCTCGGCGCGAAGGCCCGCGGCAAGATGAACTTCGCGGCGGAGCTGTCGTGCCCGCTGAACGGGCGCTTCGTCAAGGTCTACACGACCGAGCCGTGCCTCCAGGTGTACACGGCGAACTGGGCCGACTGGAACCAGACGGCGAAGGGCGGCGAGCACCTCTCGTTCCGCTGCGGATGCGCGCTCGAGACGCAGCACGCGCCCGACTCGCCGAACAAGCCGAAGTGGCCGACCACGTTCGTAAAGGCCGGCGAGACCTACAAGTCCGCCACGGAGTTCCGCTTCGGGGCGAAGTGACGCGCCCGGGATACCGCCAGACGGCAGGAGCACAAGAAGGCACAAGAAGATGATAGACATAAAGAAGCTGAGGGACGAATTCGACGAGACCGCCGCCGCGCTCGCGCGCAGGGGCGTGGAGAGGGCGGCGCTAGAGAACGCCAGGGACCTGGACGTCCGCCGCCGCGCGCTCGTCTCGGAGACCGAGTCGCTGAAGGCGAAGCGCAACGCCGCGTCTAAGGACATCGGGCGCATAGCGAAGGAGGGCGGCGACGTCGCCGCCGCGAAGGAGGAGATGCGCAAGGTCGGCGACCGCATCGCCGAGATAGACAGGGAGCTGGCGGTAGTCGAGCGCGACCTGAGGTCGGCGCTCCTCTCGATCCCCAACATCCCGGCGCCGGAGATCCCGACGGGCGCGGACTCCTCGTCCAACGTCGTCGTGAGGAAAGTCGGCGAGTGGAAGGACCCCGACTTCAAGATCCTTGACCACATGGCCGTCGGCGAGAAGCTCGGCATATTCGACTTCCCGCGCGGCGTGAAGCTCACCGGCACCGGCTTCCCGATCATCCTCGGGCAGGGCGCGAAGCTCCAGAGGGCGCTCATCCAGTACATGCTCGACGTGCACTGCCAGACGCAGGGCTACACCGAGATGCTGCCGCCGTTCGTCGTCAACTCCGACTCGATGACCGGCACGGGGCAGCTCCCGAAGTTCGCGGAGGACCTCTACCACTGCGAGGTCGACGACTTCTGGCTCATACCCACCGCCGAGGTCCCCGTCACGAACTACTTCCGCGACGACATCCTCCAGGCGAAGGACCTCCCCGTGAAGCTCACCGCGTACACG
>Ga0310695_10015289_pt1 | contig 10245 bp, 8 predicted proteins | sample RumenRJG_04DNA_FD_203882 | JGI IMG/M metagenome (GOLD analysis project Ga0310695, IMG submission 203882) | Bovine rumen microbial communities from Lethbridge, Alberta, Canada - RJG_04 (v2) (version 2) | ecosystem: Host-associated > Mammals > Digestive system > Stomach > Rumen | place: Canada... | reverse complement strand
TTTCACATAAAGTAATGAGGTTGTTAGGTGCATTACCGCCTGTCTTACGGCTTTCTATATGATGCACAGTAAGAATTTTGTCCTTTGACTTTCCATGACAGCATTGACATTTATGACCGTCACGGAAAAGAACATACTCCCGCACATTCCAAAAGCCTAACTGTTCGCCCTGCTGATAATCGACATCGCTTATTGCAGGGTTTTTGATCTTTTGAATATCAAAAGACGCTACCTCTGCGATGATTTTGCTGATTGGTAAAATTTCATGCACCTTGCGGACTACTGTTAGGTGGGCATCTACCTTGTTCTGAACAGAAGGTGCTAACCATCCATCTTTACGTCTGCGGTTATTAAATCTTGGTTTACGATAACGAATCTTGCGACTCCTACGGGAGCGCCTTAATTCTTTACGAGTAGAAAGTAAATCTACAATATCGTTTCTAAGCTCTACATCGGATTCAAATAATACTTTATCCTTTGTGGTCGCTGAAAGACCAATATGTTTGCTTCCGCTATCTACGCCTAAAGTTACCCTTTGCGTATAGTTCGTGCTACTATACAACAGTTGTATTGTAAACGGACACTTATTTACCACCCTTGCTCTGCCTTGCTTTAAGAGAACACGCACTTTAGCATGGTTTTCTGTAGGCATTAAAGGTTGTCCGTTTTGATTCAATACATAAACCATACGCATTCTCCTTTCTCAAAACCCCGAAAGGTTTTAGTTACTCGCTCCGAAGAGCGGTTCGTGTACCATCGCCAATGTTAATGAGAGGTTTGTGTGTCTGCAACACCGTTCCTATACCTCAGAACTATTTAATCACAGACCTTAGAGCTACAGACTTGGTACTACATCCGTAGGTAACTATGTATTCTCTCTTAACGTAGTGCTCGAAACACTTAGGCTACTCACCAAGGGTTACAGTATTTCTACTGCAACCACACGGGCTTGCCCGTGGGTATTAGTGAGGTCGATTAATGACACAGTGCCATTGCGAGAACGCCAGATGTGGCAATCGCGCACAGGATGGTTGCCACGATTAAGAAGACGTTCGTTTTCTTCTCTAAAAGACTCGTCTGTAAAATACCGACATACCCTTCTTTGCCGCCCGTGGAAACTGGAATCCAGTAGTTCGCGGGTCTTTTCGGTGTTTTCGTTATGGGGAAGAAAGACTCTTCGCCATCTCTCTCGATTACGAGTACATCCAGCGTGTCCGGAATGTACTTCGTCGCATTGTAAAAATTTCGCGGATCAATATATCCGATGATATTCTTCTTTTCCGATTCCTCTTTAGACACGAACATCTTTTGTCCGCCAATCTTTACTGTTTTATTCGCTGATTCGGCGATGTTATTCACCTTAAACAATTCCACTACTTGCGTACCTCCCGAAGTGCGTTCTTGTACTCTTCCGTTAACTTGCTAAAATCTTTTTCATTACCGCCATTGTCCGGGTGGAGCTTTTTTACGAGGCGCCTGTATGTCTTTTGCACCTCCGCTTTCGTTTCGCACCTCTTAAAATATCCCGCGGTAATCCCCGTCGCGAACTGTTTTTGGCGCTCGGCGCTTGGCGGAGCGACCTGCATTTTCGATATGTCCCCCAAGATTCGTCTCACTTTGACCATTGTATCGATTACACGGTCGATGCACGTCTGCAGGCCAATGATGGACTCCATTTCCGCAAACGTTTTGCCCTGTTCGAAATCTTTCGACGCATCGTCTGACAATTCGTTTATCTTCTCGACGTATTTCGAAATTTTGTTCCAGGCGTCTACATATTCTCCGCCATAACTCAAGTACGGTCTGATTTCAGAGCGCTTCTTATCTATAATGCGCGGAGTCGCCTTCAACAAATCGTTCCACTCTCTTGCTACGCCATTGTAATAATTAACCGCGTCAATTAAATCATTCGTGCGACTGTCTTTCGCAATGCGTTTGGGCGTCATTAATGCGTTCATTCCAAACGCGGTTATAAGTACCGCGACGATAAGAATGACGCATACCGTAAAGTCGATCATTTTAACCCCCATTTACATCCTGCGTATTTTTCTGGTCGGCGTTCTTCATGGATTCGATTTCATCTGAATCCTGCGAATTTTCTAATATTATTTTCGCAGCAATGTTCAAATTGCGTAGTCTGGACCGCTGACCGCCGAGACACTTACTGTCGAGACAACTTGCAATGTACTGATACCGTTCCTTTTCCGGCATTTCGTACAAGAATTTGATCGCCTGCTTATTGCTCATGTCTTTTACGCGAAGTGTGTTTGCGACTCGGAAAGCGAATACGGACAGGAACGTGATCGCGATGATTAATAAAATCGAAAAAACAAACACCTTGATGATTGTCACAAAACCGTTATCTTTTTTCACTATACGTTCCTTTCTGTATTCCTTTATATTTCGTATTTTTCGTAACTCGTTCCCTGTAAGTAACATAGCACGCGCGTTTTTACCACGATACGAGACCGATTCGACGGCATTAAAAAAAGCGCCCCCAAATAAGGGCGCCTCTATGAGAAGCTCGTTTTTTAATATAGGCGATATGGTCAAATGCGATACGCTAAAAGTAGCGCACCGCATTTTTTCCACGTCTTTATGATTAGATTCGGGTGGATACTGCGCCCTCGTCGTCCTGCGCCTTCGTAGATAATAACTTATAGATATCGCTATTGGAAGGTACGATATTCTCAAATGGAATCGTTGCAGTGGTCGTCCAGATGATACCAGTACCGGAGTTCGCATTCGTAATGTACTCCTGCTGCTCGTCGGATAACTGATAAATCTGCGCCAGAGCAAGACGGTCCTCAAACGACTGCGTAAGAATCATTGCGAAGTCGGAAGTCTTTAGGATTGTATTACCCTGCGGACTATTTAAGAGGTCGGATACGTTCTGCGTGATACCGGTTGGCGTACCGCTCCACTTACGAGCTCGCTTCCATACCATTTCCAGGTACTTCGCGCTGGATTCCTGACGAAGCATCAGATAGAACTCGTCGATGTAGAAATACGTACGGATTGGGTCTTCGAGACCAGTACCGGCGTCAACATGATGCGCATTTGACTGCATACGAACCCAGATATCATTCAGACAAATCTGCATGCCGAGTTCCTGCAAGTTCGCACCGATATTCTTCGTGTCGTAAATAATCATACGATTGGTTGTATCGATGTTTGTTGTGTGCGCAAACAGAGACATCGTTCCTGTACAGTACATCTGAATAGACTGCGCGAGGTTTCTTGATTCCGGCTCCTGACGTGCGCGAAGCGCGTTATAGAAATCCTTCAGTGTTGGACACATCTCATACGAAATCGTGATGTTATGATCGTGCAGATACTTTAAGTATGGAGCGTAAAGCTGCTGCAGAGTATTATCGATGATGCTCTTTAAGTATCCGTTTAGCTCAGCATGTCCGCCAAGCATGGTTTCTACGATTGCGATAATAAAGTCGACCTTGCTGGAGAACGGATCCACATCGTCTTCCTTACTCTTACTGATATCGAGGTCGAATGGATTGATATGCGCCGTTCCACCTGGTTCGATGGCAAATACGGTCGCGTTCAATACTTTTCCAAGCCCTACGTACTCTCGCTCAGGGTCGATGATGAAAATCTGCGACTTCTTTGTGTTCAGGTACGCCTGATACATTTCGGTCTTTGCAGCGAACGACTTACCTGCTCCAGGGGAACCAAGAATAACGCCGTTCTGGTTGTGACCCGCGCCTCGATTATAGACGATAATGTTCTTAGAGAGCTGATTCAGACCGTAATAGAATCCGCCTCGTATCTGTAATTCCTGCGTAGAGAATGGCTGGATGGCTGACGCTGCGTTTGTGGTCATAACGCGCTTTGCATAAACTGCGTTATATGCCAGCGGAAGCGTCGTGTTAAAAGCCTGTTCCTGCTGCATACGCATGATTTCTACGCCGCAGAGGTGCTCACGCGCCTTCGTCTTAACCTGTTCGGAATAAAGCTCCAGGTCGTCCTTTGTGTCTGCGTAAATCGCGATGGTAACAGTTATGTGAAATAGCTGCTGGTTACCGTTTGTCAGTTCGTCGAGGAGCTGACGCGCGTCGTAGCTGGCCGTAGCCAGTTTGTTCGAAATCAGATCGGGTGACGCACCCGCCTTAGAAAGCGCCTTCTGTGCCTTGATTACTTCACCGGATACGTTCGTTACCTGCGCGCTGGCAAAAGACGCGGCCTTGTCCTGAGGCTGGATATCATAATGCACGCTAATCAAAGAATTCGTGCCGACAGAGGACATGGATTCGAGCAGATTTGCAGAAAGACTTGATGGAATCGTCTTTAATACAAATACGCGAATGTATTTGTCGTCGACCTTAATATAGTCGGCTGCGGAAAAATCCATCATCATCGGGCAGATAACGTCCTTCGTCGTAATGCCCTGGGACGCGATTGCATCAAGGTCGAACTGGTCGTCAAATACGCCCTCTTCGCCATTATTATAAATGTCGTGCAGAATGGACATACGCTCTTTCAGAGAAAGAATGCATCCTTCGAGCCCCTTACCGTTGATTTTCTTGAGCTTCAGCGTCAAATCCTTTTCGATAGAAGCGAATCGCTCCATGGCGCTCTTTACGTCTTTCGCATTAACTGCGATGGTAAGATACTTCTCGTTACGGATATTATTCTTACCTTCCTGCATCTTTTCAAGGACGAGTGCGTTATGCTGCGCACGAAAGGTGTCATTTCCGTCGTTACGATATTCCATTAAGACTTTCTTATTAAACTCTTCCTGGTCGATGGTTCGCGAGAACATATTGACCTGATACTTTACGTCAGGCGAGAAAGAAGATAGCATCTTTTCGAACTGCTTCAGCAATTCTTCCTGACGGTCTTCACCAGCGTCGGAAAAGTTTGCGTCCTGCAAAATGTACGACTTTGTAAAGACACCGTTTTTTGTCTCGATGATTCCGCCATTGGTGTTACGATCATCATACACGCGAACATAAGGAATCGTGTCCTGTACGCTATGCTTACCCTCGTGACCGGCCTGGTCGATTAACTGCGTAAGCTTCGTGTCTGGTCCCTTTTTCTTATTGTTCTTAGACGCGGTCTTTTTCGCAGTGTTTACAGGCTTGCGAGTCGTTTTTGATTCAACGCCATTCGCGTTCTTTGTCTTCTTCATTCATACCTCCCGTTACTTAAAAGATCGAATATCGCATTCAACGTGCTCGTATTCAACAAATTCGTTCGCAGCCTTTGGCTTCTCTACGTTTTTGTTTTTCTTATCGGCTTTTAATTCCTTATACTCTTTCTTGAGTTCTTCTTCTTCGAGCTTGTCGTCTAAAGTCTTCGACTCATATACACGAATACGAGAACACTTCTTGCGATAATAATATTGATTTAACAGAAACTCTTCCGGCTTCTGTCCGTAACAAAGTTTGTCTCCGAACGCAAAGAATACCGGAATGACCATAAGTGCGATTGCAACAAGTGCGATCGTTGACTGTGTCGCACCTACGTGCATTAAAGTGCCGCCCGAAATGAGGACGATAAAGAGACCGGCTCCGAGGAAGATACACTGGCGGGTCGTTAACATACCCACCAGTTTTGCCTCGTAATTGCCGACGTCTTTTTGAGTGTGACGTGCAACCACTTATACTACCTCCTTAATTTTACCGCTAACGCCGATTGCTGCGCCTGCGGTTCCAAGCATCGCAGCCTGTGACAGAAGAATGTCGTTAAATGATGTTGGCGTTTCTGCAATACCCTGCGCGATCTTAACGCCAAGCGCCGCTACGACTATAATTGCTGCGCCTGAAAGTGCAGTTGCGAGAATGGACTTCAGATAACGGATTCCTGGCGAATTTGCGCCACCGTCAAAGCAGTTCGCAATACCGACTGGAGCGAGTATAATTCTCCACCCAAGTTCGAGCATTCGCGAAATAATCGCAAAATCAATCGCTAAGAACGTGATAAGGTGAAGTAACGCTGCCACCGCGGCTCGAATGAAGATTCTGGCCGTAGACGTTCCGTCTGCCGACTGTGCATCAAAAATTGTCTTACCGGCATCTTTATATGCGTTCAGCTTCGTTGCGCTACCCATCTTCGTACAAACGACGTTACCGATTGTAAGTAATGCGTTAATAATCTTTTCGATATTGTTAATTACTGCGATTGTCAAAACCAATTGAATGGTGACCTTAAGTAGTCCGTCAATCGTCAAGTTATCCTTCGATGCCTCGTCGAATACGTGCATCAAGAAATAAGTCGATGCGAGAGCGTATCCGATTGGTTTCAGCGAAACCGTTAATTTCGACACAACCGACCAATAACTATTGAACGCTTCCGACTTCATGTCGATGTTTTTTATACACGTTTCTATGACGTCATTGCTATAAGCCTGGTCGAAAAAACCAATGGCCCAGTCTTTGAACTGGTTATCGATGAAGTCCAGGCCGAACAGGAATGGAAAATAGCCGGAAATACCGTCACCGATTACTGCGAATATGACGTTTATCGGCAGCTGGTGAAAAATTAGTAAATTCATTTGTTTTCCTCCTTAAACAATTCTGCCCAAAATAACACGAGCTCCAATCATGCCTGCGCCTGCAATCGCTAGACGAATACCCGTGTCTCGTTCTCGCCCGTCTTCATTTCGAATGCCGTTTATGATATAAAAAGCTCCGACGGCTGCAAGTGCGCCACCGCCGTAAGACGCGGCGGAACCAATGAGTCTTCTCGCGCTTGAAACAACGGAATTACCGCTCGTAAACGACATATTATTCGCAAGTGATTTTACAGAACCGAGTGCTACCGCTACGATATAAAGCTTGATTGCGTTAACCTTTTGTTCGGCTTGCTCTGACGTAAACGCTACAATCAGGTCGTAAGTTCCAAGAATCGCACATCCAGCAGCGCCGAAGGAACAAATCGTTCCGATGATGCTCGCCATCTTTGAAGCAACCGTCGTCTCTGTGATAGCCGAACCGCTATCAAGACCGAGTTCTGCCCAGATCGTACTAATTGAAATAAAGAAAATACCAATGCCGAGTAGCATTGAGCCCTTCTCTTTTTCTGATGCGGATTCGCTTGCTAACGCGAGCGCCAGCTTTACGAAGGCGACAATACAAATGATTCCGCCAACGGCAGTCCCGAGACTAGTTAAGATTTCGTTTAGCCCCTGAACCGCCTTTGTTGTGTCGGAACCGATATTGCTTCCACCAATCGATGCTTTAAGGAGGACGTTATAGATTTCGTTCATTTATATACGCCCTTTCTTTCTGATTAGCCGAAGAATAACTGAATGATTGCGCCTGTTGACAGAAGGGCGATTGCGGCTACCAGGTTAAGGATCGCCTTGTTACGACCTTCGTTATCCTCGTTACGAATTGCCAGGATCAGCGTAAAGATTGCGACTGCTGCATACATGCCGCCGCCCCAGGTACCAATCGTACCTACGAAGTTCTTAACACCGTTAACGATCTTTGTCCCGGACGTACCGTTATACGCGGAAAAAGATGCGGACGCGACGATGTTACCCGCTAATGCCGTTGCGGTTGTTGCCACTGTTGCCAGCGCTGCTACCACTGGTCTCTTTAAGTTACTGGTGAAATGCTTTAATTTCATATCTGTTCCTTTCTTGTTCGAGCAGTGTGCTCTTCTTTTTTTAATTACGTATTAAACATAGCGCGCGTGAAAACGCTACGATGCAAAAAAAAAGACCCCCTCACGAGAACTTGTCTCGTGAAAGAATCTTTTTACGAAACGTTTACTTTAGAAGTCCGTTTGAGATGCAAGAATCGCGTCAAGATTTTCGTCGGTATTTAAGCTGCCGGTGTTGATATTTAGCGTGCCATCTGGCTGTTCTTCAGTCGTAAGCTTACCGCTATTCGAGTAGTTGATGATAACGTTACGCTCGTGTTCATTCAAGTCCTTCAATGGTACGTTTCCGTTTTGGTCTGGGTTGAGCGGTTTATTATTCGCCTTATAGTTTTCTCGCTCCTTATTAACCGATTGAGACATGTGGTCTTTTATCGCATCTCCATGACTTCTGTTCGGTTTGTAAGATGCTGCTGGTCGATCGCTTCCAAATCGACTGTTATTCGGTCGATTATTGTTTGTGCGATTATTATTGTCGTGATTTTCGCGGTTACGCTTATTCTTTCCGTCTTCCGCATGTATGAGGCCTTGTCCGATTTCTTCTGCCCGCTTTTTGTAGTCGTCAATCGCCTGTTTTTTCTTTTGCTCAACGGTGAGAGCCTTCTGCTGCTTTGGCAATACGGTTTGAATAAGGTTATCCCTGCTTTGTTCGATACAGAAAATCTTACGGAAATCGTATTTATTCGCTTCTGTTTTTGCGACGTCATGGTCGTTATACGTCTGACTCCAGTTCGGATGTTCCGGTGCGTCGTACTTTTTATCCTTCATTGGGAGCGATGTACGTGTCAGCACGAGCATTTCGTCCGACTGCATCTTGTTCATCAAATACTCAGGTCGAACGAGCATCTGCGCCGCGTCGGAAAGTCCGCCGCCTCCCGGCATCATTAACGCCGATGATGTGTCGATATTTAAGTTCTGCGTACGTACCGTCGTCTGACCGCACATATCAGAGAACGCCTTTGCGTCTTCGAAGTCGTTAACACCCAAGCAGATACGTAAGTCGCAGTTATTCGTAATTTTACCTTCGTGGTCGTCATACATTTCTTTTAACTGCGATAGACCCTGGCAGATAATGTCCGCAGAAATATTAAGCGAACGGAATGTGGCGATTTTCTGTTCAAATCCCGCAATCTTACCAATCGCATAGAACTCGTCTAATAGGAATCGAACGCGCACCGCAAGACCGGATACTCTACAGATTTCGCCGTTTCTACCAGCGTCCAGGAACTGTTCGGCCTCCTCTTTACCCTTAAACTTTTTGATAGTATTGCCGTCTTTATCCATTATGACCCACATTGGATGTGGCGAAATATACAAGTCGTTTTTGGTTTCGAGGCGAATTTTAAGTGCTTCGTCTGTCTTTGCCAGCTCTTCCTCATTTACGAGTCGTGCGGTTTCGAAAACCTTCTTCTGTCCCTCCAGCTGAGCCTTCGCCTTCTTTTCAAGCTCCGTGCCATCAATAAACTGCATAGAACGGGCCGCTACGGTATTACCCTTCTTAAGCAGGAACGTCTTTGCGTTCAGAGTTTCGCCCTGATAATAGAGCTCCTGGAACAACTGCGTAAACAACATTGCGGACAAACATTTGAACGAATCGTTATCTGTCGGGATTGCAATAAAAAGTGCACTCTTTCGTTCACCGATTTCATCGAAATGAAGATCGTCGTCTGATAGTAGGTTCGCAGTCTCGGGTACAGACAAGAACCACAACTTGATACCTACGGATATCAGAATAGACTGCTTCGTCTTAGGCGAACCCGTCTTAAACGTCTTATAGAATGACAGACACGGATTCGTGGCATCTTTTTCGCCAACTTCTTCAAACGCTTTATCAAACTCGTTTTCCAGCTGCTCGGCCTGTTGCTCTTTGCTTCGAGGGAAAGGCTGCTCTGTCTCGTTCGCCTTTGCATATAATTCGTAAACCTCCTTCAGCGTTCCTACAGAGCCGTCGTGCCGATCGCGATGTTGCGTAAATACGTAATAGAACAAGGCGTAATAGAAGTTTTTCTCGGCGATTGGGAAGAACGGATCTCCACCGTTCGCCTTTTCGTCTGTCGTCGCATTCAAAAATGCGTCTACAGTTAAAATGACGTCCTGTTCGTCTCGAATATATGCGAACGGATTATATCTGCACGAAAATCGCTGCTCGCCCTTCTTCAGATTGAATAAGAGTACGTTATATCCGTTTCGTTCAAGCATTTTTCCGCAGTCACGAATCAGCTCGGTTTTTGGATCCGTTACGATATAAGACGCGTTCATCTGCATTAAGTTCGGCTTTACATAAGAGAACGTTTTGCGAGATCCGGTCGAACCAATGACACACGCGCAAGAGTACGTTCCGCTTGTTCCAGAAAGTGAATATCTTAAGTTTTTCGAGATAATCATATTGCCGGGTTCTTTTGCGGTCGGATTCAACGGCTCTTTTGCGCCCGGTTCGTTCAATGGATACGCGTAATTCTTATTGTATTCTTCAGGATCGCCGAATTCCATGTCGCCGTCCTTATTCGTGGACTTGTTTTTCATCATTTCCGCGGAAATGTAAGACATAGTGAGGACAATGGCGTATATGAGCATAAATACGAGCACAACCGACCACTCAACTCCGAAGTCGCCTCTCTG
>Ga0310695_10015288_pt1 | contig 10245 bp, 4 predicted proteins | sample RumenRJG_04DNA_FD_203882 | JGI IMG/M metagenome (GOLD analysis project Ga0310695, IMG submission 203882) | Bovine rumen microbial communities from Lethbridge, Alberta, Canada - RJG_04 (v2) (version 2) | ecosystem: Host-associated > Mammals > Digestive system > Stomach > Rumen | place: Canada... | reverse complement strand
CGAGTTGCTGTCGCCACTCGTCGGTGTCCAGCAGGTCCACCTTGTTGAACGCCAGCACGGCAGGCACCTGATAGGCCTCGGCCGTGGCGAGGAAACGGTCGATGAACGTGGTGCTGGTGACAGGATTAGTGAGCGTAGCGACAAGCACCGCCTGGTCGAGGTTGGCGGCGATGATCTGGAACTCCTTGGAGAGGTTGCTGGCGCGGCGGATGATGTAGTTCTTGCGCGGCTCGATGGCACCCACGACGGGAGCGTCCCCGCCCTTGTCCTCGACCTTGACGATGTCGCCCACAGCCACGGGATTGGTGCAGCGCATCCCCTTGAGGCGCAACACGCCGCGCATCTTGCAGTTCACCGCGGTGCCGTCCTCAAGGCGCACGGTCACCCAACTGCCTGTATTTTTGATGACTAATCCTTTCATGTTTTTTAGTTTCTAGTCCTTAGTCCCTAGTTTCTAGTCCCTAGTCCCTAGTTTTCAGTTTCTAGTTTCTAGTTTCTAGATGTTCTAGATAATCTAGATGATCTAGAACTGTTAACTATTAACTCTTAACTGTTAATTCCTAACTCCTAATTCCTAACTCCTAACTCTTAACTAATCCCAGGCGTCCAGGTCGTCGGCGACTTCGGGGAGGTCGCTGCGGTGGAAGACGGGGTTCTCGATGCCGCGGCGGCGCTGGTCGCGATAATTTTTCAGCAACTTGAACGCATATTTGCACAGGAACACCAGTGCAATCAGGTTGCACAGGGTGAGCAACGCCATGAACAGATCGCCGAGGTTCCACACGAACTTGAAACTGGCAACGGCGCCAAGAAAGACGAAGGCGCCTCCCGAGAGAATACGGAATACCGTGAGCACCCACTTCTTATCGGTCAGGTAACGGATGTTGGCCTCGCCATAGTAGTAGTTGCCGATGATGCTGCTGAATGCGAACAGGAAAAGGGCGATGGCGACGAATATGACTCCCCAACTGCCCACCTGCGACTCCAGCGAGGCCTGCGTGAGTTGGATACCCTCGATGCCTTCGGTATTGTACATGCCGCTGACGAGGACCAGGAATGCGGTGCAACTGCACACGAGCAAGGTGTCGGTAAACACGCCCAGGGCCTGGATTAGTCCCTGCTTGACGGGATGCGTCACATCGGCCGTAGCCGCCACATTGGGCGCGCTACCCTCGCCCGCCTCGTTACTGAACAGGCCGCGCTTGATACCCACCATGATGGTCATGCCCAAGCCACCGCCAGCCACTTGCTCAAAGCCGAAAGCGTTCTCGACAATCAGCCGCAGCACATGAGGCACCATGTCGATGTTCATGATGACGACAACCAGGGCCAGGATGAAATAGCCAAAGGCCATGAACGGCACCATGACGCTGCTCACACGGGCAATGCGGTGGATGCCGCCAAAGACGATGAACAGGGCTATCGCCGTAATAATCGCGCCCACCACCAGCGGGTCGAAGCCGAAGGCCTGGTTCAGGGCACCGCAGATGGCGTTGCTCTGGATGGAATTATAGGAGAGACCGAAGGTCAGCGTGATGAGCACCGCAAACAGTCCTGCCATCCACTTGTTGTGCATACCATGCCTGATGTAATAGGCCGGGCCACCGATGAACGAGTCACTGGACGGGCGCTTAAACAACTGCGCCAAGGTCGCCTCGACAAAGGCCGTCGCTGAGCCGAAGAGCGCAATGAGCCACATCCAGAAGATGGCACCAGGTCCACCCACGGCAATGGCCGTCGCCACACCAGCGAGGTTACCCGTGCCCACGCGTGTGGCCATCGACACGGCAAAAGCCTGGAATGAGGAGATGTGCTTCTTGCCACTCTTGGAGGAGGAGTCCACGAGTTGGCGGAACATGTCGCCAATCATGGTAAACTGCACAAAACCGGTCCTTATCGTGAAATACAGGCCGCACAGAATCAGGGCACCTATCAGCAGATAGGCCCACAGGGCATCGTTGGCCGTTGTGATCGCCTCGTTGAGGGGGTCAAGATTGAGCGTTATATTATGGTTCACGAGTAGCATTCTGCTGTTAATGGTTAGGCGTTGGCCTTCGGGTTGCAGTCGAAGTCCTACTGAAATTTGACCCTAAAGGTACTGCTTTTTATTGAAACTGGAAGTATTCCGATGCTTTTTTGACCGAGATTGATTATATTTGCGCTTTAAAACCGAAATGATATGAAGCAGATACTCTTTTTCATCATTATCCTGTTGCTGGGCTTCTCTGTCCAAGCCCAAGTGATGAACCGTCCCATCGGGCAGTATCCGGGAAATCCGGGAGAATACTATGGCCCAACGCTGGTTGCCGACAACAATTACCGCAACCTGGCATTGCACCGCACCGTCTATCAGTCATCATCCTGGGATTTCAACCTCACATCACAGCTGCTGACCGACGGCATCGTTGACGAGGCAGCCCCAGCATGGCTTAATGTCACGACGCCCGAAGGACCGCTGCCGCCCCACAAGCGGGAGGCTTGCATCGACGGCAACGAATGGACCAGCAACATCCTGATGGGCGGTGACACCTGGCTGCAATATGACTGGGAGGGCATGAGTATCGACATCGACGAGGTGAAAATGATGTGCAACATGGCTTACCGCGAAGATGCCCCTCAGGGCTTCAGGATACGCCTGATGACTTCCACTGATGGCAAGTTCTGGGTCACCGCTGATGAATGGGCGGGTGATTCGCTGCCAGGAGAGCCGTCGTACCGCCGCGTCCACAGCGACCCCAACAAGAACAGCGGTGATGACCTGCTGCACACACGCAACATCAACCACACCTTCCATCTGAAAGGAAAGCAGTACCAACACCTGAAACTGGAAATCGTCACGCCAGCGGCTGCCCACTGGACCATCACCGAACTGAAGATGAGCAAAAACGGCCAGCGCGCCAAGGGCATCTTGCCCGCGGAGCATTTCGTCAGCGCATGGCGAAGCCTGGGAAGCAAGGATGAGTGGGTGACCATCGACTTGGGAGCAAACGCCACCATCGATAAAATCATGCTGCACTGGCAAGAGAAAGCAATTCTGTACTTTATCAAGGTAAGCAATGACAATAAGAACTGGCAAGCCGTTTCGGTAAGCAACAAAACCACAGACAATCTGTCGACGCTTGATGTCAACAAGGTGTCGGCCCGATATGTCAGGGTCAACATGAAAGGCGCGAACCAGCCCTATAGCCTGAAAGAGATTGAGGTTTGGGGCACAGGAGGCTTGACACCCCGGGATCAGGACCATGCCACTTGGCAAGACGGGCGATGGCTGCTCAATGGCGGCGACTGGCGGCTGCTACGCGCCTCCCACCCCAACGCCGCACCGATTCCCGCCACGGTGCCCGCTACAGTGCTGTCAAGTTATGTCAACATTGGGGCACTGCCCGACATGAACCATGACGACAACCTGATGATGGCCTCGGAATCGTTCTTTGACGGGGACTTTATCTATTATCGCCACTTTGACCGTCCCGACGAGATGCAGGGCAAGCGCATATTCCTCAACTTTGACGGCATCAACTGGAAGGCCGAGGTATGGCTCAACGGCCATCATTTGGGCCGCATCGATGGTGCCTTTAAGCGGGGTAAATTCGTCATCACGCCCTATCTTAAGGATAAGAACAACTACCTGAAAGTGATTATCCGTGCCAATGCCAATCCCGGCGGCGTGAAGGTCAAAACCGAAAAAAATACCGATTTCAACGGCGGCATCCTCGGCGCCGATAATCCTACCTTCCATGCTACCATCGGCTGGGACTGGATTTCGACCATCCGCGGGCGCGACATTGGCATCTGGGACGATGTCTTTTTGACAGCAGCCAGCGATGTGACGGTGAGCGACCCGGTGGTGACCACTACGCTCGGAGAGGCCGACACCCTCGCCACGATGACGCCTGCCGTGATGCTGACCAACCACGCGCAGCAACCCGTGACGGGCGTGCTGCATGGCCACATCGGGGACATCTGCTTCGAGAAGCAGGTCACGCTGGCACCGGGAGAGACCTCTGAACAGTCGTTCAATCCCGAGGAATTCCCGCAACTCATGCAACAGCGCATGCGACTGTGGTGGCCCAACGGCTATGGAGAACCTTACCTCTATGACGCCAGTTTCTCGTTCACGGTTGATGGTGTGCAGAGCGATGCCGTCAACTACAAGGCTGGCATCCGTGAGGTGAAGACCAACGAGAAGGACACACAACTGCGCATCTATATCAACCACCGCCGCCTGGTGCCCAAGGGCGGCAACTGGGCCTTCAGCGAGAACAACCTGAACTACCGTGGCAGGGAGTTTGATGCTGCAGTGCGCCACCACAAGGAGATGAACTACAACATGATTCGCAACTGGGTGGGCATGACCGGCGACAGGGAATTCTATGAAGCCTGTGACCGCTACGGCCTGATGGTGTGGCAGGACTTCTGGCTGGCGAATCCCGCCGATGGTCCCGACCCCGCCGACGAGGCCATGTTTATGGACAACGCCCGCGACCTGGTGCTTAAAATCCGCAACCACCCGTGCATCGGGATCTACTGCGGCCGCAACGAGGGCTATCCGCCCAAAACGCTTGACGATGGACTGCGCAACACCGTGGCAACACTGCATCCCGGACTTGACTACATCTCCAGTTCGGCAGACGACGGCGTGAGCGGCCATGGGCCCTACTGGGCGATAAGCGCCAAGGAGTATTTTGAGAAACAGACGGGCAAACTGCACACCGAGCGCGGCATGCCCAATGTGATGACCTACGAAGGCTTGAGCCGCACACTCGACGCTGACCACCTGTGGCCGCAGAACCTGTACTGGGGCCGCCACGACTACACGATGGAGGGTGCCCAGCGCGGAGCCTCGTTCAACAAGATGATTGCTGAGAGTTTCGGTGAGCCGACATCGGCTCACGAATTCTGTGAGTGGGCGCAATGGATCAACTATGAGGGCTACCGTGCCATGTATGAGGGCGGCAACAAGAAAGCCATGGGACTGCTCATCTGGATGAGCCATCCCTGCTGGCCGTCGATGGTGTGGCAGACCTATGACTACTACTTGGAACCCACGGCTGCCTACTACGGCGTGAAACACGCCTGTGAGCCGCTCCATGTGCAGTGGAACCCCATCACCAACCAGGTAGAAGTCATCAACCACAGTGCTGGGCACCAGACGGGTACCGTTACAGCCAAAGCCATCGGTTTGGACGGGAATCTGTTGTGGAGCCGTGAGATGCCCTATGACCTGCAGGAAGACAAATACCTTGACGCGATGATCGTTGAGGTGCCACAGCATTACGAGGGCGTTTATTTCCTGCGGTTGACGCTGACTGACGGAAACGGGAAGCAGGTGTCGAAGAATGATTATGTGCAAGCCACCGAAGGCAGCGACCGCACGGCCCTGCACGACCTGCGCCAAGCCCAGGTGAGCGCCACAGCAAACGGCAAACGTGTCACATTAACCAATACCGGCCAAGTGCCTGCCGTGATGCTGCGCCTGAACCTCAAGGGCGATGACGGTGAGCAGATATTGCCAGTTATATACAGCGACAACTACCTGCACCTGATGCCGGGTGAAAGCCGCACCATCGACATTGAATGGAAAGCCGAGGATGCCCGAGGCTGTAAGCCGATTGTAGAAATCACCGGCATGAATATGCCTAAGACAATGATTGAATTATGATGAAACGCCTTTTAGCATCGATGCTCTTGCTATTGTCACTGACAATGGCTGCCGCGACTAAATATCCCTATCAGGACGCCAACCAGCCTGTCGATAAGCGCGTCAAGGATCTGCTCTCGCGCATGACGCTGGAGGAAAAAGTCGGGCAACTGGTGTGCCTCATGGGCTGGGACTCCTACATAAGAAACGGCAACAAGGTGGGCGTGAGCGACAAGTTCCGCTACGAGATAGACAGCCTGCACGTGGGCATGTATTGGGCGGTGTTCCGTGCCGACCCCTGGGCGCAGAAAACGCTGGACAACGGCCTGAATCCCGCTCTTGCAGCCGAGGCGGCCAACGCCATGCAACGCTATGCCATCGAACATTCACGGCTGGGCATTCCCATCTTCCTGGCCGAGGAAGCACCCCACGGCCACATGGCCATCGGGACAACGGTATTCCCGACGGGATTGGGTATGGCGGCGACCTGGGACCAGGAGCTCATGGAGCAAACAGGGGCGGTTATTGGTAAGGAAATCAGGCTGCAAGGCGGGCATATCAGCTACGGACCCGTGCTTGATCTGGCACATGAACCCCGATGGTCACGCGTTGAGGAAACGATGGGCGAAGATCCCTACCTGAGCAGCGAAATGGGTGCTGCGATGGTGCGCGGACTGGGCGGAGGAAATTTGAGCCTCCCCTACTCGACCATCGCCACGCTGAAACACTTTATTGCATACGGTGTCAGCGAGGGAGGCCAGAACGGAGCCCGTAGCATCGTGGGGCCCAGAGAACTGAAACAAGTGTTCCTGGAACCTTTCAGGCGTGTCATCAACGCTGGGGCCCTGTCAGTAATGACGGCTTATAATTCGCTCGACGGCGTGCCCTGCACCGCCAACAAAGAATTGCTCACTGATGTCTTGCGTGGAGAATGGAGATTTAACCGAGGAATTGTCGTCAGCGACCTGTTCAGCATCGACGGGCTCAAGGGCACCCACCACACCGCAGCGTCGTCACAGGATGCAGCCATCCAGGCGCTGCTGGCTGGTGTAGATGTAGATTTGGGCGGTAATTGTTTCTCACAACTGGTCGATGCTGTCAAGCAGGGCAAGGTAAGTGAAGATGCCGTAAACACTGCCGTAAAGCGGGTGCTGAGGTTGAAATTTGAGATGGGACTGTTTGAGAATCCCTATGTCAATGCCAAAACGGTACAGAAGGAAGTCCATACCGCGGAAGCCGTGGCAACGGCCCGTCAAGTGGCCCTGGAATCCATCACCCTGCTCAAGAACGATGGTACACTGCCACTGAGCATGGATAAGAAAGTGGCGGTCATTGGGCCCAATGCCGATAACGTCTATAATATGCTTGGCGACTACACGGCACCGCAGCCCGATGAAAAGGTCGTTACCGTTTACGACGGAATTAAGGCGATGATTGGCGAAGCCAACTGCAGATATGCCAAGGGTTGTGCCGTGCGCGACACGATGGACTGCGACATCCCTGCGGCTGTCGAGGCGGCAATGCAGGCCGATGTGGTCATCGCCGTAGTGGGCGGATCATCGGCCAGGGATTTCAAAACTTCATACAAGGATACGGGAGCCGCCAGTGCCGAGCAGCAAACTGTCAGCGACATGGAGTGCGGCGAGGGATTTGACCGTGCCACGCTCGACCTGATGGGCCGTCAGATGGAGTTGCTTGAAGCATTGAAGAAAACCGGTAAACCGCTTGTTGTCGTCTATATCGAGGGGCGGCCTCTCAACAAGAACTGGGCGGCCGACAATGCCAACGCCCTTCTCACGGCCTACTATCCTGGCGAGCAAGGGGGCAACGCCATCGCCGATGTGTTTTTCGGCAACTATAACCCTGCCGGGCGATTACCCGTGAGCGTGCCTCGCCATGTGGGACAACTGCCCGTCTATTACAACAAGCCCGCACCAGCAGCCCATGACTATGTGGAAATGTCAGCCAAACCGCTCTACCCCTTCGGCTACGGCTTGAGTTACACCACATTTGAATACAGCGATTTGAGAATCGAGGGAACTGTGGTCAAATTCACGGTTACCAACACCGGCAACCGCAAGGGCGATGAAGTCGTTCAACTCTATCTGCATCAAGACCTCCCCTCGGTTGTACAACCCGAGCGCCAATTGAAGGCCTTTAAACGCATCACGCTCGAACCTGGTGAGACCCGCCACATGACATTTGTACTTGGTCCAGAGACCTTTTCCATCGTGGATGCCAATATGAAACGGACCGTGGAACCAGGCTCCTACCATGTTCTTATCGGATCATCGAGCACTGATATCCACTTTATGGGAAGAATCACCATACCCGAATAAACTGCCGTAGCAGAGCAACGCAGACGGAACACATGATAACAACACAGGGCGCAGCCGATGCTACGCCCTGTGTTTAATTGTAATCAGGTGAATCTTACTCCTGGTCGTCGAGAAGGATGTGCATCACCTCGATGGCACTCTTCATGACGTTGGTGCCAGGACCAAAGATGGCGGCTACGCCAGCCTTGTAGAGGTAGTCATAGTCCTGCATGGGAATCACACCACCAGCGGTGACGATGATGTCCTCACGGCCCAACTTCTTGAGTTCCTCGATAACGGCAGGAACGAGGGTCTTGTGACCTGCGGCAAGCGAAGATACGCCGAGTACGTTCACGTCGTTCTCGACAGCCTCGCGGGCACTCTCCTCGGGAGTCTGGAACAAGGGACCCATGTCCACGTCAAAGCCACAGTCGGCATAGCCGGTGGCAACGACCTTGGCGCCACGGTCGTGGCCGTCCTGACCCATCTTGGCAATCATGATGCGGGGCTGACGGCCTTCCTTCTTGGCAAAGAGGGCGGTCAAGCGACGAGCCTCTTCCAGGTCGGGATCTGATTTGGTTTCTGCTGAATACACGCCTGAAATGGTTTTAACGATTGCTTTGTAACGTCCAACGACCTCCTCGCAAGCATCCGAAATTTCGCCCAGCGAAGCGCGGTCCTTGGCGGCCTCGACAGCGAGTTCAAGCAGGTTACCCTTACCGGTCTTGACACACTCGGTGATAGCGGCGAGGTCGGCCTTAACCTTGGCCTCGTCACGGTTAGCACGCAACTTCTCGAGACCTTCAACCTGTTCCTTGCGAACCTCGGTATTGTCGATCTCCAGGATATCGATGGGAGCCTCTTTCTCGAGGGCATACTTGTTGATGCCGACGATGGTCTGGCGACCACTGTCGATGCGGGCCTGGGTGCGGGCGGCTGCTTCCTCGATACGCATCTTGGGCACGCCGGTCTCAATAGCCTTGGCCATACCGCCAAGCTTCTCAATCTCCTCGATGTGAGCCCATGCCTTCTGCACCAGTTCGTTGGTCAGAGCCTCTACATAGTAGGAACCTGCCCAAGGATCGATAACCTTGGTGATGTAGGTCTCCTGCTGGATGTAGATCTGGGTGTTACGGGCGATACGAGCCGAGAAGTCGGTGGGCAGTGCGATAGCCTCGTCGAGGGCGTTGGTGTGCAGCGACTGGGTGTGACCCTGAGCGGCAGCCATAGCCTCGATACAGGTGCGGCCCACGTTGTTAAAGGGATCCTGAGCGGTCAGCGACCAACCAGAGGTCTGGCTGTGGGTACGCAGCGACATCGACTTGGGATTTTCGGCACCGAAGCTCTTCACAATCTTGGCCCACAACAGACGGCCAGCGCGCATCTTGGCAATCTCGGTAAAGAAGTTCATCGAGATGCCCCAGAAGAACGACAGACGCGGAGCGAAAGCGTCAACCGACAGACCGGCATTGACGCCCGTGCGGATGTAGTCCATACCATCGGCCAGGGTGTAAGCCAACTCGATGTCGGCGGTAGCACCGGCTTCCTGCATGTGGTAACCCGAAATCGAGATCGAGTTGAACTTGGGCATATACTTCGAGGTGTACTCAAAGATGCTGGCGATAATCTGCATCGAGAACTTGGGAGGATAAATATAGGTGTTACGCACCATGAACTCTTTCAAGATATCGTTCTGGATGGTACCCTGCATCTCCTCAAGTTTAGCACCCTGCTCCAGACCTGACACGATGTAGAACGCCATAATGGGCAGCACGGCACCGTTCATGGTCATCGAGACAGACATCTTGTTCAAGGGGATACCGTCGAACAGCACCTTCATGTCCTCAACAGAGCAGATCGACACACCAGCCTTGCCGACATCACCGACCACGCGGGGGTTGTCGGCGTTGTAGCCACGGTGGGTGGGAAGGTCAAATGCCACGGACAGACCTTTCTGACCGGAGGCCAGATTGCGGCGATAGAAGGCATTGGACTCGGCTGCGGTCGAGAAACCGGCGTACTGACGGACGGTCCACGGACGGAACGGGTACATCAGCGAATAGGGGCCACCCAGGAAGGGAGGAATACCGGCAACAAACTCCAAGTGCTCCAGGCCCTCAATGTCCTCATGTGTGTAAATGGGCTTAATGTCGATCAACTCGGCATTCTTCCACACCTCGCCCTTGGGAAGGGGATTGTGCTTTACATTAAAAGCATCGTTTGCAATATCTATATTCTTAAAATTCGGTCTCATAGTCGTCTCGTCATTTTAACAGTTTAGCGTTG
>Ga0310695_10015287_pt1 | contig 10247 bp, 6 predicted proteins | sample RumenRJG_04DNA_FD_203882 | JGI IMG/M metagenome (GOLD analysis project Ga0310695, IMG submission 203882) | Bovine rumen microbial communities from Lethbridge, Alberta, Canada - RJG_04 (v2) (version 2) | ecosystem: Host-associated > Mammals > Digestive system > Stomach > Rumen | place: Canada... | reverse complement strand
GTCAGCACCCTCATGTCCTGGTGTGGCAGGCTTGCTAATCACCACACAGTTCTCCTTGTCTCGTTTGTAGTCCAAGTGCAGTCGTTCTGCAAACTGGCATAGATAGTCAGCTACCTGTTCCTCGTGGTGTGAAGGACGTGGAATTTGGTTCAGTTCCTTGAATATCTGGAATACGCGTTCTGTTGTAGGCATAGTTTTCATGATTTATTTGTAATTATGTTTGTCTTCTTGCATTCAGTCCGAAGGGCTTCTAGTGCTTTATAATCAGCAGGATAATATTTCACGATAGGGGCGATGGTCATTCTTGCCAGCTTCCCTAATCTCTTCTCAAGAATTTTGTATTCTTCATATTGAAAGAGGATTAATTCCTTATTTTCCTCCGTCAAAGGAAGATCTTTCACCAGTCCTGATTCCCGAACCATAACCCTGCTCTTTGCAGCTACAGACAACTCTACATGCAATTGCACATAACAGATAATGTCGAAAAAGTCCTCTGGCGGAAATTTCTCTTTGACAGATAACAAGAACCTGCCTGTTGTGGTATTGTCCAGCTGACCGCTCTTGATGGAGTCAAGCAAAGCGAACTGTTTGTCGAGACCTTTGTCAATCCAACGATGGATCATATCTACATCGTAGTAATAAGTCCACATCAGAAGACCGCCCATGGTGCCGAAAACGAAAATGAACTGTAAGAGGGGATTGAGAAGGAATGTATTGTGGAACACATGCAGCATAGGTGCTTCCAATAGCAGAAATACAGACATTCCAATATCGCTCTTTTTGAGGCCTAATCGAGAGCGGGAACGTTCAATGATACGAACTGCCAGCATGAGTCCGGCAGCGACGATGGCACTGCATCCCATGTGGACAAGGGCCACCTCCAAGCCTCGGAACAGTACGGTGCCAATGCCCATTTCATGGCCAAACAGCAGGTAGAAGATGTTCTCAAGGATGGAGAACCCACCACCTACGGCTGCACCGCAGATGATACTGTCGATGAAGAATACAATCTTCTTTCGGGTGGCTAACCAAAGGAGTGGGAGGGCCTTGACTATCTCTTCCAAAACAGGATTGAAGAATTCAGACTGGTTCTCGGAGAGAATCGACCCTGTCAATTGGAACAGACCGAAACATACCAATGCTGCCACCATACCGTACAGCACCTGCAAGAGGAGGTTCTTCACGCTGATGAGTGAGAAATTGTCGATCTTATAGACTACAAAGATGTAGATGACAATAGGGAGGATGGCAGCGACGAATAACATTACAACAATTTGAGTGAGATCATAAATTCATTGTTTCCACGTCTTCCACCGTCGAATCCTGCTGGTGCAAACAGATGACCGTAACCAATAGACAGCGTTGTCTTGAGATAATTCAGGAACACCAGTTCGGTAGTCAGTTGGATACCTGTGCTGTAATACATCTTGTGTGATGAGTTCGGATTCCATGCGGAGAGCCCCGTTCCGAAGAGTGAGCACTGAATCCACGTCGGATAGCAGAACAGGGCACCGAAGTTGTTGAGGCGGAGCGGGCGCAGGTTGAGCTCTGCCGTTGCCTTGGCATAGGAGTGTGCTGAGATAGCATCGATGGCGGCACCAGGCATTGCCAAGGATGTACGATATTGGAAGGCGTTCCTATTGTCAACATAGTTATTGCGGAAACCACCGAAATAGGTATTGCCAAACACCGACTCTTCGTCGCCAAAGTTATGACCTGCTGCCGTACGGAGCCAAAACGAGGTGTTTCTGTCAAAGGGCAGCAGTGTGCCAAAGTTGCCTGTAGCCTCTACAGATGGATAGACTCGTCCGCCAGCCAGATAGCCGTAGCCTTCAACGCCCAGCTCGTAGCCCTGCTCTTTCATCACACCGCCCAATGAGGTGCGGGTCTTCGACCATTCTCCGTAAATTGACGCCGTCTGCATCGTCCTGACATCTTGCACGCCAATCTCCTGATACAAGGGCAGTGCATCCATGTCGCCGTAGGCAGCTACCGAGAAACCCCATGATTTGTCGTACGGCGAAATCAGCGTGTTGGAATAGTCGTAGGCCAGTTGCACCACATAGCCCTTACGGCTTTTTCGCATCGGACCGAAGAGGTCGTAAAAGTCTGTATGGTTCCAGGCTGCCTTGAGGTTCCAGAAATAGTATTTCCAGTCGAAGTCAACATGGAATCTGTTCTTCCAGGCGTTGTTGCTCCAAGGGGAGAGACCGACCGACAGTTTCATACTGCTCAGTCCTACGGGGTCGTTCACGTTAAAGCGATAGCCCAACACGGGGGTCATGTGATTCCACGCCTTGGAATCGGTAAAACCGCTGATGATAGGATAGGCCCCAGCGAACTTCATCTCTTTAAAGACATTGTAGGAGGTAATGTTGTTATAGACATCGCCGAAGCTCTTCCTGGGCAGTGAGTCTCTGAGCAGACCCACCTGTTCCATCGCCTCCCTATTGTTCTCGTATGCCAGTTGACCGTAGAGCTTCACGGCATTGGCATCCTTCACCACCTCACGGGAAAGCAGGACGGGTTGCAGTCCGTCGCGCTTGAACTGGAGCGCCAACAGCTGACCGGGCGTAATCTCCAATGGTGCAAAAAGGCCGATGTCGGTATTGGAAAGCATCTCCATCTCGCGTGTCTCTAAGTTGATCTGCCAGAGGTTGGAGACACCCGTATAGTAGGAGCTACCGATCAGGTATTTGTCATCGAGCGAAAAGCGGAACTGTCCAAAGTTGCTGTCTTTCCAGGTAATCAGTTTCACGGGCTTGAAGATGGCGTTAGCCAGTTCTTCGGTATTAAACAGCAGAAGCGTGTGCTCGCCGTTGTCGCCCTGACTGGTGAGCGACAGCCATTTGCCGTCGTGACTGATATCCGTGTCGAACACGCTGACACCAAACGGGAAGGCATAGATCACTTCAGGATTCTCTAAGTCGCGGTCCATGCGCACAATCGACTGTGTACCGCCATTGGAGAAAAGGCCGTAAAGGCAGTCGTGGGTATTGTCATAAACAATACTGTTGATGCGCTGGAACTTCTTTTTCTTCACCACCTTCTCCTGCTGGATGTCATAGATCTCCAAGCCACGCATCCTCGCGTTGTTCGATGTATAGATGAGTCGCTGTCCTTTGCAGTCGAGGGCTACGTAAGCAGGGTCATAGAGCTGGATGCCGTAGATGTCGTTCAGCCGCTTCTGCTCGCCTGTCTGCAGGTCGATCTCCGTCATGTGTGCAAAGTCGCCAGGTGCATTCATGGCGGCGTATGCCTTTTGGGTAGCAGGGTCATAGACGAATGGTGACACAGATCCCAGCGGCTCTTGGGTTAGCGGCTTGGTCTCTGTGATAGGATATTGGCGGATGGCGGCAAGGTTCTCTTCCTGATGCTTCTTCTCGTCCTCCTTCCAGTCGTTCCATACTTTTCTGAGGGATTGTCCATAGACTTTCTTAAACTGTTTTCCGAAGAAGGTGCGACTGTCGGCCGTTCTGTTATAGAATTGGATCATCTTCTCGTAGCCGTAGGTCTTGGTGAGGTAGTTCACGAAGCGGGTGCCATAGAGATAGGCGTTGGCGCCCACCTGAAAATCCATCGTGGAACCTTCCGTTTCCAGCCCCACCACAGAGTAGAGTTTGTCGCCCCCGTCGATGATACTGCGGAAGTACATCTCGTCGTAGCCGCCTAAAGCACGTCCGACACCACCGCCGAGCCAGGTCTCCATGAAACAGGCGATACCCTCGTGATACCAACGGGGCGCATACCAACGGGGTACGCTCAGGTAGCTCCATAGGGCAGAGATGGGTTGAGAGTTGTCGGTGCCCACCTTCGTTCCGAAGAAGCGGCGCCAGTTGAGGTCGCGACGATTGTACTTGTCTGTCATGACGATGTGCGTATATTCGTGCTTGAACAACTGACGGTATCGCTCACTTGATGGGTTGATGTAATACGACATGTTCAACGGAGCCATGCCGATCTGTATAAGAGAACGCGGTAACGGCGTTGCTCCGCCGTTACCGTCGTCTTCCCAGTCTGTCAATAATAGCAAGGGTGCCTCGGGCTGATAGACTGAATCACTAGTCCATATCTGCTGATGAAGTGCCTTTCCGTTCTGGTACATGCGTATCATGTGAGGGATGTAGCGCGAGAGGTTCTTGTCGAAGAACACCAGCGTGGCTTCATCCGTCTTATATTGGAAATAAGTCTGAGTCTGCCCCCAGGATATGCTGGGCATCAGCGATAGCAGAAGAAGAGCAATCCAGTTACGCATTTACCTATAATTTACGGGCTATTATTTTATTACTTTTTTGGTGACTTTACCAGCCTTACCAGCTGCACCAGCCTTACCAGCTACATCAGCTGCACCAGCTAAATTTGCACTATAACTAGCAGCTGCTGTCTGACTGATTACGCCGTTAACCCTTTGGCCGAGACCGATATTCTGGGTCTGACTCAGATGATCTTTATTGAAACTACCTATTGCTTTGCTGTAAGCCTCCATCACATTGCTGGCGCTACCTATTTTCAGGGCATTGCCAATCTTCTGGGCATTGCCAATCTTCTGGGCATTGCCAATCTTCTGGGCATTGTCTAAGCCAATCTTCTGCATGCTGGCAACGACGTCAGTTGAAGCGTTCTTCATGGCCTCATCGAGGGCGTTGCTGAAGATCTTCTCAACCTCCTGATTTCTCATGGCCAGGCCGTCGTTTACGCTCTTAACAGTGACTTCTGCTGCATGACGGGCCACTGAGCATATTCTCTCGAGTGTCTGCTGAGGAACAGCACTACCCAGTTGTGTAGGTGTGTTCATGCTCAGAGCCAGCTCGCAGCTTTGCAGAATAACCAGTTGCTCGGCAAGACCGTATTTGCCTACGGCAGCAAGAGCCTTTTCGCCACTAAGCAGGTTACCCTTCTTGGCCAAAGCCTCAGCACTTGCCTTGTCACCCTCAAGGGCAGCAGTCATCTGCTGGTACTCCAACCACTGGTCGCGGACAAGCTTCAGTTTGTCATCACCCTGGGCTGTCTCCAGATACTTGTCGGTGGTCTCGATGAAACGGTTGGCCAAATTGTTCTGCTTCTGCAGCGTGGTGTAAGCCAGCGAGGCGTTGATGGTTGACTGAGCCAGGTCGGGGCACTCCTCACCACCAAGGGCGGCATTCAGGTTAGCGGCTGACTCTGCCAGTGAATTGGCAACGTTGTTCACCAACTCACGGTTGGCATTCATCTCCTTGAGCACCTCGGCAAATGCAGGGATGTTGCCGGCTACCTCATTTGACATGTCAACCAGCGTGCCGAACTGGACGGCGCGTGTCTGCATCACCACCTGGGCTGCCACAATACCATCCTTGAAAGCTGAGTCGGTCTGAAGGAGTTCTTCCATATTAGAAAGTTTCTCGGAAACTTGCTCACGAGAGAATCGGGCAGCCTTGCCGATATCGCCATCTGCCTCGTCATGATTTACAGGCCAATCAACAAAGTGAGAGGTAATCAACCCAATGGCGCATACCGCTACCACCGAACACAGGATAATAATACTTTTCTTTTTCATACGCCTAAAAATAAAATGTTTTTGTTCTTTTCTCTGATGTCAAGTGTCATGTTTTTGAACTGACATTGCAAATGTACAATGTTTTTTGCGACCTTCCAAACTTTTTGGAGTTTTTTTCGCATAGTCGTTGCGACACGGGTGCATTTTCACGACAAATCTCCCAAAATTCCCTGATTTCTGTCGCATGTCCAGAGTTCTTCCGGAAGCTCTTAACCCTGTCCGTGGCCTTGATTCCAAAGAGGACTGCCATGAGCGGCAATGCCACCACAGCAGAAAACGGAGAAGACGGCCCGTATTATCGCGCTGTACTGATAGCCTATCGACTTCCACCTGTTATTGATGCCAATCCGAAGTTCCATAAACTCTATCAAATGTATATATTTGTCGCATGATGATTGAATATTCACTTGCGAAAGTTCAGTAAACAATTGAAATGTGCAAGTATTTTTAATAGCATTTTTGATTCTTAAAACAATAATTAAATGCAATTTTATTATTTTTTCATACTTTATTTGTGTTATCTCGTTTTTTTTCTTTATTTTTGCAATCGATTTTATGAATATTATCTATTAGCATATGCCAGTAAAAATTTTGAGTGTTGACGACGAGATGGACCTCGAATTGTTGTTGACACAGTATTTTAGAAGACAAATTAGAAAGGGAGTCTACGAGTTCAAGTTCGCTCATAACGGTCTTGAAGCGCTCACTATGTTGCTCAAAGAGAAGGATTTCGACATCATCCTATCTGATATCAATATGCCGGAAATGGACGGTCTGACGCTACTCACAAAGGTAAATGAGATGCAGAACCCCGCCCTTAAGTGCATCATGGTGTCTGCATATGGCGATATGGGTAATATCCGCCAGGCCATGAACAATGGCGCCTTTGACTTTGCGACGAAACCTATCGACCTGGATGACCTAAGTCTGACAATTGAGAAGGCTGTTGAGCAAATCAACTACATCAAGACCATGGAAAAGGAGCATAGTCAGCTGGAGTCAATCAAGGGCGACTTGGCTGTGGCCAAGGAGATTCAGCAGGCTATCCTGCCTCGTATCTTCCCGCCATTCCCCGAGAATGCCAGTCAACTGGATATTGCCGCATCTATGAATGCCGCTAAGGACGTTGGTGGCGACTTCTACGACTTCTTCCGTATTGACGAAAACCGCATTGGCTTTGTTATTGCCGACGTGAGTGGAAAGGGTGTTCCCGCAGCCATCTTCATGGCCGTGAGTCGAACTTTGATCCGATCTACCGGAATCAGAGGCGCAGGGGCAGCAGAATGTATGGGCTACTCGAACGACCTCCTGACGAACGAATCGGTAAACAGCATGTTTGTAACCGTTTTCTATGGCATATACAATATTCAGACGGGCGAGGTGACCTATACCAATGCTGGTCATAACCCTCCATATCTGATAAAAGCTGATGGTAGTATCGAGCAACTGCCACTATCGAAGAATATTGCTGCAGGAGTCCTCGAATCATTCGAGTTCTCAGAAGATACCCTCCAGTTAGAGCATGGCGACATGCTGTTGCTATACACAGACGGCGTGACTGAAGCTACCGACATAGAATTCAAGGAATATGGCGAGAAGCGCCTTGAAGAGCTAATCAAACAGAACGCGAAGGTTGACTGCCAGACAATGATAGACACTGTGAAAGCCGACGTTAAGGCATTTGCAGGCGAGGCTAAACAGAGCGACGATATAACACTGCTTGCACTGAAGAGATTATAATAAAGGTGGAAAGGTGAAAAGTTGAAAAACTAAAAGAGTGAAAAAGGGAACAATCATAACCGGATGTTTAGTACTTCTGCTGGTGGGGACTACCGCCGCGGGATACATTGGTTGGATGTCGGAAACCCAAAAAGTGAAGACACTTCAGGCTCAGATAGAAGTCATGAAGAAGCAGGAACTGCGCTCTACGGTTCTACGAAGCGTCAGTGCCCAAATGGAGGAAATCGCCAATGAGCAGAGAGAAATTTCTGATGAGAAGCGCGAGGAAGCTCTGCAACAGACGAAGGTGGCCAACGAGATGCGTCAGCGTTCAGAAATAGAGCGTCAGAACGCCCTCGAGGCAGAGCGATATGCCTTGGCATCGGAGAAGAAAGCTAAAGAGGCATCTGCGATAGCCGATAGTCAACGTTTGGTAGCAGAACACCAGCGTGTACAGGCGATATTCTCGAAAAACAAAGCCGACACACTGAGTTACATTGCCCTTGGACGTTCATTAGGCTCCGTTTCCACATTGTTGGCTCAGGCCGGTAATGAGGAATCTGCAATCCCACTTACCTATGCATCCTACCTCTACACATCACGCTATAAAGGCGATGTCTATCATCAAGCCGTTTTTAAACCACTTATGGATGCAAGTAGAAGTGTTAACACTTGGAGTGAGCATACAGGTGCCATAACAGACTTCACATATATGCCTGGCGAAGAAAACAAACTTATCACCTTAAGTAATTACGGCGAGATTATACTCTGTGAGCGACAGGGTGACCGACTACTGACAAAAACACTCTTCAAGGACAGTCAGTTTGACTTCCGTGATGTGGACATCGAAGAATCCACTGGCACTATCTATGCCCTCAGCCGTACGGGGCATTTGGTGTATATAGATAAAAACCTGAAGAGCGCAAAGCCAATAGAACTTACCGGTATCCTACATCCATTGCGTCTGCATAGCTTCAACGCCAAGAATACGCTGATTGTAGGAGAAAATAGTATTGCTATCTTCGACATGAACCGCAATATTGTCAGGACTACCCTAAAATTACCATTCCGTGTCATACTCAGTGCAAAAAAAGGAGACCAGATTTTGCTCTTCGACGACAAGGATATGATGCACCTGATGAGAGGGCCTGAACAGTTTGATTCAAAGAAAGTACCCGTCCAAGGGAAAGTAACTGCTTATAGCTATGCAACAAATACTGGTACAGAGGTCTACGGTATGAGCGATGGTACTATCTGGATGGTTTATAAGAACGGTAGTCAACAAAAGATGATAGGTCACCTTTCACGCATCTCGCAGCTATATCTCAACGGTCCCCGTCTCTATTCGTCAAGTTATGACGGTAGCGTAAAGTTATGGACTCCCCGCAAAGAGAAGCAAGAACCCGTCACACTGGTTGAAACTGGGAACTGGATTATGAGTTTTAAATTCGACTCAACGATGAATACCATCTGGATGGGCGATTTCAAGGGCAATCTTACGGCAGTAAACCTATCTATTCCGCAGATGGTACAAGCTATCCGGAAGAGAATTAAGCGTAACTTTACGCGAGATGAATGGAATTCATATATCGGTGTTGATGTGCCATACGAGAAGTTTGTTGAACAATAAAAGGTGAATAGTATGACACAGTCGATAACACATAGGATTCTGAACGTTGTGAAAAGGAGGACTCTTTTACTTCTTTTTATTCTTTCACCTCTTCACCTCTTCACCCTTTCAACTTTTTCGCAGGGTGTTCCTTTCTTCCGTAACTACACGGCTGAAGACTATCGTGCTAACAAACTGAACTACGATGCTGAATCCGATGGTTTGGGTAATATTTTCATTGCCAACTTTGAAGGCTTGATGTACTACGACCACGCAGAGTGGCACATCCTCCGCACACCAGGCATCACTCGTGTAACAGTTGTAGTCAGAAGTTCCGACAATACTCTCTGGGTGGGTGGTTACAACTTTTTTGGAAAGGTGGCGCGCAAAGCTAACGGAGAAGTTGAACTCAAGAGAGTAGGAAACTCCGACCTTTTCACCGGTGAAGTGAATAAGATTTTCGAACGCGATGGAAAAATCAGGTTCCTTGTCAACAATGGTTTCATCTACCAGGTGGAAGGCGAGAATGTCAAGGTTTGGAAGCCTGTCGACAGTAAATCCCTCAAAATAGGCGTTCTCGACGTGGTAGATGTTGAGGCCTTGGAGAGAGGAGAGAAAAACGTTGTCAAGGACGGCGTGATTATGGAAGAGCGGTTAGACAACGGACTCAAGGCCATCATTAGGAAAAATGTAGGAATTGCCATTATCAACGATAAAAACGAGGAGCTATATACTATGACCGATGCCAATGGACTCTGTTCCAACGACATCGTTCATATGTCCTACGACGGGCGCAATCAACTCTGGGCTGCTACCGCCAAAGGAGTTTTCGCTTTACAGATACCTTCGGCCTACTCACGTTTTACTACTCATGAAGGACTTATAGGTACCGTCCTCTCCATCAGTGAGATGGGAGGTAAGATATATGCTGGTACCGACGACGGTCTCTATCGTCAGGATGGAAGGCACTTCGTAAAGGTTACACAAGTGCCACATTCCTGTTGGGAACTGAAGAAAAGCAGCAACGGTCTGTTGGCTGCAACTGAAGATGGTGTCTATCGACTCTATCCCGACGGAAGAGTTCAAAGGTTAACGATAGTCGGTGCAATGTCTCTGTTGGAAGAAGGATCCCAGATTTATAGTGGCGAAGCCGACGGTGTATATTTGATTCAGTCCGATGGAAAACGCCGTAAAGTCTGCAGTATGGATAATGCCCAGAAGATTGTGAAAGACAACAAGGGCACCATCTGGGCACAGAGTCTATACGGAAAGGTATTTTACAAGAAAACCAACACTGACAAGTTTCAGCTATATAAGTCTGGTAATAAGTCAGAAACGATGCAGACAGTTGTACTGATAAGTGGAGAAGCAATCGTTGTCAGCGCG
>Ga0310695_10015286_pt1 | contig 10248 bp, 8 predicted proteins | sample RumenRJG_04DNA_FD_203882 | JGI IMG/M metagenome (GOLD analysis project Ga0310695, IMG submission 203882) | Bovine rumen microbial communities from Lethbridge, Alberta, Canada - RJG_04 (v2) (version 2) | ecosystem: Host-associated > Mammals > Digestive system > Stomach > Rumen | place: Canada... | reverse complement strand
AGGATAAGCGTAGTCGATCACATTGACGACCATCTCCTCCATCACAAGGTTCAGGTTCATAATCATCTCCATGCTCAGCCCCAGCTCATCGCCGATTTCCTCGATGAACTGGCCTACTTTCTCCAGCTCGCTGAGATGATTCTTAATTAGAAGTTCCTTTCTCATAATTCTATCATTTGAGTCCTTAGTTATTTCCTATGATTTTCACACACAACATCGTCAGGTCGTCGTTGGGATCGGCACCGTCACGATGGGCCTCTACCGCGGTGTGCATCATTTCGATGGTCTGGCGACAACTCTCGAACGGGGTCGTCTCTAGCAATTCCAGCAAACGTTCGTCGCTGAACTGTTCCTGTTGGCGGTTCTCGGCCTCATTGAGACCATCGGAGTAGATAAACAACGGCTTGTTCAGGATCGTCTCAATCTCCTCACCTTCATACTCCAGGCCCGGCCATAAGCCGATGGGGGCATTAGGTACCATCTCGATAAACTCGGTCTTGCCGTCAGATACCAATACGGGCGGATTATGTCCAGCATTGCAGAAATGCAGATGACCCGTCTTAAGGTCTGCCAGACCGATGAACATCGTCACAAACATACCCGTCTCGTTGTCTTCGCCTGATAATGCATCATTAATACGGGTGGCAATCTCTGCGGGTTTCATCATCTGGGCTGCCAAAGTACGGAAGAGTCGTGTGGCCTGTGCCATGAAGAGCGAGGCAGGCACACCCTTGCCGGAGACATCACCCAAACAGAAATACAGCTGATCGTCTAAAAGGAGATAGCCATAGAGGTCACCACCTACCTCCTTAGCAGGCTGGATCAAAGCAAAGATATCAAGATCCTCACGATCAGGGAAGTTGCTGGGCACCATCGACATTTGGATATTCCGGGCGATACGCAGATCGCTCTCGATACGCTCCTTGGCTGCGGTAGTCTCTTCGAGCTGGTCGTAAGCGGTCAACAGATTGCTGTGAGCCTCCTCCAGTTCCTCGTGGGCTTTTTTCAGACGTTTGGCAGAACGCAGACGGAAATAGATGAAGATGACCAACGACAAGACAACGATCGAGGCAATGATGATGATACCAAGACGCTGTTGCTGGGCCTGCTCCATCTTCAGACGAGCCTGTTTCATCTCCAGCTCATCGACATTGAAACGGGCATTCATCTCTGCCAGCTGTTTCTTGGTGTCGCGAACATTTGCGGAGTCGGTGATGAGATACATCTCACGATAGAGCTCTGCAGCCGCCTTATCACGGCCCAGACTGGTCATGATCTCCGCACGCTGCTGCTTCACACGAATAATCTCTGCCTTATCATCAACATCCTCTACCAAGGGGAGCAACTGAGTATTATAAGAAAGGGCATCAGCGATGTCACCGCGCTTCATGGCAAGACGAGCACGATAGAAGAGCCAGGAACGATAGGTTTCCTCTTCCTCAGAGAGGATACTCTTCTTAGCCTCGGCAAGCATCTTATCTGCCTGATCCAAACGTCCGAGACCCAATGCTGCCTGTGCACAGCCGATATAGTAATAGACCCAGTTCATCAGGAATCCTGAATAGCTGGCAGACACCTTCCAGTCTCTGGCTAACTGTTCGATACCTTTCTTCCACTGGATGGTGAGACGATCCAGCTGCTCGTAGTCCTGAAGACGCTCCAGCACATCGCACTGGGAAGAGAAAAGACTCGGCACTTCTGTAGGCAGCGGGGTAACGGTCATCAGATGTTCGATGGCTTTCTGATAGGCTCCCATGGCCTCCTCCATGTTGTTCATGTTGAAGTAGGCATTACCCATCGCCATATAGGAAAGACCCTGACCACGCACATCCTGACGCTCGCGGGCATCGTCGTACATAGACTGGGCCTCTTTCAGGCCTGTGGTCAGAGAATCAGAATAGACGTAGGTGTTTGCGAGGAAGTACCACAGACGATAGAACTGTTCCCACTGATCATGACGGGCCAAGAATTTCATATCATCGCGCACATAATGATAGAGAGAATCGTTAAGGTCGTAGTTGTAGAAAAGCACATCTCTCGATACCAGATCGCCACACTGCTCCTTGATATCTCCCTGACGACGGGCTTCATTCAGATGGTCGTAGAGACAATTAAGCTCTTCCTGAGGGTCGTTGCTCTCACGGCTGAGATCATGTAAACGAGCAAGGGCATCCAGCTTCTGCCTTCCTGATAATGTGGGCAACAACTGCCTGAGCTCTTCGGCCTCATCGCCGTAGAGATCCGTTGCGAAAGACAACAACATGGCACATATCAGGCACTGGAGTATGCGCATCGGTAAGAATGATTAATCAGTTCGTGCTGCAAATATACGCACTTTTTTTTAATTATACAATTAAAAAAGGGAAAAGTAACAAAAAAAAGGAAACAGACCCCCTAATCGGGCCTGTTTCCCCTTAATTTTGAAACCTGCAAATGCAGATTTTGCCTTTTTTACTGCTGAGCGAGCTTACCGTCAGAACCGAGCACATTCACAATCTTGTGGATGTACATCTTCTTCATGTTCTCACGAGCGGGCTTCAAATACTGACGAGGATCGAAGTCTCCAGGATGCTCTGCCAGGTGCTTGCGGATAGCAGCGGTCATAGCCAGACGAGAGTCTGAGTCGATGTTGATCTTGCATACAGCACTCTTGGAAGCCTCACGCAACTGCTCCTCGGGGATACCGATAGCGGCCTCGAGGTGACCACCGTACTTGTTGATGGTGTTAACCTCTTCCATAGGAACAGAAGAAGAACCGTGGAGCACGATGGGGAATCCGGGAAGCTTCTTCTCAATCTCATGCAGGATATCGAATGCCAATGGCGGTGGAACGAGCACGCCGTTCACGAGTGTGCACTGCTCAGGAGTGAACTTGTGAGCACCGTGAGAGGTACCGATAGAGATAGCCAGAGAGTCGCAACCAGTGCGGGTAGAGAAATCAATCACCTCCTCGGGCTTGGTGTAATGAGACTCTGCAGCAGCAACCTCATCCTCAACACCTGCGAGCACACCGAGCTCAGCCTCAACGGTTACATCGAACTGATGAGCATAGTCAACAACCTTCTTTGCCAGAGCGATATTCTCCTCATAAGGCAGAGAAGAACCGTCGATCATCACTGAAGAGAAGCCATTGTCGATACAGTCCTTACAGAGCTCGAAAGTGTCACCGTGGTCGAGGTGGAGCACGATCTCAGGATGCTCACAACCGAGCTCCTTTGCATACTCTACAGCACCCTTAGCAAGGTTACGGAGGATAGTACCGTTAGCATAGTTACGGGCACCCTTTGACACCTGCATGATAACGGGAGACTTTGTCTCTACAGCAGCCATCACGATGGCCTGCATCTGCTCCATAGTGTTGAAGTTGAAAGCGGGGATAGCATAGCCGCCGGCTACTGCTCTCTTGAACATCTCGCGGGTATTCACGAGTCCTAAATCCTTGTAGTTTACCATAACTGTAGTTTTGTTTTAAATGAATAACTTAATAAACTGTCCGCAAAGTTAATAAAAAGTAGTGAAATGAAAAAAGTGGGAAGTTAAAAGTTCTTCAAAACCCACTGTTTTTTAAGTTTATTTGCATATCAACCAGCCCGAAGGTGCTCTTTTTGCAAATCTTACATATCACTTTTCCCGTTTCTTATACCAGCGTATGTTGGTCGAAGTAGTCCTGCACCTCCTCCTTGTAGTTCTCGGAAATGGGGATATACACATCGTCGAAGACAATGCGGAAACGATCGACCAGAGGAATCTCGGTCATGTGGACGATATAGGAACGATGCGTACGCAGAAACTCCGGCTTGGGAAGATACTCATCGAGTTTCTTCATACTCATCAGCGACATCACCTTCTCACCACCTTTCAGGAAGAAACGGACATAGTCCTTCAAACCTTCGATATAAAGGATATCATCGAGGTTGACACGCTGCAACTTATAGTCGCTTTTGACGAGCATGAAGCGGTCGCGTTGATAGATCTCCTGCTTCATGGTGACATAGAAACGGTCGAGCGCCTTATCCGTGGATTTCAAGAAATCGTCGTAGGAGATGGGCTTCAACAGGTAATCCAAGGCATTGACCTTATACCCGTCGATGGCATACTGGGAGAAGGCTGTTGTAAAGATAATCTTCGTATCTTTCGGCAAGACTTTAGCAAACTCGATACCGCTGAGCTCTGGCATCTGGATATCCAGAAAGAGCAACTGTACAGGACTCTCGCGCAGGTCCTTCATCGCCTGAATGGCACTGTTATAGGTACCTTTGAGATTCAGATAGGGGGTCTTTTTCACATAGCTCTCCAGCAGTCCTGCTGCCAGGGGCTCATCGTCGATAATAGCACAACTGATAATCATAGGGTTAAGTATAAATTTAGATGTGTAAAATAATCTTTGAATAATAACGCTTACCGTCATCGGAGATGCCTTTCTCCCACTCATAGCGATCGGCATACGACAGATCAAGACGGCGCTGTACGTGCTGAAGGCCAATACCATGACCACTACGGTCTTGTTCCGTCTTGGGATGATAGGAGTTCTCTATCAGACAGGTCAGCTGTTGATCGTCGGTAGAGAGCTGGACATGTACGAAGCTCGGTTCTGTGGGTGAGATGCCGTGTTTGAAGGCATTCTCCACCAATGAGACAACCAGTAAGGGGGCTACACGGAGATCTGGTCTGAAGACGTTGCATTCAAACTTCACATCCACATTTTGGGGAAGTCTGATCTTCATCAGGTTGATATAGTTCTCCAGGAAATGGATCTCATCCTTCAACGCCACTTCTGCCTCCTGATTGTCATAGAGGATATGACGAAGGAGCCGTGAGAGTTGCTGAACAGCATCCTGTGCACGGTTCGGATCAATGGCAACCAACGCATAGATATTGTTGAGCGTATTGAGCAGAAAGTGCGGATTGATTTGAGATCGCAGGTTCCTCAGTTCTGCATCGGAACGTGCAGCCTCGGCCTCTAAACGGGCATCCTCATTATGTTGCCAGCGGAAAGCCAAGACAAGGGCAGTGGCCATCATGGCAAAAATCGCCAGGTTGATAATATCACGCAGCACGAAGAAGATGAAATCGATAAACGTGAAATGTCTTGGTGGCGGCGGCACACTGTAGAACAGCTCATGGGCGTAGTTCATCCAGTAGTTCTGCGCAAAGCCGAGCAGGGTTACAAGTACCATGTTCATCAGCAGGTAATAGCGGTGCTTGCCTTCCACGAAATACTTCGGTGTGAGCCAGAGGTAGTTCAGGTAAAACACAATCATCATGAGCAGTGGCGCCACACAGTTCGACAGATAACTGACGAGTGTCACACCAGTACCCCGCATATACGTCAAGGGCGAGAGGAACATATAGCCCCAAAACGCCACATGCAGGAAAACTTTCAGTTTCCTATTCATGACGGATAGCCTCTATAGGATCCATGTTGGCAGCCTTCTGGGCAGGGATATAGCCGAAGAGTACACCAATAAACACACAGACGAGAAACGACACGTAGATGCTCCAGGCAGGTACACTCGACGGCATGCCAAAGGAGGAAGCAAACGTACTGACTCCTATTCCGACAAGGACACCTATCAGACCTCCCGTCACCGATATCAGCACCGATTCAATCAAAAACTGCAGAGAAATCACAGGTCCGGTGGCACCTACGGCCATACGCAAACCAATCTCCTTCGTACGTTCTGTAACAGATACCAGCATGATATTCATGATACCGATACCGGCCACCAGGAGTGAGAAAGCTGCTGCCACCACGAGGATGATCGTCACCGTATCCATCGTTGAGGACATCGTCTCCATCATCTCGGCCTGAGAACGGATGGTAAAGTCGTCCTCAGCTTCTTCCTTCAACTTATGGTTGTCTCGCAGAATCTGCGTCAGTTCCTCGATAGCGGCATCAGAGAGTTCCTCCGTTACTGCAGAGCAGACGATGCTGGAGAAATAGGTCTGGGCAGCGATACGTTTCATCACCGTCGTATAAGGGGCAATGATCACATTGTCCTGATCCATACCCCAGGAGTTGTAACCCTTCGCTTTCAGCACACCGACAATACGCATGGGAATGCTCTTGAAACGGATGGTCTTGCCGATGGGGTCAGTTCCCTCGCCAAAGAGTTCCTTGACAATGGTAGCACCCACCACACACACCTTGGCAGCCTTCTTGATATCTTCCTCGGTGAAACACTCACCTTCCTCGATGGTCCACAGACGGATATCGAGATAATCGATCGACTCACCATACATCGAAGCATTGGTATTGTTATTGCCATAGATGGCCTGCCCACTAGCCGTCACTTCAGGCGATACTTTTGTTACGAAACGCTTCTCACGGATGATACGCTCGTAGTCGGCCATCTTCAGCGTCTGCATACTCGACGGGTCCTGGCGCACACCACCTCGCATATCGGCACCCGGACGAATGGTGAGCAGATTGGTGCCCATCGTAGAGAGTTCCGCACGGATACTCTCTTTCGAGCCCTGACCAATCGACATCATGATGATCACCGCTGCCACACCAATGATGATACCCAGCATCGAGAGGAAGGAGCGCATCTTATTGTTGGCCACAGCCTTCAGACTCACTTTAAATAGATTCAGTATATTCATATTACTTAATCGTCATTTTGTACAGGCAACTTGGCAAGGGCCTCCGCTGCCGACTTGATATTCGTATTAATCGTATCTTCGCGGATCTTACCATCACGCAGGTTGATGTTCCTGCTAGCATACTCGGCAATCTCAGGATTATGCGTCACGAAGATGATCGTATTACCCTGCTTATAGAGTTCCTGGAAGAGCACGAGCATCTCGAACGAGGTACGGGTGTCCAGATTACCCGTTGCCTCATCAGCCAACAATACAGCCGGGTCGTTTACCAAAGCACGGGCAATAGCCACACGCTGCATCTGACCACCCGACATCTGGTTTGACTTGTGATACATACGGTCTCCCAGTCCTACGGCCTGCAAGGCCTTGATAGCCTTCTCCCGACGCTCAGAAGCTGAAATCTGAGAGTTGTACATCAGCGGCAGCTCCACATTCTCCAGAGCCGTCGTCTTTGCCAACAGGTTGTAGTTCTGGAACACGAAACCAATCTTACGGTTACGCAGACGGGCACGCTGGGTCTTCGACATCGTACGCACGCTGATACCATCCAGGAAGTACTCTCCACTGGTGGGCGTGTCGAGACAGCCAAGCTGGTTCAGTAACGTCGATTTGCCGGAGCCTGAGGTTCCCTGGATGGTGACGAATTCGCCCTCGTATATCTTGAACGAGACACCACGTAGCGCCTTCACCGTCTCAGATCCTACTTGGAAGTAGCGTTTAACGTTCTGCAGCTCAATGACGACCTTTCTATTGTCTTCTGCCATAGTCCTATCTCCTCTGCGGAGCACCGCCACCTTGTCCGGCCTGACCGCTCTTGTTGTTATTGTTTCTGTTTCCCGGGCGTGGCATAAAGGGATTGCTGGCCTGCTGTTCCGGCATCGCCATCTCACCACCAGAGATCTCAAAGTCTGCCAGCACCTCAGTACCAGCGGGGATGCCACCCGTAATCTCTGTCATCACCCCATTGCTCGTACCCACTTCTACCTTATGAGCCTTAAAGACAGGACCTTCCTTTGTCCAAAGCTTATGGTCGCCTTCACAGTCGCTAATGCTTTCGCCTTTCTGAAGCAGGGCCTCGTTAGGCTGGAAGCGCAAGGCTTTAGAGGGTACAGCGAGTACATCGTTCTTCTCCAGTGTATAGATGGTCACGTTGGCTGTCAAACCCGGCTTCAGCTTCAGATCGGCATTGGGGGCAGAGATAACTACCTCGTAGGTCACCACATTACTCTCCGTGGTAGCCTCCTGACGTACCTGTGTCACAGCACCCTCGAACGTATCATCTGGGAAGGCATCTACGGTGAAGCTCACGCGCTGACCTTCCTTCACACCACCGATATCAGCCTCGTCGATATCGGCAATTACACGCATATCTGTCAGGTCCTGGGCAATGACGAAGAGCTCTGGAGTATTGAACGAGGCTGCCACCGTCTGACCTTCCTCTACTGCTTTCGAGAGGATAACACCATCAATAGGTGAGGTAATTGTGGCATAGCCGAGGTTTGTCTGAGCCTTTTGCACACTCTCACGCGAGGTATTCACCTGCTCCTTAGCCTTCATGTAAGAGAGTTGTGCATTCTCAAACTCGTCGGCACTGACGAGTCCCTTATCATAGAGGGTCTTATACCTGTTATAATTCGATAGTTCGTAGGCTGCAGTACTCTGAGCACTCGAGAGGTTGGCCTTCGCCGTATTCAACTCACTGATGAGGTTCGTACGATCCAGTTCAGCAATCACCTGTCCTTTCTTCACGACAGAGTTGTAATCTACATAGAGATGACTGACGATACCCGACACCTGCGTTCCCACCGTCACCGATGTCACAGGTTCTATCGTTCCTGTCGCCGTGATACTGGTCTGGATATTCGTATTCTCCACCTTGGCAGTTTCAAACGACACTTTCTCTTCTTTCTTTCCACCTTTCAGGAGGAACCACGCAATTATCAGCACAGCGACTACGCCAATGCCAATCCAACCTTTCTTACCAATCTTCTTCATATCTTTTATCTTTTATCATTTACCATTTAGAACGCCGCTTGCATAGAACTGCAGCATCTGCTGATTATACAGTGCGAGGTATTTCGACTGCAACTGATTCTGCTGGGCTGAGAGCAGATTATCCTTACCAGCCATCAGTTCCACGATATTCTTCAACCCGAGGCGGAACTGCTCCGACAGCAGGTCATAACTCTGCTGGGCACTCTCTACACTACTTTGGGCAGCCTGATATTTCTGCTGGTTAGTCCAAGCATTCAGCCAGAACTGCTGGATGTCGGAATAAAGGGTCTTCTGTAGATCCTGCATATCGAGTTTTGCTTGTAACTGTTGAATCTTTGCCTTATTCACAGAGGTCTTTGTCGAGCGTCCGTCGTAGATAGGTACTGTCACACCGAGACCCAACGAAGAGTTCATATTACTTTTCATCTGTGACCCCCAACCAGTACCACTCAACGAGTTCGTAGAAGTAGTGATGCCACCTGTCAGATTCACACTCGGCATCCAGCCAGCTTTCGCCAATGACACGCTAACATCGCTGCTCTTGATGGCCAACTGTGAGCGTTCGATTTCCGGACGGTTCAGCAAAGCCTGTTCATACACACTCTGTAACTCAGGAATCTCCGCAAGAATCTGCTCATCGCTAATTTCAGGGATAGCCACCTGGAACCGTTCCTCATCGGTTATCTCAAGCAGTTGCTTTAGCTGCAGTTCATTATTCATCAACTGACTCTTAGCCTCCACAATCGAATATTCATCATTGGCCCTCTGAGCGGAGAGCTGGGCAAGGTCGGCCTTCGACATCTTACCCACCTCTAGCATCTCGCGCCCGCGTTCCTCATTTTTCAGGCTCGTCTCTAACATCTGCTCGTTCACTTTGACGTTCTCGGCCAGGTAGAGAATCTGAGCATAGATTTGAGCAATACGCTCCTGGATAGAGTTAGCAGTCTCCTGGGTAGAGAGTTCTGCCTGCTCCTCCGAGAGCCGGTCAAGTTTGATGGTATTGATATTGCGGTTTCCGTTCCACACTGTCCACTGTCCGCTGAGCGAATAGGAGCCATTGTAGGACGTTTTGTCAACTTTCGTATTTACAGTACCATTCGACACATACGCCATACCTGTATCCTTCCAAGGTTGATAACCAAGACTCTGATTGGTCGATGCACTCAGTGTCGGCAGCAGAGCCGCTTTTGCGCCTTTCAGTTCCTCTGTTGCACTCTCTTTCTGCAACTTCGATTTCTGAAGCGTGATATTGTTCTCCATTGCATAGTCAATGCAATCCTGCAGTGTCCATAATCTCTGGGCACTGAGGCTGACGGTACTAGAAGCCATCAATACCGTCAATAATAATGTCCGTATTCTCATATTCATCATGCTTTAACATCTTGATTTCGTCGGCAAAGGTAGGATATTTATCTGATATAGCAAAAAGAAATAGACAAAAATTACCAGTTAGTAGAAACCAACTGGCAATTCTTAGACAAATTTTATAAGTTTTAAAAACGATTAACCTATTGGATAATTCTTTGCTGTTTCCTGCGCCTCAATGACACGATCACACCAACGGTCGAACTCTGGATCTTCAACTTGGAGTTCCGGATGTGCCTTCAAGTAGGCCACACAACGGCGTACACCTTCGTCAAAACGCAC
>Ga0310695_10015285_pt1 | contig 10248 bp, 7 predicted proteins | sample RumenRJG_04DNA_FD_203882 | JGI IMG/M metagenome (GOLD analysis project Ga0310695, IMG submission 203882) | Bovine rumen microbial communities from Lethbridge, Alberta, Canada - RJG_04 (v2) (version 2) | ecosystem: Host-associated > Mammals > Digestive system > Stomach > Rumen | place: Canada... | reverse complement strand
CAGCGGCACTGTTCGTGGGTGGAGGTCTGCTGATGACCTTGATGACGCGCTGCACTTACAGGTTCTATCATCGGCCAGAGGAACTGCGACGGCTGAACAATTCGACGCTGATTATTGGTGATCCGGCTTCTGGTAAGAGCTTCGCGACGCGATTGTTCAAACTCATCGCTTCGCCCATCGTAGCGGCTGACAAGGTCGGCAAGGCGGCTATCAATGCCTATCGCGAGCAGATGCGCACGAAGGGAGCGAACAAGGAGAAACCGAAGAAGCCGAAGGTGATCGTGCGCGTGCATCCGGCTCGTACCTCGAATGCCCAGTTCATTCAGGACATGGTGAACTCAGTGGAAGAGGTGGATGGCGAGATGATGCAACTGCACATGCTGACGTTCGACACGGAGCTGGACAATACGGTGACGGTTCAGAAGGGTGGTTCGTGGATTGATAAGCAGTCGCTCGAGTTGAAAGCGTTCCATAATGAGGAGGATGGTCAGGCGTATTCGAACAATGATTCGATTCTGCAAGACTTCTTCGTGACATGGAATTTTATTTACACGGGCACACCTATCGCATTGAAGAAGAAGGTAAACGAGCAGAACTTTGGCTCAGGTCTCGCCACGCGCCTGACCTGCATCCCGCTGCCTGCTACGAACTTCGAGATGATGTCGCGCGAATCGACTGTCGATTTCGAGAGCGATAACCGTCTGAAGGATTGGGCTGCAAAACTCGACCGCATGAAGGGTGAACTCAGCGTTCAGAAGATTGTCGATGAACTCTACGACTGGACGGCGCGCCGCATGATGGATGCCGAGGAGAACGAGTCGAAGGCCGACGAGATGCTACTGAAGCGCTGCGCCTATCACGGCCTGAACTTCGCTGCGCCGTTCATCGTGATGCGCCACTGGGATAAGATGCATCAGGACGGTCAGTACTGGTGTGGCGAGTTCGAGACGGACGAGACCGACTGGCGATTGGCAGAACTGATTGTGAACATCCAGTACGCCTGTCAGCGCCATTACTTCGGCGCCATGGCCGAGGCCTATTTCGACAATAAACTGAAAGAAGCCTCAGTGAATGTTCAGCGCAAGCAGAAGACTATAGATGGCTTCGAGCGACTGCCTGAGGAGTTCACAATCGGGGATGTGGTGCGCTGCTTTAATCTGGGTAGTGATGCCTCTGCGCGCAAGAAGGTCCATCGTCTGATTCGCGATCACACGGTTGAACGTATCGAAGAGAGGGGTGGGCAAAAGGCGTTTTTTCGCAAGACAGGTGCCATCATGCTTTAATCAACTTACAACCAACTCATGCCTTGCGCGGCACGCGGCACGCGGCAGCGCGGCATTTGTCAAAATCTAAATCGTAATAATCATGAATCAAGTAGAAATGAATAAGCAAGCAAAACTCTCCGAGCATTTTTCGCTCGGGGAGTTGACGAGGAGTAAGTCGCATCCGGAGGTGTATAATGTTCCTTCGCATGTGCATATTGAGAATTTGAAGCGTGTGTGCGTGTGGTTGGAGGCGCTGAGGGCGAGGTACAACGAAAGATATGTGCTGCGTGGGGATACTGGGGGTCAGGTCCCGAAAGTAGAAGTTTTCGGGGAAAACTTTATTTCGAGACCAGACCCCGAGGAGCCGATCATTATTACGAGCGGGTATCGGTCGGCGGAGTTGAATCGGAAGGTGGGGGGAGTGGCGACCTCGAATCATCTGACGGGGTGCGCGGTGGATATTCGCGTGGCGGGGAAGGAGCAACTGATTCGCTATGCGTGTATTCTGCTCGACTATGCGGACGAAACAAAGCAAGAGTTTGACGAACTGTTGCTCGAGCATGGATCGAATGGGGTCATCTGGCTGCACTTTGCGGTAAGACCGCCAACGCAACAGAATCGCCGGAAAATCAGTTTCTTGAAGGCTTAAACGCACACAAGGCCCGCATCACTGCGAGCCTTGTATGCTAAGTGCATGTGAGGCATCTTGCGGAAAATGTGCGGTACTGCCGCGAACAATTTCTTGCAGAAATCTTTGGCGAAACCAATTTTTATGTTTACCTTTGCAACTGATATTTCTAAGAGAGATAAATAGGGAAATGAGCATAGAATATATGTCGCAAGAGGGCTACGACAAACTCGTGGCCGAACTGCAACAAATGGTGAACGTGGAGCTGCCACAGGTGAAGGATGCCATCGCTGAGGCGCGCGATAAGGGCGACCTGAGCGAGAACTTCGAATATCATGCGGCCAAGCGCGAACAGGCGCGGCTGTTAGGACGTATCCGTTTTAAGCAGCGGGTGCTGGAGAACGCGCGCGTGCTCGACACCTCGCGGCTGCATAACGACACCGTAGGACTGCTGAGCAAGGTGGAGATGACGAATCTGGCCAACCAAGCGAAGATGACGTATATCATTGCGAGCCCTAACGAGGCGAATCTTCGTGAAGGGAAGATCTCTATCAAATCGCCTATCGCCCAGGCACTGCTTAACAAGAAGGTGGGCGACGAGGTGGAAGTGCGCGTACCGGCTGGTATGCTGAAACTCAGAATAGAAAGTATCCAGATGGCATGATGGCCATCTGGATACTCTCAGAAACGCTTTATTCTTATTTTACCACGACTTTCTGCCCCTCATGGAGGTAGATGCCAGGCGCTGACGGACGGCTCGACAGACGGACGCCCTGAAGCGTGTGCCAGACATCGGAGGCGGCATCGACGGCCTTGACCTGACGGATGGCGGAGGGCACGGACGGCATCGTGATCGTGAGTTGGCGATCATCGACAACATTGTCGATATCGTCTTCGGAAGGATAGTCGCCCAGCATGCTCTTGATCGACTGACCTACCTCTTCGATTGTGTCGAGAAGGGAGTTCTTGCCGAAAACGGCTGCTATCTTGGCCAGGTCTTCTGCCGATTTGAACTGATCGAGCGCTTCGGCAGAGTTGGGATTCTGGGGCTCATTGCCCTCTGCATGGGTCACAAAGGCGCTGGTGACGAACTGGGCTGCCGCATCGAGCACGAGTTGATTGCTCATGCGATTGCTCAGCCATTTCTTTGCCCATACGGCCACTGACTCCTGGAGCCTGACCTTGGCATAGAGGGGAAAATCGCCCTCGTCGAAGCCGGGGAAGGATGAGACGGTGGACGTGGTGATGGAGAGTTGGCTGAACTGATCGTCGAACGAAAGGATGCGATAGTCGCAAGGGTAGGCGATCGTGGAGCCTGTGCAGACGTCGTAGATCTCCTGCCCCTGGCTGTTGACATAGCGCGTGATGTCGGAGACGTGGTAATGGCCTGTGAACACCACCTTGACGCCTGCATCCATCAGAAGGTCGCGGATGCGCTCGTTGTCGTGGACGACAGAGAGGGGATGGAACGACTCCTGATTGAAGAAGTGGGGGATGAGCGAGTGGTGCATCATGACGATGACCTGCTGCCCCCTCGTGCGGGCATCGGCGGCTTTCTGACAAGCCCAGACGACGGCATCGTCGTCGATGATGGCATACTGGCCCGTATCGATACCTATCAGCGAGAGGCCGGGATAGAGATCGACGGCATAGGTGAGGGTAGAGCCGTGAAGCTCGGAATCGTCGCCATAGCCGTAAGGCTTGTAATAGGTCTGGAAGTCGTCTTGCGTCATAGAGGCCACCGCTGAATAGCCATTGCCCTCGTATTTGCGGGCTCCCTCCTGATTGAAACGGTCGTGGTTGCCAGGGATGACGAAGACGCGGATGCCGGCTGCCTCGATCTCTGCGAGCTTATCGACGACATACTGGTGGCTCTCGTACTCGGCATCTTTCGTCAGGTCGCCAGGGATGAGCAGCAGCTCGGGCTTATCGGCCTTGATGCGCTCAACGAGCAGGTCGAAGACGGGAACGCTCAGCTCCTGCATCTTCTTGTTCTCGGCGAGGTCGGCCTGCCAGGCGGTATTTTCCTGACTGTCGAGCAGCGAGGGTGCCATCACGTGGATGTCGGACAAGACGTAGATCTTCTTGTCGGCAAAGCCCCGTAGGCTCGCAGCGAAGCAGAGCCACAGCAGGAACGCTATTCGGAGTGGGTGGTTTGTTCTCATGAAGACGCTAATTTTTTATCGGATAAATAACAGTTCGCGATATTTGGGCAATGACCAGAGGCCGTCTTCGACAATCATCTCCAGATGATCGATCTCTGAACGGATGGCATCCATCTTGGGGCATACCGTATCGTGGTAGGCGATGGCGCGCTCATGGATGCTGGGGATGCGATTGGCCACACGACGGGCATCAGTCAGTTCTTCGACGAGTTGCTCGATGCGCTCCGTGCGCTCGGCTATCTCCTCGATCAGTTTCATGTTACGGGCAGAGAGGCGCTCGGCGCGCTCCAGAGGGAACACATCCTTCATGCCCTGCACGTTCTTGATGAGCTGCGACTGGTAATGGGTGGAGACGGGGATGATATGGTTCATCGACAGGTCGCCCATGACGCGTGCCTCGATCTGAACGGTCTTCACGTAGGTCTCCCATTTCACCTCGTTGCGGGCTTCGAGTTCCTTGCGGTTCATGACTTTCGTGGCCTCGAACATACGGATAGACGACTCGTCGAGATAGTGCTCGATGATCTTCGGACACGACTTCTCGACATCGAGTCCGCGGCGACGGGCTTCGACCACCCAGGCCTCGCTGTAGCCGTTGCCGTCGAAACGGACGGGCTTGCAGGCCTTGATATCCTCGCGCAGTACATCGAGGATGGCTGACACCTTGCTGTCGCCAGCGGCCATCTTGGCATCGACCCGCTGCTTGAAATCCTGCAGGGCTTCGGCCATCGCTGAGTTCAGGGCAATCATCGCTGAGGCACAGTTGGCCGACGAGCCTGGTGCACGGAACTCGAAACGGTTACCAGTGAAGGCGAAGGGCGACGTGCGGTTACGGTCGGTATTGTCGATAATCAGATCGGGAATCTGCGGGATGTCGATCTCCATGCCCCGTTTGCCTTTCAGATTGAAGAGGTCGTCTTTGTCGGAGAGTTCGATATGGTCTAACAGTTCTGTCAGTTGTTTGCCTAAGAACGAGCTGATGATGGCAGGAGGCGCCTCGTTGCCACCCAGACGATGGGCGTTCGTAGCACTGACGATCGAGGCCTTCAGCAGACCGTTATGACGATAGACGGCCATGAGGGTCTCGACAATGAACGTCACGAAGCGCAGGTTCTCCTCGGGCGTCTTGCCTGGGGCGTGGAGGAGGGTAGAGTGCTCGCCCCGACTGGCGGTCAGACTCCAGTTGTTGTGCTTACCAGAGCCGTTGATGCCGTCGAAGGGCTTTTCGTGGAGCAGCACGCGGAAACCGTGATTGCGGGCCACGCGCTTCATGAGCGACATGAGTAGCATGTTGTGATCGACGGCGAGATTACACTCCTCGTAGATCGGGGCCAACTCAAACTGATTGGGGGCCACCTCGTTGTGGCGCGTCTTACAGGGGATGGCGAGTTCGAGCGCCTGGATCTCGAGATCCTTCATGAAGGCTTGTACGCGATCGGGGATGGTGCCGAAGTAATGATCGTCCATCTGCTGGTTCTTTGCACTCTCATGGCCCATCAGCGTGCGGCCTGTCATCAGCAGGTCGGGGCGCGCTGAATAGAGTCCCTCATCGACGAGGAAGTATTCCTGTTCCCAACCCAGATTGACCTGCACCTTCTTGACATCGTCGTAGAAATAGTCGCAGACCTCTTCGGCCGCTTTGGTCACGGCACGGATGGAACGGAGCAGCGGCGCCTTATAGTCGAGTGCCTCGCCAGTATAGGCGATGAAGATGGTGGGGATACAGAGTGTGTCGTCGATGATGAACACGGGCGAGGTAGGATCCCAGGCAGAGTAGCCGCGCGCCTCGAAGGTGTTGCGGATGCCACCATTGGGGAAGGAACTGGCATCGGGCTCCTGCTGTACGAGCAGTTTGCCGTCGAAATTCTCCATCATGCCACCCTTGCCGTCGTGCTCGACGAAGGCGTCGTGCTTCTCGGCCGTACCTTCAGTAAGCGGCTGGAACCAGTGGGTATAGTGGGTGGCGCCCATCTCCTGGGCCCATTGTTTCATGCCCAAGGCGACGGCGTCGGCAATGGAACGGTCGAGCCGTGCACCATTCTCCATGACGTCGATCATCTTGTTGTACACCTCGGCAGGGAGATACTTGAACATCTTCTGGCGATTGAACACGTACTTTCCGAAGTATTGGGAAGGTCGTTCTGAGGGTGTTGGCACCTCGAGTGCCTTTTTCTTAAAGGCCTCTTCTACGACCTGGAATCTGAGTTGATTTGACATAATTGTTTGTGTTTGAAGTTTGCAAGTTGATTAATCGATGAAGCGCCTGAGGATATCCCCATAGGCGTCGATGCGCCTGTCGCGCAGGAAAGGCCACCAGCGGCGCACATTCTCGGAGTGCTGGAGGTCGATGTCGATGATGATGCTCTCTTCCTCGTCGGCTGAGGCCTCATAGACAATCTCACCTTGAGGACCAGCGAGGAAGGAGGTGCCCCAGAACTGGATGCCCTCTGTCTGACCGCTGGGATCGGGCTCGAAGCCCACGCGATTGACGGCGAGGACAGGCAGACCGTTGGCGACAGCGTGTCCGCGCATCACCGTCTGCCAGGCTCTGCGCTGGCGCTGCTGCTCTTCTGGTGTGTCGCTGGCTGCATAGCCGATGGCGGTGGGGTAGATCAGGATCTCTGCTCCCTGAAGGGCCATCAGACGGGCTGCCTCAGGATACCACTGATCCCAGCATACCATCACGCCCAGTCGGCCCAGAGAGGTCTCGATGGGATGGAACCCGAGGTCGCCAGGGGTGAAGTAGAACTTCTCGTAGTAGGCGGGATCGTCGGGGATATGCATCTTGCGATAGATGCCTGCGATGGAACCGTCTTTCTCGATCACTACAGCCGTGTTGTGGTAAAGTCCGGCTGCGCGACGCTCAAAGAGTGAGGTGACGATGACCACGCCGAACTGTCGGGCGATTTCGCCATAGAGCTTGGTAGAGGGACCAGGAATGGGCTCTGCGAGGTCGAAGTTATCGACATCCTCGACCTGACAGAAGTACAAGGAGTTGTGCAGTTCCTGCAATACGATCAGTTCTGCCCCTCGACGGGCGAGGTCGGCAATACCTTCCGACAGTCGCAGGATGTTCTGTTGCAGGTCTGCGCTATTAGCCTGTTGTAAAAATCCTATCTTCATATTCTTGGAAATTGCATGGTGCAGCAGTGAAGGCTGCCATGTTGTTTGATGATACTACGGCAATCGATGGGCACGATATCACGATCGGGGAAGGCTTCGCTGATGAGGCGGAGCGCTTGGGCATCGTTATCGGCCTGATCGTATGTGGGACAGAGTACAGCCCCATTGATGACCAGGAAATTGGCATACGTCGCAGGGAGCCTTAAAGATTGCTCGTGGTCGAATATCTGACGGGGCATGGGGAGCTTCAAGAGTCTGTAGGGCTTGCCTCCAAGGGTGCGGAAAGTCTGGAGTTGTTCCTCCATGAGTTTGAGTTCGGCATATTGCTCATCGTCGGGATCATCGCAGCCAACGTATAATAAGGTGTCGTTGGGACAGATGCGCACCAGTGTGTCGATATGGCCGTCAGTATCATCGCCTGTCAGATTGCCGTGATCGATCCAGAGGATACGCTTGGCGTGCAACTCCTTGAGCAGACGGGCCTCAATCTCCTCCTTGGTGAGGGGCTGGTTGCGATGAGGCGCCAACAGACAGCCCGTCGTGGTAAAGATGGTGCCGCATCCGTCGCTCTCGATAGAGCCGCCCTCGAGCACGAAGTCGAGACAATCGACATACTCGCCCTTGATGGCGCCTTTCTCGTAGAGATGGCGGTTGATGGCGTTATCCTGTTCGGCAGGGAACTTATCGCCCCAGCCGTTGAAACAGAAATCGACCAGGCGGCGATGGCCACGGTCGTCTATCAGCGAGATGAATCCATGATCGCGCGCCCAAGTGTCGTCGGAGGGAATGTCTAATCCCTTTCCGCCCACGATCAGGAGATCTTCGCGACAACTGATGGCATGCGCCATTTCTTCGTAAGTAGCAGTGATTTCTTCAAGCATCGGTGCCCAGTCAGTATCCTTGTGCGGCCATGTCAGCTGCACACACGATTGCGGCTCCCATTCAGCAGGTAATCGCCATTCCGATGCCATTTTTCTTGCGTCGTTGTTCATTTTGGGTGCAAAATTACAAAAAAATATCAATTAGCCATCAGCAATTATTCTTTTTTTTGTAACTTTGCGCTCAAAAAGAGACATGCTTGAATTAAAAGACACGACGATTGCTGTGGGTGATAAGGTTCTGGTCAAGAATCTGTCGCTGATTGCCAGAGACGGGCAGATCACCTGTGTGACAGGGCCCGAGGGCTCTGGTAAGACGGTCTTTATCCGTACGCTGATGGGATTTCTGCCCGTCAACGAGGGATTCGTATGTGTCGATGGCGAGCTGCTCACACCATTATCGTCGCACGTCTTCCGTAGTATGATGTGCTATCTGCCTCAGAATCTGAGGATGCTGACTCATCAGTTGCGAGAACCGGAAGTCGTTGACTGTCAGGGAGATGACGAACTGATATGGGGGCCAGAACTGCCTGCTGTCAAGCCTGAGGCTGAGCCAGAGTTGCTGAGTCCGGAAGATATCTTCCAACTGGCGAAGGAGGTGCTGCGCCAAGGGGCCGACAAACCTATTATCATCGCTGATGAGCCGATAGCCTATCTGACGCCCGAACTGGCTCACCAGTTGATATGGCTCCTCAAGCAATATGCTCAGGCAGGAAAGACCGTCGTGGTGGCCAGTCGTTTCCCCGCGCTGGTAGAACAGGCCGACCTGGTGGTCAGAGTTGGTGAGACTGAAACGTAAGAACTAAATATTTCGAGAAAAGTGATAGGACCATTGATCATACATACAATTCTGGGGCTGCTCTTGCTGCTGATACCAGCGGGGGTGCTCTATCTGTGGGATAAGAAACAGTTGACTACATTCGGCATCGGCATCGTCAGGATGATAGTCCAGTTGCTGGTGCTCTGTCTGATGTTCGTAGGACTGTTCAGTCTTAATAATATCTGGCTGAGTCTGTTGTGGCTGGTGCTGATGGCTTTCTACTCATCAGCGATTATCCTCTGGCGCATCAAGGCGAGTGTGAAGCGGTTCTTGTTGCCTGTAGGCATCGCACAGTTGGTTGGGACTCTGATCTCAGGTTTCTATTTGCTTTGGGCGGTGCTCCCAGTGCCATCAGGAAAGTTCATCTATTGGATGATACCCGTGATGGCCTTGTTGCTGGGACATTCTACGACGATGCTGATACGAGGGTTGAACACTTATCTGACAGCCTTGAAGGCCGATGAGCAGCAATACGAGTTCCAGCGCGGCAACGGCAAGGCGCATCTGGGGGCTGTGATGCCTTTCGTAAGACGGGCCATGCAGGCCGTGATGGCGCCCACGACAGCCAATCTCTCTCATACGGCTCTGTTCTCCATTCCGATGGCGCTGGGCGGTATGCTGTTGGGCGGTCTGGCTCCTCTGGAGGCTTTTGTGGTGATGGTGTCGATGACGGCGGGCTGTGTGGCTGCCTCAGTGATAGCCCTGTTGGTGAGCCTTTGGCTCTGTGATGGCAAACTGTTTGATAAACTTGGTAAGCTGACGCTCTCGCTGGCGTTTCTGATGACATCAATAGCCTGTCAGGGACAGCAGCCCGTGACGAAATATGAGGTGCCTGCCAAACTGAAAGACTGTCCAGAGCAGATTCTGGTGCGTACAGGCTATACCACCTCGTATAACCGCGATACCAAGAACCCCAACTGGGTGGCGTGGCATCTGACCAGAGAGCATACGAAAGGCCAGAACCAGCGCAAGCAGATGGCGTTTACGGAGGATGAGGATGTGAAGGCACCAAGAGCCACTAATAATGACTATTTCAACTCGCGTTTCGACAGAGGCCACATGTGTCCGGCTGGCGATAATAAGTGGGACAGAAAAGCGATGGAGGAGTCGTTCCTGTTCACGAATATCTGTCCGCAGAATCATGGGCTGAACAAATACGAGTGGAATGATCTGGAGATCAAATGCCGTGAGTGGGCGAGGGAATATGGGGCTATCGATATCGTGTGCGGTCCTGTCTATGATGCAGAGAACCTTCGTACGATCGGACGTAACAAGGTTCATGTGCCAGTGGCCTTCTTCAAGGTGATTCTCTGTCGTAAAGGCACGCCAAAGGCTATCGGATTCCTGTTCCGTAACGAGGGTAAGAAGC
>Ga0310695_10015278_pt1 | contig 10249 bp, 8 predicted proteins | sample RumenRJG_04DNA_FD_203882 | JGI IMG/M metagenome (GOLD analysis project Ga0310695, IMG submission 203882) | Bovine rumen microbial communities from Lethbridge, Alberta, Canada - RJG_04 (v2) (version 2) | ecosystem: Host-associated > Mammals > Digestive system > Stomach > Rumen | place: Canada... | reverse complement strand
CATCTACGTGAACATGAACCTCCACGTGGGGCGTACTCTCGACGAGCGTGACGGTGTTCCGAAGGGTTCGCCATGGGCGAACAAGACCGTGGGGCAGTTCTACCCGCGCTGTGTCGAACTGCAGAAGGAATACGCTCGCGACCTGCTCACGCACGTGAACAAGTACACCGGCAATGCCTACACCGACGAGCCCGCCATTGCGATGATCGAGATCAGCAACGAGGACCGCGGCCTCGTCGTGACGCGCCGCCGCAACTCGATCAAGAAGCTCGCGAAGCCCTACCAGGACGAACTGGAGAGGCAGTGGAACGAATGGCTGAAGAAGAAATATCCCGCGAACAAAGTCAAATACGCGAACGGCAAGGCGCCGCTCCTCAACAAGTTCCCGAAGGCTTCGGCGCAGTTTCGCAAGGACTTCGACGACTTCCTCTGGGACAGCGAACTCGCCTACTGGAAGGGGATGCGCGACTACATCCGCGAGACGCTGAAGGCGAAGTCGCCCGTCTCCGGCACGCAGGCCGCACACTACAGTCCGCGCGAAATACAGGTGCAGCTCGACTACGTGGACGCCCACGCCTACTTCCACCATCCCAGTGGGAAGGGACGTGGATGGATCGTCAAGAACTCCACGAACGAATGGGTCGCCGGCGGCGAATCGCTCGTCCACGGACTCAGCACGCTCACGAACCTTGAGACCAAGTCCCACGCGCCGGCGAAGCCGTTTACGGTGAGCGAATACAGCCATCCTTTCCCAAGTCCGTTCACGGGCGAAGGACAGCCCCTCGCGTGCGCGTACGGACGCACGATGGGATGGGACGGCGTCTTCCAGTACAGCTACAACCACTTCCCCGAGGCGTTCGAGCCGGAAGGGATGCCCTGGTGCATTTTCGACGCGCTCGCCACGCCGTCCGTGTGGGTGCATTCCCCCGTGTGCGCGGCGATGATGGTGCGCGGCGACCTGCGCTCGGACCGCGCTCGGAAGCTCGGCGAGTTCATCTGGAACCGCGACCGCCCCGGCAAGGAATACGTGGCCGTCAACACGAAGAACAGCAAGCTTTTCGTCGGCTATGCCGATGGCCGTGAAATCACGCTCGGCGACGTGTCGCTCAAGGTTGGTGCCACGGAGACCGGTGCGGCGACTATCTCGCTCGTCTCGCGTAACGCGACGGGCTTCGGCGCGGAGGGCGCGGCAAGTATCCTCGTCGCGGCGAGCGGCGTTGTCGCGAACACCGGCGCGAAGATCGAGCGCGTCTCCGATAAGCTCGTGCGCCTTCCCGAGCGCGGACACGCCCCCGTGTGCGCGGAGGGCATCCCGTGCGAGATCACGATCTTCGCGCTGCCCTCGCGCGTCAAGTGCTGGGCGCTTGCGGGGGATGGCTCGCGCGTAAAGGAGATTGCGCCGGAGGCAGTCGGCGATGGAAGCCGCGCCCGCATCCACCTCTCGCCCGCGTGCCGCACGCTCTGGTACGAAGTAGCGGTAGAGTAACGCAACATCCCTTGGCGGATAAGCGCCCGTCCCATAATCCCTTGCGGGGACACTCCCCGCAAGGATTTTTGCTATATCTCACAAATGGCAAGAATGATTGATGTTATGTGCGGTTATTCTTTCTTAAGAATTTTCCGCATTGAAATCTCATTTTCACTTTCGGCTTGCTTTTGCGGGGAGTGTCCCCACGGTCTTTGCGGTGAGTGTTCCTGCAAAAATATACGGTCGGCGACAGTAATCAGCTCGATGGCCATCGTCGTGTTCTTTTTGAGCTTGCTGGGGCTTCCGTGGCCGACGATCCTCATCGTATGGTGCGTGGTGTTCGCCTATCTGTTTCTGAGCGCGGGGCATGAGCGGCGCATGAGAGACCCCTACGCGAAGTTGAACTGGTACGACAAGATAGGGATGCAGTACGGCCCTGGCGGGTGGAGTCCATTGGAGGACATATTCATCGGAGGCCCGGAGAACTCGCGGGAGTGGTTCTGCGGCTGTGAGACAAAACATTAGTATGTGCACATCCTGGACGAAGAGGAAATGTGCATGTAAGTTGAGACAACTACGTTTCGTTGTGGTATAATATTCCACAATGAACAAATGTAGTGGCGTGCAGGCCATGCGGAATCGTGTTGGCAGGCGAGCCACGAAAAAACGAATTGTCTGACAGAAACAGGAAAGCCAAAACAGGAAAGAGGAGTATAATAGGAGATGATATACCCCGCCTTGCCGCATGACGTCAATTCGCCGACGCATCCCGTGTCGGCGATGGACTACATGCCAGTCGAGCCGCTAAGGGCGCTGCAGCTGCACCGCCTGAAGTGGACTGTCGAGTATGCCTACGAGCGCGTGCCGCTCTTCCGCCGCCGGTGCGAGGAGCTGGGCGTGAGGCCCGAGCACATAAAGACGCTCGCTGACATAAGACTTCTGCCGTTTTCCAAGAAGACGGACCTCCGCGACGAGTACCCGATGGGGCTCAGGGGCGCGCCGATGGACGAGATCGTCCGCTTCCACTGCTCCTCCGGCACCACGGGCAAGCCCATCTGCATCCCCAACACGATGCAGGACATCGAGGTCTGGCAGAACGGCGCGATGCGCTGCCTCACGATGTACGGCATCCGCGCGGGCGACGTCATACAGGTCGCCTACGGCTACGGGCTCTTCACCGGCGGCCTCGGGCTCCACTACGGCGGCGAGGGGCTGGGCTGCGCGGTCCTCCCAATCTCCGGCGGCAACACCGAGCGCCAGATCATGCTCATGCGCGACCTTGGAGTGACCGCCATCGCCGCGACGCCGTCCTACTTCCTGCGCATCATGGACGAGGCGAAGAAGCAGGGCGTCGACTTCCGCCGCGACACGAAGCTCCGCCACGGCATCTTCGGCGCGGAGCCGTGGACGGACGAGATGCGCGAGACGATCGAGCGCGAGACGGGCATCGTCGCGCACGACATCTACGGGCTCACCGAGATCGCGGGCCCCGGCGTGGCGGGCGCATGCTCCTACCGCACGGGCCTCCACATCTGGGAGGACCACTTCTACCCGGAGATCATCGACCCCGACACGCTCGAGCCGCTCCCCGACGGCGAGGTCGGCGAACTCGTCTTCACGACCATCTCCCGCTGCGGCACGCCGATGATCCGCTACCGCACCCGCGACCTCACGCGCCTGCATACGGAGAAGTGCCCTTGCGGGCGCACCATGCGCGTCATGGACCGCATCAGCGCGCGAAGCGACGACATGCTCATCATCCACGGCGTCAACGTGTTCCCGGGCCAGGTCGAGGCGGGCCTCCTCCGCGTCCCGGAGGTCGCGCCGCACTACCAGATCGTGCTGTCGTCCACGGACACCCTCGACCTCTTCGAGATCAAGGTCGAGGTATCCGCCGAGGCGTTCTCGGACAACGTCGGCGACATGGAGAGGCTGCGCAAGCGCGTGCTGGAGGCCGTGAAGGCCATCATCGGCCTGACGCCTCGCATCACGCTCGTCGGCCCGGGCTCGCTGCCCCGCAGCGAGGGGAAGATCAAGAGGGTTGTAGACTTGAGGAGGAAGGCGCAATGAAGGTGAAGCAGATCAGCATATTCATAGAGAACAAACCTGGCAAGCTGGCCTCGATATGCCGCGCGCTCGCGGCGGACGGGATCAGCATCGTCGCGCTGTCTCTTGCGGACACTGCCGACTTCGGCATCGTGAGGATGATCGTGGACGACCACGTGAAGGGCTGCTCGACGCTCGCCGCCGCGGGCTTCGCCGTGCGCGAGACCGAGGTCGTCGTCGTGACGGTGCCCGACAGGCCCGGCGGCATGGCCGACCTCATGGAGCGCTTCGACAAGGCGGGCGTGGACATCCAGTACGCATACGCCTACGCGCCCGGCGCGGGCGACAAGGCCGTCTTGGTGTTCAAGTTCAGCGACAACGAGAAGGCGCTTACCGCGCTGGCCGGCTGACGCGTTGCGGAAGGGGGCGTTGCGTGAAGGGGTTCTTCGACGGGGTCAGGCGGCACATCGGCAAGATGGACGCGGAGCATCTGCGCGAGCAGTACGCGCGGCTCTCCGACGAGGCCGCCTCGCTCGACACGCTCTTCCGCACTATATCGATAGGCATAATCGTCCTCGACACGCAGGGCGTCATCGTCAAGAGCAACCCCGCCTCGAAGGATCTCCTCGGGATGGAGCCGGCGGACGCCATGCCGTCGCTCGGCATCTCCCCGTCGCGCGCCTCGAAGCGCGAGCTGGACGTGACGTATCCCGAGGCGCGGACGGTCGAGGTGCAGTGCGTCCCGACCGACACAGGGGCGCTGGTGTACATCAGGGACGTCACGGCGGAGCGCGAGCGCACCGAGGAGGAGCTGCGAGCCGGCGCGACGCGCGCCGTCCGCGACCTCGCCGCCGGCGTCGCGCACGAGATAGGCAACCCGCTCAACGCGCTGTCGCTCAATCTCCGGCTCCTTGAACGGACGAACCCCGGCGACGAGGGCGTCGCGGAGTGCCTGAGGCAGGTCGACAGGCTCGCAGGGATAATCCACGGCTTCCTGCAGGCCCTCAGGCCGTCGAAGCCTAACCTGGCCAGGGGGTCCGTCGCCGATCCGATAAAGGGCTGCCTCGCGACGATGCGCGCGCAGTTCGAGGAGCGCCGCGTCGGCGTTGCGCTCGACATAGCGGGGCCGCTCCCGTCGGTCGCGCTCGACAAGGCGCAGATGGAGCAGGTCTTCTTCAACATCCTCAAGAACTCCCTTGAGGCGGTGAAGGACGGAGGGCGGATAGACATTCTGCTGGCGTCGGACGACGACAGCGTGATTGCGACGGTGCGCGACGACGGCCAGGGCATGACGCCCGACCAGGTCGCGCACCTCTTCGAGCCGTACAGGACGACGAAGGAGCACGGCACGGGGCTGGGGCTTATGATCTCGTCGCGGATAGTCCGCGACCACGGCGGCACGATCGCGGTGGAGTCAGCGCCCGGCGAGGGCACGACGTTCACCGTGCGCCTGCCGCGCATAGAGAGGCGCATACGCGCGCTGGAGGGCTGATAGATGGCGAAGCCGAAAATTGTCATAGCTGACGACGAGAAGCCGACGCGCGACGTGATGGCGAGGATACTTTCGCAGATGTGCGAATGCATCACCGTCCCTGACGCCGACGCGGCGATGAAGGCCGTCGAGGAGAACCCCGACGTCGCGCTGCTGATAACAGACTACAAGATGCCCGGCGGCGACGGCATGTCGTTGATAAAGCGCGTGAAGGCGGAGCATCCGTCGGTCGCCTGCATCCTCGTCACGGCGTTCGGCGAGATCGAGCTCGCCGTCGAGGCGATGAAGGAGGGCGCGGACGACTTCCTCGCGAAGCCGATAACCGACATCGCGCAGATGGAGCAGCGCGTGGCGAAGGCGCTGGAGAAGAACGCGCTCGCGCGGCGCGTGGAGGAGCTCCAGCGCCGCGTCGACGCGGCGAGCGGCATCGACTCCTTCACGGGCAGGTCGCCGGCGATGGAGAATGTCTACAGGCTCATACGCCAGGCGGCGAAGTCTAACGCGAACGTCCTAGTAGAGGGGCCCTCGGGAACGGGCAAGGAGCTCGTCGCCAGGGCGCTCCACGACCTCTCGCCGAGGGCCGGCGGCCCGTTCGTCGCCGTCGAGTGCGCGGCGCTCTCCCCGACGCTGATAGAGTCGGAGCTGTTCGGGCACGAGAAGGGCTCATTCACCGGCGCGGACGGGATGAAGGTCGGGAAGTTCGAGGCGGCTGACGGAGGGACGCTCTTCCTCGACGAGATCACGGAGATCGACCTCTCCACCCAGGTGAAGCTCCTTCGCGCCCTCGAGTCGCGGAAGATACAGCGCGTCGGCGGCAACGCGGACATCGCGGTGGACTTCCGGCTTGTTGCGGCGACGAACCGCGACCTCGCCGCGTACGTCCGCGATGGCAAGTTCCGCGAGGACCTCTACTACAGGCTGAACGTCATCGACATACACATGCCGGCGCTGAAGGACCGCCCGGGCGACGTGGCGCTGCTGGCCTCGCGCTTCTTGAAGGAGTTCTCGAAGGAGAACGGTGGGCTTGTGACGGGGATCGACGCACGGGCGGTGAAGGCGCTCGAGGACTATCCGTGGCCGGGGAACGTCCGACAGCTCAGGAACGTCATGGAGAAGATGGTCGTCCTGTCGTCCGGCGGAAAGCTGACGATCGACGACGTGCCGGTGGAGATCCGCGAGGGGACGCAGGCGGCCGCGCCGCAGCCCGTCGCGGTGGCCCAGGCCCTGGCGGCCCCGGCGCGGGTGGCCGCGCCCGCGGCGCCGTCCACAGGCGGCTCGCTCGCCGACGCGGAGAGGGAGAGGATACTTTCGGCGCTCGCCGAGTGCCGCAACAACAAGACGAAGGCGGCGGAAGTGCTTGGCATATCGCGCCGCACGCTTCACCGGAAGCTAAAGGAATGGGGGATGCAATGACAGGCGCGATGGCCGTTCTCGCTGTTTCGTTTCTGCCGTTCTTCGAGGCGAAGAACGACGCCGCCAATTTCATACTCTCCCCGCCAGCCGAGGGCGCGACGGAGGCGAAGGCCGCCGAGAAGCCATCGCTGATGGTGGTGGAGAAGTGTCCGATATGCGGCGGCACGGGGGAGATTGTCCTGCAGGAGCAGGACTTCGGGCAGGCGTCTGGCCGCATAGGGAAGCTTGGCAGTCGCCGCCTGAAGTGCGACGCATGCAGGGGCGCGAAGCGCATCGAGAGGTACGTGGACCTCGCTTCGCTCGCCGCGCAGGTCGCCAAGGACAGGGAGAAGTTCGAGTCAACGCATCTCGCAAAGGGCGACATCCCCGTCGGCGAGGCGTTCGTCCCGAGGGAGAGCTACAAGGATCACGACAAGAGGCTGAAGCTCGTCGAGAAGGCGTACGGGAAGGCTTGCAGGACATGCAACTGGACGGGCGTCGAGGCGTGCAAGAAGTGCTCCGGGCAGGGCGTCAGGGATTGCCCCAACAAGGACTGCAAGGGCGGCTGGGCGGTCACGACCACGACGACGAGCGTCTCGCGGTCGAAGTCGGGCGGCTCTAACAGGTCGTATTCGCGCGGCTTCAACTCCGGTTCTTCGCGGCGATACAGCCGCAAGGAGACGAAGGTGAGCGTGCAGGTATGCCCCGACTGCGGCGGGGCGGGGCGCATCCTCTGCCCCGACTGCGGCGGGAGGCGCGCCGCGCCGTGCCGCAAGTGCCAGGGCCTCGGCTCCAGGAGGACTTCCTACTGATGGACATCACCCCCATCAATATGCAGTTCCCCGACATACGCCTGATGAACAGGCTGGGCGAAGGGGGAATGTCAAGCGTGTGGAAGGCGATGGACCTCTCGCGCAGGGAGGTCGTCGCCGTCAAGATCCTCAACAAGGACTTCTCCTCGCGCCCCGAGGACGTCGAGCAGTTCATGGCGGAGGAGAAGGTGATGGAGGCGATCGACCACCCCGGGATCGTCAAGGGCTACGAGCTTCGCCATTCCGGCCCCGTATGGTACTACATAATGGAGTACGTCGACGGCTACAACTTCGGGGCGCTGCTCCAGCGCAAGCAGCATCTGCAGGAGGTCGACTGCCTTCTCATCTGCGAGTCGATATCGAGCGCCCTCGACTACGCCTGGAACAACTTCGGGGTCGTGCACTGCGACATAAAGCCCGAGAACATAATGATAAACACCGACGGCGAGGTGAAGCTCACCGACCTCGGGCTGTGCCACGTCTTCAGGCATTTCAAGGAGGGTGGGCGCGACGTGCCGGACCACATCCTGGGAACGCCCGCGTACATCTCGCCGGAGCAGGTCTACGGAGACGTCGAGCTTGACTGCCGCGCGGACGTCTATTCGCTGGCGGCGACGCTGTACCATCTCGCCACCGGCCGCGTCCTTTTCCCCGGTCTGGACAGCGAGGAGATGATGCGCGCGCACTGCGCCGCGGAAACCCAGGCGAAGGACCCGAGGGTCTACCGCCCCGAGCTCTCGGAGGGCTTCTGCCAGATGCTCGAGGCGATGCTGGTGAAGGACAGGGACGGGCGTCCGTCCCTGTGGTCCGACGTCCTTGCGATGTGCCAGGAAGTGGAAGGCGGCGTGGCATTCAAGCCACGCCGCACACCTGGCGTATCTTCCGTCGCCCTTGCTCCTTCGCGGGTCTAGGGCCTAGACCGCGAAGGGGTTCTCTCCGGGATAGAGCTGCCCGGCCGGCTTCGGCGTGTTGATGTCCTCCACCCCGAGCAGCCTCAGCGCCTCGAAGAGCACCTTGCCGCACTTTGCGAAGCCGAACGCGCCGTGGTGCGGGAAGCGCTTCTGGATGAGGACGTGGCGGTAGAACCTCGCGAAGCCCGGGATCGCCGCGACGCCGAGCGAGCCGAACGAGTGCGGGTTCACGTCGAGGAACGAGCCGTGCGCGATGTACGAGACGAGCTTCGAGTCGCTGTTGGACTGCAGGCGGAACATCGTCGTGTCGCTGGGCTTGATCTGGCCCTCCATAGTGCCGCGCGAGATGACGGGCTTGCCGCCGCCCTCGAGCCCGCGGTTCATGATGAGCTGGTACTTCATGCCGCAGTTCTTGAGGCAGGAGCTGCACGTGTTGCCGCAGTGGAAGCCCATGTAGAGGTCGCGCCTCTCCGCGCCCGCGAGCTTCAGGCCCTTGGGCAGGATGTCGTCCGGCACCGAGTTGTTGATGTCGAGGAGCGTGGCCGGCTTCTCGGTCGCGCACTCAACCATGTACTCCGAGACGGCGCCGTAGAGGTCGACCTCGCACGCGACGGGGATGCCGCGGCCGGTGAGGCGCGAGTTCACGTAGCACGGGACGAAGTGGAAGCTCGTCTGGAACGCGGGCCAGCACTTGTTCGCGAACACGGCGAATTCCGCCGCGCCGCGCTGCTTCTCGTACCAGTCAGTGAGCGCGAGCTCGAACTGCGCGAGCTGCGGGAGGAGGTCCGGGTACGGGCACTTGGCGCCGAGCTCCTTCTTCATGTCCTTGACTATCGCGTCGATCTCGTCCTTGCGGGACGCCATCTTGTGGAAGTGCTCGAAGAGGTCGAGCTCGGAGTTCTCCTGGACGTTGACGCCGAGGTCGAAGAGCGGCTGGATCGGCGCATTGCACGCGAGGAAGTCGTACGGACGCGGGCCGAATCCGAACACCTTGAGGCTCTTGACGCCCAGGACGACTCGCGCGATCGCGGTGAAGTCGCGGAGCTCGGGGACCGCCTCCTTAGCGCTGACGACGGGGTACTCAGGGATGTACACCTTGAGGCGGCGCAGCCCGACGTTGTAGCTGAAGTTCAGGACGCCGCAGAGCGCGTCGCCGCGGTCGGACTTGAGGACGGCCTTGTTCTCCTCCTTCGCGGCGAGCACCATCGCGGGGCCGCCGAACTTCTGGACGAACATCGTCGTCGGGCCTTCCGGCCCGAAGTTGCCGAGGAACATGCAGCAGGCGTTGACGCCCTCCTTGCGGGTCCACTCGAGGGCCTTCATGGCGTCCGCCTCGTTCTCGATGGTGACGGGGCAGTCGACGACGTCGAGCTTTGCCTTCTTCGCCTCGGCCATCACGGCGGCGACGCGCTTCTTGGTTAGCGATGCGGGGAAGCAGTCGCGGCTCACGCCGACGATCGCCAGTTTCACTTTGGGTTGGTTGATCATGGTTGTATGTCCTCTCTTTGTTTGTCTATTATACCACAACAAAACTTTGTTGTCACTACTTCCGTGCATCTTTTCATCTTTTTCCCAAAAAGTTAAACTTCCGGACATCCTGGATGCGCGTGCATTCCCGATTTGACTCGCTTGATTATACAATTTTCGTTATTCCCTTGACATTTAATGAGTGGGTGTTGTAAAATACAATTCAGCTAACGCGTGGGGGTGGTGTGCTCCCGAAGGGAACTGTCAAAAGGATAATCCAAAAAGGGGACAATTCAAATGGAAAAGAGCAAACTGATGGCATTTGCGGCAATCTGCGTAGCGGCGGCGTTCTCGTCGACGTTCGCGGCCGACCTCGAATCCTATCGATTCCGCTATGACTTCTCGTCGGGCGAGAAGGTGTTCTTAGGCAGCGCCGCGGTATCGACGGACTTCGTCACAACAAGCGACGCCTACGCCCCCGTTTACGGACCCGACGGCGCGGATACCGCAGTCCATCCGACCTCATCTGGATACGGCACGATCGGCACGGCCACGATGAACGCCGACTGGACGCTGGCGATGCACGTCCGTCCCGGTTCCGTGGAAGGCGGCGTCCTTCTCGGCCTCGGGCGGCTGAACAACGACAACAAAAAGTCGGTCG
>Ga0310695_10015277_pt1 | contig 10249 bp, 8 predicted proteins | sample RumenRJG_04DNA_FD_203882 | JGI IMG/M metagenome (GOLD analysis project Ga0310695, IMG submission 203882) | Bovine rumen microbial communities from Lethbridge, Alberta, Canada - RJG_04 (v2) (version 2) | ecosystem: Host-associated > Mammals > Digestive system > Stomach > Rumen | place: Canada... | reverse complement strand
CCCCTTCCCTGAGTTCGTCTTCGCCGTGTCTGTACAGCACGCTGTAGTCAGGACGAATGTGCACTACCGGATCGACGTCCTTTACCGTGACCGGGATTTCGGCGGTTTTGGAACGGAAGCTGCTTTCCCGGGACTCAAAATATGCCTTTACCTGATAATCTCCGGAATCCTCATAAATATGATCAATCTGTCTTACGTCAAGGTTTTCGGCACTTACACGGTACTGAGAGCCGTCGCCGAAATCCCAGACCAGAACGGCCCCGGGTTCGTGGCAGTTGGCCACCGGGGCTTCAGGATCCTGGTAAAAAACTGTCCGGAGTCCCGAGGATTGGGTTTTTATGGCCGGAGCCGGATAAGCCGCCACACAGTCACCGGCGGGGATGTCATCTTTTACGGATACCGTTAATTCGGCAGCATGGGAACGGGCACTGCCGTCCCGGGACTCGAGATATGCCTTTACCTGGTAGGTGCCGGGTTCCCTGTAAACATGTTCCGTATTGCCGACGCTGAGGTTTACGGCGCCGGTCCGGGTTACCGTTCCGTCTCCGAAATCCCATACTGCCACCGCCCCGGGTTCATAGCAGTTCGGAATCACGGCTGCGGGATCCTGGGTGAATTTAACCTGCATTCCGGAAATTTGTGTTATCAGGGAAGGGGCCGGGAAGCTGCCTACGCAGGTACCAATCGATTCTTCATAGCCGGAATCGTCATCGGGAGATGCCAGAGCGGCATTCATAACAAGAGAGGAAACGGGAAGCACCAGCATAGCTGCCATTGTTCTGCAAAGTCTGGTACGCCGGAAAGCTGAGTTTTTCATAATATGTCTCTGATGAAAGTGATAATGAGAGAAGTCAGTTCTCTCGCGAACTAATCAAGTAATGATTATATTTTAACATTTTTATAACAATGTTTGAGCAATAATGATGTTAATTTTTTGTTAAAAGCGTCCCCGGATCAAATATTTCCTGAAACCGCGTTATCTGAAACAGGTCTTTCCGGAGGAGTTTTTATGAATTCACAGGGCGGCATGGCCGGGATATGAGGTTTTGAAGCGCGGCGCGGCCGGGAACAGCAGAGGCAAAAAGGGGAAAAAGCCAAGGCCATTTCCCCCGTTCAGGTGATTATTCCACAGCTTCCGCGAGACTGTCTCACGGGACGGAATTGTTATTTCCGGCGTTTTCTCAGAAGGAATCCGGCTCCGGTCAGGAACAGGAGAGAAAGGAAGTCCAGCTCGCCGCCCTTTCTGCCGTCGCCTCCGGTGTTTTCCGAAGCGGTGCCCCCGGAATCATCATTCTGCTCCCCGAGATCTTCATCCGGAGTATCGTTCAGTTTTTCCTTTACGGAGAGCGGAATGTAGCCCCGGATTTCCGCATTGCCCGGGGAACGGGCGGAGATGTGAATCCGGTATGTTCCGGCTTCCGGGAATATCAGACTGGCACCGTCAGCAGTGCTGACAGTGGCGGAACCTTCGGATCCGGAGTTCCCGGTGGCGCAGCTTACTGTGCGGTCGGCGTCCGTACGGCAGGCAACGGAGTATTCGGTATCGCCCTGCTTTTCGGTTCTGATAATATGAAGCGAGGCCGGACCTGCGATATTGTCGAACTTCACTGCCATGCGGCCCTGAACCTCCATTTCAAGATCTTTCGTCTCCATTCCGGATGCCGTGGTTACAAACGGAACGTCATCAGCGGCGGCTGTTCCGGAGGTTCGGGACTCGTTACCGTCGGCAAAGGTGATTTTTACCGGATTGCTTTCCCTGGGATTGACCGTCAGGAGATGTCTGGCTGTGTTATTGACACCTTCGGAATAATCCGAAACGGTTGCCTCCACGGTGTGAGAACCGGCGGTGTTGAACACATAAGTCAGTGTGTCCGATCCGGGGGTTGACTGCGGAGCAGCCACCCGGTTTCCGTCAACCGTCCAGATGCAGGAAGCGGTATCGGAGTCTCTGGTATGCGCCCGGAATACCACAGCTTCCCCGGCTTCGGAAACGCTGCTGCCTTCAATGGTAACAAAAGGCCGGTCTTCTTCCACGAAGACAGGGAGCTCGGCAGTGTCCGACAGCCCCAGATCGTCGGTGGCGGTAAAGTGAATGTAATGCCTGCCGAGGGACGAGAAGGCATAATTGAGAATTCTGTCGGTGCCGGCAGGCTGTGCGTCAACAGTCCAGGAATAGGTATAGGTCCTTTCGGTGTCGGCACTGCTGACAAGGCCGGTAAACACAGTGTTGATTCCGGCCTGAATAGTGTCACCTTTTGCAGAAGAACTGATTCTGGCGACAGGGTTACGATAATTGTTCCCGGCTTTCACCAGGATGCTGACATAGAACCGGGAGACCGCCTTTGTTTTGTTGTCTGTTACCTCCAGTTGCAAATAGGTGTCTTCATCGACAATCTCTGTGATTACAGGATCGGTTTTGCCATTGGACCAGCGGAAAGACAAATCCGGTACAGTGTTTTCCTGACAGGATGCGACATAGGTGTGGGAGGCGTCCAATGTTACGGCGGTGCCTGCCGGCACGACATTTCCGATATCGTCGGCACTGGTGGTGATTACGATTTCCGGATTGCCGGATGAGCATTCGGCATCCCTGACGATTTTTACCAAAAATACAATCTTGTCAGTTTTTCTGCCTTCGTGATCAAAAACCTCAACAGAGTAAACGGTATCCTCGCGCGGCAAAACAGCTATGCCGCTGTAGAGCATTCCGCCGGCTCCTCCGTTCCAGCGATAGGTGTATCCGCGATTTTCCGTGTATTTTCCTGCATTCAGTGTCAGGAGTTCATTTTCGTTATGATTCAGTGTCACGTATCGGGTCTCAACCGGCTTTTCGGTATCTGATACCGTGATTTTTCTGACAATCGTGTTTGTCGAGCCGTTTAGCGGTGTTACGGTGAGAGTTACCTGGTATTCTCCCGGATTATCATAGCGATGAATGATTTCGGAGCCTTCCCCGGTGCTGCCGTCTCCGAAATCCCATTTCCATACTCCGATTTCAACGGGGCTGTCCATCCAGGCGCAACCTCTCATGTCGAGTTCCCGTGAATTGTCACGGAAATAGATCTCCCGGGGATCCCCGTTGCGAATTTCCCAGGTAAAATCGGATTCCGTTTCCAGTCCCGAAGCCGAAGCCGGCTCCCCGCAGTCGGAGACAGAGACAATACTTACGCTGACCTCGGCGGTACTGGTGTTGCCTCCGGCATCGGTAATTTCCACGGAATACCGATGTACGGCATATTCGGGAGTTATCGTGATGGTCGGGGTGTTTTCTCCGGTGCTCCATCTGAAGGTTACAGAGTCATCCAGCCCCTCGGAGTCTGCGGCACTCAGCACCAGCGGATTACCGGAATGGACAGTAATAACGCCGGGAGCATAATCGACATAATCATTGCTTTCAGCGGTGATCACTGCCTTAAGCGTAGCCCCGGCTGTTACCTTTTGGGCAGTGGTATGGATTACGGAAGCGCCCTCTCCGAAATCAGCGGCATAAAGAACAGTGTACTGCCCGCTGTTGTCATAGGTATGGATCGGGCTTGCTGCAGTTTCGGCCGGAGATCCGTCTCCGAAATCCCAGTACCGGAAGGTGTCCCCGGAATCATTTTCGAAAAGCGCGCTGCCGTTCGGGAAGGGAACACCGGAATCGATGTTTTCCGGGCAGAGACCTCCGAGATCCCCGGAGGTGGCATCTGCAAAGGTTACGGTATTGTTGTTTTCGGATGTTCCGGAGGTGAAATGCATCCAGAGGGATTCGGCAGCCGGAACACCGCAGGAAGCGGGACCGTCCGGACTGATAGTGACGGAACGCGTCCGAGAGGCTCCGGTTTCATCAGTCACCGTAAGACTTACCCGCCTTCCTCCTGAGGTGCTTTGTACCGGTAATGAAAAATTAATCGCAGGAGTGGTTTCTCCGGTGCTCCAAAGATAGGAAACAATGCGATGACCGTGTTTTGAGAAGGAGGATGAACCGTCAATGCGTATGATGTCCCCGGGTTCCGGCTGGCGGTAGGCCAGGGCATGGTAGTCGGGATCAATGCGAACCACAGGATCGCTGTCCTGCACGGAAATGTCAATGCCTGCCGGAGGGTAGCCGATGCGGCCGTCCGCAGATTCAAAATGAGCTTCGGCGTGGTAGCTGCCGTTTTCTTCGTAAACGTGATCGATGGTTCTGACGGTAAGATTGTCAGCACTTACACGATATTTGGATCCGTCTCCGAAATCCCATACCAGATATGCCCCCGGTTCATGGCAGGCCGGAGTCAGGACATCGGGATCCTGGTAGAATACCGCTTTAAGACCGAAGGTATCAGCAATAATTGCGGGAGCCGGGATCCCGGATGCACAGGCATTTTCGGGACTCGGACTGCCGGAATCCGCGGAATCGTCTGCCGGATTTGCGGGATCAGCCAGTGCGGGGCTCAGGAAAAGCGATAAAACGGGAAGTGCCAGAGCAGCTGTCACAGCATTGCAAAGTCTGGTATGCCGGAAACCGGTATTGTTCATATTTGTTTCTCTGTTGCAAATGATTTCGAGAAGAAGAGTGCAGTTCTTTTCTTTAAGGTTGAATTATCTCCGGAAGTTTAACGTTTTTATAACAAATATCTCAGTCTGAAATGTTAATTATTTGTTAAAAATGTCAGCAAAGTCGCAAAATGGGGATTACAGGACAATCAGGAAGCAGGCCGGAAAACAGCCTTTCCGAAAAGACTGCGGATTCCGAATATGCCCTTCTGATCATTTGTGATGACTTCGGATTTTGGCGGGGTGTCGGTTTATACATCTGTGTATGAGGATTCCGGCGAACAGTGCCATTCTTTCCTCAGAACTGCGTACTGGTATGTGTTTTCATAACGGGGAGTGCCGTCGGGATTCCTGATGAAGGAGACAAACTCGACAAAAAGGCCTTCTTTTCTCATGCCGAGCCTTTCGCACAGATGCTGACCAGGGAGATTGCTGTCTTCGGTATAGGCGTAGATCCTTCTGGCTCCTTTTTTCCGGAACAGATAGTCAATAAACGCACGGGCGGCCTCAAAGGCATAGTTCTGCTTCTGATATGCGGTATTCAGCATCCAGCACGGACTGAAGGTATCAGGATGTTCGGCACTCCCGGTACCGGCTTCGTTGTCTTCCGGACAGGTAAATATTTCGCCGATAACCTTGCCGCTGTCTTTCAGGGTGATGGCAAAATAATATTCCGGGTTCCGGGCTCTCTCCCGGGACGCCTCTTTGGCCTCATCAACGGAATTAAGCTTCATGGACGCAAAACAACTGACCGCGGGTTCTGCCAGGTATTCCAGAAGGTCGCCCGCATCGCTTTCCTGAAAAGGACGGAGGATAAGTCTCGGTGTTTCAATGATCACAAAATTTCAAACCTCTGAATAATTGGGGCTCTCAATACATTCGTGTGCCGGCACAGAAGAAAAACCGGTGCGGATAATCTCCGGGAGCCACTCCTGTTATAATCGCCTTCCGGGGAATTTATCATATCAGGGACGGAGATGAAATTCTCTGAACTGTTCCGGTTTTCGGATATCCCATGGTGTTCACATAACTCTTCGCCATTGAGGACTTCCCAGAATGCCCGATACTCTGTTCGGAGACTGCTGTTCTGCATGCGATATCTCAATTTGGTAATTCGTGGGTAGCGGATATTGGTGAGTGAATGTAACATTTGTTAAGAATTGTTTAAAGCCTGACAGCCTGACCGGTATCCTTGTCCGGAACCGCTGTCCTGGTGATTCGGGGATTCTCCCGGATATTCTGCCGGACTTTTTTGGATAAACGCTTTTTGAATCAGGGGTTATCATGATATTCGGAAAATATTTAAAAGCTCTCCCTCTTGCCGCCGCTGCCCTCCTGTCCGCGCCGGTTTCCCATGCCGATCTTTCAGGACCCGAAGCCGATCAGGCCGTCTGCACCGTGGTGGAAAATGCCATGAACTACGTGTTTTCCCTTCTCCAGGGCAAGTCCCTGGATTTTAAATGTGAGCTGAAATCACTGAACAGGCTGGACGAGGCCACCCTGAAGACCTACCTGGCAGACGGAAAGTCCCGAAACAGATCCTGCATAGCCGATCAGAACAAGGCGTTTAACATGGCAAACAAGCTTGGCTACGACCTAAAAAAGCCCGGTGCAAGGTTTGACGATATTCAGGAGAAACTGAAAACGGTTATAAATACTCGCTCGGATATTGCAAAATTCGAGGCTGACAACACCCCGTCGGAAGATTTTGTGAATGCGGAGCTGAACAGCATTACGGAGGCTTATGATACCGTGATTACCATTACATCCAGGGGTGTGAAAACTCCCGAGATAAAGAGCTGCACCATTGTAACCGCTAAAAATATCTATAACTGCGGCAACATGAATGCCCTTTGCCGATAGGCCGGACGGACAGTTGTGTTTTGCGGGCCGGACATGGTTTTCGGCCTTTTTTGTTTCTGCGTGCAGGGAGGAATCATATGCTGGGAGCGATTATCGGAGACGTTGCCGGTTCCCGTTTTGAGTGGCACAACATCAAAACCAAGGATTTCGAGTTCTTTGGGTCTGGCTCCAGGCTCACAGATGACAGCATCATGACGCTGGCGGTGGCCCGGGCGATTCTGGAGAGTCGGAGCGATTTCAGTGACCTTGAGGAACAGGCAGCAAAATGGATGCAGACCCTGGGTCGGGCTTTCCCTGACGCCGGGTACGGCGGCAAGTTTCAGAGGTGGCTGTTTTCGGAAAACCCGGCCCCATATAACAGTATGGGCAACGGTGCGGCCATGCGGGTGAGTCCTGCCGGGTTTGCGGCAACCAGCCTGGAGGATGCAAAGCTTCTGGCCCGGAAGGTTACCGGGGTTACCCATAATCACCCCGAGGGACTCAGGGCAGCTGAAGCGGTGGCATCTGCAATTTATCTGGCCAGAACCGGAAAAAGCCTTGCGGAGATTCGGGATTATACAGACAGGAATTACTATCCCATGGATTTTACCCTGGATGAAATCAGACCGGAATACGGGTTTGACATGACCTGTCAGGGCAGTGTTCCTCAGGCATTTATGGCTTTATTTGAGTCCGTCGGATTTGAAGATGCCATTAGAAACGCAGTTTCCATAGGTGGCGACAGCGATACCATTGCGGCCATTGCCGGGGGGATGGCCGAAGCCTTTTACGGGATCCCCGATCCTGTAAGAATCCGTGGGCTTTCTTTCCTGAATCCGATGCTGCGGGAGATTCTGGAGGCTTTTCGGGAAAGATACCCGGGGTGAGGCTTTATTTTATAAATCTCCGGGGCAGGACAGTCCGTATTTGATTTGTGCCGGGCATCGCGGTTCCTTTTTCTTTTTGCAAGGTTTTCCGGTGGATGCATTCCCTGGTTCCTGCATGTTCGTTTCATGTTCTCGGCACTTTCTCGGCATCATCTCGGCATCATCTCGGCTCCTTCTTTCGGAAAACTTTTCACATATTTCATGACCAGGTATCCTTTTCTGGTGACCTGCGTCAGAATAATCCCGCTCTTATGCGGGGGTATCGGTTTTTTCCCTTATACTCTTATGAATGACAGGTAACGGAAATCCGGGCCGGCAGATCTTTAATCTGCCCTTCAACATTCCCTTACCAGATGCCGGATTAACTGATATGGAGAGATTTCATGGAAGCTGACAAGAATATGTATGACGCCGTGATTATCGGAGGCGGACCTGCCGGTCTTTCGGCCGCGCTTTATGTGGCCAGAGCAAAGTATCGGGTTCTGGTGGTGGAAAAGGCGGAAATCGGAGGACAGATCACCATCACCTCCGAGGTGGTGAATTATCCAGGAGTGGAACGTGCCTCCGGCCGTGCCCTGACAGCGGTAATGAGAAAGCAGGCTCTGAGTTTCGGCGCGGAATTTCTGTCCGCCGAGGTTACGGGATTTTCCTGCGATGCCGATATCAAAACGGTGCGTACCACCCGGGGAGAATTCCGGACTCTCGGGATTATTGTGGCTACCGGAGCCAATCCCCGTCGCATCGGTTTTGCCGGTGAACAGGAATTTCAGGGCCGCGGTGTGGCCTACTGCGCCACCTGTGACGGTGAATTTTTTACCGGGAAGGAGGTTCTGGTGGTGGGTGGCGGTTTTGCCGCTGTCGAGGAGAGTATGTTCCTGACCAGATACGCCAGCCATATAACCATCCTGGTACGTAAGGACTCATTTTCCTGTGCCAAATCCGTATCTGACCATCTCAAATCCTTCAAAAATATCACGGTGCTTTTTAACACTGAGCTTCAGGAGGTTTCCGGTTCGGGACTGGTGGAAAAGGCCGTGCTTAAAAACAATGTTACCGGAGAAACCCGGGAGTTCCGGGCCGGGGACGGTGGAAATTTCGGGGTGTTTGTCTTTGCCGGATACGTTCCGGCTACCGGGTGGCTGCCTACGGAGATCGCCAGAGACGAAGCCGGCTATGTCATTACTGACGGGAACCGCAAAACCAGCGTTGACGGCGTCTATGCCGCGGGAGATCTCTGCGTAAAGAATCTCAGGCAGGTGGTAACAGCGGTGGCGGACGGTGCCATTGCGGCCACCTCTCTCGAAAAGTCCGCTCAGGAACTGCATCAGAAGTATGATATTCAGGACCTTACCGTGTTTAACGAGAACGCCCCGAAGCCGGAAGCCGCCCCGGCAAGGGAGACTCTTTCGGGAGCTGCCTCCGGTGATGGTTCCGGGGATGCGGACACCGGGACGCCGGGAGCCCTTCTTGCTCCTGAAATCAGAACTCAGCTCAGAGGAGTGTTCGGGAAACTGACCTCAAAGGTTTCTGTACGTCTCTGGCCGGACGGAAGCGCACTTTCCGAAGCCATGAAGTCTTTTCTGGAGGAACTTCGGGGCCTTTCGGACAATGTGGTTCCCGAAATCGCTGCAGATCCGGCGCCGGACGGACTCCTCCTCCCGTCCTTCGAGATCGCCGGCGAGCACAGTCAGAATTCCAATATTCATTTCCACGGGGTACCGGGAGGGCATGAGCTTAATTCCTTTGTGATTGCGATATATAACACGGGAAGTGCCGGACAGGCTTTGGACGAGTCGGTTAAGGCAGCCATTCTTGCGGTGGATCATCCGGTAATCATCAGGGTGATGGTATCCCTGTCGTGCACCATGTGTCCTGAGACGGTGATGTCGGCGCAGCGGGCGGCTTCCCTGAATCCCCTTATCCGTGCCGAAATGATTGACCTCGCGCACTTCCCGGATCTGAAGAACCGGTACAGCGTGATGAGCGTGCCCTGCACGGTCATCACCGGAACGGACGGAGAAATGAAACCGGTGTTCGGGAAGAAGAACCTTGCGGAGATCGCGGAGCTTCTGAGGACCGCCTGAACCCAAGCCCCCTGAAGTGCCCGTTCCTTCCGGAATCCTTCCCATTGTGCAGGGGGAGTTATAGCTTCCCCTGAAACTGCACGTGTAGTGCCGCATACGGAGGTTCAAAACGAAATCATGAAAGTTCTGCTTCTTGCCCTTTCACGTATACTTTCCAGAAGATGCCCTGCGCATTCTGCTACGGCTTTTCTTTGACTTTGGATATACCGCTCCCGGTTCTTCTGTTGAGAATATCCCTGACAGACAGAGTTTTTGAAGTTCAGGCGCTTCTGTTTATGAATCTTAGGATAGTAATCGGATCCATGCAATGAAACCTGGCAGTCTGTCAGTTAATCATTTGTGAAAAGTCCATGTGTTTTGAGGTATGAGATGAGTCCGCAACAGCCCTTAAGAATATCATCATAGGTCGCATCAAAATCTCCTGTATACCATGGATCTGCAATATCCCGATCAAGAGAACAGAAACTGAGAAGTTTTACGACCTTGTCTTCAGGATCTCCGCAAAGCATCCGGTTCAGATTCCTGACGTTGGCTTCATCCATGGCAATAATCATGTCTGAATTTCGGTAGTCGTTCATGGTGATCTGACGGGCTGCGTGAGGCAGTACCGGAACACCCTGTTCCTTCATCTTTCTGATTGTGCCGTAATGCGGAGAGTTTCCAATCTCCTCAGTGCTTGTCGCCCTTGAATCAATCACAAAATCCGCACCGGCTCCAAGCTGATTGACAAGGTGCTGAAATATAAACTGAGCCATAGTACTGCGGCAGATATTACCGTGGCACACGAAAAGCACCCGAATTGTCATTGTTGATTGTCCAGAATTGCCGGATATTGCCCACGTCTGCAAGGTTTGCCGGCCCTCAACCTATGCAGAACTGCCTTTCGCAATATTAACAGAAATGACGAAAATATCAAAA
>Ga0310695_10015276_pt1 | contig 10249 bp, 10 predicted proteins | sample RumenRJG_04DNA_FD_203882 | JGI IMG/M metagenome (GOLD analysis project Ga0310695, IMG submission 203882) | Bovine rumen microbial communities from Lethbridge, Alberta, Canada - RJG_04 (v2) (version 2) | ecosystem: Host-associated > Mammals > Digestive system > Stomach > Rumen | place: Canada... | reverse complement strand
TGTATATATCAGGATTGGTGGCAACATTAACAACATTACGGGTAATGTAATCGCACGCATCCTTGACACTCAAAGGATTATGACCCTTGGCTAGTGACTCGACAAACAGGCAAAGACTGTTGAACAAACGCAAAAGACCATTATTGTCGAGTCTGGACATTTTGTTAACTGCGGCACTTAGGCAGCCTGAGGGGTCAGTATCATCAAAGTCCTTGGCAGTCCTAATCAAATCTGTGATTTTCTGTCTCGGCATACGCTCACTCGATCGTATATCACGAATCCTCGCCAGCAGATCATCAAAATACTGCTGCTCTCTATCCTCGGTTCCAGGTAGTTTAATTTCCATATACGCTATTTTTCAAAATACTGCGGTGATCTTGGTGCAAAGATAAGAAAAGATTTTGATATTCACAATTTGTGAACGATTATTTTTCGGATTTCCGCCACATCGCCACACGTCCCATCGTCCCATTAAGGTCGTTGCGATGTGGAAAACAGAGAAATAATAGTATATAGAATAATATTATGATAAATAACTATAATAAGAGTATGTGTTTTGCAGGTTGGAAAATGCTTAATGGGACGATGGGACAATGGGACGCGGGACGTTTTGTGCTATTAACAAATTTTCACAAGCCACGACCGTCGGAATTTGGATGCGCAATGAAAATTTTGTACCTTTGCATTGTCAATGAAAAAGGATGAAATTTGCGGCCCGCCCAGGCAACAAAAATTACCTAGCGCGCAGGCAATTGTTTCTCGGGCAAAACCAAAAATCGACTCCCCTCGGCGACAAGTAAAAACATTTAACAATTTATTAACCATTTAACAAAGAAAGGAACAAAAACTATGGCATTGAAAGTGAAAGCAGTTGAACGTAAGATCAAGTTCACGAAGGACGAGAACGACCCCGGTGTGTACCGCTATGTGATGCAGCCCGAGCTCTACATCGCGCTGAGTCAGGCAAAGGTGATCCGTGAGGCAGCCCTGCGCAGCGGCGTCAGTCAGGGTGTGATGAAGGCCTGCTGGGATGCAGCCGGCGAGGTGATCAAGGCATGGGCGACGGAGGGTCACTCGGTGGCACTGCCCGGACTGGGTACGATGCGATTCGGCCTGCGCGCCAAGAGCGTCGAGAAGGTGGAGGACGTGAAGACCTCGCTGATCTCCAGCCGCCGCATCATCTTCACCCCCACGCAGGACCTGAAGGACGAGTTGGCCGACACCGCCATCCAGATCACCTGCTACGACCGCAACGGCGAGATCGTGAAGCGTGTCACCTCGGCCGACGCAGGCACCGTGGAGGATCCCGAGAACACCGACACGACCGAGAACGGTGGCTCTTCGACGGGCTCAGAGACCGGTGATAACAACGGCGGATCTAACGACGGAGGTACCAACAACGGTGGAAACACGGGTGACAACGGTGGTGACAACGGAGGCGGCGGCAACGATGATGACGACCTGATCCAAAACTAGTTGGGAGGAGGCAAGTAGCGTATGAAGAAGCGTTTTGTTGAGATTGCAGTGAAGGTTGTAGTAGCTGCACTCACCGCCTTCCTGACGGCAATCACGACCACCTCGTGTATGGGCCACGGACCCATCACCCTCTAAACAGCAATCTGGGAGGCCTTTTGACAGGTCTCCCAGATTGCTGTTTTAGCCCAATGTGATGTTTTCCACCTCGATGGCGTCGTGAAGGAAAATCTGGGCTTGCTCCTTGAATTTGTCGGGATTCTCGGTGGTGAGGTAGTGGGTTTGGCCATGTTTGGCACAGCGCTGCTCGATCTGCGGGTGGCGCTCCAGGTAGTCTTTCAGGCTCGTAGCGACGTATTCGCCTTGAGAGACGATGCGGACGCCCTCGGGCAGGTATTTCAGGATCTTCGGCATGAGCAGCGGATAGTGGGTGCAGCCGAGGATGAGGGCGTCGATCTGCGGGTCGAGGCTCATAATCTGGTCGATGCGCTTCTTGACGAAGTAGTCGGCACCGGGGGAGTCGGCCTCGTTGTATTCGACGAGGGGTACCCAGAAGGGACAGGCCACGCCGCTGACCTGGATGTCGGGATGTAGCTTCTGGATCTCGAGGTTGTAGCTCTCGCTCTTGATGGTGCCCTCGGTGGCAAGCACGCCGACGTGACGGCTCTGGGTGAGCTGGCCGATGACCTCTGCCGTGGGACGGATGATGCCTAAGACGCGGCGGTCGGGGTCGATCTGTGGCAGGTCGTGCTGCTGGATGGTGCGCAGGGCCTTGGCCGAGGCGGTGTTGCAGCCGAGGATGACGAGGTGGCAGCCCATCTCGAAGAGGCGCACGACGGCCTGGCGCGTGAACTCATAGACCACATCGAACGAACGCGGTCCATAGGGGGCACGGGCATTGTCGCCCAGATAAAGGTAATCGTATTGGGGAAGCAGCTGCCGGATGCCGTTAAGGATGGTCAGTCCGCCGTAGCCGCTGTCGAAGATTCCGATAGGGCCGGGACTACTTGAGCGCATTCGTTACAAGCTGATTGAGGTCGTCGCCCATGGCCGGATTGAGGAAGGGAAGGGCGTTGGTGTCGGTATCGTAGATAAAGGCATAGCCGCGCTCGCGGCCGATCTGTCCGAGCAGCTCGATGAGGCGGATCTTGAGCGGGGCCAGTGTCTCCTTCTCGATCTGAGCGAGCTCCTGACGGCTGTTCTCCTTGAACTGGATATTGCGGGCCATCAGCTCCTGGAGTTCGGTCTGACGCTTCTGGAGGATGGTCTTGGGGAATTCGCGCTGGCCTTCGAGGAATTCCTCGTATTTGCGGTTGAACTCGTCTTCCACGCGCTTGGTCTCTGCCTGATACTGGGCTTTCAGCGTCTCGATCTTCTGCTGGGCCTTGGCGTAGTCGGGCATCGACTGGAGGGCGGCCTCATAGCTGAGGAAACCAAAGGTCTTGTTTTCCTGAGCCTGAACGCCCAGGAAAACAAGCATCAATATCATCAGACTTGCGAGTCGCTTCATCTTACTTCAGTCCGAGCTTGGTCTTGACGACTGCGGTCACGTCGGTAGAGAGCGTGGTGCTGATATAGGGGATACCAGAGTTGATCTCGTTGATGAGGACATAGCTGCCTTCCTGACCAACGGCCTTGATGGCGTCGAGCACCTTGGCGGTGATGGCCTGCATCTTCTCCTGAGAAGCCTTCTGGAGAGCCTGCTGGTTGTCCTGATAGCTCTGCTGGATCTTGGTGTACATATCCTGCAGCTCGGTCTGACGGCGCTGCTTGATGTTGTCGGGCAGTGTGGCCTGCTCCTTGTCGAAAGCCTCGGCCTTCTTCTGGAGCTCGTCCTGCATAGACTTCAGGTCAGCCTCGTACTGGGCCTGGAGGGCGTCGATCTCGGTCTTAGCCTTCTGGTACTCGGGCATGGCCTGGATGATCTCCTGGGTGTCGACGTGTCCGAACTTCTGTGCGTTGGCGGTGGTGAAACCGCAGATAGCGCAAATAGCGCAAAGAATCAATTTTTTCATTTCTTTCTTGTTATTGAATTGTTATTAATATCCTAATTTGCGGAGTACTTCCGAGCTGATGTCGATCTTGGGCGAGCCGAAGATGATGCCGGCGTCGCTGGCACGGTCGAGGATGAGCTGGTAGCCGCGGGTCTCGGCAATGTCCTTCACGGCGTTGTAGATCTCGTCCTGGATGGGTGTCATCAGGGCGGTGCGCTTCTTGAAGAGCTCGCCTTCGGGACCGAAGTACTTCTTCTTCAGATCGGCAGCGGCCTTCTCCTTGGCGACGATGGCGTCCTGACGGTCTTTCTTCTGCTCCTTCGACAGGAAGACCACCTCGTTCTGGTAGTTCTTATAGAGTGTCTGGGCTTCGGTGGTGATGGCGTCGACCTCGGCCTGCCACTGCTTCGACACTTGGTTCAGCTGCTCGTTGGCCCGTTCGTAGGCGGGGATGTTCTTGAGGATATACTCCATGTCGACAAGGGCAAACTTCTGCGCAGAGGCTGATGTGAAGCCGCAGATGGCGCAGATGACGCAGATAATCAGTTTCTTCATAATTGCATTATTTTATGTTATACAACTCTATGACGTCTGAACTGTTAAAAGGTTTAATTCCTAGAACTCCTGACCAAGTATGAAGTGGAAGTTACTGCCGCCTCGCGACTGTGCTCCATTCTGGTTCGTATAGACGTTGTCGAAGCCGTAGGCCCAGTCGATACCCATCAGACCCACCATCGGGAGGAAGATACGCACACCGATACCGGCAGAGCGCTTCATCTTGAAGGGGTTGAAGTTCTTGACATCGGCCCACGCATTACCGCCCTCGAGGAAGCCCAGACCGTAGATGGTCGTGTTGCCCAGCATGAACGGATAGCGGAGCTCGAGGGTGAAGCGGTCGTAGGCGTAGGAGTTATACGAGGAGATCTTGCCGCCTCGCATCATCGTCTCGTAGGCTGAAGAGTAGGAGAGGGAGCCGTTCTCGTAACCGCGCATACCGATGGTCTCCTCAGCGTAGCCATAGCTGTAGCCGCTCATACCGTCACCACCGACGTAGAACGTTTCGAACGGTGAGCGCTTGTCGCTGTTGTAGCTGCCCAGCAGTCCCAGTTCTACGCGGGTCATCAGCACCAGACACTTCTGACCACCGGTGAGGGCGGTGAAGGTGCGGGTCTTGAACTTCCACTTGTGGTACTCGATCCAGCGGTAGACATCCTGCAGCTCGTCCTCATAGGAGGCGGAGTTGGCGTTCTTGGCCAGGTTGGCATAGTCCTTGCCGTCGAAGAGCGACCAGGGCGGCGTGAGGGTGACAGACAACAGGAACTCTGAACCGCGGCGGGGGAAGAGCTGGTTGTCGGTAGATGTACGGGCCAGCGTCAGACCGAGGTTGATGTTGTTACAGTTGCCGTTATGGATGTAGAAATAGCTCCAGTCGCGCAGCATGTAGCGGGTGTAGCCGAGGGTTGCAGACAACTGGAAGTAGTCGTCGGGCCAGCGCAGACGCTTACCCCAACCGACACTGGCGCCGATGACGGTCATCGTCTTGTCGTCGTCGAGCATCGAGTCGTAATTATAGTAGTAGTTGTTATACGAACCGTAGCCGTAACTGTACATCGCGTAGTTGTTGTAGAACGAGTTGTTACGGTAGTAGCTGGAGATATCGGACTGGTGAGAGTAGTAGGCGCCGACATTGAAGCTGTTCGGACGCTTGCCGCCAAACCAGTTCGTGCCGTAGTTGGCGCTCAGTGAGCTGTAATAGCTACCATTGGTCTGGAAGCTGAAGCCGAGCTGCTCGCCGTCGCCATAGGGCAGGATGCCGCGATGGAGCCTGTTCTTGCCGAAGAGGTTGCGGATGGAGAAGTTGTTGAACTTGATGCCGATCTTACCGATGATACCCGTCTGTCCCCATCCGAGTGAGAACTCCAGCTGGTCGTTGGACTTCTGTTCCAGCTGCCAGTCTACATCCACCGTACCGTCCTCGTAGTTGGGCTTGATATCGGGCACGACTTTCTCGGGGTCGAAGAATCCCATGGAGGCGATGTCGCGCTGGGAGCGCTGGAGGGCTTCCTTGTTGAAGAGGTCGCCGGGCTTGGTGTGAAGCTCGCGGCGCACCACTTCTTCGTAAAGACGGTCGTTACCGAAGATGCGGATGCGGTTCAGATGAGCCTGCGGACCCTCGGTGACACGCATCTCCAGATCGATGGAGTCGCCCACGATGTTCACCTCCACAGGGTCGATGTTGGAGAAGACGTAACCGTTGTTGTAGTAGTAGTTGCCTGCGGCATCCTCGTCTTCGCGCAGACGCTTGGTGATGTGCTTCTGGTTATAGACATCGCCGGGCTTCATGGCCAGGACGGCGTTCAGATAGTCGGTGGTCACCACGGTGTTGCCTACCCACGTGATGTTGCGGATGTAGTATTTCTCACCTTCATCGATCTTCACATAGACGTTGACGTGACTGTCGTCGTAGTTGCTGACGGAGTCTTCGATGATGGTGGCATCGCGGAAACCGAGCTCGTTATACTTCTCAATCAGCTTCTGCTTGGCTTCTTTATAGCGCTCGTCGGTGAACTTCTTCGACTTGAACCAGTTGCTGAACTTGCCGGCTTCGTGGATCTTTCCGAAGGCACCCTTGCTGATGAGCGAACCCTTGATCTTGCTGTCCTTCAGCTTTTCGTTGCCATCGAAGATCAGCTTGTGAACCTTCATCTTGGCCTTCTTGTCGATGTTGACGTCGAGCACCACTTGTCCCGGGTGGTTCACATCGTCGATCTGGGTGATGTCGATCTCGGCGTTCTTGTAGCCTTTCTCGTCGAAGTATTTCTTAGCCAGGATCTTGGCACGGTCGATGACGTTACGCGTCAGACTCATACCCTTCACCATACCGAGCTTCGCTTCCATGTCCTCGCGCTCGGTCTTCTTGATGCCGTGGTAGATGATTTCGCTGATACGGGGGCGCATCGCCAGATGGATGCAGAGATAGATCTTGGAACCCACGATGGAGTCGGCGGTGATGCTGACCTTCGAGAACAGACCATTGCGCCAATAACGCTTCACGGCCTCGGTGATCTGGTTGCCGGGAATTTCTACCTGCTGGCCTACCGTCAGACCGGAAAGTCCTGTGAGCACATAGTCCTCATAGCCTTCCACACCTTCCACGGCGAGGCCGGCGATCTCGCAGGTACGGGGCGTACCGGCGTATGAGATATCGGGATTGACGATCTTGTCCTGGGCGGAAGCCGTCGAGGGTAAAAGGGTAAAAAGGCAAATGGGCAAGAATTTTCTTACCATCGCCTTTACCTTATTAATTATTATAGGATATAACACTTTTACTTTCTATTATTTTACTTCTTCCTCTTCCACCTGGGCCTCGGTCTTTCCGAAACGGCGCTGGCGGCTTTGGTAGCTATAGATGGCCTTATAGAGCTCTTCCTCGTTGAAGTCGGGCCAATAGGTGTCGCAGAAATATAGTTCTGAATAGGCGATCTGCCACAGCAGATAGTTGGAGATGCGAAGCTCGCCGCCGGTACGGATCAGCAGGTCGGGGTCGGGCATGAATTGTGTCTCCAGGTGCTGACTGACAAACGCCTCGGTGATGTCGTCTAACTTGTATTTGCCTTCGCTGACACCCTGCGCAATCTGTTTGGTAGCCTTGACCAGCTCCCATCTTGACGAGTAGCTCAGGGCAATGACGGCTGTCATCGCTGTGTTGCCGGCAGTATGGTCTTCCAGCTCCTTGATCTTCTCCTGCACTATCTCGGGCAGTCGGTCCATGTCGCCAATCATCTTGAAGCGCACATTGTTCTTCATGAAGATCTCCTCCTCCAGCGAGGTCAGGATCAGTCCCATCAGGGCCGACACTTCATCGGCGGGCCGATTCCAGTTCTCTGTCGAGAAGGTATATAGCGTCAGATATTTGACACCCAGTCTTACACACTCTGATGTGATGCAATGTACTGCATCCACACCTGCCTGATGTCCAAAACTGCGCTCTTTACCGCGCTCGTTGGCCCAGCGGCCGTTGCCGTCCATGATGATGGCAATGTGCTGAGGAATACGGCTCATGTCCAATAGTTCTTTCATATAATCAGTCTCTGTCGTTATTACAAACTTTACATTTCGCCCACAGGTCGTAGGTCACTCCCAGCTGGAGCACGCTATAGCAGTCGGTGTTCTTGAAGAGTCCGCTGCTCTTGATCCCATAGACATCCTTCCTGCCGTCAAGATTGTCGTTGGGCGTGAAGCGCATCACCCATTCCAGGATGAGGTTCAGGCGTGGGGCCATCTTCCATTTGATGCCGCCTCCGAGGGGCAGGTTCATCGTCACGCCGCTGTTCTCACCGCTATGGTGGGTCACTCCCAGGCCGATGGTGATAAACGGCACCAGCCGCCGTGCGCCTCTGTATTCCTGACCTGTGCCATACGCCCAGAAATTGTATTCATACCGGAAGTCGACTTCGGTCAGTTGGTTATTAAACTCATAGTGCTCTATCTCGTACCATGTATCCAGATTGTCGGTAGAGCCTTTTATCTTTCCTGTTCCAATGTTCAGTGCCAACGCCATTCTGGGGTTCAGGTGGTATTTCGCCAACAAGGTTCCCCAAGGCTGCATCCCTTTCAGGAGATTGCCGTTGAAGTCGCCTGTATAGGACACCAGTCCGGCTCCGGCACCCAGTTCCAGCCTGTATTCAGGTTCATCCTGGGCTATGGCCGTCGTTGCGGGGAGCAGTAGTGCTGCGAACAGCAGTCCCCTGATTATTCTACCAGCACACCTCGCCATACGTTATTGGTGTCAAGGTCTTTGAACCAGAGCGCTCCCTCGTCGTCGGTCACTGCCTCCACGTGGTAGAAGAAGTTGTCGCCGTCTTTGGGGAGTTGGAACTCTGAGGTGCGCCATACGATACCGCCGTCGCGGCTGGCATAGATGTCATTGCTGCTGATGGCCAGGATGTAGTCGTGGAAATACACCAGACTGTAACTGTCCGTGGCTGGCAGGAAATATCTGTTGTAGGATTCAACAGGCAGGTTGACCCATTTGCTGGTCGCGCTGCCGTCGGCATATTCTGCGATCTTGCGCCAGACGCTGCAGGCAATCTCACCCTCTTCCATGGCGCCTACCATCAGCTGGTAGTCGGTCTCATCGTTGGGAGCGAAGGGGAAGGACACGAAGGCAATCTGTTCCTTTGGCAGTAATGCTGCGTCGCCGTCAATGATGTCGGGCTCCCAGGTGGCACCCTCGTCCCTGCTGACCATGATCTGTGTGCCGTCCTTGCTTAAGGCATAGGCCTCTTTCGTGCCGACACCGATAAACGGACCCAGATCGGCCTCGGCGACGATCTCCTCCCATTTCTCCCTGATCTCATCGCCGGGATAATCCTCAGCAGGCATCTTCTCCCACAGAATCTGATTCGTCTCTACCTGATGCTGGAGTATCGTCACCTCATAGGCACGGTATTTCTCCATGGTGTTGTTGTAGACGCGTATTTCCCTTGTCTTCGAGAAGTCGACGGAGTCGGTGCTTGAATAGATCCACAGCGTATCGCTACTGATGCCCTTGATAAGGATACTACCGCTATAGGAACTGGAGCTGATATCTGCCAGGATATGTTTTATGTCACAATCCTTGGGGAGGGAGTCGGTATTGTAGATCTTGTATTGTTTCTGGTCGATGGTGAAAGTGGGAAACTTTTCCATCACTTTCTTATAAACGGAGTCCGCACCACTTTTGGAGGTGGTGTGGATATACCTGTTGACTTTTGACAGGCTGAATCCCGTAATGGCCATGTCGTCGTAGACAGTCACTTCGGTAGTGCTGTCAGAACCCAGGCATGAGGTGTAAAGAACCGCACTTACAAGCGCGATGCTGAGTGCATAGATATATCTTTTCATTGAAAGAGAATTCTTTTTCGTCACAATTTGGCTGCAAATTTACGCACAATTCCGCAAAAACAGTTCATTTTCACCTTATAATTATAGAAAATATGTGATAATTTGACCGATTTTAAGTTAGTTTAGTGTTTTTGGGCAAAAAAAGAGTGCGGTATGAATCACTCACCCCGCACTCCTTTCAACGTACATCAGTGTGCATCAGCGTAACAATACTCAACATGGTCACAACTGATACTGCCGCCAACATAACCGTTGTTTGAAAATCTAATAACATAATCTTTACCTTAAACTACTAACCTAATGAATATAAGATGTAATCTCACGATTACGTGGTGCAAAGGTACGAATTTTAGTTCATAGTTCATAGTTTATAGTTCATAGTTAACGGATAACACGGGGATTTTTGACCTACGTCAAAAAATAGTTGGCCACGCTTTCGGCGCAGCCAACTCTTAACTATGAACTCTTAACTAACTTAAAGTTTCGGTCCAGCAGCGACGAGAGCCTTACCGGCCTCGTTGCCCTCGTACTTCTTGAAGTTCTTGATGAAGCGACCAGCGAGATCCTCAGCCTTCTTGTTCCACTCAGCTGCATCAGCGTAGGTGTCACGAGGATCGAGGATGTTGGTAGCTACGCCCTCGAGCTCTGTGGGCACCTCGAAGTCGAAGTAAGGAATCTTCTTCGTGGGAGCCTTCAGGATGGCACCGCCCAGGATGGCGTCGATGATACCACGTGTATCCTTGATAGAGATACGCTTGCCGGTACCGTTCCAACCTGTGTTCACGAGGTAAGCCTTAGCACCGCTCTTCTCCATCTTCTTCACGAGCTCCTCAGCATACTTGGTGGGGTGCAGCTCGAGGAATGCCTGGCCGAAGCAAGCAGAGAAGGTAGGAGTG
>Ga0310695_10015274_pt1 | contig 10250 bp, 25 predicted proteins | sample RumenRJG_04DNA_FD_203882 | JGI IMG/M metagenome (GOLD analysis project Ga0310695, IMG submission 203882) | Bovine rumen microbial communities from Lethbridge, Alberta, Canada - RJG_04 (v2) (version 2) | ecosystem: Host-associated > Mammals > Digestive system > Stomach > Rumen | place: Canada... | reverse complement strand
AACACGGATAGCAGAATTATCATCAGGCGAGATATAAAGGAAACCAAAGAATGTGCCATCATTATTAGCATATTCTTGTCCATCAATTTCCTTGAAATTTTTGCCTAAATTACGTTCAATAAACTTAATTATATTCTCAGTAGCACGCCAAATGTCTTTAGAACCAACCGATGCTTCTGAAATCAATTCTTTAAATGTTTTATGAGCCATCTTATTCCTCTATATAGAAAAACAAATTTTAATTATTTATTATATGTGTAAGGCTCTTCCCATTTTTTCTTTAATTGTGCTTTTTCATCATCAGTAAGCAATTCAATATATGTTTTTGCTTCCCTTTTTCCTATTTCATATTCTTTTGATATAGCCCAGATAAGAAATTCTTCATCCTTATCCTGTTTTTCTTTCTTAAATGCTTTATAATTGAACCACAATTTTCTTCCAGTCGGAATGGCATGTGTCAAAATATAATAATGTTGTTCATTTGTCAATGACTTCAATGCTGAAATTTCACTAATTAATGGACAAAGAAACTCAATTGACGATACAAATCGGTTTATCATAAATTGAGAATATGCCTCTTTATACCCATCATCAAGTTCTTCCCAAGGAATTCTTTTTCCTTGGATCATTTCAAGCACATCAAACAGACCTATTTTCTTTTCAACAGGCTCAGTTGCAGAAACTGACTGAGAGGCTTCTGTAGTTTTCTTTCGCGGCATTAATTTCTTCCTTCTTTTTATCAATATAATATTGTTTTAGGTCTTTTGATACAAACTTAAGAATATTTCCCAATTCAGACTTATTATCTTCAAAACTCATAAGCACAGTATTGTTGTCTATCAACCATTTTGTCTTACCAGTAAATGAATGCCTATTTGAAATCTTCTCCATAATGTCTTTATGAAGAACAAATTGATTCTGTGGCATAATAAGATTAACGACGACTTCATTACCCACTTTTCCAGTGAAAAGCGCGGCTTCATTATTTCCTGCAAGGCTCCAATCAATTTCTGGATATGCTTTACAGATCTTTTCAAAATCTTTTTCAAACATAATTAATGAAATTTCGTAAGACGTGAAATAGGCCAACTGTCAATCTTTGCATTCCATTTATTGAAAAATACTTGTCTAAGTTCTTCCATGTTAGTTGGAGGAATTCCTTGACTTTCATGTTTCACAATGGCATTGATACAAGCGACTTTATATCCATTTGCGAGTGCTTGACAGCAAATATCAGTATCATAGAAATGATATCCTTTCAAATTAGTATCAAATCTAATGCCTTTCTTAAACATTTCCTTATTTACCCAAAAACAACATCCATCCACTGTTGCAAGATAATCATGATATCCTGGATGTTCAGACATTGGATATTCAATTCGTTTTGTCAAAGGTTTATCATCTTTATCTTTCATGATGTTTCCTTTATCATCACGAACATAATCAGTTCCACCTTGAATAATATATCCTGAGGTCTGAAGAGGACGATTAGGCGCCCACCAAGTGCAACTTGTTTCAAGCATAATAGTTCCAATTACTCCACAGACACCACAACCGTCTGACCATGCTTTTCTAACAGCATGTTCAATGAAATCAACTTCCGTTCTAATTTCAGAATCATTATGGCGGAAACAAATTACATCATCATCGGACTTAAGTATAATATTTTCAACTGCCCAATTATATTTTTCTGCAATGCCATTACCATACTTATCATCATTGGGAATATAAAATCTTTTATCAGTATCTTTAAATTCTTCAGTCCGTTCCTTTATCGGAATTATCTCTATCATCAATAGACCTCACTTCAAATGTTATTTCTTGATTAACTGCTGCATATCCCATAACGATACGCTGCTCAAATGCATCAAGTTGCTCTTTATTTTTATATACAACCATCCTACATGTGTGATATTGGCTTTCAAGAAGGCGTTCTCTTTCATCATTAGGTAATCCAATACCAACCTTTGAAATATCAATCGCAAATTCATTAAGTGCAGCGCCATCAAGAATTAATTTCTGTCTAGTCGCTTCATCAACATCAGAACCAAATACATAATAAGTCAGCATGCAACGATTCTTATGTTTCTCGATTCTTTTTTGAATTTCTGCTTCTGATAAAGGCTTATCTGGAAATTGTTTTAAGAATGGAAGAATCACTTCTGCTTGTTGAAGTTCAAACTCAACTCCTGTTCTTGCAAACTTTATTTCATTGTCAAAATATCCAACAGTTTGAGGATATGCAGATCTTCCAGTGAGTTTTTCAAGAATTGCCATTTCCTTTACAGTCGTTACTTCAACAAAGAAAAGAAAACAACTATCTATATACTCAATCTCCTTCTTATATTTCTCACACCAGCTGCAGTTATCTTTTACAAAAACATAACAGCCATGTTTCCAACCTAGAAGAAAATTCTCAAAAGATAATTTCTGACTGTCAAACATTATTTCATGCACCCTACAAGTTCAATAAGACAAGCAGCAATCTGTAATGCCGGATCTGCTGAGAACATTGAACGATATTCATATTCAGCCAGAAGAATTGTTGCCTGTGCTTTCTTTACACACTTTTCATTTGGAACAAAATCAGTAAACAAACAATGGAACACTTCAGTTGAAGACATACCTTCATTTTCAATGAATGCTCTTGTTGCAGTTACATTTGGCTTATCGCCTCCAATGAATGTTTCAATCAATTCCTTATTCAAGTCTTTAGGCACAGCATCATCATCAATCTTTCCATGAATCTGAACATACTGCTGACTAAATGAAATTGCTTTACGAATTGACGGGAATGTCTTATTCACAATCGCTGAAATGGCGTTATCTGTAAATTCAATACCTTCATGTTGAAGAATTCCCTTCAATCTTGCTTCAATCTTCGGAATCAGTTCTTTCTTATACTTACCCATGTCAAAGTCAAACACCATCGTTCTTCCTTGACGCAGCGGTTCAATAATTTTACCTATATTATTACAAGTGATTATAAATCTACAAGACTTATCAAATTCTTCAATGAATGCTCTAAGTGCTTTTTGGAATTGAGGCGTCAAACCATCTGCTTCATCAAGAATAACAATCTTTTTTCCACCATTAAAACTCATTGTTGATGCAAAACCTGCAATCTGACTTCTAAGAACATCAATCGAGTTTTCAGATGAAGCGTTAATGTAAAGATGATCTGCATTCAAATCAGCAACCATTGCTTTTGCAAGTGTTGTCTTACCAGTTCCTGGAGTTGGTGATGAAAGAAGCACATTTGGAATACCTTCTTCCCCACAATTTTCAGCAAGATCTTTAAAGAACTTCATAAAGTCCTTTGGAAGAACCATATCTTTAACATGTTTGGGACGATATTTCTCAACCCATATATTACTAGCAATTTTTGCCATGATTATCCTTTCTTCTTCAATTTAATGTTTTGTTCAATTTCTGTTAACCACTCAATGTACTGTGACATTTTATTAAGAATAGCATTTCTTCTATCAATAAGTTCTTCCAAAGTGCATTCGCCTAACCATCTAACAATAGAATCATAAAATAGAATTCCATTGAGCAATTCAACTGGATCTTCTCTTTTACTCATGATTTACTCCTATTTACGCTTTCTTCTTTCAGCACGATTCTTTGGTTTAAGCATTTCTTCTGGAATCGGTTCATTATCAAGATCTTCTTTAAAGAATATGCATTTACAGACAACAGGAATTCCAGTTTTAGCATCAACACCTATCCAACCTCTTCCGTGACATCTTTTACAGTTAGGTTCAGGATTTTTCAATACAATTCCTTGTGCTGTCGCAGACTTTTTGATAAATGCTTTAATCCTATTTGGATCATTTCGCCATTCTTGTGAATGTTCTTCTTTATTTTCTTCTCTTACGAGATCATTAATATTGAAACCTGTATCAAATGACATGTAAACTCCTACTTTGTTAAAATATAATAAACAGTTGCAGTAAATGCAACTGTCCTAAAAATTTTCTTATGTTATTTGAGATTACTTTCTTGTAACCCTAGCACCTCTACGGCGCAAAGTTTCAACCGCAGCCTGGACTTCTTCATCGTCTTCCTCAGCAGGTGCTTCATATACATGAACATTGTCATCATAATATTCACCACCATTAGGATTCGGATTTGCATATTCTCTTTCTACTTTCTTAATAGTTCTCATTTTTCCACCACCAAGATTGACTCTTTCTTTCTTTGCAGGAACGGGTTCAGCTTTATCAAGCAAATTTTGAATTTCAGAAATATAAGTCTTTATCTGGAACTTAGCCTTCTGTGTTTCAGCCTTATCCATGAAATTCATAAACTTCAGCTGGAAATCATTCAGCTTAGTAATGTATCTAGGACTTGCTGGATTTGCCCTATTCTTAAATACAGACAGATATGCAGCAAGCTTATCAAAAGCATGCTGTGTTTCGGCGTCAAAACCATCAATTCTTAATGCTTCGTCTAATTTCATAGATTCCTCAACTTTATATTCTTTAGAACTACCTTTAATTTCTTTTCTTTTTAATGCATTTTGGTACATCTTAACATCTTTAAGAACATTATCCATTACAAGTGACAAATCATCATAAGTAGCGAGTTCTTCAGCATCAATGTCTTCAAGCTGTTCACCAAGCCTTGTGGTTCCATATATACCAATTTTGTCATCGTCTTCACCAGTATAGTCTGGATCTAAAATATCAACTTTATCCGTGACCATTTCAATATCCCAGATATCTTTCTTTAAAAACTTAAATGTAAAAATTGATCTATCAACTTCATCATCAACAATAAATTCGCCTTTGGGAAGACAACCGTAAATTAAGCCTTGTTCATCAAGGTCCTTCTTTACAATGCGTTTTCCTTCATCAACAACTTCGTAATTTGAAATAAATTCAAGAATATCTTTTGTTTTAATTTTCATTTTTTGATTCCTCTACTGAATTTTCAATATTTATACCGTTGTGTTCTTTTTCCCACTTTTCTCGATATTCAGCAGCGTATTTTTCAATATAGTCTTTAAAAGCAGCGGAACCTACATCAAAACCTGACTTTTCGCTTTCATACCACTTATGTTTAAGCATTTCTTGAATCTGACCTTCCATAAATTCTTTCATTTCAGCGTCTGTCATTAGAAATCCTCTAATTTACCATTGATAGATTCCCATTCTTCACGAAATTGAATGAAACGAGTACTGTCTATATAGTTTTCAAGTGCTTTTTTGTATTTTTCTGAATTAGAATCTGGACTAATTGATTTTGCGTAAGAAATCATATCCTGAATCCAGTCCAATTCAAATTGTCTTTGCATTTGCCATCTATTCATCATGAAACCTCCAGCAATAATAACTTTCAATTTCACAATGAACTAAACTATTGATATTTATACCAATTCATGAGTTGCATAAGGAACTTCCTGCCATTCATTTCTTATTTTTTCAAATTCAACAGCAGTTTCTTGGACATGATCATGCTGAAATGGAACATTTTCACCTAGTTTATTTTCTTCAGGCATAATTACTCCTTATACACCTGTCCCCATAAACATTAAAATACCTATGATGAACATACATGCCATAATTACACCGAAACAACCTGCAGCAAGTCCATCTTCATCTTTATTGTTTTCTTCCATTATTACTCCTTTAGTATCTTATCTACTTTAGTTTGCCAATAAACAGAATCTTCACGCCATTCTTTGATTCTATACTTACAGGCATATCCATCAGGCAACTCGCAGCTATATGCATTAGAACGCGTCTTGAAGAATTCATCAGCATTTTGCGTAACTCTTTCATTATAGGTATAAATCATAAAAGCAACAATAACTCCGCAAACAAGTGCTGGAACAGCAGCAAAACTCCACGATTCATCACCACTTTTCATCATTAAAAAACTAAAAATAAGTAATATAATAGTTAGACATGAAAGAAATGTAATGGTAAAGACATATCCAAACATATTATCTCCTAAAGAATTTCAATTTCTTTTTCAATGTTCAACAATACTTCTTCAGCAGAAACAATTCCGCTATCATCCTTTTCACCATCGGTGTTGAAAATGACAATAAAGAAACTGCCTTCATACTTTGAAATTACAAAACGAGTATCATCTGTAAAGTCAATGACTACTACCTTTAATGTATCAAGCAAATCAAGCGAAATCTTTGATACTTGTTCTGAATCCTCATATCTTGCTTTAACTTCCTGATACAAGTCTTCAATTGTGTCGCAGTTTAATTTCTTCATAGATTGTTGTTCCTCCGAGGATTATTATGTATAAAATGAAAAGACATGCTGAAAAGGCAAGTACTGCCCCGCTCAATATTCCAAGATAAAACATTATTTCATTAATTGCAGCAATCATACCGCATCCTTATTTTTCAAATCCAAATATTTTGTTTTCCAATATGCTACATCATCTTCTAATTGAGCAATAGTACCTTTCAGTTCTTTAATATACTTATCAGCATCTGACTTTCTATAGACTTCTTCATCAAATGTATATCCTCCAAAAGTATCTGCTGGCATTGCTTCTAATTTCATACTACATCCTTAAAAATATATCCATTATTTTCTGTTGAAGTTTTTCTGCTTTTCTTTTCAATATAGACTTTTCGCCTTTTAGAATGTTGATGTAAGCAATAAGGTCTTTCTTTTCTAATCTTTCTAATTCTTCATCAGACATGTCAGCTGGATCTTTCTTATTGAATTTTTCCTTCAAAAATTCTCCTACTTTCTCAAACCCATCAATGATCATTATATCCTCTTTTAATTAAACCAATACAGAACAACAGTTAATATGTAACTGATGTTTAGAATGCAACTATTGAGCACTAATCACATTCAAAATCATCCGTTGCTTCTTTAATTGCCTGTTTCTTTTCATATTGTTTACGAAGTGCTTTCAATCTATCAAATGTTACTTTCTGAATCTCACCGGCATTCCAATCATGTTCATTAAAGATATTAAGTATCTCATTTATAGGAACACCATATTCTCTTAACTGATCATATATAGGTCTAACACCTATTCCACTATCAATGCGTCTTGCAATATTAAGATCTATCTTCTTATTGAATATATCACAGACAAGACACATAACAGCCTTCCCATTCAACAGTTGAATCTTTAATTTCTTTTTTCTTCATTCTTTTCATCATTTCTCGATAGTACTTAACTGCTTTATGTGCATCTTCTTCTGTGTGCAAGACTATCTTATCTTCGGAGTCTTGGCCTGTGAATGAAAGCATAATATTGCATCCTATCTTAATCCTATCATCAGAATATCCATTGACGCTAAACAAATGGGTACTATCATCATAGACAAAAGAATCTACTTGATAATAGCAGTATAGCATTCCTTTATTATCAGTAACAAACAATGACTGTGGGTGCTTATGCATAATCATCTGCAGCAGCCTTTATCTGTCTTATATGTTCTTCTTTTCTTATTTCACGGTCTTTCATATCAAACCATGATGCACATTCTTCATAATTGTTAAATCCAAGATTCCTTAATAATGCAGCATTGAAAGTAAAGTCACCACACATGCATTCTTGATGTGATATGAATGCTTTCTCAAAGGATTTTTCATCAGTTATTTCAATCATGCTATCTCCCAAGAATCGCCTGCATGCTTAATTGCGTTCATTGTGCTAAACTTTACACACTTTTTTCTATGTTCTAAAATATCATTAGTTTCTTTTAAGATCTTTTCTACTTGTCTTTCAGCAGCCTCATAAGTTCCATATTTCATAAGACCACTATATTCTGGTCCATAAATGCCATCAAAAACATTAGCGGCTACATTAACACCGCGTTCATCTTCAAACATAACGATAACAGATCCTACAATAATAGGATCTGGATAACAACAATATCTATATGTTGACAGATCTCCATTATCTTCAATCAGATTAAATTTATCACGAAGTTTTTCAAATATCTCTATGTCTTCAGAATTAAACATTAGTGCTATAACCTTATAATTAAAATATAACAAAAAATCCAGGGTCTGTAAACCCTGGACTGATTATTATTTTCTCAAAGTAGCAGAACTTACTTTCCTGTCTTGGCAAGATACAAGATCAAATCAATGCCGTCAGCTCTTTCCTGCTTGAATGACATAATGCCAGACTTGGAGACTTCAACGGCATAAGATCCGTCGGGAATCATAGGCAGACCCTTTGCCAAAGTTGAATATTCAAAATCAGTTTCCACACTTGCATCAAGAACAAAGTCAGTTTCATAAGTATCAGTTGTTCTTGTATTGTAAAGTGTCACTGTGCAGACAGAATCATGGAATGCCCACTTAATACGGTCAGCGTCAGTGAGTTTCTTCATAGCAACAAGATTGGTAAGCTGGTCAGCAGAAATCTTCAAGTTAGCGTCAATAGACGGGAACTTAACGCGGTTGAATGAAGGCTTGACGATAGCGTCTTCATCAGCAAGACGGTGCTTGAAAGAACACTTCTGCTTTGTAGAGTTGATATGCATGATTCTTGCTTCAGTAGCGTCATCATCATATTCAACAGAAAGAATCGGCTTGTCAGCGAGCTTTTCATCCTTGTTTGCTTTGTTGAAAGTATTAAAGTAAGAGATGAAACGGTTAAAGTCAATCATTGCCAAAGAATCACTTTCAAACGAGAACGCGTCCTTATCAGCGTCAAGAATATAACAGATAGACTTATCTGTGTTCTCAATTGCCTTGACTGTAATCTTATCACCATCTTCATTCTTTCTGAAAATGAGTGTCGGGTTAATTGATGCAAGTTCAGTCATGAGGCTGATAAACTTTTCATCATAGTTCATTTCTTTAATCATTTAATATACTCCTTGTTATTTTGGATAGTTAAAATATAAAAATATTCGTTCAATTTTTTTAACTGAACGAATTTTTTCTCAAAAGAATCAGAAACAGTTTCTATTCATTTAGAAGTTGTGGACTGGTTATTGTAGTTCCATTCGTTTTAATCGTCTTTGGAGGCTCTTGTTTTGCGAGGCCGGCGAGTTGAACAAATAAAATAAGTAAGCCGATTAGAAGGCCTAGAACGCCCAACCAATAAGGCATAGGATGTTCTTTACTTACCAAAAAGATTCCTGTTTGCTTTTCTTCTTTCATTTTCTATTTTCCTTTACTTAAGACCAGTTGATCCGAAGCCACCTTCACCACGATGTGTCGGGTGATTCCTGAAAAATTCTTCCTTAGGTACTTCATTTTCATCTGCAACACTAAAACCAGAGAAATCAATAAGAACAGGCACAAACTGAACTACCTTCTCACCAAATGTAATATACTGGTTTTCATTTGATGTATTGATAACATGCAAGTGAAGCAAGCCTTCATAAGAAGCATCATCAACGCATGCACCAACAACAAGTTTCTTCTTAGTAGCAACGCCTGACTTATTAAACCCGATGAATGCAATGTTCTTATCAAATCTTGTATAGATTCCAGAATTGATATTTACATCTCCATGTGGAGGAACAACAATAGCAGAAGCATTACCTTCAATATTGATGATCTTCACTCCTGGATTTTCTGCCTTCAGCACTTCAACGAATTCAGTTGTATAATCTGGGCAGTAAAAATCAATGCCAGCGTCAAGACCTGCATTTCCAACGGGGCTCTTAACAGTAAATTTCTTTGTCTTCAAAAATTTAATCATAAATAATCTCCTTAGTTCAAATTTAATTAAATTATTTATGATATATCATTGACAAGAAATTTTTCTTTAGTATACAGTTTTGAATTTTTCTAAAAGTTCCTCAACATCATTTCTAAACTTTACAGATGCTTTCTTTGGAAGTGCAGCAATAACCTTCTGCTTCCATTCACCTATTTCTGAAGATTGACATTCATCATTTTCAGATTCGCCTACAAGCCATGAATTTTCAACATCCCATCTTAAATCTTCTATATGATCCTTAACACATTCAAGCTCATCATAGAAATCATCAAGTTTTCTACTTACATATTTTTTATCAATAATCTTAGTCATTTCTTTTCCTTTGCTTTTCTAAATGATGTTTTCTTATCAAATCCGTATGCCTGTAATCTAGTTACATCGTCACCTACAGGAACAACTGCTTCATCTGGTCTTGCGTGTGAATCATACCAATGTTCAATTTCCCATAATGCTGTGTAAGCATCTTTTACTTTATAAAATGTTAATGACTTAAGTTCAGGCCAAACTTCAATCTTCAATTTCTTTTCTGCAGAAATCGGTGCAGCGTATTTTGGAAGCGTTCTAAA
>Ga0310695_10015273_pt1 | contig 10250 bp, 10 predicted proteins | sample RumenRJG_04DNA_FD_203882 | JGI IMG/M metagenome (GOLD analysis project Ga0310695, IMG submission 203882) | Bovine rumen microbial communities from Lethbridge, Alberta, Canada - RJG_04 (v2) (version 2) | ecosystem: Host-associated > Mammals > Digestive system > Stomach > Rumen | place: Canada... | reverse complement strand
CCTATAATCCCAATATGCCGCTTCGGATGCTCCAGTATACCGGAAACTTGTATGAAAAATACATCAAGCAAAGAAACCTGAACAAATATGGAGATCAAATCATCAGTCTGCCGGTTCCGAAACTGGTAGTGTTTTATAACGGAACACGTTCTCAACCGGATGAAATCACATTAAAACTCAGTGATTCATTTCCCAAAGGGGCTGATTCCGATATCGAAGTAACAGTCAGAATGCTCAATGTGAATTACGGAAAAAATCAGATACTGCTGGGAAATTGTAAGGTTTTAGGTGAGTATGCATGGCTGGTTGCGGAAATAAGAAAAATTAAAGGTGAAAACAGGGACGAAGACATAGGCAATGCAATTGATCAGGCAATTACTGCTATGCCGGAAGATTTTGTAATCAGATCATTTCTGATTGAACATAGAGCGGAGGTAAAAGGTATGTTGCTGACAGAATACAATGAAGCAGAAACAATGGAATTATTTAAAGAAGACGGCCGCAAGGAAGGACGCAAGGAAGGACGCAGGGAAGGACGCAGGGAAGGACGTAAAGAAGGGCGGAAAGAAGGCATTTGGGAAACTCTCATTTCTCTGGTCAGGGATGGATTATTATCCATAAAAGACGCAGCAGCACGTGCCGGTGTTAGTGAAACAGTTTTTGAACAGAAAATGGCGGAAAAATAAAACAGCCTAAACTCTGTCATTTCAGATCTCATCCCCTGTCAAATATGTTTATGACATTTGACAGGGGAAAATATAACGAATAAAGAATCCCATTTTGTAAACGTTTGAGGTACAATAGAGTAACCAACGGAACGGTGCCGTCTGGGGATTTTTGTGTGCCCCTTTATAGGACTGTCCTTATGATTCGGAAACGTTAGCGGAGACAGTCCCATAAAGGGACAGTCCCCATCAAGCTACAAAAAATCTATTGTAAACGCCCGGTGAAGGAGAAGAAAATGGGAAAGAGCCTTGCGGAATGGAAAATCGGAGATCCGATGATCAATGAATGGGATTATTGGCAGGATCCGAATTATGTCGCCGAAGACCCTGAAAAGGAACAGCTGGTCAAAGCCCTGGCTGAAATGATCACGAATCGAGCTGTCAAGAAACTCCTGAAAAAGATCAACAACCGCGATCCGGAATACTGGATGCTGGACATGATCCTCACCAAGGACGAGGTCAAATTCCTGCTGAGCTTCAAAAAGACCCGTGTTCCATATTCTGTCCCCGAACTGGCACAGATGAACAACCTCTCCATGGAAGAGACACAGAAGACGATCGAACACCTGCGCTGGATCGGCATCATCGAACAAAACCGGGCTAAGACTCCCGATAAACATCTGCAGTATGAAGTACCGCTCTTTGTCCCGGGCAGTGCCGAATTCATGATGATGCAGGACAAGCTCACTGATGAATATCCGCAGCTGGCTACTTTCTTCAACCTGATGACCCAGCTTCCGCTGATCGGCATCACGGAAATGGTTCCTCCGGGAGGTTCCGGCATCGGGATGCATGTCATTCCGGTGGAAAAAGCCATCCAGATGGAAAACAAATCCGTCCCGGTCGAGCACATCTCCCGCTGGCTGGACATGTACGATAAATTCGGCGTTCACGAATGCTCCTGCCGCAAGCAGCAGATGATGCGCGGCGAAGGCACCGGTGAGATCCGCGGGGATTACTGCATCGGCGTCGGTGATATGGCTGAATACATGAATGACCGCGGGATCGGTCACTATGTCACCAAAGAGGAAGTCCTGGAGATCCTGGAACGGGCTGAACGTCACGGTTACGTGCACCAGATCACCAACATCGACGGCGAAAACAAGATCGTCGCTATCTGCAACTGCGCCCCGGGTGTGTGCAACGCGCTCCGTACTTCCCAGCTCTTCAACACCCCGAACATGTCTGCCTCCGCTTACCGCGCCCATGTTGACAAAGAAAAATGCGTGGCCTGCGGCAAGTGTGTGGAAGTATGTCCGGTCGGTGCGGCGAAATTGGGTCAAAAGCTTTGCCGCAAAAACGGTTCTGCAGTAACTTATCCCAAGACCCAGCTGCCGGATGACGTGCCGTGGGGTCCGAACAAATACAATTACAACTACCGAGATGACGCCAAGATCAACTGCTACGACAGCGGTACCGCGCCGTGCAAGACGGCCTGTCCGGTCCATCTTTCCGTGCAGGGGTACATCAAGATGGCCGCAGAAGGACGCTATGATGAAGCGCTGCAGCTCATCAAGCAGGACAACCCGCTCCCGATGATCTGCGGAGCTGTTTGCAACCGCCGCTGTGAAGACGCCTGCACCCGCGGCACCATCGACCAACCGCTGGCCATCGATGAGATCAAAAAGTTCATCGCCTCCCTCGACTTGAAGAAAGACAAGCGCTATGTTCCGCTCTGCGAAAAGCATGACGGCGGTATGTGGGGCGATGAATATAAAGTTGCTGTTATCGGTTCCGGTCCTGCCGGCCTTTCCGCAGCTTATTTCCTGCGCCGGGAGGGCTATCCGGTGACTATTTTTGAAAAAGAACAAAGACCCGGCGGTATGCTTATCAACGGTATTCCCTCCTACCGCTTGGAAAAAGATGTCCTCGATGCGGAAATCGACGTGATCCGTCAGATGGGCGTCGAATTCAAATGCGGAGTGGAAGTCGGTAAGGACGTGACCATCCAGCAGCTGCGTGAACAGGGCTACAAGGGGTTCTTTGTTGCCATCGGCATGCAGGGCGGACGGCTCGCCGGAGTCCCGGGTGAAGATGCTCAGGGTGTGGAAACCGGTGTAGACTTCCTGCGCCGCATCAATCAGGACCACTCTGTCAAACTGAACGGACAGACTGTTGTGGTCGGCGGCGGCAACGTTGCCATTGATGTTGCCGGTTCTGCGCTGCGCGCCGGCTCCGACAAAGTCACCATGCTTTGTCTGGAACAGCGTGACGAAATGCCGGCATCCAAAGACGAAGTAGCCGAAGCTCTGGAAGACGGTATTGAACTGATGAACGGCTGGGGGCCGAAAGAGGTCTTGACAAAAGACGGAAAGGTAACTGCTGTCGTCTTCAAGAAATGTACCTCAGTTTACGATGCCGATCACCGCTTCAGCCCGCAGTATGACGAAAACGAAACCATCACCGTTCCCTGTGACAACCTGCTGCTCTCCATCGGTCAGTCCGTGGTCTGGGGCGACCTGCTGAAGGGAACGAAAGTTGAACTAAACCGCAACGGTACCGCCAAAGCTGACGCGCTGACACGCCAGACGGCCGAGCCCGACATCTTTGTCGGCGGCGATGTCTTTACCGGTGCCCGCTTTGCCATCGACGCTATTGCCGGAGGACGGGAAGGCGCAGTTTCCCTGAACCGCTTTGTCCATCCGGGCAACCGTCTTGACCTTGCCCGCGACCGCCGCGAGTTCATCGAGCTGAACAAGGACGATATCGAAGACGTCACCAAACGAGAGAGCTTCGACAATGCCCAGCGGCAGATCCCCGGGAAGAAGGCCGGTGTTGCCGCGAAGACATTCGATGACCTGCGCTTGTGCCTGACCGAAGAACAGGTAAAGAAAGAAGCTGCCCGCTGCCTTGGCTGCGGTGCCACTACTGTCGACACCAACCGCTGCATCGGCTGCGGTCTGTGCACCACGAAATGCAATTTCGATGCGATCCATCTGCGCCGTGACATGCCCGCTGCCAGCAACATGTGCCGTGCGGAAGACAAATTAAAGGGAGTCGGAGCTTACGCCCTCAAACGGGCCGGGAAGATCCTGATCCGCAAGATCACGGGGAAGTAGTGGTCAGTGTTTAGAGAAATGGACGTCAGGTATGGTTGATAAATCTTACTCTGAATTAGAAGTTTGGCAAAAATCAATGGATTTGGCCGTTAATGTTTATGCCATGATAAAGAATCTGCCAGAGGAAGAACAACATGTTCTTTCAGATCAAATTCGGAGAGCAGCTATATCTATTCCATCAAACATTGCAGAAGGGCAGCAAAGCAACACTGCAAAGGATTTCATACACTTCATTTACATTGCCAAAGGTTCTCTTGGTGAACTTGAAACACAAATAAAATTATGCGAATGTCTTGAATATTTGGAAAAAACAGATACCGAGCGGTTATTAATTCAATGTTCCGAAATTGGAAAGATGTTGAATGGATTATTATATAAATTAAAAGAAAATTTATAACAGACAATGCGCGGTGATTACTGGTCGCTATTCTGACCACTGACCACTGGCCACTGAACACGAGGAAATATGTCAGATATCGTTGACGTGAAAGCTGGTATTGAGGCTGAGAACGATAAGTACGCAGCCGAAGTTCGGAAATTATTACGGGAAACTCATACACGGTTGATCAACCTTATGGCTTCTCCCGGTGCCGGAAAGACATCCCTCCTGGAGCAGACGATCGACGGGCTGAAAGGTGCTTATAAGATCGCCGTTCTGGAAGCAGATGTGGATGCCGACGTGGATGCAAAGCGTATTGAGGCGCATGGAGCGAAGGCTGTGCAGATCCATACCGGCGGATCCTGCCACATGGATGCTTCGATGACCCTGCAGGCACTGCAGACCCTGGATTTGAACCAATATGACCTGATTTTCCTCGAAAATGTGGGAAATCTGGTTTGCCCGGCGGAATTTGACACCGGTGCGGACCTGAAGGTGATGATCCTCAGCGTTCCCGAAGGCGATGATAAACCGCTTAAATACCCGCTCATGTTCCAGGTAACGGATCTGGTGCTGGTCAACAAGATCGACACGGATGAGATTTTTGATTTCGACCTGCAAAAACTGGAAAAGAACATCGCACCGCTCAATAAACATGCCCGGATCATCCCGATCTCAGCATTCACCGGCTCCGGCGTTGAAAACTGGCTCGTTTACCTGCGCGAAAAGCTGCTGGAGTGGAATTATAGTTGTCATTGATAGTCAGGAGCAAGGATTGAGGAACAGGGAACGAGGAACAAGGCGTAAGCGAAAGGCTTTTGATCCTTTATCCTTGTTCCTAACTCCTTCCCCTTTAATTCTTGCTCCTTATTTCTTGATTCTTGCTCCTTGATCCTTGCTCCTTGTTCCTGAATCCTGAATCCTATGAAAATCATTGAACTTAAAAAAACTTTTACCGAATCAAACGATAAAGATGCAGAGGCATTACGGGCTTATCTTAAAGAAAAGTCTGTAATGCTTTTCAATTTGATGAGCGCACCGGGCAGCGGAAAGACCACATTGCTTTCCCGCCTGATCACAGACCTTAAAGAAAAAGTCAGTATTGCAGTGATGGAGGCGGACATTGCCTCCGCTGTAGATGCCGAACGCATTGAAGCCCTTGGCGCCCAGAGCATTCAGGTCCATACCGACGGGATGTGCCACATGGATGCCGGAATGACCCGGGAAGGGCTGATGTCCATGGATCTTTCCTCTGCTGATATCGTTTTTCTTGAAAACGTCGGCAACCTGATCTGTCCGGCGGAATATGACACCGGGGCTGTCAAAAACATTATGATCCTCAGCGTCCCGGAAGGTGACGACAAGCCGCTCAAATACCCCTTGATGTTCCGCGAAAGTGACGCGCTGGTCATCACCAAAACCGACGCACTGCCCTATTTCAATTTTGATATGGACAAAGTCATCGAACGGGTGCGCAGGCTGAATCCGGCCATCAGGATCTTCCCCGTCTCCGCCAAAAAGGGCGACGGTATGGCCGACCTTGAAGCATGGCTGCTGGAGGAAACAGAACGTTTTCTCGGATGACAATTTATCGTTGTATAATTGGAATGGAAACAGGAGGAAATGATGAGCACTCTGGAAGCCACTATATCAATGCTGGAAATCATGCCGGAGGAATCCAGACGGATGGTTTTTGAATATACACAGGAACTGTTTGCATCCGATAAAGCAGCCAATCCATTTGTTCCTGTAAATGAAGAACAAATTTTGAAAGATCTTGAAATTTCCCGTGAGCAAACATCACAAGGGAAGGTCAGAAAAATGGCTGATGCATTAACAGATCTGAGAAAAAGACATGGATTCATTTAATGTTGTCATTACTGACCATGCATTAACCCAGCTCGAAAGATATATTGATTACATCCAATATGTTTTATTGGATGAACAAGCAGCAGATTCAGTTGCTTTAGATGCCTTCGAAACCCAGGAACGACTTCAAAACCTGGCAGGTGTTCTCAGTCCATGTAAAAATGATGTACTTAAATCTCTTGGTTATCACCCAATGAGATTCAGAAAACACAAATATGTCATGCTTTATCGAATCGAAGGAAAAACTGCTATTGTTGAAGCGATCTATCATCAGATGCAGGATTATGGGTCTGCTTTTTTGGCTGAGAGAGGCAGTGAGTGATCTTTTCATGTTATTTTCCATATAACACCCGCATATTTTTTAAAAATCAATGCACGAACTTGGAATTGTTACCCACGTTATGAAAACCCTGACCGATGTGGCGGCGGAAAATGAACTGACGCGCATCGGTTCTGTTACACTGGAAGTCGGTGAGGTTTCCGGTGTTATTCACGAACAGATCCTTGACTGTTGGGATTACATGTGCACCAAACGCGGCCCACTCTTCACCGGCTGCCGTCTGATCCTTGAAACCATTCCCGCCGTTACCTACTGCAGCTCCTGTGGAAAAACCTATCCCACCGTTCAATACGGCCGCACCTGCCCCCACTGCGGCTCCGGCGAAACCTGGCTGCAGGAGGGAAACGAATGCACGATCAAAGAGATCGAGGCAGAGTAAATAGGAGAGTTCTTATATGTCTGTACCAAAATTTTTTGAATTTTTTGAACCAATACTACATTCTCTGGCTGACGGGAATCTTCATAGTTCAAATGACATACAGGAATCTGTTGCAAAGAATATGAAGCTTACTTCATCAGACATGGCGGAACTTTTACCAAGCAGCCGTCAAGCTACGTGGATCAATCGAACAGGATGGGCAAGAACTTATCTCAGTAAAGCAGGATTAATTGAATCTCCATCTCGCGGAAAGTTTCAAATAACTGAAGAAGGTCGTAACGCGTTAAATTCAGGGCAAAAGATAGATCTGAAATACCTTTATCAGTATGAATCTTTTCAAAAATTCCATAAACGGAATATCAACAAAAAAGTAATAAAACAAAATGACACAACAATAGAGGATATATCTCCTAAAGAAGCTTTAGAAAATGCTATAAACAATATCAATTCAACACTTGCATCTGATTTATTAGATGAAGTAATGAAGTTATCACCTTCTCAATTTGAAAAATTGGTGGTTCATTTGTTGCTAAGTATGGGATATGGAAGCGGAATAGATGATGCGGGTATTGTCACGCCGCAATCAAATGATGGAGGAATTGACGGGATAATCAAAGAAGATCAACTTGGTTTCAGTTCTATTTATATTCAAGCAAAACAATGGAGTGTTGAGCGAACAGTTGACAAACCTGAGATTCAAAAATTTGTTGGCGCATTAACAGGTTTACAAGCACAGAAAGGCCTGTTCATTACAACAGCAAAATTTTCAAATGGGGCATCCCAATATGCCAATAATCTTCTAAACACAAAAGTCGTATTGGTTGACGGACAGGCGCTCACTAAACTTATGATCAAACACAATGTCGGTGTTTCCATTGAGCATACATATGAAGTCAAGCGAATTGACAGCGATTATTTTCTTGAAGAGCTATAATAAATCAAACGAGGATTTATGAGTAAAACTCAGCAATACGACGATGCGGTAAGAATAATTAAGACTGCAATCCTTCAAAGTCAATACATAGCTGCCCGTTCAGTGAATGAAAAGCAGTTATCGCTTTATTATGGTATCGGAAAATATATTTCTCTGAATTCCAGAAATGGTTTCTGGGGAAAAGGCGCTATCGATACTATCAGTGAACAGTTGTCAAAGGAACTGCCGGGACTTCGAGGGTTTACGTCCCGGAATCTTCGTTATATGAGAACTTTTTACGAAGAATGGTCCCTTTTAGATACTGCAGCAGAAAAAAGGAACAGCCAAAATGAATCTGATTTGGAACTTGTGAGTTCCAAAATGTCTATTTCTGACATAAATATAATTTGGAACTTACAAGTTCCAAATTCAACAGGTTTTCCGATTGATTCGTTTTTGCATATAAGTTTTACACACCACCGTATAATTTTAGGAAAAGTAAAAGAATTCGCTGAGCGTATATATTATATAAAACGATGCGCAAATGAGCAATTCACAGTAGAAATGTTGAAAAGAAGTCTGGAAAATGACGATTACCATCATCAGGGCACTATTCCAAATAATTTTCTGCAAACACTCTCAGCCGCTGAACAGGCTTTGCGCGCTATCAACACCTTTAAAGATGAGTATCTGCTTGATTTTATCAATGTAGAAGAGCTAAACATCAGGGATAACCAGGATATTGATGAACGTGTAGTTAAAAATGCAATTATCCATAATATCAAAAACTTTATTCTGACATTCGGTAAAGACTTCTCATTTATTCGTAACCAATATCACCTGGATGCATTCGGTGAAGATCAGTATATTGATCTCTTATTTTTCAACAGAGAACTGAATTGTCTCGTAGCGGTAGAACTTAAAACCGGGAAATTCAAACCTTCCTATTTGGGACAACTGCAAAGTTATCTCAGCATATTGGATGGTTTTGAACGTAAACCTCATGAGAATCCATCAATTGGAATTATCCTATGTAAAGATATGAATAAATCATTCGTAGATTATGTTATTCAGGATTATACAAAACCAATGGGGGTAGCGACGTATAAAACATCCAAAGATATGTCGGAGAAATTACGGCAGGCACTCCCCGACGTGGAGGATTTGAAGCGCCTGCTGGATAATGATTCGAATTATTGATCAAAAAGACAGGAAGGGAAAGGATCCAATACCGCATTATAAAACCCGGCGGAGGAAGCGGCGATACCATTTGTTTTCGCTTTTTTCCGGCGGGACTGCTTCAGCAAGTTTTCGCAGACAATAGTCCATGTCATAATAGTTCTGAATGGCAATATATGGTTGGATGTTTCCGATAAAGGCAGCGACCGCCTCATCCTGAATATAGTCAACACTGACTTCATCCTGAAAACGCTCTCCAAAAAGTTCTTTGATGCATTCCGCGGAAAAATCACAGCCGGCCTCCGGATCTTCTACACATTCCAGCAGCAGAGCGGGATCATGACTGTTCAGGATCCGTGCCTCCAGATTCTGCAGCAGTGGTTTCCAGGGATTTTCAACCCCGTCTTCGATGGCAATCGAATTGCGGAAGGCCTGCTTGCAGGCTTCCTTCAGGTTGTGGCGGGAGAAAATGCGCCCGGCGATCAGGCGGGAAAAGGCCTCCGCGCGCAGATCTTCACGGACGGATTCATGGTAAATGCGGCCCAGCTCGTCATAGCGCTGAAAGTAATCCAGGTTGACCTTCGCATCCTTCTGTCTTTCCTTGATCACGATATCCAGGTAGCGGTCATGCCACGATTCTGTTTTGGCGTCATCCGGCCGCTGACGCAGAAGTTCATCAAAGCGTTTGAAGGCTTCCGAGATGATAAAGCGTTCAGAGCTGCCGCCCATGATATCCAGCAGCATATCCGGATCCGTCATACAGCGGATAGCGGTCTTGCGGGCATCACCTTTTTCACCTTTTTCAGCAATTTCTTTAAGAATTTCCTGATCTGTGATTTTATAGACGGCTTTTGATTGTTCCCAACCGTGTTCGCTCATCGCGATTTTCTTAAGGAGTTCCTGATTTTCCAGTTTGGCAATTGCTTCCCCATCCGCAGGATAAGCCGAACGCAGCTCAGCGATCTCAGCAAGGATCCCCTCATCTTTGATTTTCTGAATGGCAGCTTTGCGAGCGTCAAAATTTGTGCTCTTCCCAACCACGATTTCGCGCAGAAGCTTTTCATCAGCGATCCTGCTCACGGCTTCCATACGCACCATCGGAAGTTCAGCATTCATGGCCACGTCCCGGAGCTTTTTCGGATCCTCCATGGCCCGCACCGCGATCATCGCCTCATCCAGCTTTTCCTCATTGTTCGTTTTCCAAACCGGTTCAAATAGTGACATTCATCACCCTCCATTAGTTATATTATATACCATTCTTTTAAAACCGCAGCTCAAATGTTCATACCGCGGACAAAGGAATTTTCCTCATACCTTGTAACTTTTGAGGATCTGAAATTCACCGAAATCAGAATAGTTCGGTATGATTAAAGTCCTTTATTTGTCAACAAACGACAAAAAACGAAT
>Ga0310695_10015272_pt1 | contig 10250 bp, 9 predicted proteins | sample RumenRJG_04DNA_FD_203882 | JGI IMG/M metagenome (GOLD analysis project Ga0310695, IMG submission 203882) | Bovine rumen microbial communities from Lethbridge, Alberta, Canada - RJG_04 (v2) (version 2) | ecosystem: Host-associated > Mammals > Digestive system > Stomach > Rumen | place: Canada... | reverse complement strand
GCGCTCGGTCGCAGACAAACTCACCTCGTACTTCTGTATAGGCATAATCGTATCGTGTTGAGTATCGCTCAACAAAGATACAATTAATATTTGTTTTATGCAACATTTAGATGTTACAAAATACTAGTAGCATGCAACTAAGTGAAAGTCGCAGCAACTTCCGTGTCAGTTACGGTTAGTTGCTGCGACTTACTTGTCATGACATGCTACTGGCATGTACTTGCTCGGATGCTTACCTTTGTCATGAACTGGAATTCCGGGGATTTCCCGGTTAATCTAAAAATTGAAACGGTTGACCGTGTGCAGGGAACGACAGAAGACTTTTGCTTCTTCTTGATCCCGAATGCATCTTTCCAGTATTCAGTAGAGAGGCCGCTGTTCAATGTGGCGACATCAAGAGCCAGATACAACACATTCATCGTGATAGATGAAGCGCTGCTGAGAATGAATATGCCCAAAGAAGTAAGGGATTACTTCCTCTCGATTGAGTAGAGGGTTTATTGTGTCTCGGCAAAGTCCACAAGGTCTTTAGGAAGTGGGAACCCTTTTTTGACTCCTTCGACAAGGAAAACAAGGAAGGACATAAGCCGAAAGTAAGATTGCGTGGCACTAGCCTTCATTTCATCATATCTCTGGATGTCGTGTTCGCTGCATTCTCCGCCACCGTGTACCCGGTTCCGGATAGAGTAGATGTCAGAATAGGCATCTGTTTGTTGTTTCCATTGCTCGAACAAAATGCCAGGCTGCATCATTCCACCGAAGCAGACAAAATAGATAATAAGCCTGGCCATGTCGGTGGCATATTGTTCGGAAAGCGCTTTTTCTTTCCTCTCTTCCTTCGTAGATCGCCTGGAGGGTATAAGAACAAAGTCAGCAATGGTTTTTACCGGCTGCATGTCTTTGGTAAGTTTCTGGCGCTTTTGAACTTGGGGGTTGCTAAATCCGGCAACAAGATATGGCACGTCCATCATACTGCTTACAACGCCGTCGAGAGTCTCGTCTTTGGCCAAAGTCCTAACAATATTCTCTATTTGCCGGTATAGGCGGATCCCAAAATCATCAATATTGTTGTCCCGATGGGCTCTTTCCATTTTGACATAATCGGCCACCAGTTCCTCTTTAATGTCGGTCAGTGGGAAACCGTTATAAAGACTCTCTGCCTGCTCTTTCAGGATCTGTTGAATGCAGTATTCATAAATTTCTGCAATCTTGTTTTCGTCATTCTTGTCTTTCAGGTCATCTATTACAATAGCTTGAATCCCGGCAGCAAATTCTTTGTTGTCGGGATGGTCATACAGCTCCTTGACGAAAGCAAGAAGTTTTGTCAATTGCTTCTTATCTTGTCCCATTCATCGAGTGTATTTAAGTCAAAATCAGAGTTTACCAGTTTGCCGAGAATCTCATCGGTGGTGAGGCCGGGAAGGTCTTCGGGGACGTTATCGCTTTTTGTCGCCGGGTTAACCTGATCGCCAATCATAGCGAGGAGCGAATCAACATCCTCAATAACAAGCGTGCGATCCTTCTTCTTGGGTAGCTTGCGGATAATCATCCAGAACCAGTCTTTCTCCGGTTGTCCTTCTAGCATGCAACTTGCAATTAGGAAAGTATCCCTGAACTTCTGGAGCTGGGCAGGATCTCCGCTCTTCAAAATGTTCCCCAGGCGCGTTTTCGAATATTTGCTGAGGGAGACCATGTGCGTTCTTCCGTTCAGTTCGAAGTAAGGTCCCGGAGGCGGAAGGAGTCGCTCGTCTTCAAAGACTTCTTCTTTGTCATGCGCAAGGTGAAGCTCTACGCCCAAGGCTTGTTCAAAGGCAGCTATAGTATAGACATGCTTATAAATGAAGTTGGTTCCCCCGGCGGATTCCTTGCGGTCCACGAGCTTGTTATACCGCTTTTGCAATCTTCTCCAAACGGGAGAGTCGTCACCTTTGACCATCCGGAGATAATTCAACTTGCCGCCCAGCACGTTCTCCATATTGGGATTGTAGGTATGGAGATTCTGCTTTGGGGTATAATGCACGAGGAACTTGGCAAAAGCAGCATTGTGGCCGTGCTTTTCCCAGATATAGAGAAGATTGTCAATGTCACGGACGTACTCTCGTGTTACATTCACACGGTCGCTTACGACAAGGCCGGTGACTTCCTGGCGGCAACCGCGTTTTTGCAATCGGGTTTTCTTCTCGTTAATGACGAAGTTCTGCTCCTTGACGATTCTGCGGAATTCGGTCATAAACTCTCCGCTGTCTTGAAATATATTGCGATTTCCGGAGAAGGTGATATCATCTGCGTAACGGGAATACTTCAAGTGAAAACGACGAGAAAGACCGCTCAATTTCCAGTCGAGATTGTGGCATACTATGTTGGTTAGAACTGGCGAACATGGCGATCCCTGGGGCAGAACGTACCGGTCCGTGAACTTTCCTTCACCATCCTGTACGGTCTCCAGAATACAACACATGCCGGCAATGGCAGCCGCCACCTTTTCCGGGAAATTGAAGGGCCTTGTTTTCAGCGCACCCCATACTCTTGCCTGGTTGATGCTGGGGAAGAAGTCCTTTAAGTCAGAATTGAAAACGTATGTCTGGCCAATGTGTTGTTCGGCATTGTCAACAACAGATTTTTCCGGGACGAATCCGGTCACGCATTCAGGCGCGTCATAGAAGGCTTGAAGCAGACGATTCACATATGTCTGAAACGACTTAAGAAGCTTCACCGGGGCAGAAATCGTCCGTACTCCTCCGGACTTCTTTGGGATTGTAAAAGTACGGTAGCGACTCGCTGTTCTCTTTGGATTGATGAAGAAATTGAGTTGCGGCATCGTAAAAGGATGTCCTTTTTCTCCTAACTCGTCCATCTTGATCTTATTCAAGAGGACCAGCAGGTCGTGGGTGGACTCCATCTTGGATGCAGCTTTTACAATTGCTTCTCTCGTCATATCGGGGCGTAATGAAAGGTCAGCGACATACCGGAGTGCGTTTTCTTTGTATACGGACTCGTAAGAGTTCGGAATATAGAATCAGAATTCTATATTCATACCGTCATATCTCAATAATGTGAAACGACAGTGGAACATATCTGTTCATAGTTGTTGCAACGAAGTGAAAACGGCTATGAACGAGTAACGAATAACCCTTTGGGCTATCCGCTCCGAAGAACGGACATCTGTCAAGCGTGACAGACAAAAGTCAAAAGTTTGCTCCGGTATGTCAAAGACCTAAAGTTCTACAAAGTTAGCGATTTATTTTCATATCGCTTGGCAAAGGTAAGAAGTGGTTGCGAAATCAACATTCGCTTCTCACACTTTTCATTCTTTCCAAGGAAGATGTCAGTTCTTGAATCATATTCTCCCTGATTCTCGCCGGTGACAAAAGGACAATATTGTCCCCGTTGCGATAAATGGTGTTGTATAGCTCCCGGTTGGGCTTGAGATTGAGGGTGTAGAAGGTGTAACCCTCAAAAGCACCATACTTATCGTGAAGCTCGCCTTGTCGTTCCACGGAGAGTTTGGCCTGTGAGCCGTGGAGTGGCTTGGTATCCACGTATCCAGTGTAGGTATTCTTCACAGCGAGAAGTATCTCGGTAATATCCTCCTCCTTCATCCAGGTAATGCCCACGATGTCTTCGTACCTCTCCTCAAAGTATTCGTCGCAGTCGATGTATTCCACCCCATCAACGGCAGTCACGCCATTCATGCGATCCAGCGGAAGGTTGACATAGAAGTCCGCTCGATAAGGGAATTCAGGCGAGGCCAACGGTGTGCCGATAAGATACCAGCGGTCGTTGTATTGCTTCAGCAGATATGGATATAGGCGGATACTCCTGGGGGCTTCGCCAAAGGGTTCGTACTCCACATCAACGACCTTCTTGTTGGAAATCAAAGCGAATAAAGTGCCCAGGAAATCCTTCCCCTCCAAATAATCATTGGAACTGAAAGAAATAATCTTCCGGGGAGCCTGCATTTCACGGTCGTACTCCCCTCTTCCGAATGCACGACGATCATTGAGTTTCTCCTGGAGATCGTTCAACCACTCAAAGCTATCGAGGCCAGCAAACTGTCCCAGGGTGTTGAGCACTTCCTGCAGCAGACGTTTCTCATCATCTGAAAGGGGCTTGGAGAAAAGGGACTGCGTTTGGTCGGCATAGCGGTACACTGGCGAGCCGTAGAGCTTCTCGCTACTGTCTATCTCCATATTGAACGGAGAATCCTGCAGGGCTAGCAGATCCAACTGGATAACGCGCTTGCCGCTCTTGATGTAGCGGTCATAGTCGCTCTGGTCCCCACCGATGGTGGGATACCCGGCCAACTCCAGGCGTTCGTTCACCTTCTTCAAGAGGTCCTCGCACGTGTATTTATTATAGCGGTCACTCAGCATTTGGTCAAGATACATGTAGCGGATGACGGCGTTCTTGTTTGACGGCATAGTGTGGTGTTTATAAATTCCGGCTGCAAAGTTACTGCTTTTTGCGAATTCTTTATTCGCGAATCGGCCGATGAATTTGTATTTCGCGCGAAATTCCACTTCGCGACCGCGCCATACCTTTGCTACCGTTAAAAACCACGCCATGAAAAAGATACTCATTTCTCTCTGCTTCATTGCAGCATCCATCCTTTCTTACGCCCAGGAACCAGGCAACAACCTGGGTAAATCCCTATATCAGATCCGTCAGGATTTCCCCGACGCAGTCAATAGCGGATCTGTCGACGGTGGCGGAGACTTGTGGATTGCCCAGGACGAGGATCAATACCATAAGTACACCTATTACTTTGTTATTAAGAACGGCCGTGTTGACACGGAAACGCTCGGCGTATCTTCTACTGGAATCATTCCTAATGCAGAGTACTTCTTCTTTATCACCACTGTCAAAAGTTTCTATACAAAAGGCCAGTGGCGTTTTTGCGATGTTGATGCCAGCATCTTGCGAGCAGCAAGTGTCTTCAATAGTGAGCATCGTCTCATCTGGGCCGACAAGTTCTCCGCAGAGATAGACTACTCAAACTTCCTGGTCTACTTCCAATACAAACCGGACTCCAAAGTATCATACGTGTCCTATTTCAAACGATAAAACTGACCAATACTTTCACGCACATGAAAAGATTCCTTACTATTATGTCAGCTCTGTTGCTGACCATCGCGAGCGGCACTCTGTACGCTCAGAAAATCACCACAGAGAGCGACTATAATCTCCGCAAAGCCTACGAGGTTATTCGTGAGAACAATGATTTTGAAAAGGCACTGGAGCTGGTGAACCTTCAACTCAAGGGCACGCCGGACAATGTGGATGCATTATATCTCCGTATAAGGATTTACCAGCAGGAGGGAGAGTATGGCAAAGCCCTGGCCGATGTAAATCACGCCATCCGCGTGAACAAGCCCAAGAAAACCGGCATGAATCAGTCCACCCTATATTGGTGGCAAAGCTATGCTTATGCTGGGCTTGAGGACAATGCGAAAGCTGCCGTTGCTGCCGGCACAGCATACAACCTTGCTCAGAAGGAAAAGTCTGAATACTATCGGACAATAGCATTCGACTATGGGCGTGCGTTATACAACATTGATGACCTTGACGGATCTGATGCCGTATTCCGTAAAATGCTCACCGATGACGAGACAGATGCCGGAGCAATGTTCGGGTTGGCCCGCAATATGGTAAAACGCGAAAAGTACGATGCCGCCGAGCAGATGCTGCTCTCGGCAATCCGTGTCCGTGAATCCTATCCTCAGCCCTATGCCCTTCTCGTAAATATTTATGACAAAAAAAGGCGAGTACAACAAGGCTATCGACGCAGCCATCGAGTACGTGGACAATGATTCCGACGCAAGCTATCGGATTCTTATCAACGCAGGGAAAAAGAATCTCAACTACGCTGTGGCCAATATGCGAGCCAAAATGAAGACATCCGAACATCCTATCTATTGGCGTGCTTTAATCGCCGAACTGTATTATGCCGCTGGCAAATACGAACTGGCTCTCAAAGAGAACATCAAACTTGAAGAAGAAGCCGGCAAAGATGAGCGAATCTACTCGAGGAAGGCCGAATGTTATCGCCATCTGGGTATGCATGAAGCGGCCATTGCCGAACTGGACCAGGCAATGAAGGACGAAGTCAACTGGAACGGCCTCTGCGAGCGCGGCATCTGCTACCGCTTGCTTGGCAACTTTGACAAGGCCATTGAAGATTTCACAGCCGCAATCGAAGAAGATCCTCGCTACGCCTTCCCTTACTATTCCCGCGGCTGGTGTTACGAGCTTACTGGAAGAGATGATCTCGCCCTGGAAGACTACAATCTAGGCATCGATATCGACCCTGACTATCCGTACATCTTCCTGGAACGCGGGCTTGTCCTTAAAAAGATGGGCCGACTCGATGAAGCTCGTGCCGATTTTGAGACCGCCGTGGCAAAAGACACCGTGGCCACCGACGGAAGTAGCACCCACTACGCCCTTCACGAGCTGGGCCGAGACGGAGAAGCGCTTGCCTGGATGCAGAAGATTATTGACGAAGATCCTTCTGACGCCGGGAATTGGTATGACTACGCCTGCCTCTATGGCCGTATGAATCGCATCGAGGATGCAATGAACGCCCTTGAGAAGGCCTTCGAATGTGGTTACCGCAACTTCGGGCATCTGGAGTATGACTACGATATGGATATTCTGCGAGACCTCCCTCGTTACAAAGAACTCGTGGCCAAGTACAAGGCCATCCACGCCGAATTCCTGCAGAAGGCGGATATTCCCGTATCCGAACAGACAGAAGAGACTGTTTCCGAGATTGCCTTTACCCGCCATACGGGTGGCACCTTTGAAGTCCCGTGCCAAATCAACGGACTCCCGCTGCAGATGATTTTCGACACCGGAGCCTCCGATGTCACCATCTCGTCAGTCGAAGCCAACTTCATGTTGAAGAACCGCTACCTTTCCGACAAAGACATCAAAGGAAAGCGCTACTATCAGGTGGCCACCGGCGAACTTAGCGCTGGGGCTGTCATCACCCTCCGCGAAATCATGATTGGCGATGTCAAACTCAAGAATGTCGAGGCTTCCGTGGTCAATAACCAGCGTGCTCCTCTTCTCTTCGGACAAAGCGCTATGGAGCGCTTCGGTACCATCACCATCGACAACGAGAACAACAAGCTCATCATAAAGCACTGACAAACATACGGCACCAAAGGCCCGTTCGCTATGAGGCGTGAAAGGTAGCCTGCGGGCCTGCCGTTTTACAATAAACAATCTTAACAATGAAAAAAGAACAAATTGACATCAACGCATCTAATCTCAACGATTGCTTGGGCCTTGATATAGTTGCGTTCCACTGGGCCGCACCAGGTGCTTGCGGCGAGCATGGTGGTGTCATCTTCGTCACCTCGGATGGTAAGGTCTACCATACTAATTACGTGTATCCAGAAAATGGTGTCACAAGTGAAGATCTCTGTAAAATCTTCCCCCCTCTATTGGACTTCCATCCAGGCATTTTTGGCGGCGGGATGTATCCGCCAGAATGGAAAGATCAATACCTCGGCCTTGGTAATTATCTTGTGATCAGATCCACACTATGGGAAGAGTTTTCCGCTTTGGCCAAGTCAGAACTCAAACGGCTGGCCGACGAAGAACAGAATGTCATCCTATACAATATTTGGATTGACGTCATTATTAACGTGTTGAATAATCAAAATTAGGCGTAAAATGAAATGCGTAATCTGTAGCAGCGTCATTGATGACGATTCTTGCTTCTGCAAATGGTGCGGAAGCCCTATCGAGGAAATACCTTGGATTGAAGAAGATGGTATCGATTATACCGAAAGAATACCCTTCATGACCTTTTGGCGGGAACACGGCGAAATGTCTGTATATAAACGAATCGATGACGAAGGTAACCTTCATTCTTGTATCCTATTTGAAGACAAGGACGGCCACCACACCATCGTCAATTTCAATTGCTGGATAGGTGCTGCGACATACCTTGAGGTCCAAGCTTGTAAAAGACATATGCTTATTTATCATCTTACTGATGGCAGTTACGAGGTTTATGGCTATCAGACCGATGAGCATCGCTATTGTGCGCCTGTTTCAGCAGAGACGCTGATCATTCCCAAAAAGCAAGAAGAAGAATATCCTTTCTGATATATAACCCCCTATTAATGACCAATGTAAAAGTAATTTATCAGTACTATGGAAACCATAAACATTGAAACGAAAAAGCAAAGTTGGATGAGGTTCCTGAATGACTGTTATTCGGGATTGCCCCGAATGAAAAGTCAGCTGGAGCCATCAGAATTGATTGACAAGGAGTATGGGTGTGAAATACGTATTCCTATACGGAAAGAACAAGAGGAGTTCTTTGATCTTGGATTCGGCAAAGCCTTAGTAGAACGACTTATGAAGCTTAAATCAATCGTTAAACTATTTCAATCTGAGTATCCAGGGTTGGAAGAATTATCTTTTTCGCTTCAAATGGAAGATGGAACCATTGTGCCCATTAATGAGAATAGTTATGGGGCTAATATCGTAGACGAGCAAGAAGAGGAAGATTCGGTCGAGTTTATAAACACCCTTACCATTGATGACGGCCTTCCCAACGATGAACATACACAAGTCGTCACTGAATTAGCAAAAGCTCTTTGTTCGGATGATTACGAAACCATCAAAACGCTTGTTAACGACGATGTACGCATGATTGCCTATCGAAAGAGGACAGTGTACGGCAGGGACGCTTTTGTTGAATATTGGAAGTGGCTATCTGACTTACTCAGGACAGATCATAAAGTAACAGACTATCATCTTAAGTACAATGAGTTCTGCGAACATACAGTAATATCTGTCCGTCAGCGAGACTGCTTTAACAAGAGTACCGAAGAGGCGTATATCTTCCTTTATTTGAAGGGAGGCCGAATCTCATGTGGAGTTTTCACGTCAAAACAGCAACAGCCGATTACTATCCGGTATTATGATCTTGATAGACCAGCATTGAATTACGAAGATGTCATAAGAGACAAGGCTGAGGCCCTGACTCCGGAGCCAAATAGAATGCCGTGTCTTCATTGTGGGCGTTTATCAGAAGATCTTGAATGGTACAAACTATATGTCGATAGCGGCCCATTCGGGCATATTGGGCAGGTTTCAGTCTGTCCTCATTGCAAGAAACAAGTGGAATTTTACCCGGAGATATTCCTTCGCCAATCGTAAGGTAGAAGCAGCTGGTTGATTAATATGGAAAGCGGTCAAAGCCAGTTCGCTTCGCTGAAGCTGCGCTCACTCGCTTTGGTTTCGTCCTCCGGGGCACAAAGCGCCCCTTCGAACTACACTTGTGCCAGCTCCACTGCGAGACTGTTCCTTCCGCGCCCAGGCGCTCCAGTCACAGACTCGCGGTCGTTCCGCGGCGCGCTTCGCGCATTACAGGAAATAAGGTCAAGAGACTGTGACCGGACAAGCCGGCCACAGACTCTTGCTGGTCAATCCCCCTCCGGCTCCCCGAGGGGAGAGCATAAACGCCCGGGAGTCGCAGTGCCGACGCGACCGTCAGTTCCCAGAATCCGCGTACATTAACATAATCCCATCGGGATTGTGTAACAGCCGCCGGCACCGTCAGTGCTCCGCATCAGCGACGTCGGTATAACATACTCCCGGAGCCCGCAGAACCGGCTTACAGGGCGTCAGATTACACAATCCGGATTATGTTAAGTACGCTCCGTCAGTGAGTTGCGAATGCCCTACCTCCGAACTCCCGGGCGAGGCGGCGGCAGGAGAGGAGTTCGCTCAGGGAGGGGACCACCCCTCCCCTCCGTCGCTCACTCCGCACTTTGCGCGTCTTCGTAGGACCGTCTGTGCTTTGCCGGCCCCGCTCCCGCAGTCGTCTCCTCCGCAAGCTCCGGAGACCACTGCGTCCGCTCCTTTCTTCGAGATTTAGGGCAGCAGGTGTTCGAGGGCGCAAAGTGCCGCCCCGAAGACCGTCAGTGCAATGCGAAGGGCATCACTCGCCTTCAGTGTCCGTGGTATGCGGGCATCCTGCCGCCTTACGCAGCTCCGCTGCTGGGTCGCTCCCTCTCCGGAAGTCAGCTGTCCAGCAAGCGAGCCAGCTCACGTCCTCCGTTCCCGCTCCTCGGTAAGCCTTCGGCTTGGTTATACCTGGCCGCTATTCCTCCACACCTCCGCCGGGGTAAACCCCGCCGGAAGTGTTCCGGGCGTCCAGGAGGCAGCCGTTCCGGCTGCAGGCGCAGACAGTGTCGGAACAAGTCCGCCACAGACTGCGCCGG
>Ga0310695_10015268_pt1 | contig 10252 bp, 6 predicted proteins | sample RumenRJG_04DNA_FD_203882 | JGI IMG/M metagenome (GOLD analysis project Ga0310695, IMG submission 203882) | Bovine rumen microbial communities from Lethbridge, Alberta, Canada - RJG_04 (v2) (version 2) | ecosystem: Host-associated > Mammals > Digestive system > Stomach > Rumen | place: Canada... | reverse complement strand
GCCCGTGACTGCTGGGTTTTGACCTGCCCTTGCCCCCAAGTTATCAATCAGCATAGCATAGGGGTCACGATTTCTTAATACCCATCTGTATGCATCCGTTTCTTGGGGCGAATCACTGCTATTAATGCTACCGGCATCATAATAAATATACTTTCCATTCAGTTTGACATATAGCTGCTGGTCTTCACTCAGTTTTATAGGCTTTGAGTCAAGATAAGTTGTAGTATATTTAACATAAATGACGTCATTAGCATTAGGGGTCTCTATGATTTCATCAGTTAGCAAAGTACGACTGTTACTTGGTGAAGTATAGGTACTGTAGAACGTCACCTTCTCTCCTACTAGGTAGGGACTGACGATGATGCTTGGAATGCTTGCCAGCGAAAGTGGTGAGAAGATGGTCTGACTGGCAGAAGCCTTCACGGCTATACGCCCCGACTTATCCACAATCTTATAAGTATATGTACACTTGGGCAGTTCCATTACCTTCATGCGAGTGGAATTCTCCGTACTATAAACAACAGCACCACCGGCATAAGCAGTTTCTACATTCTGATTAATGGTAATATCGGTAGCTGTACCGACTACTTGATGGTCGGAATTGTATTCTGTTATTGTCAGCGTAAACGTTTTATTAGCATCTCCCCTACCCCTTATCGTAACCGTTACAGTAGCTTTTCCATCAGAAGTTACATCTCCGACACCGTCAGATAATACTGGAGTAGTGGCTGTCACTTGGTCGGTATCTCCACTTTTGGTTGTCACCTTGATGTAATTGTCATCCCCAACAGTCAACCCACTGATGTTAAGCGTGATGGTCTGTGCATTACTGTTAGGAACGCCGTAAGACTGTATATTGCCATCATACGTAATATCTTTACTCAGATGGCCAGCATCCCAGTTCCAATAGCCTGTACCCTTATATTTACGTAACAGGAAACTACCATTTGTAGCATCATCAGGAATCTCCCACAAGAATCCTTCCGATGCAGTCGTGTTAGCTGTTAATGATTTGCCAGTGGTAAAGGGAGAATCAACACCAACATAACTGTTATTCGCAGTTCCTGCATTCCATGTGTTACTGCGACTCAGCACTTTCAGTTCGTAGGGGTCACCAATGAAGGCAAACTCACTGGTCTTGTTGTAAGTTCCGCTAGCACCATTGTTCTTGAAGATGGAGCTAACATAATCTATTTTCTTTCCATTTTCTTCCGTGCTTCCAGCATCAGTCAACTCATACCAAGTTGTGTCAGCAGGTGCCACCGTCTTGAAGGGCATGTCCAATAGTTCATAGCTCAGATAAATGTCACGTCCCTCTCCTAATTCTGAATATTTGGTTATTTGTTGAGTACGGGCTACGTCCTTATAATATCCGTTAATATTGCAATACTTACGCTTTAGCGAAGAGGGGATATCATTGTCACTAATATCCGCTGTCGTCATTGTATATTCACTCATCTCAATGGAGGCTGTCAGCGTGTGGGCAGCCTTATCTTCATCTGTTCCACTAGCAGGATAGAACGGTGTGGTTACATGAAATTTTATGGTCGTTAACTCATACATCACATCGTCTGTGGAGTAACTCTTTACAGCATTTGCAGGCGTCAATTTTGCATAATTCAGGTCTTTGTGATTACTCTTCAGATAGTAATATTGGCCACCACCTGGGTCATTGTATGATCCATCTTTGTTGATTGTCTTAGTACCCATAAAGACATAGCCATTCTTTTTATTATCTATGGCATTAGAACTCAGCAGGGCGAAAGAGTTCCATACAGGATTATACTGGCGATAGTAACCTGGCTTAGATTCAGAATTTACGAGGGTAGGATCAGATATAGCTTCATTACTGGTATAGACAGTGGTATATTTCTTGTCTACGTCACTCGCCAGAAACAGATTTCCCGTAGTTTCCCCAAATATCTTAGCGTCTTTATAATATTTTCTTACATAGCCAACATCCTTATTATTATCTTTTTCAATATAATATGTATTCTTGTCATAGGCTATACTGATAGTAATATTATATGGATCTTCTCCCAGATATTTAAATCGGAAGAAAAATTGGGATTCTACATCATCTCTATTATTCTTATTATCACCACTCGACCAATAAGTTGTTATTGCATCATTCTTTACCTTGGAAACATCCACATAAACAAAATCATCGCTCATTAACTGTTCTGCAGACACATATTCTTTGGGAATCACAGCTGGACGATTATTACGACCCCTGTTATAAGCCAAGAAACCATCGCCAATCGTGATATTATAAATTTCTGAACCATTAAGTTTAGCAATACCATTGTCAGGATTATATTCGTAAGTGACGTAAACATGATAATCATTTCTTGGAATATCAGCACGGTCTGGCAAAGGTGTGGCATTATCTTCCTCTGAAACAGTATCCTCGCCCCTGATTTTATAGAGATAATATTGGGAATTATTGTTTGCATAAATCTTCTGAGCACCGCTGTACTGGACAACATCCTCTGCTGCATAGTACTTGAAATTCGTTGCCAACGGGCTTCTGAAGTGTTCATCCAATTCCACGTTACTGGCATCATCCACAATGACTCTCACCGCTTCCATGCGCCAGTTGTAATAATCCGACTTTGTATTGCCTGGTCTGGTACTTGTCATCGGCAGCGTCAGGATATGGTACGTCACTTTATATGCCCATGCCTCGTTTATCGTTCCTGCCAGCAAGAGCAACAATACAAAAAAGCGGATTATATGTCGGTTATGGATTACCATTGTTCAGTGAATTTTGAAGTATTGACGGTGAGGTCAGTAGGCGTGACTGTGAATGTATAGGTATAACTGTTGCCTCGCTGCCAGGTGATAGGACTCAGTGTTGTACTAACAGTTTTTGTTTGTGATTCGCCCCAGACGTTCCAAGTGGCATTGACATCTATCCCGCCTGTCCATTCTTGGGGAATCATGAGGTAGGTGCCGATTTCCTCATTGGGCTCAAAGTTTGCTGCATCGCCTGCGAATGTCAGCACCAAGTTAGTGGCATCACCGCTGGGTGTCCATCCTGTGCTATGTGTGTAAGAACCGTTGTTCTTGATGCTTTTGAGGGTTATTGTGTTAATTTGAATGTTCTCTTGTAATTCAGAGAATTGCAACTTGATGCGGGCAAAGGGGTGCTGGAAGGTCAGGGGTACACCTGATAAAGAGTTTTCCCTGTTCTTACCTAGTGCCATGCCGTAGATAAACTCTATCAGGCCACCTTGCCCCTCAGCAGGAGATGCAGAGCTATAACTCAATGGCAGATTAGAACAAGTGAAGGTCACATCATGTCCAGCTGTATAGGTTGGGCCTGCAGTGATATAAGTAGGAATCGACGATGGCGCATAGGCAAAGAAATCGAGATTATAGTCTGGCCAATAATAGGGTCTGCCTGTGATAATCCAATTGGAAGCACTATACGATACCGTTTTGTTATCAATATAGGCAGTCGTAGTATTTTCCCTATAAGCATAGACTGTAAAACCTGATTGCAACGTTGTATTGTCATACGTCGTAGCCCTTGTGGCTTCCGTCATTTTCCACACGTCAGGTTTGATACCGATTTCCTTTGTCTGCTCGTTGGGTTTAGTCACGTCATTACCGTCTGCTCCATCTTTGGAACAGGCGGTAATGAGTAATGAGGATAGTAGCCCGAGGGCTATGTACTTGTAGTCTTTAATCATTGTAGTCTTGTCGCATTATGGCAGGAAGTTCACATTTCCTGCAAGCCCTTTAGGGCTTTATTAGTTTGCAAATATAAGCAATTCCGACTAAACGACCAAAGAAATTCTATTTTTTTTAGTAAATATCGAGTCTATTACATGCCCACGACGAACTTCACTAGCAGCAACACCACGGGGATGGTGATGAGGAAGATGCCGAAGAAGTCGATGATGATGCCCGACTTGATCATCTTCGTGATGGGTATAAAGCCTGACGCATATACAATGGCGTTGGGCGGGGTGGATACCGGCATCATGAAGCCCAGCGAGGTGGACAGAGCCAAACCAACGGCTACGGGGACGGGACTGATTCCTAAGGAGACAGCCGTACCGATGGCTATCGGGGCAATGAGGTTGACAGCTGCCGTGTGCGAGGTGAGTTCGGACAGGAACAGGCCGGTGATGCAGAAGAGGGTGACAAAGGCCAGCTCGGAGGGATTGCCTCCCAGCACGTCGCGAATGCCCTCGCCTACCCATGTGGACAGGCCCGTGGTGTACATCATGCTACCCATAGCCAGTCCACCGCCAAAGAGCAGCAGGGTACCCCACTCTATGCCTTCCATACCGTCCTTCCATTTCAGGGTGGCCTCGCCCGTCTTGAAATCTACGGGCAGGAAGAAGAGCAGCAGACCGCCTATCATGGCAGCCAGTTCTTCAGGGAGATATTTGTTAAACTCTTTCACAATATCTGCATTGGCACCATATATCATGCTCAGTATGCCTGGGGTTACCCAGATGACAACGGCCAGCAAGAAGGCGAAGAGAGTGTTCTTCTGGGCACGCGTCCACTTGCCCAGTTCCTTGGCGTGACGCTGAATGAACTCGTGGGCGCCATCGATATGATCTACATCGGCAGGGAACATCTTCCACAGCACCAAGTAAGCCACCACGAAGTAGGCCACCATAGCCACGAAGCCCCATACCATCCAGTCAAAGAACGACACCTCGGGAGCCTGCGGAGCCAACTCTTCCAGGAATCCCAGCATGATGATGTTGGGAGGTGTTCCGATGGGTGTCAGCACACCACCGATGGAGCAGGCATAGGCCGTCATCAGCATCAGTCCTGTGGCATATTTGTAGTTCGAAAGGTCTATCTTCCGACCGTTGGCAGCCATCATCTCGCGGATTGCCTCCAGCAAGCCCAGCGCAATGGGGAACATCATGGCTGCAGTGGCTGTATTGCTAATCCATCCGGAGCAAAGCATACAGGCTACTCCCAGTGCGATGAAGATGCGACGGGGCGAGTCGCCCACCCACTTCATCGACATGATGCCATAGGCTATGCGTTTGTCAAGTCCGTTTACCATCATGCCCTTGGCAATGAGGAAACCACCCATGAAGAGGAAGATCATGGGACTGCCAAACGACTCGAAGGCTTCCTTCATCGGCGCAACGCCTACCAGCACGCAGAGCGTCGGGCCTAGTAGCGAGGTGACGGGGATGGCTACTGGTTCCGTTATCCACCAGACAGCCACAAGCGACATGATAGCCAGCAGGTGGTGTTGCTCACTATTCAGTCCCTGGATGGGGCTGAACCATATTAATGCAGCGATGAGCGGACCCAGGATGGCTCCGTAGAAATGACGTTTTTGGTCAAAGGTTGAATCTTGTGTCATTGTAATTATAGATTAATACCACGGGACTAATGGCTTTCTTTAAGTTTTAAGCCCTGTCTTCTTATTTTTTTACGACCTTGCGACCGTTGATGATATAGACACCTTTACGCAGATGGTCCGTCTTTGAAGTATTTCTGATAACTTGACGTCCTTGGATATCGTAAACATTTACAGTTGACGGATTGCGCACGGGAAGGGAAATCCCTGTGAGGTCGAACTCCTCTATATTAGCAAAACGTCGCCAGCCCCCTATACTACGATATTTCTCCTTACACCCAATAGGAACATATAGGGTAGCTGTGGTAAAGGCAATATTGCCTCCGTCTGTTACGTTGAATATATCACCATCAATGGGTGATGGATCCTCATCGAGTGAGTAGACTTGCTCCAAAGCGGTACAATTTTGGAAGATGTCGTTCTCATAGGTATAATTGATTTTCTCCAGAGTAATTGTCTTCAGATTTTTACACCAGGCGAAGGCACCTCCACCAATAGTCTCCAAAGTGCTAGGAATGACAATGCTGGTCAGGCCACTTGCATTAAAGGCATGGAATTCAAGAGTCTTTACCGAACTAGGAATAGTAACCGTCTTAATAGCTATATTACCAAAGGCACTACTGCCAATTGTTACTACCCCGTCAGGGATGGTACTCCCCGAACATCCGAGCATCAGAGTGTTGGTTGCAGTGTGAATGATGGCATTGCAGTCGTTACGAGAATCGAATACGGTGTTCTCTGGTGCGACACTGATGGCCGACAATTTATCACATCCATTGAAGGCGTGACTGCCAATTTTCTGTACTTTCGCAGGTAGGGAGATAGACTCCAGCAAAGAACTACGCTCAAAGGCTTCACGTCGTATGATTTCCAAATTTGCAGGTAAGGTCACACTTTTAAGATTATTACAGTGCGCAAAGGCCTGACAGCCTATTGAAACAACAGCATCAGGTATGGTGATACTGCTTAACCCCGACCCATAGAAGGCCTTGCCACTAATCTCTGTTATGGTAGTTGGCAACGTAATGGTGCGAATTGTGCTGAGGCCGCTGAAAGCCATAAAGCCCACTTTCACAACCTTGTGACCGTTCACCGTCTCAGGTATTGTCAGATGGCTTGAATACGCGCCATCTGTACCATAGACATAGCACGAAGTGTCATCAATATACGAATATATTACGCCATTACTGCTATCGAAATAGTCTTCTTTTCCAATTCTCGAGTTGACGAATTTTATATCTCCTTCACCCAGGTCTATAGGATTTCCGCCATATGGATGAAAAGAAGCCCGATAATGCCATAATATAGAAGTATTAACCCTGTCTTCGTATTTCCATTCATACGACTCGCCTGGAAGAATAACTATTTCGCCATGTCCCGCAGTCAATAATGGATCACCATTTTCACCATTACTGAAGCTAACCGTGGAAGAGCCTTTACAGACTTCTGACCCATTGTTAGTAATAGTCACGGTTACACATAGAAAATCACCTTCTACAATACCATTGTCAAGTCCTTCAACAGCTACGCTTCCTGTTATATCATTAGCTAATAGCACAGTTGCAGGTACACACCAGAGTAATAGTGTTTGTAAGATAATAATCAGTTGTTTCATAGTTATAATGTTAGTTATATATTGTTATTAGTATTATTTATACTGCAAAGGTAAAAAGTTTTCTTGAAATGACCAAGAAAAAACAAAGATTTCAAACAATCTTTATCCTAAAAAAATCTTCTTTCAGAAAAAAATTGTATCTTTGCAAACGATAAAAGAAGATAATGATGCTAGAGACACTGATAATCAGATTTACTAAAATGCTATTAATCTACACTATTAACTATAATATTACAGCTATGAAAAAATGTATTTTGGTATGTGCCGTAGCCCTTTTAGGCTTCACGCAGGCCTCTGCTCAAGATTATGAGCGTGGCATTTTCAATCACTTAGGTGCTAACCTCAGCGTTGGCACCGAGGGTATCAGTATTGGTGTTGCAGCCCCTTGTACCGATTATCTGGAGTTCGGACTTGGTATTAACTTCTTTCCTGGCATCAAGGTAAAGGAAGATGCGAATGTTTCAGGTATCCCAGCAGGTTACGGATATAGTAATAAGATCAAGATTACGGGTTCGATGAGCCGTACTACGTTCGATTTCAAGGCCAGTGTCTATCCCTTTGGCAATAAGAGCTCGTTCTTCATAGCTGCAGGATTGTCGTTCGGCGGAAAGGAACTTTTCGATCTGTCTGGTCAATATGAGGATTGGGGAAGACTGAGTCCCATAGAAAAAGAGATAGTCAGAAACAGTATTGAATTGGATAAGTATCAGCTGTATCTTGATGACAACGGTCGTGCCTCTGGTGACCTCCGTGCTAATGCGGTCCGCCCGTATGTAGGCTTAGGCTTCGGACGTCTGGTTCCCAAGAATCGTGTTGGCTTCCGTTTCGAACTGGGTTGTCAGTTTATGGGTCACATGAAGCTCTATCAGAACGACCAGGAGAGCTCCATAGATGAAACGTTTAAGGATAATGACAGTGAATGGTCGAAGCTTATTGACAAGCTGACCGTTTATCCCGTGCTGAAGTTCACACTGACAGGACGTATCCTTTAAAAAACCATTTTTTCCAGTTCATTAATGAAAACAATTAAATTCATTAATGAAATCGATTAAATTCATTAATGATATCAACCTCGATGGGAATCATCCTACCGAGGTTTTTATTTTGTTTTCCAAGTCTTCCGTCCAGTCCTCATTGTTCTGGGGACAGAGGGTGTGCATGCCCATCGAGGCAGCCATCTGGACATTGCGAGGACCATCGTCAACAAATAGCGTTTCTTCGGGAGTGGCCTGCTGTCCTCGCAGCATCATCTCGAATATCTCGCGACGAGGCTTCATCACCTTACACTCGAAACTGAGGTAGAGGGCATCGAAGTAGTAGCTGATGGGGTGTCCCTGTCCGTCGAAGTCTTTGTCAGCCCATTGCATCATGAAGGGGTTCGTGTTGGACAGCAGACACACCTGATAGCCTCTGTTACGCAAGCTCAACAGCGCCTCCAGGTTACGCTGAGGCACGTTGTCCACATAGCCGTGCCAGGCATAGAAGCACTCGTCCAGCGTCAACTCCCTGCCCACCATCTTGCTCAACTCCCTGCGGAAGTCCTCGCTAGTGATGCGTCCAGCCTCCAGGTCGCCAAAAATGCCTCGCTGTTCAAAGGCATCCAGTTGCTGGCGTGCGTCGCGCAGTCCGATTTCCTCGAACCGCCTCACCGCCTGCTCATAGCTCAGTGCCAGCACTACGCCACCCAGGTCGAACGCAATATTCTTGATAGTCTTTGCCATACTGTTGCAAAGATAGAAAGTTTTCTTGAAACAACCAAAAAAACAAAGAAAAAACGGGTAAAGACACATGATGCAAAAAAATAAAAATTCCTCCGCCATGTGGTTTAACCTTTTGATTTTCAGGAAGATGATGGCGGAGAAATTTTAATGCAACTGCTATTGGGGTCCTGTTACTTCTCAAGGAAGCCCCTATAAAGACGTAAGAGGGAAGGTTAATGTTTGGAAGGCTGGACCTAAGCGGTAGTGAGACCGTATTTAACGAATCTGCCACTTAAGTCGCAAGGTTCTAGGACTTAAGTCGTAAGATACTGCCACTTTAGTGGTAAGACGCTAGGACTTAAGTGGCAGATTAAAGAGAGCGGACTTAACAGGTGCTTAGGTCCTGGTTCACAACTGTTTAGGATGCTCTCTAAAATAATAGTGTTTGCGTGCGAAATAGCATTGATTACACGAGAGGGGACCAAAATCCTCCGCCATCATTCCGCTGTATATCAGATGGTTAGGAGTGGTGGCGGAGGATTTTTTCATAATTAGAAAGTAGTAGAAAAAGAAAAACCCGCAAGGACTATTCCAAGCGAGGTCTTCAGTTATGTTATCGAATAAGGGGTTATCCCCGTGTGTCACATTGTAACATTATTGGCTGCAGGAGTTACCCAGTAGTCAACTGTGCAGTCTGGACTGAACACAATAACATCGCCAAGAACTTTGTCAAGTGTTGTTGCTACAGAATCATCAACATTTCCTGGCTGATAGCCACCACCGGCAAGGTCTACAGTATAAATGTACTTATAGCCAGGATTCCATGTCGGAGAAATGGGCCAATAGCACCACTGCTTGGCAACAAGCTTACTGCCTCTTACACCAGCATTGTAGTTGTAAATTTCCAACTCCAAAGCGATATATGCACCATTCACAACAGGATTTGCAGATGCAGGAGTCACCTTGGTTCCAGATGTATAAGCTAAAAAGCCCGTCTGAGTCTGAGGAATAAGCAACCAAGGAGCAAAACCTGTCAATGCCGTTGCATCCTGCTCACCCGTAAGTGCCTGTGCGCTCCAAGTTTGGTCATATTTATTTGTATTAGCATCAGTTACTGCTTCAGGAGTCCAGTCGTTTGCCTCAACCAATGTATTGGTAGGAGTTGTGTGACCATCTGCTTCTTGCGAAGTTGTAACACCTCCATCGTATGCGAAATCTCCTTGAGTACTCAGATAGCCAATGCGAACGCCAGTGATGTCAAAGTCAAGATTTGCATCGGTATTTTTAACATTAACAACAATTTGTGACAATGTATGACGGAAGTTTAACACAACGGAGGGTTCTTTTGCTGTTTCTTCCTTCTTTGCAATCATCACATCCATTTGACTAGCAGCAGCTGCAGCAGGAGCATAATCATCAATTATACCAGGGTTGTCGGCTTTTTGTGTTGCTCCATAAATAGCAGTAAAGGTTAACTTGTCACCTGTGTCAAAAGTAGGCCAATAATACTTATTTGATGAAGTAAAGTGAAGTGCCCCCGAAAAGTTGGACGTTAAATTAATCGTTAATTATTAATCTCTCTATAGT
>Ga0310695_10015266_pt1 | contig 10254 bp, 7 predicted proteins | sample RumenRJG_04DNA_FD_203882 | JGI IMG/M metagenome (GOLD analysis project Ga0310695, IMG submission 203882) | Bovine rumen microbial communities from Lethbridge, Alberta, Canada - RJG_04 (v2) (version 2) | ecosystem: Host-associated > Mammals > Digestive system > Stomach > Rumen | place: Canada... | reverse complement strand
TAACAGATATGGTAGAAAAGGAAGAACACGAAATGAACAAGAAAGTATTAAAAATTGAAGGAATGATGTGCCACCACTGTGAGGCAAGGGTAAAGAAATCTTTAGAAAAAATACCTGGAGTAGTCAAAGCTGAAACTGATCATACCACCGGAACGGCTGTTGTAATGCTGTCAGATCGTGTAGATGATGATAAGCTTCGTAATGCTGTGGAGGCTCAAGATTATAAGGTGCTCAGTATACAATGATTTTTGGAACTTTGAGTGTACCTATAAAATGTGGGTACACCTTTAATTTAAAGTCCTAATTTGCTATACACGAGAGGCACTACGTACGAGTCCCACAAGCCACTGTCATATTTCATTTTTGCTGACAATACATATTGCGCAGTTGTTACGTCCCATCTCATTCCTGGCAGTTTAAGTCTTTCCTGCATCGTACTCCATTTGTAATCACTGTAACGCGTTTTTAATCCGTGATGAATATCAAAACCATTACCTATAATATATAATTTTTTCATAATTTCTTTAGTAAGCCCCATATTACAAAAAAAGTAGCCTTCAACTTGATCGGTATCAGAGTTCAGGTTTTTACACAATTTAGGAAATTACCTGTATTTTGTGTGCTACATGTCTGATCAAATTTGGAAGAAGGAAAAGCGTCTCTTATGCACACTATATCCACCATAATGTGCAACTCATATTTTCTAACGTTATTGGAGCTTAGACTGTTGAGATATCTGTATATTTCTTAAAATTCTCTGCCTGTTCCATGACTTTCTCGAAAACTTCTTCATCCCATTCAGGAGGATAGCCGTTATTGTATAGGAGCACCGTTAATCCCATGTTAAGCTGATTTTTTATATCGTTTCTTGTTGACCAATCAGCAAACTGAGCCTTATCATCTACCAATTCTTTTATTTTCGTTGCAAGTATTAGACACTTTTCTTCCGCGTAAGGAAAACCATGCTGATCTCGAACTTTTACAAGTATGTCATAGAAGGCTTTTTCTTCATAACTGATACCCAACTTCTCAAACGAGTTTTTATCGTGCTGTAAATCTTGAATAATCTTAATCAGCTCATCTGATAGGTCATTTACAAAATCTTCAACAACTCCGCTGGTAAATACTAATTTATCCCTAGTATTGTACTTTTCAACAACTTTACGCAAACGCTCATCAAATTCTATAGCCTTTACCTTATTCGTTCTTCCATAAGCGGATATAGCCTTTCTAAGCAGTCGTATCAGCGCATTAAACTTAGTAATAGGCATCTTTACAGCGTTCAGTTCATCCATAAATTTTTCACTGAACACATCAACTGATTTATTCTCATCAACAATATTTTCGATTCCTGTACACGTGATAGCGTTTTTAACCATGTCTTCTACAATACGATTCATAACCTCAGCATCCGGGGCCGTTCCTTGCGTTTGCTTATAAATAATTGAGCGTATGGCTAAATAAAATTGGGCTGTTGCTGTTTCCTTTTCCGACAATTCTCCTGAAGGGAAACATATAACATAGGCACTTTTTAAACGTCTTGAAAGCCCCATGAATCTAGTCTGCATTTCATTTTTCATCTGAACATACTCTGCAGCGGCATTCAGGCAATTAAGGCGTTCTAATGGTGTACCGGTATGGAACTTTACAGCATTAAAATCACTTAATAGTTCATCTAGTAAAGCAAGATGATTTCTGAATATCCCAAGAGAAATATTTAATTCGTCAACCGGACTCTGCTGAGGACCACCATATTTTTTGACAGCCTTTAGCATTTCACTCTTGATACCGATGTAGTCGACAACAAGCCCTTTATCCTTACCATCAAAAACACGATTAACGCGCGAAATAGTTTGAATTAAAGTATGACGTTGGAGAGGTTTATCAATGTACATTACGGCTAAAGAGGGAACATCGAATCCGGTAATCCACATATCTACAACTACAGCAATCTTAAAATTTGAATTAATATTCTTAAACTGTTTGTCTAACTTCTTGCGATATTCCTTGTTACCACAGGCCTCAAACAATTTATCATCATCATCCTTGCCCTGTGTAGCAACAAGATTAATCTTCGGAAGAGCCGTGAGTTTATCAAGTTCTTCTTCTGATAATTTGCTTTCATTCTCAGCTTTTTTTGCCTCACCCCATTTTGGTCTGATTGCAAGTATCTCATTCAAAACACGGAATGCAAGTGGCCTGTCCGCACAAACAATCATAGCCTTTTGCACGACTTCAGGCTTTTCAGAACATAATGCCTCATAGTGAGTTACGATATCTACGGCAAGTTTTTTCAGCCTATCTGGATGCCCCAATATCGCAGCCATCTTACTCATTGCACGCTGACTTTCTTCTATCTTTTCTAGCGAAGAACCTTCCTGTGCGCACTGTTCATAATAATTCTGAATTTCCTTAGCTTGCTCATCAGAAAGAACTACACGAGCAAGGCGTGGTTCATAAGCTATACGAACAGTGATACCATCATCGCTTGACTCCTTCATGGTGTAACTATCAACCACTTCTCCAAAAACCGCTATTGTTTCATCAATAGGGGTTCCTGTAAAACCACAATAAGTTGCATTAGGGAAGCTTGCACGAAGGTAATATCCAAAGCCGTAAGTTGTAAACACCCCCTTATCTGTCTTTTTCAACTTGCTTCCGGTACTAGTCTGTGTACGGTGAGCTTCATCCGAAATACATATAATGTTACTTCTATCGGAAAGTAGTCCAGTATTTTCACAGAACTTCTGAATAGTAGTGATATAAACACCACCGCTTGGTCTATCCTTAAGTGTTTGCTCTAGATCTACACGACTTTCAATGCTACGCACATCACTTTCGTGCAGATACTTAGTAGCTGTTACAAATAACTCTGATGTCTGAGTATCCAAATCCTCACGATCAGCAAGAATGATAATTGTTGGATTATTAAATGCGACATTATCTCTTAGCACAATCAATCGAGAAAGGAATAACATTGTGTATGTTTTCCCACAACCAGTAGCGCCAAAGTATGTACCACCTTTACCATCACCATCGGGTCTCATATGCTCTTTGATGCTTGCAAGCATTTTGTTTGCCGCGAAATACTGCGGATAACGACAAACAATAGCTTCACTCTTTTTACTGTCATCCGGGTAAAAGATGAAATCTCGAAGAACAGCCAAAAGTCTTGAAGGAGCAAAAGCACCTTCAATCATTGTTTTAAGAGAGCTGATTCCATTCGCTACTGTATCTGTTTCATTTGCTTTATTCCATGAGTAATAGAATTCATACGGAGTGAAGATACTTCCAAGCTTTGTATTAGCCCCATCGCTAATCATCGATAAAAAACAGTATTTCATCAGCTTAGGTATATCTCGGGTGTAGCGCTTTGTAATCTGCTTCCATGCATCAAATACAGTTGTATCCTCATTGATGGCAGATTTGAATTCACAAATAGTTATTGGAATACCATTTATAAATATCAATAAGTCTGGTCTTCTAAGTCTCTCCCCCTGAATAGAATACTGATTTACGACCTTAAAGATATTCTTTTCTGGATGATCATAATCGATGTAATCAATATGCAACGCAATTTTTGTTATATCATCGCGCTGTAAATCAAAACCTTCATTCACCAACCAAAATGTTTCTTTGTTCCCAGTGTATAGAGGCGTTGATTGAATTAAGGAAATTTTATTTATGATTTTCTGTAGTTCACCAGAGCTTAAATCGGGGTATCTATCTAGCAGAAAAGAACGTAAATCATCTTCTAACAATATATCTTCATATTGGCGGTGAATATTTTCACCATGAACATAGGAGTAGCCTTGAATCTGAAATAATTCAATTATTGCTTGTTCAAGCTGATCTTCTGTAAACTTCCCTTTTTCGAAGAAATATTCCATTCCCACACCTTCTTTATACACATGCCTCTGCAATCGATCCCCTAATAAGAATTGGACAAATATCCTTTATTTGAGATTTAAGTTTTTCATTGATTGCTTGGCGTTCTTTGTACACTTTGTAAATATTAGAGATAAATTTTTGAATTTCTATTGTTGGGATTGGAATAGAAACGTTAGACATATCGGAGAATGAAAAATTTTCTCGTGCAGATCCCCATGAATTGAATCTAGCATATCTATCGAATTCAGATCTTGATAACCACATCGCTAGGTATTCAGGGCAAATTTTTTCTTTGTTTAAACTAAATACCTCATAAATCGGAGAAACAACCAAATCTTCTTCACCTGAATTAAACGAAAAAGCTAAGACTTTCCATGTATCGGTTGTAGGAACAAAGGCAAAATCTCCTTTATGTACAATTTTGTAATTACCGAGTTCATTCCGATTAACTCTACTTTGAGCTATTCGAAACTCTTTTTTAGTACTTAATCCTACTACTGAATCTAAAGATTTATCAGTATTTCTTTCGTTTTTTTGCTCTATATAGGGACCTATAGCCTCACAAGGAATCTCTCTGCGTAAATTTTCAATATAAGCATCACAAACCAACTTCAAATCATCCAACCCTCGTTCATAGCTCTGCTGATTAGCAAGCATTGCGAGGTAAGTATCCACATACTTTTTTTGGATATCAATTGGGGGAAGTTCTATCTCAATATCACACATTTCACTCCAGTCAAAAGTTTCTCTTGCAGACCCCCATGAATTGAAACGTGAGTACCTGTCAAATTCTGCGCGATTAAAGTACATAAATAGGTATTCTGATAAAAGACTATCAGTATCTTTGATTTTGAATACGATGTATGAAGAAGAAACGATATAAGTGCTTTGTGTATCATTGTGCGCTAGAGTGATCTTTTCTCCATTTCTAGATGTTACCGTTACATAAGCAAATTCATCAGGCTTCACCAATTTATAAGGTTTAAGTGAAACCCCATCCATATCAGCCTTTGTTTCAATAAATTTTTTTTGTATTGAAATACCCTTAACATCGTCCAATGTATAGGTAAGGTCTGAGTTTCTTTCATCGCATTGGTCTATTAACTCTCCGAGTTTATATTTTTTAATTAATGCCATATCCAATCCCCCTAAATGCTTCTTCCAGCATTTGCTGGGATTTCTTTTCAGCCTTCATGACTTCTTGCATTTCAAGTTGAATTCGTGCCATTTCCTTTTCGTAATCAATCTCTAAGTCATGATCGATAAATTCAATGTATTTGCTTGGTGCAAGAGAATACTTATGCAAACGTATATCTTCAATTGTTGCCGATTTACAAAACTCTGGAACATCTTCATAACATGAACGGTCAACATCCTGCCATGCACTATAGACAGCCTTTATTTTTGCTATTTGAGCATCAGTAAGAACTATTTTCTTCTTTTTCTTTCCTTTATCAATTACAATTTCCTCGATATTTTCATCCCAACGCCTTAAATCCATAAATAGAATTTCATTTGTTCTATCACGGAGCCAACGTCCATTTACAATACCATCCTTCTTATTCATGTTTACAATCCAAAGAGTTACAGAAATATCTGTCGTATAGAACATGTCTCTTGGAAGAATAATAATAGCCTCTACCTTGTCATTCTCAAGGATCTGTTTTCTAATTTCGTATTCGTCAGGATCATTCAATGCTCCATTTGCAAGAAGAAATCCTGCAATACCGTGAGTAACATCGAGCTTTGAAATCATGTGTAAAATCCATGCATAGTTGGCATTTGATGCACGAGGAGTACAGTACCCCTTCCAACGATAATCGTCAGTTAATTCGTCTTCTTTTCTCCAATTCTTGAGATTAAAAGGAGGGTTAGCCATGATAAAATCTACTTTTTTATCTTTATGCAGATCTTCCGTAAATGTGGAGGCATTTTTATCACCAAGATTGTGAGCAATTCCTCTTATTGCGAGGTTCATTCTGCAAAGTCTCCATGTTTCAGCTTGGCTTTCCTGTCCAATAACTGAAATTTTTTGCCTGTTACCATTATGACGATCAACAAACTTCATACTCTGAACAAACATACCGCCAGAACCACAGCAAGGGTCGTAGACTATGCCACTATAAGGCTCAATCATTTCCGCAATAAGTTTAACTACAGAAGCAGGAGTATAGAATTCACCATCTTCCTTAGTACCTGACGCCGCATAAATCTGCAAAAAATATTCATAAACGCGCCCGATAAGATCTTCTTCTTGGAAGCGTTTTTCATCGATTTTATTTACTTCATCGATCAAAGACTTAATTTTATCTTTGCTAGCACCAAGAGTTGAGAACATTGCATATACATGATTTCCGTCTTTATCAGTTGTAGACAACGCCCCTTTTAGAGATGGATTACTATCTTCTATATCCATCATGGCTTGATCAATAATAACTGAGATATCATTCGATGATGCATTCTTCACAATGTACGACCAACGTGCTGTTTCCTTTAAGTAAAAGACGTTTGCGGCATTATAAAATGATGCCTTTTCAAGAAATGCAGGAATGTCGCCGTACTGTTCTTGAAGTTCTCTACGACGTTTTTCAAATTTATCACCAGCAAATTTAAGAAAAACCAATCCAATAACAGCATCTCGATTTCTTTCGGTAGTGCCCACGCCACGAAGAGCTACCCTACAATTCCAAAGAACAGTCTCTAATGATACTTCTGATTCTTTATTTGTTTTAACTTTTGCCATTCCAAGTCCTCTATACTGTTCGTTTAGTTTTATCAATTATAGATTTAAATATGCATCTAAGATGTCAAGATAAGTTGTAGGGGCCGCTAATTATTTTTTTAACCATATTCATTGTTTTCACAACCTTGGAACGAAATTAACTGTATCCCATTTCCATCATGAGCTTTATAGTTGGAAACTGAACTCTGCCATCCTCTCTGAATTCCGACATAACAAGCCTCTCTTCCAAGCTTTGATTACAGCAGTAATTTGACATTGTATAACGCTCTTCGATCGATGTTAGCACAATTCTGCTGTCTTTTTCGTAGCAATACCCACATTTTCAGCAAAAAGCCAACCTTAACGAATACTATTTAATCACATTAAAAATAACTCCACGACCGTAAAGCCGACTTGCTCACCTCTTAGCTAAATCAGCGACATACTTTGTACACTTGTTAACCATCCTCACAAATAATCGTCAATCAAACACCTCAATCACACAAATTTATGGAAAGAAAGCCTTTTTCTCTGTAAAATCCTTGCTCTGTAATTTTGTTATCCAGATCACATTATTACTTCGTATTGACTAAAGCAGACACCATCAACGATGCCTGCTTTTTTCGTATGAATCTTGACCGAACGTCAGATTTCACCAATCCCCCTGGCTACTTGTTAGGGGGTTGTTTTTTTTACCAAAGACAAAGGCTTTATTTACGAAACATGCAACACACTTGTTGGATGTTACATGCTCTGCGTCTTTTAGATCTGGATACAGATTTTTAACGCTCGCCTGCGTAAGCTCATCAGGTCGCGAACTGATGAGTGCATGGCTGAAACAGACGAATTTATTTTAACCGTCCAGTGTCATGCACCACTGGTCACCTTCCGAAACGGGAATTTCCCCGACAGGTGACAACCTTTTATGTACACGAGACAAATCAGCCGTGAAGGGCTTCTCCGCTTCGGTTTTTCCGAACAGGAGAAGCCAGAATGGCAAAAGAAATTAAATGGGATAATGTAACTCTTACCTCTGATGAGGCAAAGACTCTTAACGAACTCAGGAATCAAGGCAAGGAGGTATATGCAGCACCGATTGAAATTGAGCACGGTGATCAACTGGAGTCGCTTGGAATCAGCTGGAGCCAGTGCCGGACTTGGTTTATCGGAAATGAGCGGATTACGGTTCATCTCACCCCGGCTGATGAAGCCACGTACCGATTCCTTCTTGGAGAGCTCCATGCCCGTCACCGTAACACCCACCGTCAGAATCGCTGCATGGTTCCCGGCAAAACACGGCTGATCCGCTGTCCTGACAGCAACAGCTGCGCGAAATGCCCGTTTCCGGGATACCGTAATCAGCGGCAGCCGAACGTCATTTCATGGGTTGAGGTGATTGAGAACGAGCAGCATCGGGAAGAACCGGTTCTGGCTGAACTGTTTGAGGCAAAGAGGCAATACGAGGAACTGCGGGAACGTATGGTTCGGGAAGATCCGCTTATCGCAGAGGTATTTGAACTGAAGGAAGGCGATGGTCTGACTGTTAAGGAAATCGCTGACCAACTTGAGTTAACCACCCGACAGGTCTACTATTACCTAAAGAAGGCGATGGACATCGGACGAAGATACGCTGAGAGATAGGTTTGGATTGATGTAATATCATAAGGCGGTGTCGTAGTTATTTTCGGCATCGTTCTTTTATCCCTTCAATATTATTTTCACCGTTTGATTAACAAAAACACCATAAATTTTTCACGGCCCACCATAAACAAAGAAGAAGCAAATTTACACCAAATTGTGTATTATTAGTATCGTAACTATTCTTTGAGGAATTAACATTATGGACATACTGGCAATTATATTAGCTCCGCTCATAGCAGTTTGGGTGGGCCAATTGATACATACTCGTGAAGAAAGAAGAAATGACAAACTTTCTATTTTCAAAACGTTAATGGCAACAAGAAATGGTTGGACAATGGAAAGTGTTAAAGCCTTAAATATAATTGAGATCGTTTTCTCTGATGATAAAAATGTCCTTAGCAGTTGGAAAGATTACTACGATAAACTATGTGTTCAAAACCCAAACCCAGCAGATTTAAAGAAAATAGAAATAGCCCAAGGACGACTATTGGAAACAATAGCTAAATCATTAGGGTATAAAAAAGTTACTTGGGAAACAATCCAAAATCCATACTTACCTACCGGTATGCAACAAGATGCAGAAATGGAAAGAGAATTTAAACGCTGTCAACTAGCTTGGGTCAAACAGCAGGTTCCGCAACAAGCACCATCAATCTCACAAATGGGTCAACAAATAAAAGAGAAAAATGATAAATAACCAACGTTTACCAAAGTCTGGTGTCATTGCATTTACAATGCCACTCTATGCCAATCTTTTAAATAAATTACAGCAACTCTACAGAACTTCCTATTTTTCTAAGCTTTAAATCGTAAGAGTGCCCATGAGTTCCACCGGACTGATAGTACCCACTAATAAAATACTCCTCATAAAAGTTTTCTATGACAGTTAATTTTGAAATAATTTTGAAATAATACCCTTCGCCGGCTATACTCAATTCTAGCCAATCATCATTCATTTTCTGCGTTCCATTATTTTTATCAATGAATTCACGTACCGATAAATTTCCAACTCTCGTTTCAAAATCAGGGTCTATCGAAGAAAGGACTCGAATTGCAGGCTGATCTAACAGAGAATGAAGAATATTATTTTTAGAATTAATGGATAAAACATATTCTAAAAAGTCACGAACCACATCATAATAAGTTTGTGTTTTAATGTCATAAGTTGTTAATGCGTAGAACCCTTTTTCGTCATATTTCTCATAATCATTCAAGGTATCAACTTCAACTTTTTGTCCGTTATCATTTTGTAATGTCAAAGCAAGTGATAATTTCTTTTGCTTAAATTCCGCTACATTATCCGCTGTTACAGTGTTCAAAAGATCATCATAGCATTCGAAGCCCAATTTGCTAAATGACTCTTTTGTTTCATTTGTTAACTCAATAGAGACATCACCTTTGGAAACATGAATTGTTTTTATATAGCTACGCCATTTCAAAACAAATAAAAGTAATGAAAAAGCAAAAAAGCAAAATCCCATACTATCCTTATTGAATATAAATGCTAAAGTCATAAGGACAATAAAAATGAAGCTAATATGAGATATTGAATCAAGCCAACGAGCGCAGCATGTATAAATGTTGTTTATTTTCTGCATACACGATTATTCCAATAAACGCTATACCAGGTAACATGACGTTATATATTGTAACTCATAGATCTGACAGCAAAATAGTGTCTACAACCTAAAAAATATCAAAATAGTAGCCACAACTATGCTGTATCTCTCCGCCTTGCTATGTTTTCGCATACAGCATAAATCCGGTTTTACAGTCGTGCTCAAAAAAGCGCCAAACTCCGCAACCCCTTTGATTTCAGGGGCTTTCAGAGCCGTTCTATTTTGCCCTTGATAGTAAAACTACGGTCTCAACATGTTCTGTGTTAGAAAACATATCGAATATTGCCCATTTTTTGATCATAAATCCACCTTGACAGAGAATTTTAAAATCTCTTGTTGCTGTTATAGGATTACAAGAAATATACAATATGTTCTTAATTT
>Ga0310695_10015265_pt1 | contig 10257 bp, 9 predicted proteins | sample RumenRJG_04DNA_FD_203882 | JGI IMG/M metagenome (GOLD analysis project Ga0310695, IMG submission 203882) | Bovine rumen microbial communities from Lethbridge, Alberta, Canada - RJG_04 (v2) (version 2) | ecosystem: Host-associated > Mammals > Digestive system > Stomach > Rumen | place: Canada... | reverse complement strand
GAAACAAAGAATAAAAAAGGAGAAAACCATGAGCGCATACAGATTTGAAACCCTTCAGCTTCACGTAGGACAGGAACAGGCCGACCCGGCTACCGACGCCCGCGCCGTTCCGATTTATCAGACGACCTCTTACGTCTTCCACAACAGTCAGCACGCCGCCGACCGGTTCGGACTTGCGGACGCCGGCAACATCTACGGGCGGCTCACAAACTCCACGCAGGATGTGCTGGAAAAGAGACTCGCGGCTCTGGAGGGCGGAAGCGCGGCTCTGGCTCTGGCCTCGGGCGCGGCGGCCATCACCTACGCGATCGAAGCCCTCGCGGCGAACGGCGGACACATCGTCGCGCAGAAGACGATATACGGCGGGACGTTCAACCTTCTGGCGCATACGCTTCCGCAGTTCGGCGTCAAAACGACTTTCGTGAACATCCACGATCTCGGCGAGGTCGAAGCGGCGATCACGGAAGATACGCGGGCCATCTTCCTCGAAACCCTCGGCAATCCGAACAGCGACATCCCCGATATCGACGCGGTTTCCGAACTCGCGCACCGGCACGGGATCCCGGTCGTGATCGACAATACCTTCGGGACGCCGTACCTGATCCACCCGATCGAACACGGAGCCGACATCGTCGTCCACTCCGCGACGAAGTTCATCGGCGGGCACGGCACGACCCTCGGCGGCATCATCGTGGAGTCCGGGAAATTCGACTGGAAGGCAAGCGGGAAATATCCGAACATCGCGGCTCCGAATCCGAGTTATCACGGCGTTTCCTTCTATGACGCGGTGGGACCGGCGGCGTTCGTGACCTTCATCCGGGCGATCCTGCTGCGGGACACCGGCGCGACCATCTCTCCCTTCAACGCTTTCCTGCTTTTGCAGGGCGTGGAGACTCTGTCGCTGAGACTGGACAGACACGCCGAAAACGCGAAGAAGGTCGTGGACTATCTTGCCCGTCATCCCCAGGTGGAAAAGGTCAGCCACCCGTCCCTGCCGGAGCACCCGGATCACGCCCTGTATGAAAGGTACTTCCCGAACGGAGGCGCGTCCATTTTCACCTTCGATATAAAAGGAGGTCGGGAAGAGGCCTGGAAGTTCATCGACAATCTGAAGATCTTCTCCCTGCTCGCCAACGTGGCGGACGTCAAGAGCCTCGTGATCCATCCGGCGTCGACCACGCATTCCCAGCTGTCGGAAGAAGAGCTTCTGGACCAGGGCATCCGGCAGAACACGATCCGGCTTTCCATCGGGACCGAGCATATCGACGACATACTCGAAGATCTGGAAAACGGATTCGCCGCGGTGAGATAAGGACAACCCCACATCAAAAGATCAAAAGAAAGAGGGTACGGATTCATGGCAAACATTTACAAGGGAACACTCGGACTGATCGGCAATACGCCGCTCGTCGAAGTGGTGCATATCGAAAAGGAACTTGGCCTGGAAGCGACGATTCTTGTCAAACTGGAATACTTCAACCCGGCCGGGAGCGTGAAGGACCGGATCGCAAAAGCGATGATCGAAGACGCGGAGGAAAAGGGCCTTTTGAAAGAGGGCTCCGTCATCATCGAGCCGACCTCCGGCAATACGGGCATCGGCCTCGCTTCCATCGCCGCGGCGAAAGGCTACCGGATCATTCTGACGATGCCGGAAACCATGAGCGTGGAGCGGCGGAACATTCTGAAAGCCTACGGCGCGGAGATCGTGCTGACCGAAGGCGCGAAGGGTATGAAGGGCGCCATCGCCAAAGCGGCAGAGCTTGCGGAGCAGATTCCCTCCAGCTTCATTCCCGGACAGTTCGTCAACCCGGCAAACCCGGCGATCCACAAGGCCACGACCGGCCCGGAGATCTGGAGGGACACGGACGGGAAAGTCGACGTCTTCATCGCGGGCGTCGGGACGGGAGGTACGGTGACCGGCGTCGGCGAATACCTCAAGGAGCAGAATCCGAACGTCAAGGTCGTGGCTCTGGAACCGGAGGACTCCCCCGTGCTGTCGGAAGGGAGATCCGGCGCGCACAAGATCCAGGGGATCGGCGCGGGATTTGTGCCCGACGTTCTGAACACGGCGGTGTACGACGAAGTCTTCAAGGCTCCGAACCAGAAGGCCTTCGAGACGGCAAAGCTGCTTGCGCAGAAGGAAGGCATCTCGGTCGGCATCTCTTCGGGAGCCGCGCTGTACGGAGCCATCGAGCTGGCGAAGAGACCGGAAAATCGAGGCAAAGTGATCGTCGCGCTGCTTCCCGACAGCGGAGACCGCTACTATTCGACCCCTCTGTTCACGGAATAATACAGACCCCCGGCCCTGGCGTGATATAATCCATCGCAGGCGCATGTCCGCGGCAGTTGCTTCCGCTGACGAGGCTTTCGACGCGAAGGAAGAGGCTCCGAACACTTTCGACTTCGGTGTGATCGCCGCCGTTGCCGCAGTGATCTCCCTCGGCGGATTCGCAGCTGCGAAGAAGCACTGAACATCCGACAAGGTTTACCGGAGATAGCTGACTGAATAGATCCGCCGGTTCACTGGATTTATTTCCGATGGACCGGCGGATTTTTGTCGGGAAGGGGGGAGGAGAAGGTTTTCTGTTTCGGAAATCGGATAAACCACCTGTAAACGAAGGCTTGACAAGGCCTGCCGGGTATGGTATCATTGCTTATGGAATTCTTCTGAATGATAGCTGCGGGAGGCTGCCATGACACACGAAGATTGCAGCGCGGTTCTTGACCGGATCAAAAGCGCGAAACCGAAGAAATTCTTCCTCGATACGGATACGGCCAACGAGATCGACGATCAGTTTGCGGTGGCGTATGCCCTCTTGTCCGACAATGTGGATGTTGTCGGATTCGGAGCCGCGCCGTTTCTGAACGATAACGCGGAATCCGTCGCCGATGGGATGGAAAAATCCTACGCGGAGATCGTCCGGGTGCGGGATCTGACGCTGCCCGGCTGCACAGTTCCGGCCTGGCGGGGAGCGGACCGCTATCTGCCGGACAGGAATACGCCCGTGGACAGCGACGCGGCCCGCGCGATCGTCAGAGCGTGCCGCGAAACGGAGGATTTCGTATTTGTCGCGTCTATCGGGTGTTTCACCAACGCGGCGTCGGCTCTGCTGCTCGATCCCTCCATCGGGAAAAACATGGTCTCGATCCTGATCGGCGCGAATGACGCGGACCAGTACCGGAGCGCCAACGATTTCAATCTCGCCCAGGACAGAGCCGCCGCTCAGGTGATTCTGGAAAGCGGGACGAACGTGATCCTGCTCCCCGCGGCGGGTGGGACGGAGGTCCTTCATCTGACGGCCATGGAATGCGCGTATGCCCTGGAAAACAAGAACATTCCCGTCGGCGACTACCTGACCGGGCTGATGCGCCGGGATCACGACGTCCCCGCGGGCACGGTGAAATCGACGACCCATATCATCTGGGATATCGCGTCCGTTGCGGTCCTGCGCGATATCTGGGGCTTCTGGGAGCCGGAGGTCAGGGACGCCCTGTCCGTCGACGGCGAAGGAATGTTCCGCGCCTCTCCTTCCGGAGGGAAGATGCTGTACAATAAACGATACCGGCGGGACGGGATCTTTACGGATCTGTTTTGCCTGATCTGTGAGAAGGCGGCGAGAAGGGCAGGCTGAAAAAACGCGGATTCAAAGGATGCTGGCTCCCGCCGGGCTGTTTTGCCGCAGGAGACGGATGCAGGAATGAAAACGGGTCCCTGTGCCGGGCCGGTGCAGGAACATGATCTGTTTTGACAGTCCGCCGCTTATCGGATATAATATTTTGGTAGAACCCTGCGGCCGTACAGGCGGGGTAAGGGACGAGATCGGGGGAATCACCGTGATTCTGTTTGTCAACGCGTGCGTAAGAGAGCAGTCCAGAACAAAAAGGCTGGCAGACAGTCTGCTGTCCATCCTGCAGGGGACGGCAGAGGAGGTGCGCCTTCGGGAGATCGTCTTTCCCGCCGTGGATGAAGCGTTTCTGCAAAGACGGGAAAGACTGATCGGGGAAGGGAAGTTTGAAGATCCTCTGTTCCGGTATGCGCGTCAGTTCTCTGAGGCTTCGCAGATCGTGATCGCCGCCCCGTACTGGGATCTCTCCTTTCCCGCCGCGCTGAAGCAGTATCTCGAGCAGGTCAGCGTCCCCGGCATCACGTTCACCTACACGCAGGACGGTCTCCCGAAAGGCCTCTGCGCCGCAGAACGGTTATTCTATGTCACGACGGCGGGCGGACTGTACGTTCCGGAGGCATACGGATTCGGGTATGTGGAGGCGCTTTGCAGGGATCTCTTCGGGATCAGGCAGGCGGAGCTGATCCGCGCCGCAGGTCTCGATCTGGACGGAGCAGACGCGGAGAACATCCTCCGGGAAAGCATCCGGGAGATTATTGAACATTACGGCAGGCGATAGGGGAGATTACGGCCTCCTCGAACGCACGCTCACAAAGTCTACGACCATATCGGCCTTTGACGCCTCCGTTCCCGCTCCGACCCAGTTCCTCTACGGTGACCTTCCGGATATGCCGGGACCGTGATCCCATCCCCTTGCTCCGTTGTCTGCGATCCGACAGCGGAGCGTTTTTCTGTTGACTCTGCGTGGTTTTTCGCTTTTGGGCAAACTGACTGTTTTTATGCTTTTTGAGGCTGTTTTTTTATCGCTCAAATTATTCAAGGTGCCTTGACAAAATCGCTTTCCCATGGTATAATCAAGGTACCTTAAAGAAATGATTGGAGGAAAGAGAATGAACAGCACGGAAAAGACATGCCCCGGATGCAGAAGGCACTGTAATCTGAACGAACCGAACTGTGAGAGAGGAAGAATCTTTGCCGAAACAGGAGTCCTGCCGGAGGGGGAACGCGGGTTCAAGGGTCCTCGCGGCGAAATGCACGGTCCCCACGGTCCCCACGGAGGGCACGGTCCTCACGGCAGGATGGGCGGTCCTCACCGCAGAATGGAAAACCATCACTTCGAGGACAAGGAAATCGCCGGAGATATCAACGCGAAGCTTGCCCACCACCTTCACACCGTCGGCCACATGATGCGGATGCGTTTTGACGACCGGGAAGGGCAGAACAGGATCCTCGTGATGCTGAACGACGGTCCCGTCTCCCAGAGAGATCTCACGGCGCGTCTCGGGATTCAGCCGGGATCGGCAAGCGAGGTGCTCAACAAGCTGGAAAGCGCCGGATTGATCGAGCGGACCCCGAACGAGGAAGACCGCCGGACCGCGAATGTCGGCCTCACGGAAGCGGGGCGGACAGAAGCGGCAAAAGCGGTTGAAGAACGCTGCGTCAGACGGGAGAAAATGTTTTCCTGCCTTACCGAGGAAGAGAAGGAAACGCTGGTCGGCCTGATTGAAAAGCTGAAAAACAGCTGGAGAGGCGAGTAAGACGCTCAACTCGGAGGGTCATACTAGTGTTTCGGCTGGCCGCGGTTTCTTACCGGCATTGAGACGGACGGCCGGAAAGAGAAGCCGGTATAACAAAGCATTGTCTTCCATGGCAGGGAAGACCTTCAGGCAAAACAGTCTCTATAAAAGGCCCGGCGGAAGAACGTCGGGCTTTTTCTGTTGACAGGAAAGGTCCTTTCTTGTATAATGGGCGTTGGGATATGCTGACAATGAGAGATCCCTTGTCATTGCCGGACATCGGCTCGGTCCGCCGGCGAAGGCATACCGCGTTCCGTGGGAAATCCTCGAAAGGACCGGGCAGAAGGCGGTGACAGAATGAAAGAGATCAGAACAGACGCGGCCCGGACCGTGATCCGGCGTCGATCTTCAAGTACGACGGCTGGCTGTCGATCTGCAGGGGACCGGACAACCGGGCCAGCGCATGGGAAGCCTCCGAAAAGGTCTTCGCGACCAATATTGAGGCAGATTTTGACGATATCCCGGCCTTGGAGGAATGAAAGATGAACTTTTCAGAAATGACCTCGCGGGAGCGCATTCTTTCCGCCATGCGGGGATTGCCCACGGACCGGGTTCCGTTTCAGCTCGGGGTCACCAATATGTTCACCGTGCGGATCAACGGATACACCGGATGGGATATCTATCTCCACGGCAAAGCGCCGATGTGGAAGATGGTGGCGGACGTTCAGCGTCGGTTCGGACTGGACGGGTACCTCTACCTCGGACCGGACGCGCCGCCGGATCCGGATGTGACATACAGGAGCGAGACGGTGCATTCCGACGACGAAAAGATCGTTGTGCGCACCACAATGCAGACGCCGGACGGGGATCTCTGGTATGAGATCTCCCTTATGAAAAACGAGACGCCCACCATCACCCGGGGGCTTATCAAGAACGCAGACGATTTTGCCCTGTGGCTCAAATATGCCTTCCGCCCGAAACGCTATACCTGCGACGCGCTGCCGGCCTTCCGCGAATACTTCGGGGAGGACGGCGTGATCGGGGGATCCGCGGGCGCCGTTCCGGGCTACCACGACCTCATGATGAGCGTCGACGGCAAGCTGGGAAACACGGTCTATCTTCACATGGATTATCCGGATCTGTTCGAGGAGTATGTGGAAAAGGCCAGCAAGGCGTATTTGTCCCGGGTGGAGCAGATGGCGGAGATGGGCTTTGACTACATCGAAATGTCCAACTCCGGCATGATCGCCCTCGGAAATCCGGAGATGTTCAGGAAGTACAGCCTTCCCACCATTCAGGCGGCGTCCCGGATCATCCGGCAGGCGGGAGGATTGTCCGAGGTACACTGCTGCGGCCCGGCTCTGTGCGTGGTGAAGGCCTGCCACGACGAGACGGACGTGGACAGCATCAATCCGATCCAGGAGGCTCCCATGGGGGACTGCAGCCTTCCCGAGCTCAAGCGGCTCTACGGCGATACCCTCTGCCTCAAGGACAACGTGGGCGTTATCTATCCGCTGCTGGAGGGAACCCCGGCCGAGGTCGAAAAGCACGTTGTGCGCTGCATGGACGCGTCCAAGAAGAACGGGCGGTTCATCCTCTTCGGCGACGAGGGGATCAGTCCCATGACGCCGGTCGAAAACATCAAAGCCTACGCGGACGCGGCGTTGCGGTACGGGAAATACTGATTTCCGCTGTGCGGGAAGGAGAAAGAAATGAATCTGTCCGAACCCTATTACATCGAAAAACGAAGCGGCGCCGCCCACATGGATCTGTCATGCGAGTGGGACTTCGCATATACGGACGCGCCGACCGATCCCGCGGATATCGCATGGACCATGAAGGCGAAGGTGCCCGGAACCGTGTACTGGCAGTTATACGAAGCCGGGGTCCTGCCCCATCCCTATGAGAAGAACAACTCGGGGCTGTACGCGTGGGTGGACAACAAGGTCTGGTACTACCGCCGGACGTTCACGGTGGAGGAATCACGCCGCGCCGACCGGGCTTTCCTCTGTATCGACGGATGCGCGTACTATACGAGGCTGTTTCTGAACGGGGAACTGCTCGGGGAGCACGAGGGCATGTTCGGCGGGCCCTATGCCGAGGTCGCGGAGAAGCTGCACTACGGCGGGGAGAACGAGCTTGTCGTCGAGGTGAAGGCCTGCGACTTCGGGTATGAACCCGGCAAATGGGATCCGCACAACCCGGATCTGTCGGTGAAGAACTTCCCGATCATCCCGTGGAACCTCGCAAGGGACCGGTACAGCACGCCGGGGGATTTCATCGCGATCGGCCCGTGGGGGGACATCCGCATCGAATTTCTGCCCGCCTGCCATCTGAGCCGCCCGGTGTTTTACACCGAATCCATTGACGGAGACAAGGTCCGGGCGCGCTTCGAGGTCGAGATCTCCGATCCGGAGGTGGACGAACTCAGGGTCCCCTTGAACGGCACAGGCGGCGATGGGGGATTTCAGTTCAGCTTGTCCTTCGGCACGCCGGGCACCCGCAAAGACCGGAGGTTCGAGATCCGTATCCGGCTGACCGACCGCGGGACGGGAGAGGTCGTTTACGACGAGGCGGAGGCGTACAGCCCGCTTGACTGGCGACGCGCAGAGTTTTATGAGAACAACCACTATCAGCGTTCGATCCTTCTCGCCGGGATCAGGCTCTGGCAGCCGGTGGGCCTCGGCGATCCCTGTCTCTATGATGCCGAAATCACCCTCACGGACGAAAACGGCGTTCTGCTGGACACGCAGCGGCTCACCTACGGCGCGCGCATCGTCGAACGGGAGTTCACCGCCGGGGAGAAGCTGAGAACGCGCTGGGGCAAGTACGCCTTCAGGGTAAACGGAAAACCGATCTTTCTGACCGGGCTGAACTGGATGCCGCTGGATTTCTTTTTGAAGCTGCCCTATGAGGAATACCGCTGGACGCTGGAGCGGGCGCGGGACGCCGGGGTGCAGCTGCTGCGGGTGTGGAACGGCGGGGGCATTCAGGAGACCGAGACGTTCTACGACCTCTGCGACGAACTGGGCATCATGGTCTGGCAGGACGGATTCCCGGCCAACAACCAGACCTCGAACTGGGATCACACCGTCCTGTTGCATCAGGCGGCCATGAACCTGTTCCGCATGAGACGGCATCCCAGCCTTGTCATCCTCTGCGGCGGGAACGAGTTCAACCCTTACGCGGCGGACAATCTTGCCTCGATGGCGGTGATGGAGGAACTGGCGGAGGATCTTGCGCCGGGCGTCGGATTCGTCCGCACCACACCGGACCGCGGAAGCGCGCACATCTACACCGACATGGAGCCGACCTGCTACCGGCAGTTCTACAAGCAGATCCCGTTTCTCGGAGAGAGCGGCGTGCATTCCTTCCCCTGCTTCAAATCCCTGCGTCAGCAGATCTCGTACGAGGAGTTCACACGCCCGCTGTCCGATATCTTCTCCGAAGAGTTCGAGCGGAAGAACCCCGAGCTGCGCAATCATTTCTGCGAGTTCATCCCCTCCCGCATCCCGCGCATGCTGAGCCGGGCTTCCGCGATCAGCGATATAAACGGCATATCCCTCGAGGATCTCTGCGAGGCGACCCAGATCGCGTCCTACGAGTTTTATGAGATCATGATCCAGTCCATGCGGGAAAACTATCCCGTCACGGGCGGGCTGATGCCGTGGGTGTACCGCCGTCCGTCGGTGGCGGTCGGGATCCAGCTGATGGACGGCCTCGGCGATCCCATCGCGCCTTACTACGCGCTGAAGGAGGCGTACAAGCCGCTGACGGTTTTCGTCTCCCTTCCGTATGTGACCTGGGCCGCGGGGGAGGAGGTACCCCTCACCGTGCGCGTCGTCAACGGGGCGGGGGAGTGTGGGAAGGGAAGGATCACAGTGCGTCTGTACGGTCCCGATTTTTCCGAGGTGTTCAGCGAAAACCGGGAAATAACGCTGGACGGGGATTATCAGACGGTCTGTGAACTCCCGGCGTTTCGTCTCCCTGAGAACTTCCGGGAGAAGTTCTTCTTCGTCGAAGCCTCGCTGGTGGCGGGGGATGTTCTTCGCGCGCGGAGTTTCTGCTGGCCGAAGGTCCTCGCCGCCATGGACGACCCCGATTTCCGCGCGAAACGCAGGGACGGCATGCAGCCGAACCTGATGTTCGAAAAGGGCCCATGGCTCAAGCGTCAGATCGCGGAAGGCCCCGGAACCCGCCTGACCGCGTCCGTGGACGACTGTCTGCGCGAGGGATGCCGCCTTTCCTTCCGGCTGACCGTGAAGAACGACGGCCCGGTCCCGGCTTTCCCGGTGCGCCCGGACACCGTCGACGACGGAACGGTCTGCGCCATGGAGGACAGCTTCTTCTTCCTGAGACCGGGCGAGGAGCGGGTACTGAGGGGCGACGTGCTTCTCAGAGACAACGCGCCGGAGGTTCCGACCCTGCGGCTGAACGCGTGGAACGCTCCCGCGATTGATCTGCTTTTGAAATAGTCAGCCGGTCGGATAAACATCATAACCCTGCCTCACAGCAAGACATTGCCGGGAGAAGACGGAGGCTCAGCCTGGGTCTTCCTCTCCTGTGGGGCAGGTTTTTTGTCCGGACAAATTGAGCAGGCTGCTTATTCCTGAAACGCCCTGATTTTTTCAAGCAGTTTTTCCATGGTCTTCTGCTGGATCTTGAGATTCTTTGCAGCCATGGACACATAGTTGAAGGTGCCTCTGTCGTACTGGCTGTTGTACGCGTCGGCATAGGTACTGCCCCATGAGAAGTCCACCGCCCAGTCTTACACCTTGGTGGCCATGCAGATGTGCAGCATTTCGATGGTATCCTCGTCCCGCACGAGCTTGGAAGCGAGCAGCGTGTCGTACAGCGCGGCGTCAACCGTCTCCGTGGAAAACGCGCCGAGCGCC
>Ga0310695_10015263_pt1 | contig 10258 bp, 6 predicted proteins | sample RumenRJG_04DNA_FD_203882 | JGI IMG/M metagenome (GOLD analysis project Ga0310695, IMG submission 203882) | Bovine rumen microbial communities from Lethbridge, Alberta, Canada - RJG_04 (v2) (version 2) | ecosystem: Host-associated > Mammals > Digestive system > Stomach > Rumen | place: Canada... | reverse complement strand
AAATCGCATTCCTCGCCCCGCACAAGGTGTTCGAAGGCAACAAGCCGACCAACTCCATCATGATGGACTACGTTTCTCCGGAAACGCTCGGCGCCCTCATCGCCATGTACGAACACAAGATCTTCACGCAGGGCGTAATCTGGAACATCAACAGCTACGACCAGTGGGGTGTTGAACTCGGCAAGCAACTCGCGAAGAAGATTCTCCCGGAACTTGCCAAGGCCGACGCCGAACTGAACCACGACAGCTCCACCAACGGGCTCATCAAGTGGTTCAAGGCTCACCAGAAGTAAGCTGAAGACAAAGCTTTAGAAAAGGCCGCGATTAAATCGCGGCCTTTTTTGCGTGACCGCGTTCACTGTTACCAAAAGTTTTACAGGAGTCCTAGCCCATTTTGTATATATTTGGGACGGGAGATGATTGGGGTATGGAGAGGTTATGAAAATATTCAAGTATTCCGCATTCTGCATTGCCGCAGCGTTTTCTTACTCGCTGGCGGTTCTTGACTTGCCCAACGACCAGCCCAAGGTAGACGAAATCTACTGGAAGGCGGCGCTCGACAGCACGTGGCAAGGTCTAATCCGCCGCAACATCGACCCGTACAGCGCGGGTGCCGGCCTCATTCACCGTCCCAAGAGCGAAAAGCCGGGTGACGCTGTAAGCGAAGGCGTCGGCTACGGCATGCTGGTCGCCCTTTACGCGAACGACCAGGAACGCTTCAACAAGATGTGGGAAAAGGCGAGCGAGACCATGTGGCAAGGAAGCTACCACGACTGGCACATGAATCCCGATGGAACCATCCCGATGGACGGTCACGGTGCCGCGACCGACGCCGAAGAAGATATCGCACTCGCCCTGATTTTTGCAGACAAGCTCGTTTCTGCAGGCAAGTGGACCGCCTACACCTCTCCGTTCCTGCAGAAGACTTACGCAGAACAGGCCCAGAAGCTCCTCGACAAGATGTGGGAATCGAAGCAGATACGCTCCGAAGGCGTTGTCGCTCCCGGTGCCGACTGGGGCGGATACGAATTCGTGAACCCAGGATATTTCTCCCCGGCCTGGTACAAGGTTTTCGAGAAATTCGACAAGAACGACGGTTCCCGCTGGACGAAGGCCGTAGACAAGAGCTACGAGATTATTTCCAAGAGCCCCGGATACAGCATGGGCATGGTTCCCGACTGGATGACTCCGGAAGGCGGCTGGGTCGGCTCGGAAGGCCTGGGCTACAACGCCTACTTCAACAGCCGCGCATTCTTCAAGGACGCCATCCGCATCCTGTGGCGCTGCGCCCTTGATGCAGTCTGGTTCAACGAAGACCGCGCCAAGACGTTCCTCAAGAACGCTCTGAACTTCATCAACGACAAGGGCGGCGCTCCCGCTGCGAACTTCTACCAGATCGAACAAGCCGGTGAACTCCTGCCCGCCGAAGACAAGTGGATGGAATTCAACGGCGAAAAGGACGAGTCCACCTGGCGCTACCGCAGGGAACATAGCCACCTGACCATCGGCATGTGGGCCACGGCGGCCATGGCTGTCGGTGAAAAGACGGACAGGATCGCCTTTAGCGAAGAAATGGGTAAGTTCTACGAAGGCGGTGATTACTTTGGACTCGCGAAGGACACCTCCGCGGCCCTCGAGGATACGCTCCACAACGAAATGTACTTTGACCAGTTCCTCGCTTGGTTCGGCACATCCCTGATGAGCGGGACCTTCGTGAACGTGATCGACGCAATCGACAACCCGAAAACGGCAACGGTCGGCGATTCGTCTTCCCTGACGCCGAAACCCGTAAGCATTCCGAAGGTGCGCATCGCCAAGAAGGGTATCGAACTTGAGTACCTCGGCAACGGAATGATGTTCTCGGTGTCCGATGTCGCCACCTGGCGCATCTTCGACATGAACGGTCACGAAGTGGCAACCGCCAAGGGAAAGAACTTCCTGTGGAAGGAATCCCGCAAGGGAGTCTACATCGTCAAGGCCAGCGGGGCGGATTTCCGTCTCACCCGAAAGGTGTTCCTCCGCTAGCTTAACAGCTTATTTCAAAGTTTTCAGAACGGAGTCGATGCGTCCCGACATCTGGACGGCGCCCGGATACCCGAGGTGGTCCTTGTTGACCGCCATGTTGTCGGTGTAATCGTGATCGCCCATCTTGTTCTCGTCCATGAACGTGAAGTTCGGGAACGTGTCCTGCCAGGCGGCAATGTTCGCAATCAATGCGGGAGCTTCGCTGCGGCGAAGCCCGTACTTGCCGAAACCGCCGGTCTTCTTGAAGTTCGGGCTCTGCGGGAATATGATTCCCACCACCTTGATATTATGCTCCGCCGCCAGCTGGATGATTTCCCTGATATGGCCGAGCGATTCGTAATAAGAAGTCGGGTGGATGGATAGCCAGGTGCTGTCGTAATCGACCGTCGGATTTTCTTCCCAGCTTGCGCCTTCCAACCTCACGTAACCCATTTCATCCCTGAAGTACTTCGCATGGAAATCCGAACCGTTGGACGCCTGCGTCATTTCGGCAAGCCCTTCGGGATACGCTCCCTGCCAGAAAGAATGGTTCTCGTCGTACACGAATCCCGGATACTTCTTGTATTCGTCGAGGAAGAAATTATAGCTGGAATGTTCGCTGTAGCTCCACAAGTCGATGTCTATCGAAACCACCACATACTTGAGGTTCGGCACATGCGGGAGGATGTAGTTCTCGAGCAGGTACTTCGACACGTAAGGCAGATTCGGTACATTCGCCATATTGATGGCGTAGAAGTCGTCGCTCAGGAGGGCCGGAATAAATCCTTCCAGCATGCGCGAGGAGCCGAGCATGATCGTATTCGCCTTATCCTTGTGCGTCCACAGGAGTTCGAGCTTGTAGCGCAACATCATCGGAGGTTCGCCACAACCCGGCGTGCAGTACACGCCCGCACTGTCGATATCCAAATTGCCGAAAGCCTTGTTGTCCGCGGAGTTCGACCACATGGCCGGATGCCAAAGGTCTTCGCCTTCCACGATTTCGGTGACGGTATTGGTCAGAAAATCAAGCAGGACAATTTTCGGATGCGCACCGTCGGCATTCGTGAGCGTAGCGACCGCAACGCCGCCCTTTTCCCGCCGAGTCACGTCGTACACCCATTCCGTATGATCGAAAGTATAAGGCTTGGGCGCAACGATTCCCTGTACCAAATTGCCATTGCTGTCGGCCGTAAACGCAATTTCATGTGTCCGATATTCGAAGCCGACTGCATTGCGCCCAATCTGCGGTGCAAAATCGAGGAACAGCGTGCGCTTGCTCCCGTCCTTTGAAAGCGACACGTTACACGCTTGCTCGCTGCCATACCACACGACATTCTGTGCTGCGCTGTCGGACGGGAGTATGCGCGCGCGGAGGCGTGTCGAACCCGAGACGGCCAGGCGGTTATCATCACTGATGCCACCGTGGTAAGCGCCGTCGAAGAGCTTCTGCGGCGTTCCGAACTTTCCGCCGGAGAACTTCACCTGCCACGTAGACTGCGCAAGGAACGCCGCTTCATCCTTGTTGTCGGCGGCGGAAGTCACATACACGATAACGGTATCGCCGTTCGGCAACACACGCCAGCGCGGGATGGCGGCGCTTTCCACGTTAAGCTTCACAAGCCCGCTGCCGGCAGCGTCGATGTTCCGGACATAGACAGAGGAATTTGCTTTCACACCCTCTAAACCAGTACAAAAAGCAACTAGCTTTCCGTCCGGAGAAATGTCCGGGTGGTAGGCGTCTAGATCGTCCTCGATTTCGACGACCGTAGGCGAGCCGGCCGTGTAGTCAATGAAGGCAAGGTTGCCCGTCACCTCGTTGCGGAAGACGAGCTTCGACTTGTATGCTCCCGTAATGCCGCGAATCGTTATGACGTTCGCGAGCGGCACGATCCTGCTGGAAACGGCTTTGCCGCCATCGAGCCAGACCGGATCGGGAATGGAGCCGAGCGCAAGCCTGAATCCCACATAATCCGCATGGGTAGCGGATGTTACCGCATACACATCCCCGCGCGAATAGATCTTCATGTTTTCCGGAGCAGTCTTGTAGCCACCGCCCTTCACGACCCTCTGGCCGATTCCATCGCCCTGTGCGGCTCCCACAAAATTGTCAACGGCATCCTCGCCATAATTGCCGAGCCAGTCGTTCACCCATTCCATGACGTTCCCGGACATGTCGCAAATCTTGGTGGAAGCAGGCGAAGAACACACATCGTGTGCCGCATTCGACGCGTTGCCCTGATTCCAGCTGTTCTTTACGTCCCAACTGGTCTGCGCCGCAAAGGACCATTCCGCTTCGGTCGGCAGGCGGAGCGCCATTGCGGTCGGACGGAAAGCGAACCCCTCCAGGTTCGAACAATGCTTGTCATGGTCAATAATCGCTTTCGTGTAGGTGTACGCCGTATCGAATCCGAGCGCTTTGCTCTTCGCATTCGCGAACAGTATTGCATCATAATAGGTGATATCGGCAGCGGGCATCTTGTCGTCCTTGCAAGGCACGATAAGGCCCGAGACGTCCTTCATGACCGCATTGAAATCGCTGCAAGTCACCTCGCTCCGGCTCATGAAATAATCGTAGCCGAAACCGACTTTCATCATGGGGCGCTCATTGCTCTTCGCGGAAATTTCCTCGGTCCCGAGGTAAACGTACTTGCCCGTAGCCGGGATGCGTTCAAATCCGTCAAGCGAATCCGGAAGGGATACGGAGGAACTAGAGCTTTTCGAAGAAGATGATGAGGAGGATTCTGCCTGGGAACTGCTGGAAGCCTCTTCCGAAGAAAGGACTTCCTCGGGAGTTTCCTCCTGGTCCGCATCGGTACTGCTACAACCGGAAACGGCGATTATCCAGAAGACGCAAATAAGCAATCTCAGCAAATTTCGATACGACAAAACACAGCCCCTGTCAATATTTCACCCTAAATATATATATCTTTCCAGTATGGCCGAAGATATCAGAGCGCTTATAAAAAGGCTTTCGCCGCTCATGGACGAAGAAACGGAAATTTTCCGCGAACTTTCGACGTTTTTCGGTGACGGTGCCAAGATTGAAACGAACCGAAGCGACCTTTCCAAGTTCCTCGGCCGCAAGCGTCTCTACCGCATCATCCGCATTGCGGGCACAAGCTACAAGGACTGCGCCTACCAACTCATCGACAACTATCCCGAAGCAATGGAATCCCTCGGAATGCTGCGTTATTACAAGGCACCCTCGGCGCCCATTCAGTGGGAAGAAATTGAGAAGGCAGAGATTGCCCTGGGCGGGGAACTCACGATGAATGCTTACGGCTGGATGCCCGACGCATGGACAGCATTCGAGAACAAGTCGCCCATCGTCGATGCGGAAAATCCCTACGAGCTAGTTGCGCTGCTCGCCTTCGGATACGACGATTAAAGCGTCCTGGAATCAGTTGGGGGAGACAAATTCAAAGAGGGTTATGCCCGGAAGCTTGCCGTTACGGCTCTGCAGGTATTCTAGCAGAGGCTGTTCCACGACCTGCTTGCGCAAAGACGATGCGTGCCTCAGCTTGGGAGGTTCACCCGGTTTCAGGATGACGAATCCCGTATGCGTCGCATCGATCTTCTCGGACTTGCCGACAAATGCGACCCCGAGAACCTTCAGGCTGTCGCTGCGCGCGGTCTTTGCCCATTCGGAGGCCTTCGCGTACGGGAGGTAGCGGATATCGACCTGCGGATCGGCTGCCGGAGCGCCATTGACCAGGTACTTCATCTTCTTCGCCTTGAAGAAATCGTTCTTCGGCATCGTGCGTCTGATGACGGTGTCCCCCTGCATCGGGAGCACATGCGCGAACTTGCCTTCGCCGACCCAATCCAGCAGCAGGTAATGCTTGCGCGTCGCGTAGTTGATCACGCCATCCTTGTAGCGGATTTTCTGGAGCTGCTTGAACAGCATGTCTTCACTCGGCGAAAGCGCGAGAGCAAGGACATGTTCCACATAGGTGACGCAGTCCACGGAATCCAGATAAACTAACGGCTTATTCTCGATGGAATCCAGGTAGCTTTCGCCCATCGGTCCGAGAAGGTAGGGCTTTTTCAGGAGGGCGCCGGAGAAATGTTCCAACCGCGCCGGCAATCCCTTCACGTTCATTCCCGAAAGCCACAGGCGCTTCATTTCCATCAGGGAAGCGTAATTGTCGTTCGTCTGGGCAATCAGGCGCATCCAAAGCGTATCCAGCACATCCTTGAGTTTCTGGTCGGGATTCTTTCCCGTCTCGTTCAGGTACATCGCGACAGAGAGCGTATCGCCATCCATCGTGAAGATGTAACCCACCAGCGCATGCGCTTCGCCGATGAAGCCCGTTTTGAAATGCGTGAGCCACGGATACTGCAAGTCGAGCATCCTCTTGCCGCCGGTGCCGACGCCTGGACTTGCAAAACTGTTGATATAGAAGCTTCCCTTCGGGTGGCGGGCCATCTTGGCAAGCATCTTTGTTTCCACTGAGGGTTTGAGCTTGTTCTTGGGAGAAAGCCCGCAGCCGTCCCACACCTCGAAATCGTCGGGATCGATTCCCATCTCGGCAAGGAACTTACGTTCCATCTTCTTGCCGCCTTCCACGCTGCCCTCGCCCGCCAGCTGCGCGCCAAGATTGCGGAAGAGCGTCTCCGCGTGGAAATTCTGGCTCCGCTGGTTGATTTCATCGAGGATGCTCAGGAGCGGTGCCGCCGAGAAGACGAACTTCTTGATTTCGATGCCGGCGGGAGCCTTCTTGTCTTCGGCAAAGACAATCCCGTGTTCCTTAAGGGTCGTCTCGAAGGCGGCACGGAAGTAGCCTACGGGATTTCGGATAGGCAATACGAGGCTCGCCGAATCCACTTCCACGCCGATGTTTCCGCCCACCGTGATTTCGGATTTCACGGAATCGATGGCGTACGTCCACTTTTTCTTCTTGCCGGCAACGGTCGTAAGCTCGTTCTTGATGGTCACGTAACCTACATCGGGCAATACGGTAACGATTGCGGTATCGCCATCCTTTTCGCCCGGCTTGATGCGCACGAGCGTGCAGTTGTCATTGAAGCCGAGCGGACCTATTTCGGCACCGTACCAGGCGTTATAAAAATTCTTGCGCCAGTGTTCCGCTTTCCACGGGCCCTTATAATAGGCGGTATCGAGCACGATTTTCCCGTGGATGGAATCAATTCCCAGCGAGCGTATCGAATCCGCCATCGCATTCAGCATGTGGAACGGATCGGCATAGAAGCGTCCCGAAAAATTCGGATCCCCTTCCCCGCGAATATTCACGGTTCCCCAGAACACGTTCCCGCGGACGCTTCCGTTCAACGCGATTTCCGTCCTGGGCTCGTAATTCAGAGGCAGAAAATGAATGGCCGCCGCCGTCGTGAGCGTCTTGAGCGTACTTGCCGGAGTGAACTTTTCCATCCCGCGAACGTTCGCATACTCTACACCCGTCTTGACCGAGCGCACCGAAGCCCCGTAACGCGAGCCCGGAACGACGGAATCGACATACGCCTGGTATGGAGCGAAGTCTATCCCGGCAAAAAGCTGGACCGCGAGGGCAAGCGGTATGAAAGCGGTCTTCCGGAAAAACGTCATTTGGCAAGCCTGTTGAAATCTTCAAAATACTGCGGATACGTCTTGTTCACGCACGCAGGGTCCATAATCTTGATGGGAACGCCACCCAGCGCGACGAGGCTGAAGCACATCGCCATGCGGTGATCATTGTAAGTCTCGATGGTCGCAGGTTGCAATTGTGCGGGCGGCACGATAGAGACGCTGTCCATGTCGCTCGTCACCTGCGCACCCACCTTCTGCAATTCGGCGGTGATGGCCGCAATACGGTCAGTCTCCTTCACGCGCCAGCTCGCGATACCGCGAATCTTGGAAGGACTGTCAGCAAACAGGGCAAGCACCGATACGGTCATCGCCGCATCGGGAATGTCGTTCAGGTCGAGGTCTATCCCGTGGAGCGTGCATCCGCGGCCGTCGCATTCTATCCAGTCCGGACCGACGGTGACCTTCGCGCCCATCTTGCGAAGCACTTCGGCAAATGCGACGTCGCCCTGGCTGCTTTCGCTGCCGACACCGAGCGCGCGCACCTTGCCCTTCGCGATGGCCGCGGCGGCAAGAGGATAGCTCGCGGAGCTCGCATCGCCTTCGACCCAAAAATCACCGATGGCCTTGTACACGCCTTGCGGTACGTAAAAGTCGCTCATGCCCTCGTGACGTACGTCGATGCCGAAACGGCGCATGATGTCGAGAGTCAGCTGCACGTACGGGACCGAAATCAGCTCTCCCTCCACGTGGATATGCAACGGCGCCCTGCAGTATGGCGCACAGATCAGGAGCGCCGTGAGGTACTGGCTCGAAATATTCCCGCGCACGCTCACCTCGCCGCCATCAAGGCCATCGGCCTTGATGCATACCGGCGGGTAGCCTTCGCTTTCCTCATAGGCGATGTCCGCACCGATACTGCGCAGGGCATCAATCAAATCGCGGATCGGACGTTCGCTCATGCGTTCTTCGCCGCGCAGGAGGAATACGCCCTTGCCGAGCGAGAGCGCCGCCGTCAGCGAACGCATCGCCGTGCCCGCATTACCGAGGAACAGCTCAGCGGGAGCATCCTCCGAAACAGAAATCGGGCCGCCATTGCCGTGCACGACGGCATCGGTATAGTCTTCCGAGAATTCGATTCCGACGCCAAGCTTCTGCAGGGCTTCGCCCATATAGCAGGTATCGTCACTCCGGAGCAAGTTGTGCAGGTGGGTCGTGCCTTCTGCGAGGGCAGCTATCAGGAACGCCCTGTTCGTGATGCTTTTCGAGCCCGGCAGGCGAATTTCGCCTTCATAGGAACCAAGTGCAGGTATCTGGATAAAACTGGGGCGGAACTGGAATTCTTTCATACGAGAAAATTATACATTATTATTGACACGCCCGCGATAATGAGGTACCCTATGGAACAGGAAATCACGACCAAAAATTTTGAAGTCCGTTTCTCGGATTGTGACCACCACAGCCGACTCAAGCTGTCGAACTTGTTCCTATTCATGGAAGATACCGCCATCACCGATGCTGAGCGCAACGGATTTGGTCTCTGGAAGATGATGAAGGCAGGCTACACGACCGTCATCACCCGCATGAAGATCCGCATATTGCACCAGCCCGTCTGGGGCGAAAAGCTCAGCATCTCCACCTGGGCCAAGGACTTTTACAAGGACAAGGTTGTCCTGAAGGACTACTCCATCGTCGATTCCCAAGGGCACTCCATCGCGCAGGCGACATCGAGCTGGCTGCTCGTGAACATGCAGACGGGCAAGTCCGAGAATCCGGCCAACAGTCCCTTCCCCATCCCGCTCTTCCCCGGCAAGAACGCCCTGCCCGAGATGATGGACATCCTGAATCCCGAAATCGAGCCGCGCATCATCCGCGCCGAGGTGGCGAAGTACAGCGACCTCGACATGAACAACCACGTGAACCACTGCCGCTACGTGGACTGGGTCATGGACTCCCTAGACGTAGACGAAATCAAGAACCGCCGCATCCGTTCCATACAAATGAACTACATCGCACAAGTCCCGCTGGGAGCCAAGGTGGCCATCGTACGCTTCAAGAATACGAACCACCACGCCTACGTCTTCGGCATGAACGCCGAGGACAGCACGCAGTGCTACTTCCAGTCGCGCATCGGATTCAGCGGCTAGCGAATCACTCCCAGACCGCGGTACAGTTCAAACCCGACACTTCCATCCCGGTCCGTCCGGAAGAACCTGGAGGAATCCCCCAGGACCAATACGTACTTGCGCACGACCTCTGCCGCAGGGTGCCCGTAGCGGTTCCTGGCGCCGACGCTTACAACGGCATACGCGGGATTGACGCGGCCGACAAACGCGAGGCTGCTGCTACCCGCAGAACCGTGGTGCGGCACCTGAAGGAGGCCCGTCGAAAGCGTCGGCGAAAGTTCCAGGAGCCCGCGTTCTCCCGCAGAATCCAGATCCCCCGTCAAGAGCGCGACCGCCTCCCCGAATTCCACGCGCAACACCGCGCTCGCGGCGTTGCCGCCCAGGCGGGAATACTCCGGCGGCCACAGCACCTCCGCTTTCACACCCGCATAACCGCCAAAACCGAGCATCTCGCCACGGGACACCGTATCCACGGGAATCCCGAACCGCCGGGCCACACGCAGGGCGGAATCCCGCACGAAACCTCCCGACGTGTCCGGCCCGACGTACAGGTGCTTCACGGCGACCCGCGGCGCAGTTCCAAACCGAGCCGCAGTTCCATGCC
>Ga0310695_10015260_pt1 | contig 10258 bp, 4 predicted proteins | sample RumenRJG_04DNA_FD_203882 | JGI IMG/M metagenome (GOLD analysis project Ga0310695, IMG submission 203882) | Bovine rumen microbial communities from Lethbridge, Alberta, Canada - RJG_04 (v2) (version 2) | ecosystem: Host-associated > Mammals > Digestive system > Stomach > Rumen | place: Canada... | reverse complement strand
GCACAAAAATCAATGATAAATGCGAAATAATTGCAATTACCCCCCCCGAAAATATCAAAAACCCCCTTGCTGAAAGTCCGTCAAAATGCTATAATACTGATGCTTGATTCCTCGGTTGCGAATGGCAGCCAACGAGTACCAGCAAGTCAGGCGGCTTGCCTCGTCAGCCTCGCGAAGAGGGGTTTTGCAATTGCCTCTAACGATAATTTTCGTCACAGGGGCATCACGCCAAACCCACGCAAGAACCCCTGTGTACCCCCGTGGGGACAGTCCCCGCAAACGTACCCGCAGACATCATAAACCCAGAGACCGTTCTGTGGGGACAGTCCCCGCAAATGCCCACAGAAATGGCCGTAGACGGCTGAATCTTTTGTGGGGACAGTCCCCGCAAAAGTGAAGCTGTGCGAGTCAGAATGTCGCTTGTTGTGACAATATGGCGCTGAGTTTTGGTAACCACCTTGAATTTTATGGTTGGCATTGAATTTGCTAATAGATTGTGCAGTCCTGCGTGAAATGCGATAACGTCGTGTGAATACGGTGGTGCCATGTAAATGCGGATGTACCATGAGAAATGCGGTAGTGCCGTGTGAAATGCGGTAGTGCTGCGTGAAATGCGATAGTGCTGCGTGAAATGCGATGTTGTTGTGAGAAATGCAGTAGTGCCGTGTGACATATGGTAGTGCCGTGTGACGTGCGGTAGTGCTGTGTGACATGTGATAGTGCTGCGTGACATGTAGGAGGAAACTCTCAAAAGGGATGAAGGAAGTATCCGCTAAACAGGAACGAATTCCCTAAAGAAAGGAAAAAATATATGAACGCTACTTACGAACCACCAGAAGACAACGAAAAATGCCTGGAGAAATATGGTACCGACCTGACGGCCCTCGCCAGGGCTGGGAAGCTCGACCCCGTGATCGGCCGCGATACGGAGATACGAGATGTTATACGTATCCTCTCAAGAAAGACCAAGAACAACCCCGTCCTCATCGGCGAACCAGGCGTCGGCAAGACCGCCATCGTCGAGGGCCTCGCCCAGCGCATAAACCGTGGCGACGTGCCGGACGGACTGAAGGATCGCACCGTGTTCTCTCTCGACATGACCGCCCTCATGGCCGGCGCCATGTACAGAGGCCAGTTCGAGGAACGCCTGAAAGCCGTCCTGAAGAAGATCAAGGAGTCCGAAGGTCGAATAATCCTCTTCATCGACGAGATTCACACCATAGTCGGCGCAGGCAAGACCGAGGGGTCGTCCGACGCCGGCAACATGCTGAAGCCCATGCTGGCGCGCGGCGAACTGCACTGCGTCGGCGCCACGACCCTAGACGAGTACCGCAAGTACATGGAAAAGGACGCCGCGCTCGAGCGCCGCTTCCAGCCCGTCATGGTCGAGCCACCGTCAGAGGAGGATGCAATCTCGATCCTGCGCGGAATAAAGGACCGTTTCGAAAAGTACCACAACGTCCATATCCGCGACGAGGCGATCGTTAACGCCGTCGCGCTCTCCTCCCGGTACATCCAGGACCGCTTCCTGCCAGACAAGGCAATCGACCTCCTCGACGAGGCATGCGCCAGAATCAGAACCGAGATGGACTCGTGTCCGCAGGAGCTCGACGAGATCTCGCGGCACGTCCGCCGCCTCGAGATCGAGGAAATCGCATTGAAGAAGGAGAAGGACGACGCCTCTAAGAAGCGGCTCGAGGAACTTCAAGCGGAGCTGAAGTCACTCAAGGAGAAATCCGACGCGATGACCGCGCAGTGGAAGGCGGAGAAGTCCGCGCTCGAGGAGGTGCGAAGCGTCCGCGCCAAGCTGGACGAGGCGAAAAACGCATACGAGATCGCGCTGACGCGCGGCGACAACGCGACGGCAGCGCGCTACAAATACGGCGTGATCCCCGAATTCGAGAAGCAGCTAAAGGCGCACGAGGAGGAGATGGCGCGCAAAGGCGCCGGGGCGCTGCTGCGCGAGGAGGTGACCGCGGATGAAATCGCCGAGGTCGTCGCGCGCTGGAGCGGCATCCCCGTCACGAAGCTCCTGGAAGGCGAGCGCGAAAAGCTGATGCGACTGTCGGACACTCTTCACAAGCGCGTGATAGGACAGGACAAGGCCGTGGACGCCGTGGCCGACGCGGTCCTCAGGTCAAGGGCCGGCGTGAAGAACCGCCAGCGCCCCGTCGGCGCGTTCCTCTTCCTCGGCCCCACTGGCGTGGGCAAGACGGAACTGGCGAAGGCGCTCGCGCAGGAGCTCTTCGACGACGAGAACGCAATGGTGCGCCTCGACATGTCCGAGTACATGGAGAAGTTCGCGGTGTCGCGCCTCGTCGGCGCACCGCCCGGATACGTCGGGTTCGAGGAAGGCGGACAGCTGACCGAGGCCGTGAGGCGCAAGCAGTTCTCCGTCGTCCTCCTCGACGAGATCGAGAAGGCGCACCCGGACGTGTTCAACATGCTGCTCCAGGTCCTAGACGACGGACGCCTCACCGACAGCCACGGGCGCACCGTGTCGTTCAAGAACACCGTGATAATCATGACGTCCAACGCGCCGCGCGACTCGCTGAAGGACCTCTTCCGCCCCGAGTTCCTGAACCGTCTCGACGAAATCCTGGAGTTCGACCCTCTCAACAAGGAACAGATCCGCAAGATCGTCTCGCTGCAGATAGCCGACTTCGCGAAGAGGCTCGGCGAACAGGAGCTCGCGCTCGACATCGACGACAAGGCGCTCGACGTAATCGCGAAGGACGGCTACGACCCCGCCTACGGGGCGCGTCCGGTGAAGCGCGCGGTGCAGCGCGACCTTGAGACGCCGATCGCGCGGAAGATCGTCGCAGGCGACTATCCGCCCGGCGCGACCATCCACGTCACCGCAGGCGGCGGCGGGCTGGAGTTCCGGTAGGCGGGAGCCTGCGGAGGCGGCGGGCCTCTTCGCGCCTCGCCCCTCAACGCAGCTCGAGCATCAGGCGCCGCTGGCGGCGGAAGACCTCCACGGTCGCCGCGCCCGGCGCCGGCAGCTCCCTGCCGAGGACGAGGTCGTTTGGCTCGAACGGCGCGGTCGCCGCGCCTTCGACGACAAAGCCCGCCATGTCCGGCGTCGTGCCGAAGGCGGAGAACTCGTTCACGGGGTCGATGCGCCTCAGGGACATCCCGCGCCAAGGCACCGGTTTGTCCCTCGGCGGGACCTTGACGGCACGGGGCGCGTCGATCTCCGGCTCACGGTACATTTCAAACTCGCGCAGACGAGGCGACCGCACGCCATAGCGCCGCTTCGGCGGAGCGGGCGGAGGTACGGACGCCATCGTATTTGGAGAAATCCGCTCGCCCCAGTATATCATACGCCCGGCCGGGCGCGGCGGCGCGAAGAACACGTTGTTCGTGACGACGTCGTGAGAATCCTTCAGCCAGCAATGCGGATGAAGGCCGTTGTTCAGGACGTAGTTCCCGCGCACGACGCGCGAATACCCTTCGCGCAGCTTGATCCCGCCCTTCAGGCAGAAGTTGTCCTCGATAAGATATCCCGTCGAGCCGTCATCAAGGTCGATGTCCCAGCCATGGTCGCACCGCACGCGGTTGCCGCGCAGCACCGTCGTTTCGCATGCGTCTAGGCGGGCGAGGGCGACGTCGCCGGATACAACCTTGTCCATAGTGGACAGCGACGACGTCCAGAATCTGTCGCGCCCCCAGCTGTTGAAGCTGCCATGGTCGCCGGTTTCGTTGACGGTGTCGAACATGTCGCAGCCTTCCACGACGTGTCCGCCGAAGGCGCCCGTGCCGATGTTCACCGCAGCGCGCGGCACGTCGAACATCGTACAGTCGCGAATCGTTATGCGCCGCGCCGCGAAAATCGTGACGGGCGAGGTCTGCTTCTCGTGGCGTCCCGTGCGGGTGAAAAGAGAGTCGGCGACCACGCAGTCGCGGGGATAGTCCTCGCTCGCGGGGCCGGGCGTCCGGTCGAGGCGTTCGTAGTCCGGGACGCTCGAATAGTCGAACAGGGGGTTCCTCACGCAGTTTGTAAACCCGGCGAAGACGATTCCGTTCGCGCCGACCTCGGTGAACGAGCAGTTCGTCACGGCGACATTCGACGCATATCCGCTGACGGTTATCGCATTCCCGCCCAGATCCCTGAAGGCGCAGTCCGTCACGAGGCAGTTGCGCGCATTCGCGAACTCAACGGACGCCTTTCTGCATATTGTCCAGTCACTGCGGAACATTCGCTCTTTGTTCTCCATGAAAGTGCGCGTCGTGCCCGTGAAGACTATGTTCGAGATGACGACGTCTCCGGCGGGATGCGAGGAGTCGGCACCGGATATTCTGACAAGCGACGCGAGGCGCGCGTACTCGACCGTCACGCAGTCCAGCTTCTGCCCTTCGAACGGAATCACCATCAGCCGTTTCGCGGCGACGTCGTAGAACCATTCCCCAGGTGCATCTAGTTCCTCGCGCACGTTTTCAATAAAGCGGTATCGAGGATGGGGACCCGTAGGGCGGTTGTTCTGCCAGCCGCCCTCCAGCGCCAGCGTTCCCGCGCCCTTCTTGCCAGTGACGCGCCAGTGCATGTCGCCCCAAAGTCCGGTGTGAAGCGCATGGAAGTACGCGCCGGAGGGATCACGCCACTTCGCGACATGCCCGGCGTCGAGTGGGTCTGAGGTCGTGTCGCGCCGTCCACCGTCACCGAGTTGCCACGTTCCGAATATCACGCCTCCGGGACGCCTGTTCGGGAAGCGCGCCATGTCCATGCGCCGTCCGTCAATCCAGAGGGTGTCGATTGGTTTCGCCTCGTCGAGCGACGTGCGCCACACGCCGTCAGCGCCCTTCTCGAACGCCACCTTGTCCAGTCTCTTCGCGCCGGAAAGGACCGTGCGCCCCGGACCGCGCCCGGCGAGGACGAGACTCTCGCCCGCACCGACCTCGATTGGCGCGGACAGCTCGACACGCCCCGGGTCGAGCCAGACGCATTTGGCCCTGGCTTCGGCATGTGGGAACATCGCCGCTATAACGATCAGCGTCGAAAGGAAACGTCGCTTGCCGCGCATCATTAGTCTGCCTTCCGGTTACTTGATGACGATACGCGCCATCACGGCGTCGTGGTCGCTGGGGTGGATTCCGTTCGGACGCTCGTTGCACGTGACGTGGCGCAGCACGCGCACGTTGCCCGTCGCGAAGATGAAGTCGATGAGGCATACGTTGCTCGGCCTGTAGCCGCTGAACGTATTGAGCGGGCCTTCGTGCGGCGTCTCGCTCATGAGGCGCGTGTCGTAGAGCGTGTGCAGCGCGGCGGCAATCGGGCCACCGATCGTCTCGGGGTCGTCAATGACGGGGCCTCCGCCAGCCTCGAGACGTGCACGGTCTTCCGCCGGGACGTGCTTGTAGTGCGCGTTCATGTCGCCCGTCAGGAACACCGTCTCGCCCTGCGAGAGGCGGCGCATCTCGGCGAGAAGCACCCTCATGCCTCTCACCCGCGCCTCGTTGCTGACGTGGTCGAGGTGGGTGTTGTAGTAGCGGAACTTCCTCCCCGTGCGCTTGTCGCGGAAAAGCCCCCACGTGCAGCAGCGCGGGCAGGCCGTGTCCCACGACCTCGAGCCCGGCGTGCGCGGCGTCTCGGAGAGCCAGAAGGTGTCCGTGTCAAGGCACTCGAACCTGTCCTTGCGGTAGTAGATGGTCATCGACTCGCCCTGGTCGCCCGGCAGACGTCCGATGCCGATGCGTCCCCAGCCATCGCCCAGCGCCTCGTCGAGGTATTTTCTTTGTTTGGGCGCGAGCTCCTGCATTCCCACGATGTCAAAACGACGGTCGTTGATCACCTGGACGACATACGGGAAACGGTTGGACCAGAAATGGTTTTCCGTATCCGACGGACTCGGACAGCGGATGTTGAACGACGCGAGGTTGAAGGCGTCGTCATCGTCCTCCATGGCGAGGCCGTAGTCGATGTACTGCCCGCCGTAGTCCTGGTACGTGATCGAGGCGATCACGTTGTCGCCGACCTTGAGCGCCTTCACGGCGGCGGCGGACACCTTCCGCTGTTCGTAGTCGCACGAATAGCCGTGGAAGTCGCCGGCCAACACGCCATTGAACCACACCTTCGTGTCATCGTCGTGGTGCAGCGAAAGGAACGGCTCGGCGGGCACGGCGTCGAGTCTCACGTGGCGGCGCAGCCAGATGTTCTTCGTATTCCACTTCGTGCGGACCGTCGCGCCGGGCGTGCCGGGCGCACCGAATCCACCCGCGCCCGTCTGCCACCCCGAATCGTCAAACTCCGGCTTCTCCCACCCATAAGGCGGATTGGCGAACGTGTACTTCCAAACGATGTCTGCGGACTTACGTCCCTCCGGCGCGATGACCTTGCATCTCGCACGCTCCTTGAGCGGCGCGTAGACACCCGTCTTCGCCTTGTCGCGCGCGGCGTACTTGCGCCAGGTCGCGCCGTCGCGGAGCATGGGCATGAACACGCCGCCGATCACGCTGCGTCCGATGAAGTGGACGTACTTGGAGCTGTCGGTCCAGTACCAGTCGGAGAACGCCACGCGACTCGGCGTCTCGTTCGCGAAGCGATAGACGCGATCGACGATCACGTCGAAGCATTCGCGGCGGTCGGTGAACGCGGCGCACCAGAGTTCCCAGTCCGTCTTGGTCCAAGTCCTGCGGTTGTCGAGCGGCAGGCCGAACGGATGCGCGAGACGGCAGTAGGCGTTGGCCTCCGCGTCGAACACGGACTGCGGGAAGAGTCCGAGGCCCAGCACCTTGTCCCACACGAGGTTGTACTTCATCGACCATGTACCGGGGCGGTCGTACGCGAGGCGGTACGCGCCCTCCGCGCCGCCCTTCGCGGCCTCCATCCACTTCGGCACCATGACCTTCGCCATCTTGCCGTACTTCGCGGCGACGTCGACATGGCCGAGCGCTTCCGCAAGGCGGGCGTAGCAGGCAAGGGCCACGATGGACTTCGCGGCGAGGTTCGCGTTGTGCGCGAGATGCCCCGCGAAGTCGTCCGTGCAGAGCTGGTTGCCGGGATCGAAGCCGAACTTCGCGAGATACTCCGCCCATTTCGTCACGGTGGGCCACCAGTACGACGCGAACTCGGCCGTGCCCTCCGCGTACGCAAGCGCGGCGAGGCAGATGATCATGTTGCCGCTCTCCTCGACCGGCATCAGCAGCGATTCGTTCCTGCCCTTCTCGCCGCCGCCGTAACGCTGCTGGTTGGCGAGGGGGTACTGGCCGAGGTCGTGCGGGGCGAACGGCCAGGGCCAGCGGGGATGGGAGGCGTAGACGAGGACGGGCGCAAGCATCGCGCGCATGAGCGTGGGGCTCGCGAACAGCATCTGCGGCGACTGCGGATAGAGGATGTCGACGGTGCCGATGCATCCGTTGGAATCCTGCTCCTTCGAGAAGTAGAGCGGCTGGCTGTTCTTGTCCGCCGCGAGCTTGCAGGCGGCGAACGTCTGGCGGTAGGCGAGGCTCGCGAGCTTCGCGTACTTCTCGCCGCCGACCTTCACGAGGTCGGCGTAGAGCTCCGCGTCGAAGGCGTCCATTCTCTTCAGGAGCGCGGGGCGCTCCGCCTCGGCCTTCTCCAGCATCGCGGTGAAGGAAAGTCCGTCGCGACGCCACCACGCGGGAAGGTCCTCGCCGAAGAACTGGATTGCCTTCACGTCGTCGTAGGCGAGGATGAAATGCGATTCCTCGATCGTGCCGTCACCACCGCGCTGCGGGAGGGCCGCGCTTGTCGCGGCCACCTTGCTCGGCCCCACGAGCCACGCATATCCCCAGTCGCAGCGCACGCGGTCACCGCTGTAGGCAAGCGGACGCTGCTCCTTCCGTCCGATCGAGATTGCAGGCAGCCCCGCCACTGTGCAACGGTTGGTGACCATCTGCGCCTTGTCGTTGTTCGTCGCGAGCGCGGGCGAAATCGTGGCGCTGAGCTTCCACTCCTTCGCGCCCTCCACGTAGGCAGTCACGTAGGTGACGGGACGCGAGAAGACGTCAAGATCATCCGTGAGCTTTGGCGTGGAGAATACGAGCTTTGCCCTGATCCCATCCCCTGCAAAGGAGTAGGTCGTCTGCAGCGGCATCACCTTCACGGCGGTCTGCGGCAGGGCGGGAATGGCCTGCGGTTCAAGACCGCAGAGACGCCACGCCTTGCCGTCGGCGGTGAGCGTGATGGAGATCGGCTGCTTCGCGCCGGCCCAGTGGGTCGTCTCCTTCTCCGTGAGCGTATTCGCCGCGCTCCACACGCTGAAGAACGGGTCGCACGACACGAGCGGCACGGCGGGCGGACGAAACGCCGCCCCCGCCGGTACCGCCGCATAAGCGACCGTGGCAACCTGCGCCACCACGCAGACAGCAATCAGGCATTTCATCTTCGCACGTTTCATCATTGCGTTCATTTTCATTTTCTCTCTTGACTGACATCTCACGGCTCACAGCCACATCGCTGGTCGTTTCGTCGCCGCACATTTTACCACAACCCCACCGCCGGACGCAAACAAAACACCCCGAACCCCTACAAAAAGGAGGCCGCCCGGATGGACGGTCTCCTTTTGCTTGTGCCGACGTAGGCGCCTTGTGCCGATCTGGGCACGTAGCCAACGCTTGGCACGTGTGCCTGGACGTTACTTCGCGAGGGCGGCGGTGACGTCGGCGAGAACCTGACGGAGCGCCTTCGGCACGCGGTGCGCGGTCGTGGACCTCACCGTGGAGTCCTTCGACGGCTTCGCGTCGTACTCGTCGTACGAAGCGCCGACCGTGGCGATCTCCTTCTTCCAGCCCTCGACGTCGACCTTGAGGATCTCCTCGAGGTCTTCCTTGACGACGTGGAACTTCGCCTTCTCGTCGTTGTTGGCGAGATCGATGTCCTTGGCGAACGGGATGTTGCCGATCGCGGTCTCGTTGGCCTCGACCTGACCCTCGATGCGCTGGCAGATCCACTTGAGGACGCGGCTGTTGTCGCCGAAGCCCGGCCACATGAAGCGGCCGTCATCGCCCTTGCGGAACCAGTTCACGAAGTAGATCTTCGGGAGCTTCGTCGCGTCGGCGGAGGTGCGCTCCATCTCCAGCCAGTGCTGGAAGTAGTCGGCCACGTTGTAGCCGAAGAACGGGAGCATCGCCATCGGGTCGCGGCGGACCTGGCCGATCTGGTCGGAGATGACGGCGGCGGTGACCTCGGAGCCCGCGGCGGAGCCCATGAACACGCCGTGCGTCCAGCTCTTCGCCTCGTTCACCAGCGGGATCGTCGACGGACGACGACCGCCGAAGAGGATCGCGTCGATCGGCACGCCCGTGGGCTTCTTGTTGTAGAGGCCGTTGAAGCCGGCCTTGTCGAGCACCGGGCAGTTCTCCGCCGGGGCCGTGAAGCGGCTGTTCTTGTGGGCGGCCACGTAGCCGGCGGCCTTGATCTCGGCCTTCGTCATGCCGGGCTTCGGACCCATGCGGTACGGGTCGTCCGCGCAGACGTAGCAGGGATTGCCCTTCCAGTCAACGCCTTCCTTCGGAGCCTTGATGCCCATGTCCTCCCACCAGATGTCGCCATCGGGCGTGAGCACCACGTTCGTGAAGATCGTGCCCTTCTTGCAGCTCTTGAGCGCGTTCGGGTTCGAGTCCATCGACGTGCCCGGCGCGACGCCGAAGAAGCCGTTCTCGGGGTTGATCGCGTAGAGGCGGCCGTCGTCGCCCGGCTTGAGCCACGCGATGTCGTCGCCGATCGTCTGGAGCTTCCAGCCCGGGAGCTTCGGAAGCATCATCGCGAGGTTCGTCTTGCCGCAGGCGGACGGGAACGCCGCCGTGACATGGTACTGCTTCTTCTCAGGCGAGGTGAGCGTGAGGATGAGCATGTGCTCGGCCATCCAGCCCTGGTCCTTCGCGAGCTTCGACGCGATGCGGAGCGCGAAGCACTTCTTGCCGAGGAGGGCGTTCCCGCCGTAGCCCGAACCGAACGACCAGATCTGGCGGTCTTCCGGGAACTGCGTGATGAACTTGTCCTCAATCTTCTTCGCGCAGGGCCACGCGACGTCCTTCTGACCCTTCTTGAGCGGCGCGCCCACGGAGTGGATGCAGGGGATGAAGTCGCCGTCCTTGCCGAGGTGCTTCATCACGGCGTCGCCCGTGCGCGTCATGATGTTCATGTTCACGACGACGTACGGCGAATCCGTGATCTCGATGCCGTACTGGGTGATCGGGTTGCCGATCGGGCCCATCGCGAACGGGATCACGTACATCGTGCGGCCCTTCATGCAGCCCTTGTAGCTCTTGAGCATGAGCTTCTTCATCTGGTCGG
>Ga0310695_10015259_pt1 | contig 10259 bp, 14 predicted proteins | sample RumenRJG_04DNA_FD_203882 | JGI IMG/M metagenome (GOLD analysis project Ga0310695, IMG submission 203882) | Bovine rumen microbial communities from Lethbridge, Alberta, Canada - RJG_04 (v2) (version 2) | ecosystem: Host-associated > Mammals > Digestive system > Stomach > Rumen | place: Canada... | reverse complement strand
ACTTTATATGATCATTTACTACAACCCCGATGATATGGGAATTATTCTGCGCAAGAAGCGTTGCAGCCATGTTCGGAATATAACCCATTTCGCGGAGTTTCTCCTGAACCCGGCGCACAGTACCATCCGAGATTTTTTTTGTTTTACCATGTATTACATTGGACACCGTTGCAGTACTTAGCCCCAATGCATCAGCCACATCCACTATCCTTACTTTATTTTCATCCCACATATTCTTCCTCACTCAATGGTATTCATCCATTTTCTGCTTCTGAACATGAATATCGAAATTATGAACCTTACCAGTTCTTCCTGTGACAGAATAAAATACACCCACACGATGGGCAGTTTGAATACAAGACCTGTCAAAAGAGCAAGCGGCACTCCGATCAGCCAAGTGCCAAGCATATCTATCATCATGATGTACTTTGTTCTGCCACCACTGCGTATGATACCTCCTCCAAGTATCATATTCTGAACCTTTATCGGCATAAGTACTGCAAAAGCGGTTAGAAGAGCTAAGCCGATGGTTCTTACATCATCAGCCACGTTAAACAAATGCACATAAGGAGCTTTTAATACTATTATTGTTACTGACAGTATGATGCTGCCAGCGAAACCATACACACATAGCTTTTTTGATTCCTGATATGCTTTATCATACTCCCTTTCACCAAGACGCTTTCCTACAAGTATTCCTGCCGCCTGGGCGATTCCGCTAAGTGCCCCAATAGTAAGTCCCTGAACCGAACCCGTAAGTGACATTCCGGCAAGTTCGTCTGTGCTCATATGACCATATACGAAGGTATTGATGCTCTGACCAATAGACCACAGAAATTCATTTAATGCAACAGGTATAAGCATGGACAGATACTGCCAGAATCTTTCTTTTCCCAGAGAAACCGAGAAGCCAATCCTGCCATACAGGACAAAAAACATCACTGTAATCAGGACAGCCCCTGCCACCTGGGAAATAACGCTGGCAAATGCCGCGCCCCTGACTCCAAGCATCGGCATACCAAAGTTTCCGAATATCAGACAATAGTTGAGACCTGTATTAATTATCGCAGAAATAAAACCTGCATATAATGGCCATGAGGATTTTCCTCTGCATCTTATGGCAACACCACAAATATTGCTTATACCAAGCGGAATGAATGTCCACCCTATTATTCTCAGATATGCGCTTCCTTCATTAATTACGCTCACATCATCAGTAAACATCTTGATAAACTGTAAAGAAAACACCGTTGACAGAAAAAAGAACGCTATTCCTGTCAGTAGCATTACAAGAAAATTCACACAGATACTTCTTTCCTCAGTCTCCCTGTCATTTTTCCCAATATACTGGGATATCATGATTCCTGCTATCGTGCCTATTGCACCGACAACAAATGAATATATAAATCCTGGCTTCCCTGCTATCTCTACTGCAGCTATACTCTTTTCCCCAAGCTGTCCCACCATTATCTGATCTATCATGGAAAAAGACGACTGGAGCATTGACTGAAGAGCGACCGGTATCGCTATACTTATTACCTTTTTTTCAAAAGACTCTTTCATAAAAAACCCCCTTATCATTTGATTAAATGATAAGAGAAATATCCCATATTCACAATGGGTTAATCGCATAACCCTCATCACATCATTAAGAGAGTCAAACAACCCCCAGATAAAATCTGGGGGTTTGTACGGCTACTGCGTACCTATTTATCTAGTTGTTCCAGTAATTCAGGGATATCATATTTTAGTGTTTCATACACTATATGCCGGATATAAAAACTGTGAATGGTAACACTTCTTTCGTACTGAAAAGGTACTATTTTGGTACTATTTATCGGATTTGTGATATATAGTATCCTTGCTGCCGACTCAACTTTTTAAGTCGTTAGTTCATATTACAATAACTTTTTAACTTGCTGAGATACTTTTACAGTATCACTGCGTATTAGCTGTTCCCCAACTTCAGCAAATCCCATCTTTGTGTGGAAAGCCATGCTTTCTTCGTTATAAGGTATAGTTGTGATAGCAGCCGCTAATACACAAATATCTTTTTCATTGGCATAATCAATGGCATACTGATATAGATTTCGTCCCAACCCTTTTTGCCAGAATTTTTTATCGACCACAATCCTGTCTATATAAAGGAATTCGGGATAACGTTCTTCAAACCATCTGTAACTTTTGAAATCATATTCCTTAAGCCCTTCTCGCAACGCAATGATAAAACCGGCAGGGGCACCATCCACATAGATAATATGAAATATTGCTGCCCTCTTTTCAAGAAAACTCAGTTCATCTCTGTCCATAGGTATTAAAACATCAACGTATTCTTCATTCAGTTTAAGGACATAGGCATAATCTTTAGGTTCTATTCTTTTAATCATCATTACTCTTTCTTATGTATGCAGTATCCTGAACTGCCCTTGGTAACCACTCCGCATTTGCGTAATCAAGCGGTATCACCAATTCCTGTATTTTGTCTTCCGGCGCAGGCCTTTTTATATCATCTGGGAGATAATCCAGGCCTACTTCTCGCAGACTGAGAACACTGTCATGAATCCACCCTACAGCCTGTCCATCACAATATAAGCAATAGCAGCCAAACATCTTCTTTACTTTTACATCAAGTTCTCCTAGATTATCTAACCACTCTTGAACAATGCCTTTTTCTTCCATAATGTGCCTCTCCAAATCGGAACATATTAATCTTTGAGAACGCCAGAAAAATTACCTTTCAGAAAATGCCTGTATTCCGGATGGTCTACTGCCTCCTCGTATTCCTGTAAAATTGTTCTTCTAACCCATTCCCGCATCTTCCCAGACATCTCATCATATCTCATAATTGCAAGAAGTCCTTTTTCTTCTGCCTCAAGAATCGCTTCATATGCATCCGGAACAAACTCTACCCCTATCACCGTTACAGGAGCATTGCTAGAAGCTGCGTTCGGTATTTTGATTTCAAACCCGGAATCCGTAATGTTCTCGGCACTGTATATATATCCGGAAACACCCTTATACGTTTTCTCAAGCGCACCAGGATAATACTCCTGTAGTTGCTGGATTCCATCTTTTGTAAATCCGTATGGTCCCCATTTCTTCCATATTCCATCATAGGCAAACCCGGATTCCTTACAATACTTCTCTATAGCATTGCTAAGGTAAACGAGTGTGTTCTCTCTTCTCGTTGAGAAATAAACCAAAGGAATATGATGATCCGATACCCTCGGTTCTAATTGTTTAATCCCTTCAACAGGGGAAGCGTGATAGTACATCTTTTCTCCTTAAATCCCTATTGGGATCGAACTTTCCTTACTCTTGTAAGCCTTGATGGAAAGGAGCTTTGCGGTCTCACCAATTATTTTGAACCCACTTCTGAACCTAGTTGCGGATATACATCAAATGTGCATATACAGATACTGGCATAAATCTTAGCCCTTATATATGAATGTGAGTCCATCATACTTTTTCCCGTCTACTATACGAAAATCTTTTTTTCTTTTGATTTCTTCAAAACCAAGCTTTTTCGCTAATGCTATCATTGGTTTATTCCCTGACCAGGTTTGAGTATAGATTTCTGTCATACCTTTTGAAATTAAATACTTTATTGCAGCATCGAAGGCTTCATAACCATATCCCTTTCCTCTGCAACTTTTTGGCGGAATGTCTATACCAAACGTATACTTTCCTTCATCATCTGTATATGAGTAATCATCATCAATACAGTAACAGCTGATCCAACCAATATACTCACCCGTCCCCTTGACTTCTATCTGAAAAGAATATCTGATATCGTTATCCTTCTTTTGAGCACATCTTTCGGCAAAACTATTGAATTCATCAGCCAACTCTTTGAGCGCACCATCTGTATTAGGTAAATCTTCCTTTTCCCATGGTGCATCCCAATCCTGCCACTCACAATCCTTAGTCCACCATTCAATTCGCTTATCTATATCTTCTTTACAAAAATCCCTAAGGATAAGTCTATCTGTTTCACAAATAGTCATTTATTGTTTCTCCTTTTCCAAGCGGTAATACCTAAAGTCTTCCTCTTCTTTCAAAAACTGAAAGCCAATTTTATCAAGAATATGCTGACTTCTTATATTCTTCAAAACAGTATGTGTATTAACTGCGACCATCCCCATCTCATCAAAAGCATAGTTTATTGCAAGCTTCTCTGCTTCTGTTCCATAGCCTTTAGCATAAGATGTTTTTTCATATGCCAAGATGAACACCTTTATCTTACTTAGAGGTTTCTTTTTATTCAATTGGCGTTATTTCTGAATTACAGGAATGCTCCTAAATCTCGTTCTTATCTACTAAATTGGGAAGCTTATCCAAAGACAATTCCGATATAGTGTCCATCTGTTTTATTGCCATTTTACGAAGCAACTGCAACCTTTCTGACATAATCTTGCCCTGTTCGATTAGCGCAGCATTGTAGCTCTCAAGGTTAGATAAAACAAGAAGTTGCTGTAAAGAAGCGTAATCTCTAATATTTCCCTTTTTATCAGGATTATCATCACGCCACTTCTTTGCAGTAATTCCAAACAAAGCAACATTCAGTAAATCTGCCTCACTGGAATATTTAAATGTAATCTGTTCTGAGGTAAGTTCCGGTGGTATAAGATATTCCTTTACTGCATCCGTATGAATCCTATAATTTATCTTGGATATCTCCCTATGCAAATTCCATCCTAGAGAAAGACGGCTGTTTTCATCAACCTTTAAGCGCTGGTAATCCTTGATGATATATAACTTAAACTCTGGAGAAATCCATGATGCGAACTCAAAAGCTATGTCTGAATGTGCAAACGTTCCACCATATCTGCCTGATTTTGATACAATGCCGATAGCATTTGTTGCATCAATCCATTTCTTTGGAGACATGGTAAATGCATTTGCGCCAGCCTGGATTTTAAACCCCTCGAATTCGAGGGGTTTAAAATCCGGATTATGAAGTCCCTCCCAAAGTCCAAGAAATTCAATCACGTCTCTATTTCTCATCCAATTTTGAATTACCGCTGTGGGATCATCACTCTTATATCTCGCTATGTCTGTAAGAGATATAAACTCATTTTGAAAATCTGTTGTATATATTCCAATGTCAAATCCTTTGGCATGAATTGTTTCCTTCACAGACTTATTTGGCATAATAAAAACCCCTTTCATCAAAAATAGGCCCACTACTTTCAGAGCTGGTATCGTCATCATCCCAGCCATAGTAATTATAAGCAAATTTATGGGCTTCATCAGGTGACATATTATCCATAGTTATAATCCAAATAACTTAGCTATTTCCGGCATATCCTTTCGGATCTCGTCTGCCAGGTTCACCGGCTCCATATTCAGTAGCTTGATAAACTCATTAAACCTCTTACCGAGCTTCGGCATGGGTTCAACGACTTCTGGAACAAAACATTCCTTGGTCATGAAGTTATCTATTGCTTTATATGGCTGATTTACGCTGATACTCTCAGCTTCAAAATCCCATGTAAAAGAAGATTTGTCGCTGAATTTCTTCGGAATGAAGCTCTCAAAATCTCCTTTTTTCAGCTCCGAGCTTATCTGCGTTCCCTCTTGCCCTGGCATCATAATACAAAGGCAATGGTTGTCAAAATCTATTGATAACCGCTTCATTACGTCTTTTCTCCTTTTGTATATACATATGTATTGCACGTGTATTACATATGTATATCTATTCTTCGTTCTGCCTTACATACTCAGCAATAAGCATGTTTAGCCCCGCATTTGTAGTCATGTTCTTCTGCTCACAAATCGTTCTGAAGCGGTCGTATATTTCTCCGTTTACTCTCGCTGAAATTGCTTTTTCTCTTGGCGGATTTTTTGACTTTTGATACTGTGCTATGGTCTCCGCTTCTGTCTTTTTTTCTCCAGAAATATATGCAATGGTTTCGTTGTCATTTTGGATTTCCTGTCTACGAGCGGCACGCTCTGCTTCTCTCTCCGCTAATGACTTTTTTTCGACCTTTTTCTTAGCCATGTCTCCCATGATAAAACCTCTCTTTCAGATTTGTATATACATATGTATTGCACGTGTATATACTAAATCAATTTTGCAATATCATAATATGCTTTTGCCACATCACTCCTTGGCTCTGATACAACAGCCGGAACACCATCAACATCACCCTTGGAAGCTGCAACAGATTCTTTTACGATACCGAGAATCTTTCCTTTCTTCTCCAAAATTGAAAGAATGTCCTTGTGATCGTTGGCATTTCCTCTGTACATGGTTGGAATAATGCCGGCAACTTTTATATCAGGATTCATGCGCTTATTGGCTTTCACCTTTTCAATACTGTCCTTGATAAGCTCTACGCCCCTGTATGACAGATAATCAGTCTTTACCGGTATAATTACCTCGTCAGCTGCTACAAGGGCATTTGTGACGATAATACCGAGGTTAGGCGGGCAATCAAGGAACACATAATCAAAATCATACTGAGCAAACACTTCGCAAGCATCTTTTATAAAGTAAATCTTTTCATCAAGTGAATTGACATAGTTTTCTGTATTGGCGAGGTTTGGATCTGAAGGTACAATAAACAGCTTTTCCTTTAGGGGAATGGACTTTACCTCAAAAGCGGTATCAGCCGGATCCTTTTTAGGATTAAATAAGTCTACCGTGCTGAACCCTTCTAACCTTTCTTCACCTGGTTCAATGCCCGTGGCAATGGTAAGAGAACCCTGTGCATCCAGGTCGATCATAAGAACTTTCTTACCTTCAATCGCCTTTGCAGCTGCAAGATTATAAGTTGTGGTTGTTTTTGCAACTCCGCCTTTCTGATTTGCTATTGCTATAACCTTCATGTTTTCACGCACCTTTCTTGTATATACATATGTATTATCTTTGTATATACTTATGTATATACAAATGGTATTATATCAAAACTCTCTATCTTCTGCCTTTCTTTTTCTGACCTTTTCAACCCAGTTGTATAGATTCTGACTTTTTGAATCAAGCGATCCTTCTCGGTCTCTCTTTTGAATCAGTTCAACAAATAAAGCACTTAACTCATGTATTTCTTTCTCATAAAGCATTTTTATCATTACCATATCGGAATGATCTACCGTCTCCTTGTCTATGATCCATTCACAATCTTCATAGTCATAGATATTATCCTTAAAAACAGTCTTATCTTCATTCCAGATAGCGAACTTGCCTTTGGTCTCACCTTTTATAATGTAATAGCCTTTGTATCTGTGTCCGGTTATACCGTTTTTATACGTTCGATACTTTGCCATTTACTTATCTTCTCCTTTCTCTTTCTTTTGTTTTTCAACTTGCATCTCATAGAATTTTTTCATGTATGATCGGAGAAGCTCAATCGTCTGTTCATCTGTAGACATTTCTCCACTCTCAATCAGAATCTCTTCTCCGTCATCTGTTTTGGCTACATAATCTACTTTTTTCTTCTTTAAATCGCCCATTTTCTGATTTCTCCTATTTGTATATATAAGTGTATTACATGTGTATTGCACGTGTATATACTTAGTGTTTACGGTATCTTTCTTGTAGTTCAAAAACCTTGCCATCATAGTCTTTTTCAAGGCAATTTAAAAGTCTCTGATACAGAGTGCTTTTGGTCTCTTCCGGAGTAGCTTCAATCTTATCGTAGTAATGAAGGACGAGATCCGTAGCAAAGAGTTCCCAACAGCTCACATCAACAACTCCGGCAACTCTTCCCTGAATGGCTGTACTGTAAAGCTGTGCAACCTTCTTTTCGCTAAGCTTAGCGGAACGATCACTATTAAGCTCTGCAAAAAGAACCGGATATTTTGATTTATCAGCCTGTTTTTGTTTTCTCTCGGCTTCAATCATTTCATTTTCTATACGTTCTTCTTCAAGGCTTTCATCATGAGCCTTGAAAAATGCGTCTGCAACCGATAATTCATCAAGCGTATACTGATGATATCTGTCTCGATCTTCAATCTCACGATACTCTGCATCTATGACCTCATCCGTATTTCGCTGCTCAGGTCCGGTCTTGCCGACCATATAAAACTCAATAGTACGTATTGCCCTGGTCTTTTTATGATGGATATCTTCTTTCTTACCGTCATAGGCAACCTTAATATCCGTATACTTATTGATTTCCTTTACAGCAGGTTCAAGTACATCACGCTTGAATACAGCCCAATTAGACCAACTATCCGGAATTATAGGTTTTCCTTTTTCGGGTCCTTCCTCCAAAATAGCATCACCCATCATTCTCTGAAGATCATACTGTGATCCGGTGCCGTTCTCAAACGTCCATCGTTGATTATTGAACTGATAGCTTTTAAGAATCTCATACAGTCTTGGGGAATATCTGTGCTTCATAAGGGTTACGTTCTGAAGCTTGTAAGATGTGAAATACTGTCCGTTTCCCAAACGTTGCTGAAGCTGAACCAGAAACGGAAACATATCTTCATGGAATTTTATCTTAATCTCGCCCGTGCCCGGATTCATTCGGATGATATGGAACCATCTGACAAGGGATTCCTCGCCATTTTCAAGGTCAATCCACCATCTCATATCAGACAAATCAGTAAGCATGGCTTTAATTTTTTTGTATGGGGCGTCCTTGCTCCATCTGATAAGAGCCTGAAACTCTTTGCAGTTAAAACTGTACAGCTTTCCCGGCTCGTCCTCTGGCTGTATTTTTGAAATAAGGTACAAAACAGCCTTGTTTTCATTGGTGTCCAAAGCATACCGGCTATTCTGAATAAGCCGATTATCCTTTGCGACAAGGCGGTTTCTCGCTTCTTTCAAATCAAATTTATCTGTCATATATTATGATTTACCTCGTTTTTTACCGAAACATTACTCACAATTAAAACTTACAGACTTATTTTACCGAAATTATGCTCACAATTCAATATGTATATACATTTTTTCACCGAAAAATCACTCACAATTCGTTCTATGCCTTGTTTTATAAGGGTTTGTGGGCTACAAGATATTGAAAATCGAACTTTTTCTCACAATTCAGCGAACTTTTACTCACATTACACCGAACCTTTACTCATAGTAACCGAACTTTTTCTCATAACAGGCGAACTTTTACTCACACATAAATCGTGGCAAGCCTTGTAAACATTGCGTTTCAGAGGGGGGATAACATATTAGATATAATACTTAATAGAATATGGATATCATAATGATAACAACTACTACAGAGAGTGGTGGCGGTTGATTCATTCATATCACATATCAAAATAACATTATTTTTTATGAAAAAAGCTACCCATACAGGTAGCCTTTGATTCAACTCATGAGATTTATGATGTTGTGATAGTCCATGTAGTAATCAACGTGTTCTGGTCTGGTAATTTCTGCATCACGGAGCAGTTCTTTGAGATATTCCAATTTATAGGACTCATCCTCCGGCAGTTCTGAGATCTACGGAGCGTCTATGTTCTGATTCTTGTAAAACTCTTCCAGGATGATCATGTAAACAAAACCTATGATGGTGGCTATGAGTGCATCTTCAATCCAATAGGAGAGTGTGGTTTTCTTGAACCGGCTGCAGAGCTTCTTCATTTCCAGATACGGTACGGTGTCCGTGTTGCCCTTCCATATATCGACAAAGCAGTAATCATACCTTAACTTCTCACTTACCAAATTCCTTCACCATCACCTAAAATGATAGTCTTAATATTTTCGTCTATTTGAGAGTCACTAAGCCCCTGTTTGATCAGCGGCTGGACAACCTCCCTGCTTTCACGCATATGCGGTAATTGTGACGCAAGCTTGCAGGCCTTATCTTCTCGCCCTGCTTTCAGATATAAAAAACATAACGTGGCTCTCATCGTTGATTTCTGCTTTTCGTTAATGGAAATAGGCAAACCTCTTTCAATTAACTCTATCGCTTCTTCGGTATCACCTTTTAAAGCCAGTGTACTAGCTAATCCCAATATCATTCCAGGCTTGTTTGGATATATCAGCAAGGCATCTCGATAGGTTTTTTCTGCCATATCTAAGTTGCCATTTCTTTGATATTCGACAGCCTTTTTATGAATATTGTAACGTGTTTCCTCCGCACGGATGGTGTCCATCCCAAGAAGCAAATCAACACTTCAGGCACATTGCATATCTTCAGAAAACTGTGATCTTACTCACGGCTATCGGCTCTGCGTCTTAGCGTCTGGCTCTTTGATAACAGACATATTTAATTCTCGTACTGTAATTATACTTTCCTGTTTGCATTTAGGACAAAATAGAGGGAAATTTTCTAATACTGTATCTTTCC
>Ga0310695_10015257_pt1 | contig 10259 bp, 9 predicted proteins | sample RumenRJG_04DNA_FD_203882 | JGI IMG/M metagenome (GOLD analysis project Ga0310695, IMG submission 203882) | Bovine rumen microbial communities from Lethbridge, Alberta, Canada - RJG_04 (v2) (version 2) | ecosystem: Host-associated > Mammals > Digestive system > Stomach > Rumen | place: Canada... | reverse complement strand
CTTTTTGTTTTCTGAACCCCAACAGTATTTGCAATTAGACGGACAATTGAGCGTAGGGATAATCATTACATGAAATGTCATTTTATCCGTAAATCTTATTCAATTCCCTTAAGAGTTTTCTTTTCTCATCTTCATCAATATCATCATTTACAAAAAATATGTAACCGCACTCTTCGCATTTAACGGTTTCCATTTCTGCGTGAGCATGATGATTATCCAGCATTTTTCTGTGTGCGATCTTATCCTTTGAACCGCACTTTGGACATGGAGCTAAAAGTTCTTCCAGTTTCATTTTTTCACCTTGATTATATTTCTATTCTTGAAGTATATAATTGTATAGAAATGAAAAAGTTTAAATAAGATGTTTCAATGACTGCAATTTTACAAAGTGGCATCAACAAAGCTTTAAATAGTATTTGAACAAATACACTATATTTAATTAATGTTTGAAGTGAGTACCATGCCATACGATTATTATGAATACCTGAAAAAGCAAAGAGAAAATGAACAATATAGGGAAACCTCCGAATTAGTGAGACAAAACCTGTGGAGCGAAACAATTAACTTTAAACTATCACAGGATTGGATAAATATTGAGGACAGAATACTAATAAGGTTATACCTACTCTTGAGATACACCTAACGGTTAAGCAGTTTGACCATGAACCTGTAAACCGGAAATCCCACTTTTTGAACAAAAACAAGCACAAACTTATAGCCCGGAATCTCAAATTCCTTTTTAACCTTCTTCAACTCTTCTATGATATCCAGCTTTTGCGGACATTTCCTTAAGCACTTTCCACAGCCATTGCATTTGCCAGCATTGCCTGAACTTCCCATAATTCCCCCAACATATTGGTAATAATCCATAAATGACTGGTTGAACATGCCCTTATGGTCAAAGAGGTATTTCTCATTGTAGATTTTCATGCATTCCGGAATATTGACCCCCTGAGGACAAGGCATGCAATATCCGCATGTTGAACAGTTAATCTTTAGTGAATTTCTCATAACCCTTTTTACAAGCTCAACGGTTTCCATTTCCTCAAATGACATTGACAGAGGAGTTGTCCTTTCAGCAACTGCCAAATTCTCATTTAATTGTTCAAACGAATTCATTCCAGACAATACACATGTTACATTGCGGTTATTAAGGACCCACTCGAATGCCCATTCCGCAGTGCTCTTATCAGGATTTGCCTTTTTAAATATTTCTTCGGCATCCTTCGGCATCTTTCCTGCAAGAATGCCTCCTTTAAGAGGTTCCATTACAAGAACACCCATTCCTTTAGATGCAGCATATTCAATCCCTTCCAAACTGGCCTGAACATTCTCATCAAAGTAATTGTACTGAACCATCACCACATCCCAATCGTAACCGTCGATTAACAGTGGAAACTCCTCCTTGGGACCGTGATATGAAAATCCGACATGCTTGATTTTGCCTTCGCTTTTTGCCTTGCTTATGAATTTAAACAGATCCCTTTTTATCAATCTGTTCATTGATTTCAAATCAACGGCATGCATCAGATAATAATCAATGGAATCCCTTTGAAGGCGATTCAGCTGCTCTTCCAAAATGTTTTCCATATCCTCATATTTCCTGACATTGATTGTGGGCAATTTTGTGCAGAGCTTAACCTTGTCCTTATACTCTCCCTGAAGGATTTCTCCCAAAAAGGATTCGCTGTCCCCATAAAGGTAAGCGGTATCAATAAAATTAACTCCATTATCTATTGCATGATATATTAGTTTTGATGCCTTTTCTCTGTCTATTTTACCGTTTTTTAATGGCAACCTCATTGCCCCAAAGCCTATTGGGGAAATTTCATCGCCGGTTTTTTGAATTTTTCTGTATTGCATATTATCTCTTTGTCATCAGATGAATTCGTTAAAGAGTTAAAGAAAGTTGTTAAGAACAAAATTACTTTATCTTGCGGGTTGAAATTTTTTGATGGTGATGATAATGAAATCCTTCTGAAAATCTGTTTTTCCTGAAGGCGAACCATTTTCTTCAGACTGATTCTATCTTATGCTTCCCTAATCATCTCTTTCATATACTCTATCAAATCATCTTTTGATTCAGAATCATCCATTGCAAACTCTATTGATGTTTTGAGCCATTCAAACCTGTTACCTATATCATATGTTTTTCCTTCGAATGTAACTCCGTAAATGGCATCCAGTTTTGACAGGGCATCAGTCAGCTGAATTTCTCCTCCAACACCAGGTTCTGTTTCGTCAATCTTATCAAAGATATCCGGTGTCAATACATAACGACCCATGATAGCAAGATTTGACGGTGCCTGATGAGCCAATGGCTTTTCAACTAGCTTTTCAATATTGTAAACATCCTTTTCAACTTCAGTTCCCTTGATAATACCATACCTTTCCACTTTCTCTTTAGGAACCGCTTCAAGGGAAATTGCTGAAGCATTGTATTTTTCATAAACATCAATCAGCTGTTTGGTACATGGAGTAGGACCTTTTGTGATTGAATCGCCTAAAAGAACGGCAAATGGTTCTCCACCGATATGTTTTTTGGCACAGTAGATTGCATCACCAAGACCCCTCTGTTCCTTCTGTCTTACATAACAGATATCTGCCAGGTCAGTGATTGCACGAACCTGCTTCAACCTGTCGTCCTTGCCTGCACTTTGCAGGGTCTGTTCAAGTTCAAAGGATTTGTCAAAGTGATCTTCAATGGACCTTTTGTTTCTACCGGTTACAATCAATATGTCATCAATTCCGGAAGCGACAGCCTCCTCAATAACATACTGGATTGTAGGTTTGTCATAAACTGGCAACATTTCCTTTGGTTGCGCTTTTGTAGCAGGCAAAAATCTTGTTCCAAAGCCTGCTGCTGGAATTACAGCCTTCATAATTTATCACCATATAAAGTTTATATTAATAATGATTTTATTTTAAATATTATAAATAAGTTATTAATCTAAAAAGAAAAGAATCTAGTCATTTTTTAACAATGATTCTGTTTGAATTTGTTAGGCCATTGCAGTTTATCTTAATTGTATATTTGCCGGCTTTTAATTTCTTAGGTACCTTAAAAATAGCTATTCCATTTTTATTAGTTTTCAATTTATAGGTTTTTCCTTTAAATCTTATTTTAACGTTTTGCTTTTTAAAAGCCTTGCCTTTGGAATTTAAAACTTTGATTTTGAATTTAGCGGATTTTTTAACCTTCTTGTATAGGTTTTTTGTAATCAGTGTGGTCTTGACTGTGATTTTGTTCTTGACGATGACACCGCCATATTGAGAAAATATGTCATAGATTCCAGGCTTCAGCTTAAAGCCCAAGCTTGCATAGCCATTCCCATCAGTTACTTTATGATATTCATGATTGTTAATGTAAAATGTAATATCCGCATAGCCTGCAGGATTGCCATTTCGGTCAAAAATCTGAATTCTAAACATGTTTGAGCCATAATAGATTGTCAAATCATTTGAAAGTATTTTGGGACTGGCTTCAGGAATGGAATTGACCAATACAAATGAACTGTTGATTTCCAATCTATCAAAGGAAACGTTATTATTCTGGGATACATACCAATAATTAACAGTATCCGGCTTGGCATATTGATTCGGATTTGAGATGTCATCCCCCCAATAGTTAAAATCAGCACTCAAATCCTGATTATACATATTTATGACATTTCGGCCATCTGGGGAAATCAGAATGGAATTTCTAACGGTCCCATTATTTCCGCTCCAAAAAATTCCGTTGTCAGTCAATCCACGATTAAAGAACTTTGAAGACAAAATCAAACCGTTCTCCCCTCTCCATTCAACGGCACAACCTACCCATGCACCGTTATTTAAAAATACGGAATCGGTGATTTTACCGTTGTTTCCTCTCCAGCAGATTGCTCCTCCGCCATCAGGATATCCTACATGATTATTCCTGAAAGTACAATTTGAGACAGTTCCGTTTTCGCCTCTCCATGTGATGGCGCCACCTTCATTAATGCGGGCTCCCATCGGCCTAGTGCGAACAACATGCAAAATCCGGCCGTCTTCACCAACAACAGTCTCATCTTCTTTGTCGAAAGGATCATCCTCTATGCCGCTTCCGGTATTGTTGGTAAAGCTGCAGTTAAAAACCTGTCCGTTTGCTCCGGTCCAGTGAATTGCACCGCCGCCAACGTCTGAATAGAAATATTTTCCCAATGCATTTCCGTTTACGAAATTAATGTTTTTCAAAACCACATTGCATGCAGTGACATTAAATATCCTGGATGAATGGTTTGCGTCAATTGTGTGGCCCGCTCCATCGATGGTTATTGATTTTGAAATGACAATACCATGAATATCACCGCCATCATATCGATAATCATCGGTCAATGTCAACGTCTGATTTTCAGGCGTATCGTTAATCTTTTGTGACAAATCCTCAAAAGTGGCATTTCCGAATGCAGTTTCCTTATGATTATCCACGTCAGTCACATTATCATCGTTCAGCTCTAAAGCGCTTACTCCGGAAATTAGAAATAAGACTAAAATGAATAGAACAGGAAAAGCATATTTTTTCATGTTATATGATTTGTAAAAAAAGTCTTATAAAATTTACCAAATCAATTTATATAAATGGTGCGGGGGACGGGACTTGAACCCGCGAAGGGACTGACCCACTAGGCCCTCAACCTAGCGCCTTTGACCGCTCGACCACCCCCGCATAAAAACAAAAGTAGTTATAAAAAAATATATTTTTTAACTTATATATAGTTAACTATTTTTAGCATAATTTTATGGTAACTTTCATGACTTTTTCATTTTTTAAATCTTCAATCAATTTTTGATCCAAGTCTCTGGCAGCCTTATCAGCATGAATCATCAATGTTCGGGAGCATGTGAAATCACTTGTCCTGCAAACGATGTCTGTCGGATGAGTCAGTGTCAAATCCTCATGGCCAAAACCCGTTATCTCATCATGACCATTTTCCGTATCAAGAATCACCTTTATTTTAGTGTTGGAATCGGCAATCTTGTCCTTAAACTCCTGCGGGAAGTTCAGCATTGACTTATCTGCAGAAGTTCCAACAATACAATCTGCAGTGGGACCGATTTCAACATCCTTAGTGACTTCGAAAGTGGACTTGTGAAGAGAGGTCACATTTTTGTGACCCCTGCTTTTAAGTGTGAAAATCATGAATATAGTTTAGACCAAAAAAGCTAATAAAATTTTTCATTGAACAAATCCAAAACATAGTACAGTCACTCACCCAACATTAAAGTACAAAAATATTATTACATATACTCAGAGGTTGTCATCTTGAAGATAACCGTCAAGTAAGAACATTTGATTGAAGGAGTGATAGAGAAGATTCACCAATACAGTTTACTAGCATACGCCGACAATAATTTCAATAGTTAATACAAATGACATTAAAATCATTGTTCATAAAATCGAAAATATGAAAAGCAGTGAAAAAAATCAGAATGATTGATGATGAAATCTACATAAACCAAATGAAAAACATTATTTTTTTAATTTTTATAGTCCTTGCCAAAAAAATAATAATTATTAAATGCCGAAACAGCATTTAAAATATGAATTCCCGGTTTTTCTTGTGCTTATATGATATTTCAAATGAATCAAGGGCTAATTTTTTCAGAACTTCCCTTTCATCATCAGCAATACCTACAACACCTTCCCATTCACTTTCAAGTGAGGCGATTTCATCTAAAGTTTCAGCTCCTTTAGAAGTCAATCTGCAGTCGTATTCCATGCCATTTTCAGGTTCTAGGTCGATTTCAATCAAGCCCAGCCTTTCAAGCTTCTGATATTTCTTCAGATACAAACCCAAATGAACATTAAAAAGGTCATCTTTTTTGGCCTTTTCAAACTGTTTTGCCCTAATTCTTTTGTGATGAGGTTTTTCATGCTTTTTAACCTGTTTTAGGAGTTTAATCTGGCTTTCATGCAGGAAAACTGATAAGTTTTCCCTTACATAAGTCATTTTAGACTCCTCAATGATTCCTATCAATGCTGAAGCGGGCATCTTTGCTATTGCGTCCTTGTGTGGATGTGCCATCTAATCACCTCATTTCATCTGGCCGAATATTCCCCTCATCAAACCTTTAGTCAGTTCACGGGCCGCTGTATTTGCCGCCTGTGATGCTGCCTTTTCCATCATCTTTTGAGAGGATGACTTTTTAGCCCTTTTTCCGCTTGTCTGAGTCTGACCGCCCAGAACGGTTCCAAGGATTCCTCCAATAACATCTGCAGCACCAGGCTGTGGAGCCTGTTCTGGTTCCTCTTCAACAGGTTCAGGAGGTGCTTGAGCTTTAACTTCCTCAAGGACTTCAGGAGCAACCTCACTTTCAATGTTCGGGTTTTCATCGATTTTTGTCAGAAGTTTCTCATAAGCGGACTCCTTGTCAATAGCTTCGCCATATTTTCCCTTCAATGTTGAAATGTCAATCAGCTGAGCCCTCAACTCATCCTCAATGGCACCGATGTGGCTTTGCGGAGGCACAATGTCCACCTGCTCCACTACACCAGGAACACCCTTCTCATCAAGAGTTGACACAAGTGCCTGACCTATTCCCAGATTGGAAATCACTTCAGCTGTATCGAAGTCAGGGTTTGGTCTGAATGTCTCAGCAGCGACCTTAACGGCCTTCTGGTCTTTTGGAGTGTATGCGTGAAGCGCATGCTGAACCCTGTTACCCAATTGAGCCAGGATATCATCAGGAATGTCTGCAGGAGATTGGGAAATGAAATATAATCCAACTCCTTTTGACCTAATCAGCCTTACAATCTGTTCGATTCTCTTGCCGAATTCAGGTGTCATGTCATCAAACAGGAGATGCGCCTCATCAAAGAAGAATACGAATTTAGGCTTGTCCATGTCTCCCACCTCAGGCAATGTTTCAAATAATGTTGAAAGCATCCAAAGCAGGAATGTTGAGTATATTTCCGGTGACAATGACAGCTTTTGAGCATCAAGAATATTAATGATTCCCTTTCCATTATCATCAAGCTGCATGAAGTCTCCAATTTCAAGTGCAGGTTCGCCGAAGAAATCGTTTCCGCCCTGATCTTCAAGTGCAATCAGGTTTCTCAGGATTGTGTTGGCGGACTTGTCGGCAATTGCACCATATTCGCCTTCAAACTGGTCCTTGTTTTCAACAACATAATTGATCATGGCCTTCATGTCCTTCAGGTCAATGATTGGAAGTGAATGTTCATCAGCCACCCTGAATATGATGTTCAATACACCGGACTGGGCTTCTGATAGGTTCAGGATTTTTGCAAGCAATACAGGACCCATTTCAGACAATGTTACCCTTACCGGCAAACCTTTTTGGCCAAACAGGTCCCAGAACTCGACTGGATACTGCTTGAAACCGAATCCTTTCTCATCAAGACCGTATTTCTGCCTGTTGTTTGTTATGAAATCCGTGTCGGAACCTGCCTTTGCAAGCCCTGAAATGTCCCCTTTCATATCGGCCAGAAATACCGGAACTCCAAGATCCGAAAAGGATTCAGCCATGACCTTCAGGGTAACAGTTTTTCCTGTACCAGTTGCTCCAGCTATCAAACCATGACGGTTAGCAAGCTTCGGCAATAAAAACACATCCGTATTTTCATTACATCCGATTAAAATCTTGTCTTCTGCAAACATTTATTCACCCATTTTCGATTTTCTTGATTAAAAAGTTTGTTTTTTTAACTATATTATTCTTATTGTAAGCCTTGGCAATCCTTTTGATTGCATCCAAATTCTTGACGAAGTTGTCCAGCCATGAGAAAATGTCTCCCGGATAGACCTGTATCTGATACTTTCTGAACAGCTTGTTTGATATGTCCTGTGGGTCCTTGCCCTTTAATCGCTCATGTACAATGACCTCGGAAATCCCTCTCTGCATGCATGAACAGAATGGTCTGTCCTGACACCTGCACTGCATGAAATCCGTCTGAAGGGCAATCATGGCATCCTGAAACTTCTTGTCAAGCTTTCCAATGGCCTCTCCGGAAGAGATTATATCCAAAGTGGACTCGGCAAAGAGCCTTGTTGAAAATTTGATTTTAAGGGCATTTGCAATCTGATTGTGGATAACGCTTGAAAGATACGCATTTTCAAACATCTCCAAATCCATTGCCATAGCCAGAATCAATACCTTCAGCTTGTCATACTTTTCCTTTTTCTTGTACATCGGAGAATGTCCCACATAATGAATCAGATAGTTTCTGTCATTCAGAGTATTCTTGATGAATTCTGCATCCGCAATCGATAGAAATGAAACCGAAGTCGCCCTTCCGTATTTGGTGACTTCCAGCCTATTGGCGACACGGCTTATCAAACCCAAGTCCTCCATTTCATCAACGGCAATCTTGATGCTTATCGGAACGTCAATGTTCTTATAGAATTTGTTAAGTTCACTGGTAGATTGGATAGAAGTCGAAGAGATGTCGGCCAAGATTTGCTCATAAGCGGATTCCTCATCATATTCTATATATACATCATCGCTGTTGCTTTCAAGAAGGTCCAGTGCCATTGCCTCTTCTGACTCTCCTGCAAAGTCGTTTCCGACTTCAGGCAGAAGATACACTATACCCCTGTCGTGATAGGATGGCCTTCCGGCACGTCCAAGCATCTGGGCAAACTCGTTGGGATTGATCCATTTGTTTCCCATTACCAATGAGTCAAAAATAACCTGGGAAGCCGGAAAGTCCACACCTGCCGCAAGGGCAGCAGTTGTAACGACACATGAAATCTTTCCCTTGTCAAAGTCCTTTTCTATCCTTTCCTTCTTGTAATAGGACAGCCCCGCATGGTATGCATGGGCATTGATATGCTTGTTGTTTAGGAAATTGGCAATCTGATGGGTCTTTCGCCTTGAATTTGTAAATATGATAGTCTGTCCCCTGAATCCCTTTTTGGATTTGGTGTTGAATTCCCTTTTGACAAGCCTCTGCATGATATGCCTTTTTTGGGCTTCGTTTCTCACATAAACCAGGTGCCTTTCCAGAGGAACAGGACGCTCGGAGTACTCGACCAGCTTCATGCTGAACTCATCTGCTAAAAATTCCGGGTTTTTGACTGTTGCGGAAAGTCCGATAACCTGGGTTTTTGGATATAAATGCTTCACCCTTTTAATCAGACCGTTGAGGCGTGTTCCACGGTCCTCATCATCAATCATATGAATCTCATCGATTAAAACTACACCCAAGTTGGATAGGCTGCCTGAGTTGCCGTTTCTTAACAAGTAATCGATTCCCTCATATGTTGCAACCACAATGTCTGCCTTTGAAACATCACTATCTGGCAGATTCAATTCACCTTTAGCCTTTACACGGTTTCTTCCGACCTTGATGGCAACCTTCAAGCCCAATTTTGAGTATTTCTTTTTGAAGTCACGATACTTCTGGTTTGCAAGGGCGACCAGAGGAGTCAAGAAAACGAATTTCTTGCCTTTCAAGGCCTGGGTGATTCCTGCAAGCTCACCGACCAATGTCTTACCTGAACCTGTTGCGCTTACAACAAGAAGGTCTTTTCCTTTAAGCAATCCTTCCTTGATGGCCAGATACTGAACCGGCAACAGCTTTGTGTTGCCTGAGCTTAAAAGGACTTCCTTAAAATCCTTAGGAATCTTGAGCCTTTTCATGTCAACCGGAGGTATGATGTGCTTTGACTTTCTGGTCTTGTCAAACAGTGTCAGTTTCCTATTCTTTAGGGGATCAAAGTGAGGGTCCAGAACGGACAATGTCTTTTCAAGACTTCCGGTCTTTTCCAAAGTCTTTTTAAGGTTTCTGAAAATCTTTTTGTCAAATCCCTGAAGCTTCAGTTCCTGCTTTATCGTATCAAAAGCGCATTCCTTACAGATCAGCTGATTATGATATTTATAGGAATAATCTGAATTGACGATGGTGATGTTTCCCTCATATGCACAGTAGTCACATACCCTTGTCTTTCTGACCTTGATGTTCAATGACTTGAGAAATCTTTCCACCTTTTCATCGGGGGTTGCGAGAAAAACAGCCTGTGAACGCAATAATTTGGTTACCTCCCCCGGAGGCACCAGCTTTTCATTTAAAGTGGAGTTGTCCTTGAAGTTGTAATCGGCCACAAATCTGGCAATGGACAGTGAGTCCCCTTCCTGTGAGAACTTGATGTTTCCAACAAATTCAGGTTCCCTTTTGTGATTCAGTGCCCCTTTTGGTGAGCCGATCGGATATAATCTCCACTGTTTTTTGACTTTCTTTAAAACTAGCATTATAATTCAATATATTTTTG
>Ga0310695_10015256_pt1 | contig 10261 bp, 10 predicted proteins | sample RumenRJG_04DNA_FD_203882 | JGI IMG/M metagenome (GOLD analysis project Ga0310695, IMG submission 203882) | Bovine rumen microbial communities from Lethbridge, Alberta, Canada - RJG_04 (v2) (version 2) | ecosystem: Host-associated > Mammals > Digestive system > Stomach > Rumen | place: Canada... | reverse complement strand
GAGAATGCGCAGGAGAGTATTCTCATATATGGTGAAACCTATGAGCAAGCCGTCGCGAATGGTTGGGGCGACGAATGGCTTTATCTCGCATCCGGTACAGGAGGGACAGACGGAATCAGCGAAGATGACTTGGACTATTTTGAAAATGACACTTATGAAGGACTTTCCAGTACTCAAATCACCGAAAGCGAAATACGTCAAATAAATGAAATAGAGGTTATACTGATTACTAACAAATGGAAGAATGACTATAATAAAGGCCTCCCTCAGAAGCTATGTATTACCAATACTTTGCCTAGAACTTTAAATGCCAAAATTCAATATAGCGGGCCAATCGCTATTGTAACCACAGAAATCGAATACTGGCTCTGGGGTAAGGGAGGAAGCTCCTCTGGCTCCGTTTATGCTATAGTAAATATAGATTTGGGCAGTGGTGCGATATTATCTAGTATTATATCATAGGACAATTCAACATTTCTATGCAATGCAGCGTCCTTGAGCATATCCAAACGCAAAATTTGACTCCGTGATAATAATCTAAGGCAATACCACACAAAACATGCGTAGTAAAGTTCAAGATAATGTAAAAATAGAAGTATGGATAAACAAACCAGCCTGTCGTACCTGAGCGACGTGCTGGCACGGGTGCGAACAAAGAAGAAAATGTTTCTTACGCAGATTGGGCAAATCATTCCGTGGGGAGAATAGGGAATCATTGCCCGTTTCCTATTTCCGAACTGACCCCGCCCCCGAATATATACTATACCCATAGAGCAGCCCGAGGCGTCGTGCCCCGGGCTGCTACTTTCATATTCGGAGGTACCACCATGAGCGAACCCACCTTTATCTGCACCCGCTGCCACGGCGAAGCGCCTATGTCGGAGCGGCGCGAGTTCGACGCTCGGGACTACTGCCCGCGCTGTCTCGACGCGATCACGGCGACCTGCCACATCTGCGGCACGCGCTTTCCCCTCATCTGCAACCACGGCACCGAGGGCGTTCCCCTCTGCGAAAAATGCCTGCATACCCGCAATCATGCGGGCATCGAGGACTATTGCTACAAGCCCCGCCCGATCTTCTACGGTAAGGGCCCGCGCTATTTCGGCGTGGAGCTGGAGATCGACGACGGCGGCGAGTCCGATTCCAACGCCAACGAGATCATGTCCGCCGCCAACAGCGAATGTGAGTACATCTATTGCAAGCACGACGGGTCGCTCGACGACGGCATTGAGATCGTCACGCACCCCATGTCGCTGGACTATCACATGAACGTGATGCCGTGGCCGGAGATCGTCAACAAGGCGCGGGAGCTGGACTATCTCTCGCACAAGGCGGGTACTTGCGGGCTGCACGTCCACGTCTCCCGCGCGGCGTTCGGGGAAACGGAGCAGCATCAGGACGCCGCCATCGCCCGCGTCCTGTACTTCTTCGAGAAGCATTGGGAGGAGCTGCTGAAATTCTCCCGCCGCACCCAGAAGCAGCTCGACGATTGGGCGTCCCGCTACGGCTACAAGGCCGAGCCGAAGGACATCCTCGACCACGCGAAAAGCGGCGGCGGCAGAGGCCGCTACACCGCCGTCAACCTCACCAACACCGACACGGTGGAGTTCCGCTTGTTTCGCGGTACACTCAAGCTGAACACCATCCTCGCCACGTTGCAGCTGCTCGACCGCATCTGCGACGTGGCGCTTCATTTGTCCGACGACGATCTGAAGGATCTGTCGTGGACGACCTTCGTCTCCGGCTGCACCTCCCCGGAGCTGGTGCAATACCTCAAAGAGCGGCGCTTGTACGTCAACGAGCCGGTGGAGCTTGCCGAGGAGGAAGAGTGAGATGTGCTGCTTGTTTGGGCTGATCGACACGCAACGACGATACAGCGGCGCGGAGAAGTCGCGGATGCTCCATGCTTTGGCGACGGCAGCGGAGGCGCGGGGTACGGACGCCGCGGGCTACGCCTGCAACGGCTCCGGCGGGTTGATCGTTCGCAAGTCTCCCGTTCCCGGCCATAAGCTGCGCTTCGCGGTTTCGGACGACACCGTGACCGTGATGGGCCACACCCGCATGACGACGCAGGGCGACGCGCGGCGCAACCGCAACAACCATCCGTTTCTGGGCAACATCAACGGCGAGCGCTTCGCCTTCGCGCACAACGGCATGTTCTACAACGACCGTGAGCTGCGGGAGCGATTCGCGCTGCCCCACACGAAGATCGAGACGGACAGCTATATTGCCGTGCAGCTTCTGGAAACGCAGGAAGCCTTGGACTTCGACGCGCTGCGCTTTGCCGCGGAGCAGCTGGAGGGCTCGTTCACCTTCACGGTATTGGACGAGCAAAATGACCTCTACATCGTCAAGGGCGACAATCCGCTGAGCTTGATCCGCTTCCCGAAAACGGGCTTATTTCTCTATGCCTCCACGCGGGAGATTTTGGAAAAAGCGCTGGAAAGCCGCTCGCAACGTGCCAATAACGGGGTTTGGGAGCGAATGGAGAGCGGAGAAATGCTCAAAATTGACGGCGCCGGAGTGGTGACACGCAGCCGCTTCGACGACAGCAAATTGCAGGGTTGGTACGCGCCGTATTCCTATGCTTGTACGCCGCGCTATCACTCCGACGGCAGCTATGTCGGGGAACTGAAAGCCGTGGCGTACACCTTCGGCTACACACCCGGCATGATCGACCGCTTGATCTCGCGCGGTTTCCAGCCGGAGGAGATTGAAGAAATGCTTTATGAAATGTGAGGTGAAAAAATTGAGAGTCAGAAAACCCAGTATCCGCGGCAAATCTGTCGGCACATCACTGTCCAACGCATTGATTATGGTTACGGTTACGGTCATCAACGTTTTCAGCAAAAACAGAACGAAAAAGTAAGGAGGAACTTATCATGTCAGCAAAAGTAGAAACCATGATGTACGTAAGAGAGAAGCCATGGCACGGCCTCGGCACGATGGTGCCCGAAGCGCCCACCAGTGCCGACGCGCTCCGCTTTGCGGGGCTTGATTGGAGCGTCCGCCAAGAGCCGGTCTACAACGCCCGAGGTGGCGTGATCCCCGGCTACAAATCCAACGTCCGCGACACAGACGGCAGCGTTCTCGGCATTGTCGGCGACCGCTACAAGGTCGTACAGAACATCGACGCTTTCAACTTCACCGATGACCTCATTGGCGGCAACGTGCGCTACGAGACGGCAGGGAGTTTGCGTGACGGCAAGCAAATCTGGCTTCTTGCCAAGATGCCCGCCCGCCGCGTTGCCAGCGACGATGTGGAGCCGTATCTGTGCTTCACCAACAGCCATGACGGAGGCGGCGGCCTCAAGGTCTGCATGACGCCGATCCGCGTGGTCTGCAACAATACGCTCAACCTCGCCCTCGGCTCCGCGAAGCGCGTGTGGTCGATGAGGCACACCGAGAACATCCGCGAGCGGATGCAGGAGGCGCGGGATTGTCTCGCCCTCGCGGATGAGTACATGAGTGGTCTCGCCCGCTACGCCGACCGCGCCGCCAACAAGACGCTGTACGACCGCGACGTGAAAGCGATCCTCGAAGAGCTGTTCCCGATTGCGGAGAATGCCTCGGAGCGTGAGAAGGCGACGGCGGAGAAGTGTCGCAACGAGTTCATGGTGTGCTACTACGCGCCGGACATCAAGCGGTTTCGCGGCACGGCGTGGGGTGTCATCAACGCCGCGAGCGATCTTGCTACGCACTCGATGCCCCACCGGAACACCAAGAACTACGCCGAGAACAACTGGGCGCGGGTCATGGACGGCCACGCCATCATCGACAAGACCGTGCGGCTCTGCGAGGTGGCGGCATGAGCTATCAAGTTCTGGTATCCACCGAGAACCTCCCCTATGAGGACTGGCTGGAATACCGCAAGCGCGGCGTCGGCGGCTCCGATGCCTCTATCGTCTGCGGCATCAACCGCTACAAATCGCCGGTGGAGCTGTGGATGGAGAAAACAAACCAACTCCCCTACCAAGAGGCGGGCGAGGCGGCGTATTGGGGAACGCAGCTTGAAAGCATCGTCCGCGCCGAGTTCACGAAGCGCACGGGGATTGAGGTGGAGATCGTCAAGCAGCTGCTTCAAAGTATGGAAAACCCCTTCATGCTCGCCAACCTTGACGGTGTATGCCACCACCCCGACTACGGCGATTGCATCTTCGAGGCAAAAACGGCGACGGCGTACAAGACGGGTGAATGGGAAGACGCCATCCCCGACGAATATGCCCTTCAAATCCAGCACTACATGGCCGTCACGGGTTTCCGTGCCGCCTTTATTGCCGTGCTGATCGGCGGCAATACCTTCAAATGGAAGCTGGTGGAGCGCGACGACGAGCTGATCGACATGCTGATTCCGTTTGAATCCGTCTTCTGGCGGCATGTGCAGGATATGACTCCACCGCCGCTGGACGGCTCTGACGCCTCAGCGAAGTTCCTTGCCGAGCGGTTTCCAAACAGCGTACCGCAATCGCAGATCGCGCTGCCGCCATCCGCTTCGGAGCTGTTGGCGCAGTACGACGAGGCTTGCGAAGACCTCGACGCCGCCACCGAGCGGAAACAGAAAGCCGAAAATCTGCTCAAAGAGATGCTGGGTGAGAACGAGGTCGGCACCGTGGGCGACAAGATCATCACATGGAAGTCGATCTCGCAGGAGCGGCTGGACAGCAAGACGCTGAAAGCGGAGCATCCGACGCTCTATAAACAGTACGCCAACAAAATCAGTTATCGCCGCTTCTCTGTGAAGGCGGCAAGTTAGGAGGATCATCATGGATAGCACTAAATTAAAGGCAAAAATGACCACAAAGGCGCAGGAGTTCACCGCTCCCACGCCTTTGCCTTTTGAAACCGGTCTCATGCCGATGGAGGCCGACTACGCGGCCCTGTCGAACAACGCGCTCTCTGTCATCCGCGAGAATCTGAAGAACCAGCCGCTTGCCTTGGACTTCTTCGACGTGGTCAAGTCGCCATCGGGCGGTTCGACGGTATTCTCCGTGCCGGGGTTGAACGGCGACGAGCCGGAAACGGAGCTGACCGGCATCATCCTTGACTACACAACGCCGCGCGCCTATTGGCACACGCCGGAGCCGGTGGAGGGGACCCCGCCCGACTGCATGAGCGTCAACAGTATCATTTCTGCCGATGGGAAGTCCTGCGCCCACTGCCCTTATAACGATTTCGGCTCCAAGGACGGCGAGAGCAACGCGAAGGCGTGCAAGGAGTCGGTGTTGCTGTTCCTGTTACGCCCGAATACCATCCTCCCACTGCTGGTACGCGTGCCGGTGACGAGCAAAAATCGCTTCTTGAAGTACACAACGCGGCTGGCGGGCGCGTTGACGCCGATCAACGGTGTGGTGACAAAGATCACCTTGGAGCGGGCAACAAGCCGAGGCGGCAAGCCGTTCGCGCTGTTCAAATTCGAGGCAAGCAACACGCTTGACGTGGACACGACCATGCAGGCGAAAGCGTATGCGCAGCAGTTCATGGAGATCGTGAGCGCCGCCGACATGGTGCCGGAGTTGGACGAGGCGGGTTAAGATGTGGGACTACATGACGGCGCTCCAGCTGCGTTTTCTGGTGGTCTCACAGCAAACCCAAAACGCGGAGCGCGATGCAGAGGCCGCCTACGACACCCTGCACGCGGAGCTGAACCGGGAGCAGCAACGGCTTTTGCTTCGGCTTCACGACGCCTACACGCTCCACAAAGACGATGCGGCGTTGGATAGCTTCATCTCCGGCTTTCGTCTGGCGGACGGCATCCACCGGGAGCTGGCGAAGATCCCACCATACTCGTATGAGCAGGAGAGTGAGGAGCGAGGGAGACCATAGTAAAATAAGAAAGCAACACGCAAAAAAGAAAAAGAAATTTTGAGAATTGCACTTGACAAACCATTAGCATCAGAATATAATACTTGCACCTCAATTGGGGTACGGCATATCCCGAGAGTTGTCTCCCGGAAAAATCCTTGTGAAAAGCAAGGTTTGTGCGATCTGTGCATGCAGATTACGTTCATCGTCCGTTTCTTCTTATGGTTGGTAGTGCGACCGGGTTTGTCCCTATGAAGACTGGCACGTAAAACTCTCGTTCTAACGAGTTGGGTGACTTAAGACCGTATAAAACCTCGTCGAAAGGCAGGTATCGGACTCTCGAGGTATGCTACTATATCTCAACTAAAACTTAAAACCCGCAATTGCTCGGAGCGCCTAAGGCTCACCGCAAGGATGTAGTCCTTGTGATAAATCTCGATCACTCGGTTGTATTCACAGCCGCGAGATGATGTTGTTGATTTCCAGTTATGGAGCAATAACGCTGTTGTGTACGGAAGCCCCGGAAGCGATGTGGACTAGCCCCTGCGAAAGTAGGGGTGAGGTTCGTATTGCTTCCGGGGCATTTTGTTTGCTATGGTCAAGGGGAAAAGCGGATATGCTCACGAAGGAGGATTTATCATGAGCAAGAAGACGAACCGCACGAAACATACCCCCAAGCCCGTCGCCGCCGTCTATGAGCACGGCAATGTCCAAGTCCTCGTCAAGGACGAGAAAGCCAAAGGCGTCCTTCGCCCTCTGAGCCAAGAGGAGAAGGACCAATACTATCCGGAATTGGACAAGAAGAAGCCTAAAATAGTTGCTGAGTGCCTCGACATCTCGAAGGATGACATCATCCGTTACGACAAGTTCGAGGTGGACAACAAGGCCCTGTCTGAACTCAAGGCCGCGTCCAAGAAGAAGGGTGATCTCCGCAAAGGTAGTAAGAACGTCCGCAAGTACTTTAGTCTGCTGAATGCCTCAAGCAACTCCAAGTCCCTGATTACGATCCTGTTCGCTGCAATCGTCGCACAGTTCGCTGCGTTTCTCCCAAAGGCAGCCTCAGCGATTCGCGCGATTTACTTTGAGAACGATGCCGTGTTGAACGCGGCAATCGTCATCCTGAATGGCATCAACGGATCAGCTGAGCACAAAGCAGACACCCTCCACGTCAGACGTCCGTCCTACTTAGAGGGGACGCGCGTTTCAGTAAGCTCTACAGAATATTCCGGCTCCCCGGTTACTTATTTTGGCGGTACAACCAAGTTCTGGACCGGGAAAAAGAAAACGTTATGGCTCCCTCTTTGGCGTAGAGCGATTGCTGTCGCGGACAATCTGCCAGAGGCAATTCGCACGCTTTTGAAAGGATGGACCTCCGTTTTGCCGATCTACTTCGGCGGCAAAGCCCCCAAGGGCATCAGTCTGCTCTCGTTCAGCGGCGGAGAGGCCTCTGTGGACAACGAGATATTGAAGAAGGCGGAGAAAGGCGTTGTAATCGTAAGCGTGCTGTTCGGCAAATTCGTAAGATCAATGTTTGCACACCCCAAGCATGGTCGGGCTATGTTCGATAACATGGACAAGTATTTGCCGTCCGAACACATCAAGGGCGGCGGAACCGTTACGCCGAGCGGTGAGCAGCAGTTCTACGCCGCTGGTCTCTGTATCTACAGTGCGTTTTTTGACTATCTGACCAGCAATGAGTGGCTGAGCTCGGACGAAGTTCACGAATTACTTACGACCGCGCAAGATGCAGTTTTGCCGCGGGCGGCAGCCAAGGGCGCCTTCGCTTCAGAGCGTCTCGCCGGAGGCTGGAGCGACCGTGAGGTTTTCTTGAGCTTTCTCCCCGGCTATCTGAAAGACAACGCCCACCGCATCAGTTTTAAGGGTACTCCATGCGATGCGCAGATCATCGCCGCTATCTGTAAGAAAGACGGTCATAACGTTCTTGCCATACCGTTCGAAGATGTGCTGCCTGCATATGCGGACTTCCTTTCCGGATTTGATGAAGTTGACGCCTGGGCGTCGGATGCGGACTTCTATCGAGCAGCAAAAAAGTGGGGCATCAAGGGATTTGTGGAAGGGAGCAGGGAGACCGATCCCTGGCGTCCCGCCTTCTATCGGAAAGGCGAACTCCGCAGCGCAGTTTATTGCCTCGGAATCCCTGTTTCGGAGCTCCCCGAAGATGTTCGGGGCATCATCGAACAGGCGAGAGTCGCCCATAACGTCGATAAGGAGGTGCTCTGAAATGGTGAGATTTGGGTCGATTCGGGAGATTCACAAGGCTCTTGTCGCGGACGGTGTGCTGCTGTCGGAGTATGCGCTGAGGGAGTGGGTCAAAAAAGGCTTGATTCCCGCCGTATACTCAGGCAAAAAGGCGTATGTCAGATACGACAACGTTGTAGCCTTCCTAAACGGGAATGCTCCTCGGCACCCCGCTTGACAATGAAAGCCGGTGCCGTCCCGACTACTACGGGACGGCACCAATCAGCCCATACCAGCAAAGGAGGGAACATGGCAACCATCAATCCCCGCTATGATAAGAACGGCAACATCATCTCCTATCAGATTCGCGTATTCCGCGGGCGCGACTCTTCCGGCAAGCGCCTCAAGGACTACATGATGACATGGCGCCCCGACCCCGGCATGACCAAGCGCCAGATTGAGCGCGAGGTACAGCGTCAGGCAACCTTATTTGAGGAGAACTGTAAGCTCGGCAATGTAAGCACTGAAAAGATAACCTTTGAACGCTACGCTGCTTATGTGATCGACCTCAAGGAGCGCACAGGACTGAAAGCAAAAACAGTGGAACGCTACCGTGATATGCTTCCGCGTATCAACGCTGAAATCGGTCCGCTTAAGCTTCAGGACATCCGCGCCGATCACCTCAACCGTCTCTATGCCAAGCTCGCAGCAGAGGGGGAAAACAAAACCGGAGGTCGGGCCGTCGCCAAGATCGATCTCGCAGCTGTCCTCAAAGATAGGAAACTCCGGCAAGCCCGAATCGTGGAGTGCAGCGGTGTTTCCTCAACCTCGGTTTCCGATGCCATCAAGGGGCACACGGTCAGCACCAAAACAGCACAAGCTGTCGCCAATGCGCTTGGTATGAAGCTGGAGGACGCATTTGATATCGTGGAGGGCAGCACTACGCTCGCTGCCAAGACAATCGTGGAGCACCACCGATTGATTAGCTCGATCTTCTCGCAAGCCGTCAAAGAACAACTCGTTCCTTCCAATACCGCGCGCCGCGCTACGCCGCCAAAGGTGTCAAAGCACGAATTGGATACCTTTGAGGCTGATGAGGTCAAGGCGATCCTCGACGCCTTGATGACAGAGCCGCTCAAATGGCAGGTCATTACCATGCTGCTGATTGGCACCGGTGCGCGCCGCGGTGAGATCATGGGCTTGCAGTGGAAAAACGTTGATCTTGACAACAGCCGATTATATCTCTGCGAAAACCGTGTCTACACACGCACGACCGGCGCAATCAGCACGACGTTGAAAACGGACGAGAGCCGCTATGTGACCATCTCACCCTCCATCACGGCATTGTTGCGCCAGTGGAAGGAGAAACAGGCCGCGTTCTTCGATCATCTTGGTATCACGCCTTCGGGGTACATTGCCACAGCCGATAACGGGAAGCCGATGCACCCGGACTCTCCTACAGATTGGCTGGCGAACTTTGCCAAGCGTCATGATTTGCCGCCCATCCATCCGCACAAGTTCCGCCACACACAGGCGAGCCTTCTGATCGCGGAGGGCGTGGACATTCTGACGGTCAGTAAGCGTCTTGGGCACGCGAAGGTCAGCACAACCCTCGACATTTACAGCCACGTCCTCGCCAAGAGCGACCGTCAGGCCAGCGACGCGCTTGATGCTCTCATCTTTCAGAAAAAAGACGAGTAGTCACGCTAAAGTACCGCTGAAATTCTGGCAAGCATTTCTTAACCGACGCAGAAGTTACAAAAACAGCCGATTCATCATCGAATCGGCTGTTTTTCTGGTTGCGGAGGGAGGACTTGAACCTCCGACCTCCGGGTTATGAGGGTGCATCCGTTCGGAAATTGCATGATACGAGGTCGTTTTCGTGCTGTTGTGTCGGCGAAAAGTTCAGAAAACTGATACGTTGTCCACCCAATCCACTCGCTCATTTTCTGTTCTGGGTCAAAAAATGGGTCAGACGCGCACGCGGAATTTCGCTTCCGCAGCGTGTCCGGCCCATTTCGTTCCGCCATCGTGTTTGGCGTAGTGTAGCATAGGTTGCAGCGGATTACAAGTGCAAAATTTGGGGCGCTATAGGCAAAGAAGAAGGGGATAATGTGAGAATGAATCGCGCCCAAATCCGATTAACCAACGTTACCAAAACGTAAGCATCCATTTGGGGCACGAGAGCAGAGTAAACAATCAGAAATAGTTGCGCATCCGTTCGATAGATGCTCTTATATCTTCCTCTAACGGGAAGCCA